>Ga0137438_1000086_pt1 | contig 14338 bp, 9 predicted proteins | sample EasRivERMGT157_2_FD_102327 | JGI IMG/M metagenome (GOLD analysis project Ga0137438, IMG submission 102327) | Soil microbial communities from meander-bound floodplain in the East River, Colorado, USA - East River MetaG ERMGT157_2 | ecosystem: Environmental > Terrestrial > Soil > Floodplain ... | reverse complement strand
CTGGTCCGCCACGAGCAGGCCGCGGTTCATGCGGCAGAGGGCTATGCGCGCTCGACCGGCAAGGCCGGCGTCGTGTTGGTGACATCCGGCCCTGGGGTGAGCAACACCCTTACCGGGTTGCTGGATGCGATCTGCGATTCCGTGCCGGTGATTTGCATCAGTGGCCAGGTCGCAACCCCCTCCATCGGCACCGACGCATTTCAGGAATGCGACGCGCTCGGCCTGTCGCGGCCAGTGACGAAATGGAATGCGCAGATTCGCAGCGCCGACAAGGTTGCCACGCTGGTGCGCAAGGCGTTCGAAGTCGCCACCACCGGACGACCCGGTCCGGTGCTGCTCGATTTCCCGAAAGACATCCAGCAGGCGACTCTCGATACGAAGGGCGATGCGCCTGAAGCTGCGGAGGAAGTGCCTCGTAGACCGCTGCGGCGCGGCCGGCTGCGCGATGCCGTTGAACTGCTGAAGAATGCGCAGCGCCCGGTGTTCTACGGCGGTGGGGGGCTGATCAATTCAGGTCCGCAGGCCTGCGCCTCGTTCACCCGACTGGTGCAGCGTACCGGCGCACCCTGCACGTTGACGCTGATGGGACTGGGCGCCTTTCCGGCCTCAGATACGCAGTTTCTCGGCATGCTCGGCATGCATGGCACGCTTGAGGCCAACCTCGCCATGCATCATGCGGACCTGGTGGTCTGCGTGGGTGCCCGCTTCGACGATCGCGTCACCGGCAAGCTCAGCGATTTCTGTCCAAGCGCCAAGAAAATCCATCTGGACATCGATGCGTCTTCGATCAACAAGGTCGTCAGGGCCGATGTGCCAATGGTTGGCGACTGCCTCGATCTGCTGGAGGCCTTGCATGCCGAACTGGGCGACCATGTGTTCGCGGCGGGTCGGTTGGACGAATGGTGGCAGCGCATCGACCAGTGGCGCGCCGAGGATTCGCTAGGATTCGAAACGCGCAACGACTGCATCGTTCCCCAGCAATTGATGAGATCGTTGCAAAATGCGGTCGCCGGACGTGATGCAATCATTTCGACCGATGTCGGCCAGCATCAGATGTGGGCTGCCCAGCATCTGCGCTTCGAGCGGCCGCAGCGCTGGTTGACATCGGGCGGCGCCGGCACCATGGGTTACGGCCTGCCGGCGGCCATCGGCGCCCAGGTCGGCAATCCCGACAAGCTAGTCGTGTGCGTGAGCGGCGATGCATCGGTGCTGATGAATCTTCAGGAGCTGTCCACCGCCGTCCAGCATCGCGCCGCGGTAAAAGTGGTGTTGTGCAACAACGGTTACATGGGCATGGTGCGCCAGTGGCAGGAACTCAATCACGGCAGCCGCTACAGCCACAGCTACACCGCGGCGCTGCCCGACTTCGTGACGGTCGCGAAGGGATTTGGCTGGAGCGCGCGACGCGTGACCGATCCGGCCGAGCTCGATGCGGCGATCGCCGAATGCCTGGCCTGCGACGGGCCTTTTTTTCTCGACGTGGCGGTCGCGGCGCAGGAGAATTGCTTCCCGATGATCGCTGCCGGCCGGGGCCACCATGAAGTCATGCTGAACGAGACGACGATCTACGGATCGAACGGCTGAAACCCGGAAGAGCAAGACGCGCCGGGGACGACCCGTCCGACGCGCGCAACAGGGACCGCCCTACCCGGAACGGATAACCCTGAAATCGAATTCCTACAGGAGTCGGAAATGCGGCAAGTTACTCTCGAAGACAAATATACCTCGGACCAGGACCGGGTCTATCTGACCGGCATCCAGGCACTCGTGCGACTCGCACTGGTGCAGCGCCGGCGCGATGTCGCCGCCGGACTCAATACGGCCGGCTTCATCTCCGGCTATCGCGGCTCGCCGCTGGGCGGCCTCGACGAAGCCCTGTGGAAGGCGAAAAAACACCTCGAAGCGCACCACGTCAAGTTCCAGCCCGGCATCAACGAAGAGCTGGCCGCCACCGCGGTATGGGGGTCGCAACAGGTCCAGACCCTTGGGCCATCGAACTACGATGGCGTCTTCGCGCTGTGGTACGGAAAAGGGCCAGGCGTCGATCGCTGCGGCGACGTGTTCAAGCACATGAACTTCGCCGGCACATCGAGGCATGGTGGCGTGCTGCTGGTTGCGGGTGATGACCACGGCGCCTATTCCTCGACGCTGCCGCACCAGAGCGATCACCTGTTCTCGGCATCCATGATCCCGGTGCTGTATCCATGCAACGTGCAGGAGTATGTCGAACTCGGGCTGCACGGCTGGGCCATGTCGCGCTTTTCCGGTTGCGCCATCGGCTTCAAGGCCCTGGCCGATACCGTCGAATCTTCCGCCTCGATCCAGGCCGATCCATTCCGCGTCAAGACGCTGGTGCCCACCGATTTCGCCATGCCCGAAGGCGGCTTGAATTTCCGCCTGTCCAACGACGCGCTCGGACTGCAGGCGCGCAAGCAGGAAGCGCTCATGCAGGACTACAAGATCTACGCTGCAATGGCCTATGCGCGCCTGAACAAGATCAACCATACGACCATCGATTCTCCCAATGCCAGACTCGGCATCATCGCCTCCGGCAAGTCCTACATGGACGTGCTCGAAGCGCTGGAAGAATTGGGCATCACCGAGGAAAATGCGGCGCAGATCGGCATCCGGGTATTCAAGGTCTCGATGCCCTGGCCGCTGGAACCCGACGGGGTTCGCGAATTCTCGAAAGGGCTGGAAGAAATCCTGGTCGTGGAGGAAAAGCGCCAGATGGTCGAGTACCAGCTCAAGGAGCAACTCTACAACTGGCATCCCGACGTGCGGCCACGGGTCATCGGCAAATTCGACGATCAGGGCGAGTGGGTGCATCCGCGCGGAGAATGGCTGCTACCGGCCAAGGCCGACTTCTCCATTGCGCAAATCGCGCGCGTGATCGCCGGCCGTATTGCGCGCTTTCACCGGAGCGACCTGATCAAGGCGCGCCTGACCTTCCTGGAAGCGAAGGAAGCCGTGCTGAAGAAAGCGGTCGATACGCCGCCGCGGCCGGCTTATTACTGCTCGGGCTGTCCGCACAACACCTCGACCAAGGTGCCCGAAGGCAGCCTCGCCCTGGCCGGAATCGGCTGCCACGTGATGGCCACCGCGATCTATCCCGACCACAACAAAACCACCTGCCAGATGGGCGGCGAAGGCGCGGCCTGGATCGGCCAGGCGCCGTTCTCGAAGCTGCCGCATGTCTTCGCCAATCTCGGTGACGGCACTTATTTCCATTCCGGCCATCTCGCTATACGCGCGGCGCTCGCGGCGAAAGTCAACATTACCTACAAGATCCTCTACAACGATGCCGTGGCCATGACCGGCGGCCAGCCGGTGGACGGACAGATTTCGGTCAGCCTGATCGCGCAACAGATGGCGGCCGAAGGCGTGAAGCGCATCGCCGTGGTCACCGAAGATTTGTCGCGATACGAGGATCGCTCGCAGCTGCCGGCGATGGTCACGCTCAATGACCGCAAGGACATGGAAGCTGTGCAGCGCGAGTTGCGTGAAATCCCCGGCCTGTCCGTACTGATCTACGACCAAACCTGCGCCGCGGAAAAGCGCCGCCGCCGCAAGAAGGGCGAGTACCCGAAAGCCACGCAGCGGGTATTCATCAACGAAGCGGTGTGCGAAGGCTGCGGCGACTGCGGCGTGCAGTCCAACTGCACGTCGATCCTGCCGGTCGAAACCGAGTTCGGCCGCAAGCGCGCAATCGACCAGTCGTCCTGCAACCAGGATTATTCGTGCGTGAAAGGTTTCTGCCCGAGCTTTGTCACCGTCGAAGGCGGCACGCCGAGGAAAGCACGCGCCGCGAAGCAGGCTTTGCCCGCCGAACTTGAATCGCTGCCCGCGGCCGCAGTCGCGCAGTTGAAGGACTCGCCCTACAACATCCTGATCACTGGCATCGGCGGCACCGGCGTCATCACTATCGGTGCATTGCTGGGCATGGCCGCGCACCTGGAAGGCAAGGGCACTTCGGCGCTGGACATGACCGGCATGTCGCAAAAGAACGGCTCAGTCACGTCCCATGTGCGCATCGCGCGCTCGCCGGAGGGCATCCGCGCACAACGCATCGCCACCGGCGAAGCGGACCTGATCCTCGGCTGCGACATGCTGACCGCCGGCGCGCATGACGCCATCGCCAAGACCCGGCCCGGCCGCACGGTTGCTGTCATCAATACTCACCAGCAGCCGCCCGGACCATTTGCGCAGAATCCGGACTGGCAGTTCCCGGCCCAGCAGATCCGCGCGCTGATCGACGAATCGGTCGGTGGTCGCTCGCACTTCATCGATGCCACCACGCTTGCCACCGCATTGCTGGGCGACTCGATCGCGACCAACTTGTTCATGCTCGGCTTCGCGTTCCAGAAGGGGCTCATCCCGCTGCAGGAAGCGTCCATCCTGAAGGCCATCGAACTCAACGGCGTGGCGGTGGATGCCAATCAGCAGGCTTTCAGCTGGGGGCGGCGCGCCGCGGTCGATCTCGCGCAAGTGGAAAAGGTCGCGCTGCCGGCCAAACCGGTCGTCGTGCAAATGCCGCAGAATCTGGAAACCCTGATCCGTCGCCGCGTAGCTTTCCTCACCGATTACCAGAATGCCGCCTATGCAAAGCGGTACGAGGATCTGGTAACCAAAGTGCGTAACGCCGAGACGGCTCTCGGCGCCGGTGATGCGCTGGGCAAGGTGGTGGCGAAGTACCTGTTCAAGCTGATGGCCTACAAGGACGAATACGAAGTCGCCCGGCTTTACACAAACGGCGATTTCGAGAAACGGCTGAACGACGCCTTCGAGGGCGACTTCAAGCTCAGCTACAACCTGGCGCCGCCCTTGTTCTCCAAGCGCGACGCGCATGGCCACCTGGTCAAGTCACGTTATGGCGCCTGGATGAGGCCTGCGTTCCGGCTGCTGGCGAAACTCAAGGGCCTGCGGGGCACGCCACTCGACCCCTTCGGCCGCACCGCGGAACGCAGGATGGAGCGGAACCTGATCCGTGACTACGAGGCCCTGGTTGCAGAAATGCTGGCAAGCCTGTCGCAGAAGAATCACCGCACGGCGGTCGAGCTGGCCTCGCTGCCCGAGCGCATCCGCGGTTTCGGGCATGTCAAGGAGCGCAACATCGCCACAGTTGCCGCGGAGCGCGAACAGCTGATCCGTCAATTCCGCGATGGCAAGGGCGTGGGCCTGGCCGCATGAGCGCCGGTAAAGCCGGCCGATTTGCGCTAACGTTTCCGAAATAACAGACTTTCAGGTCCGGGTAACTCCGGTCACCAGCATCAGGGAGCCAGAAACATGACCGACTTGAGCCAGCAGCCCGCCGACCAGAAGGACCGGGCCGCCAACAAAATCCGCTTTGTCACTGCGGCCAGCCTGTTCGATGGCCACGATGCCTCGATCAACATCATGCGCCGCATCCTGCAGGCCAGCGGCGTCGAGGTCATCCACCTCGGCCATAACCGCTCGGTCGACGAAATCGTCAATGCCGCGATCCAGGAGGACGTGCAGGGCATCGCCATCTCCTCTTATCAGGGCGGCCACGTCGAATACTTCAAGTACACGATCGACCTGCTGCGCGAGCGCGGCGGCGAGCACATCAAGGTGTTCGGCGGCGGCGGCGGCGTCATCGTGCCCGCCGAAATCGAGGAACTGCACAAGTACGGCGTGGCCCGCATTTATTCCCCGGAAGACGGCGCCCGCATGGGACTACAGGGGATGATCGCCGACATGATCCGCACCGCGGACCGCGATCTGGCCGCCGAATTACCGGCCAATCTGGACGAACTGTTCCAGGGCAATGCCCGCGCGCTGGCGCGGGTGATTACCGGACTGGAGAATGAAACGCTCCCGGAAGCGCTGAAGAAAAAGCTCGCTGCCCAGGCCACTCGCAATGATGCAGTCCCGGTACTGGGCATTACCGGCACCGGCGGGTCCGGCAAGTCATCGCTGACCGATGAACTGATCCGGCGTTTTCGCATCGACCAGGGCGACGCGCTCAAGATCGCCGTGATCGCCGTCGACCCGTCGCGGCGCAAGACCGGCGGCGCCCTGCTCGGCGACCGCATCCGCATGAACTCGATCAATCATCCGAATATCTACATGCGCTCGCTGGCCACCCGCGAGGCGGGCAGCGAGATCGCCGCCTGCCTGCCGGAAGTCATCGCCGCCTGCAAATGCGCCGGGTTCGACCTGGTGCTGGTCGAGACCTCGGGCATCGGCCAGGGCGATGCCGCCATCGTGCCGCATGTCGATTTTTCGCTGTACGTCATGACGCCGGAGTTCGGTGCCGCCAGCCAGCTTGAAAAAATCGACATGCTCGATTTCGCGGACTTTGTGGCCATCAACAAATTCGACCGCCGCGGCGCGCAGGACGCGCTGCGCGATGTGCGCAAGCAGATGCAGCGCAATAGAAGCGCCTTTACCGTGGCCACCGACGCCATGCCGGTATTCGGCACGATTGCCTCCCGGTTCAACGACGACGGCGTGACCGCCCTGTATCAGGGCATTGCCGCCGAACTGAAGGCGCGCGGGCTCAAAGCAGGGGAGGGCAAGCTCAAGCCCACGCAGGTCAAAGCGTCTTCCGGACAGAATGTCATCGTGCCGCCGGCGCGGTCGCGCTACCTCGCGGAGATTGCCGAGACGGTGCGCGGCTACCACGCCGATGTCGCCCGCCAGGCGAAGTCCGCGCGCGAGCGCCAGCAGTTGCGCGAGGCCAGGCGCATGCTCGACGTTGCGAAAAAATCATCCTCCGACCTCGACCCGCTGATCGCCGAGCGCGACAAGGCGCTAAGCGCCGAAGCCAAGGCGTTGCTCGAAGCATGGCCGCAGGTCCGGCAGGCCTACTCGGGCGACGAGCAGATCACCAAGGTGCGCGATCGCGAGATCCGCACGACGTTGAAAACCACCTCGTTGTCGGGCACAAAAATCCCTAAAGTCGCGCTGCCGAAATACGAGGACGACGGCGAGCTGCTCAAATGGCTGATGCGGGAAAACCTACCCGGTTATTTTCCCTACACCGCCGGGGTATTCCCGTTCAAGCGCGAAAACGAAGACCCGACGCGCATGTTCGCCGGCGAAGGCGACCCGTTCCGCACCAACGCGCGTTTCAAGTTCCTGTCCCGCGACATGCCGGCCAAGCGCCTGTCGACCGCGTTCGACTCGGTGACCCTTTACGGTTACGACCCGCACGAGCGCCCCGACATCTACGGCAAGGTCGGTAACTCGGGTGTGTCCATCGCAACGCTGGATGACATGAAGGTGCTCTATTCCGGTTTCGACCTGTGCGACCCGGCGACATCGGTATCGATGACCATCAACGGGCCGGCACCGACCATTCTCGCCATGTTCATCAACACGGCGATCGACCAGCAGGTCGACAAGTTCGTCGCCCAGCACGGCCGCCAGCCGAACGAACAGGAAACCGCAAAAATCCGCGCATGGGCGCAGGAGAACGTGCGCGGCACGGTGCAGGCCGACATCCTCAAGGAAGACCAGGGCCAGAACACCTGTATTTTCTCGACGGAGTTCTCCCTCAAGGTCATGGGCGACATCCAGGAATACTTCGTGCGCAACCGGGTGCGGAATTTCTATTCCGTGTCGATCTCCGGCTACCACATCGCCGAGGCCGGCGCGAATCCGATTTCGCAGCTCGCCTTCACGCTGTCCAACGGCTTTACCTTCGTCGAAGCCTATCTGGCCCGTGGCATGAACATCGACGACTTCGCCCCGAACCTGTCGTTCTTTTTCTCCAACGGCATGGACCCGGAGTACACGGTGCTGGGGCGCGTGGCGCGGCGCATCTGGGCCACGGCGATGAAGGACAAATACGGCGCAAACGATCGCAGCCAAAAGCTCAAGTACCACGTGCAGACCTCCGGCCGTTCGCTGCATGCGCAGGAAATCGCGTTCAACGACATCCGTACCACTTTGCAGGCGCTGATCGCGATTTACGACAACTGCAACTCGCTGCACACCAATGCCTACGACGAGGCGATCACGACGCCTACGGCAGAGTCCGTGCGGCGTGCGCTCGCGATCCAGCTGGTCATCAACCGCGAGTGGGGGCTGGCGAAAAACGAGAACCCGAACCAGGGTTCCTTCATCATTGACGAACTCACCGACCTGGTCGAGGAAGCCGTGCTGCAGGAGTTCGAGCGCATATCGGAGCGCGGCGGCGTGCTCGGCGCCATGGAAACCGGCTACCAGCGCGGAAAGATCCAGGAAGAGTCCATGTACTACGAGCACAAAAAGCACGACGGTTCCTATCCGATCATCGGCGTGAACACTTTCCGCAACCCGGACGCAGCCGAGGCTGGCGGCAGCATCCCGCTGCAGCGCTCCACCGACGAGGAGAAGCAAAGCCAGATCCGACGGCTGCGCGAATTTCAGGCACGCCACGCCGGCGAAGCACCGGCCGCTCTGGCGAAGTTGCGCCAGACCGTAATCGACAACGGCAACGTTTTCGCGGAACTGGTCAACGCGGCGCGCGTCTGTTCGCTGGGCCAGATCACCGATGCGTTGTTCGAGGTTGGAGGCCAATACCGGCGCAGCATGTAGGGACCAGACCTCGCCTCGCCCGGCGTCCGGTTATCATTCTCCGGAGTCAACCCTGCAACAATCACCGGAGCCGTATTTGCCCATGCCCGACCCCCTGAAATTGCCGAGTTTCCGCCTCGATGGAAAGGTTGCGCTCGTCACCGGCGCGGGACGGGGCCTCGGCGCCGCCATCGCAGCGGGATTCGCCGAGTCCGGGGCCAACGTCGTTCTGCTCGGGCGCACGCGCGAGCACCTCGACGAAACCCTCGACCAGATCAGGACAACGGGCGGGCGCGCGACGGTTTGCCCGTGCGATGTCACGGACGATCGGGCAATTCGCAAGGCGATCGGATCGCTGCCGGTTCTGGATATCGTCGTGAACAACGCCGGCACGAATTTTCCGGAACCTTTCGTCAACGTATCGGATGATCACCTCAATACGATGCTCGACCTGAACGTTCGCGCCTATTTCGTCGTCGCGCAGGCAGCCGTGCAGAAAATGCTTGAAGCCCCGGGTAGAAAGCAAACCGGCGGCGTCGTGCTCAACATCTCCTCGCAGATGGGCCACGTCGGTTCGCCAAATCGCACGGTATATTGCATGACCAAACACGCAATCGAAGGTTTGACCAAGGCCATGGCAGTGGAACTTGCCAGCCAGGGCATTCGCGTAAACAGCATAGGCCCGACGTTCGCGGATACCCCGCTGGTGCGCCGGATCGTGGATACGCCGGAGAAACGCGAGTTCATCACCTCGCGGATTCCCATGGGAACGCTGTGCCGGGTGGAAGACATCATGGCAGCCGCGGTTTATCTCGCTTCTCCGGCCGCAGCGATGATCACGGGCACCCACCTGCTCGTCGACGGCGGCTGGACCGCACAGTAGCGCGTCGACGCCATTTCGATAACATCAATCGATCAGGAGACAATCCATGTCGGATTTCCAGCTCAACCATCTCAATATTCCGGCCCGCGATCCGGAGGGCCTGGTGCGCTGGTACGCGCAGACTTTCGGTCTCCGGGCCGACGGCAACAAGGTGCGCGGGCCAGGCGTGCTCCTCGTGTTCAAGCCAGGCGAGCCGGTGAAGCGGGCGCCGGAACTGCACCTCGGCTTCCAGGTTCCGAGCAACGCCAAGCTGGCGGAGTGGGCCGGCAAGTTCGGTGCCACGATCACGAAAGGCGAAGAGTTCAACACATTCCAGGTTTCGGATCCGGAAGACAACTGTCTGGAAATTTATTGCGATAGAAACAGCTGAACCGGCGGCACACGACCGCGGCAAATACAAAGGGGGAGGAGGACATGGGCATCCGCAAGAACGCAGTGCTGTATTCCTGTGCGATCGCGCTGGCAGCCGGTGCGTCGTGGCTGGCAGCCGAGGACAACGAGGACACTTTGCTCGCGCGCGCGCAGCAGACTTTCAAGCCGCTGCCCGCCGATGCGGGCACGCCGCAGCGGCCGCTTACGCCCGAGCGCGTCGCCCTTGGCCGCGCGCTGTTTTTCGAGACTCGGGTTTCGAGCGACGGCAAAGGCAGTTGCGGAGGATGCCACAACCCGTATTTCTACGGCACCGACGCGCTGCCGCGTTCGGTCGGCGTGGGCGGCAAAGTTATTCCGCGCAATGCACCGACCGTGTTCAATACGGCACTGCAGTTGGTCCAGCACTACGGCGGCAATCGCGCGGACGTCGAGGAACAGGCGGTCAAGGCCCTGGTGAGCCCGCTGGCTTATGGCAACGCCGATTACGCTGCCGCCGAAGCGCGGCTGCGTGCGTTACCCGGGTATCGCGCGATGTTCGAGAAGGCATTCCCCGGCGAGACCGAACCGGTGACCGCGAAGAACTGGGGCAAGGCAGTCGGCGCATACGAGCGAACGCTGCTCACCCCCGCCGCCTTCGATCGTTATCTGAAAGGGGACAAGGCGGCGCTTGGCGCGCAAGCCAAACAAGGCCTCGACAAATTCATGAGCTATGGCTGCTCGGGCTGCCACAACGGCGTCACCGTCGGCGGACAGATGTTCCAGAAATTCGGCCTGACACAGGATTACTGGGAGCTGACCGGCAGCAAGGAAATCGATATTTTCAAAGGCCGTGACAAGGGCAAATTCCAGGACACCAAGAACGACGCCGACGCTTTCATTTTCAAGGTGCAGCAACTGCGCAACGTCGCGGTCACACCGCCGTATTTCCACGATGGCTCGGTGGCCGAACTGGGTGACGCGGTGCGTATCATGGGCAAGCTGCAGCTCGGCCGCGATCTGACCGAAATCGACGTCTCGGATCTGATCGCCTTCCTGCAGAGCCTGACCGGCGAAGTGCCGGCGCAGTTTGCGGCGACCCCCTCCCTGCCCGCCGCCGCTTACAAGTACTGAGCTGGATTTCGGACGCCCGCCGTGACGAGTTCAACCATGCCTGAGCCCCGTCTCCGAAACGTCGCCATCGGTGCGCTCGCCATCGTGCACGGCCTCGGCGTGCTCGGCGCACCCTTCGCCGCGGCGCTTCATTTCGGTCAGCCCGACGCGACGGCGCACCAGAACTTTCACGTAGTGTGGGAGGCGTTCAAGTACTGCGCGGCTTCGTTGGCATGCGTCGCGATCGCACTCGGCCCCCTCCGCCGGGGCGAGCGCTGGGCGTGGTGGACCATGCTCGTCACCTGCCTCGCGCTCTTCGGGGGCGTTTTCGTCGCGCACGCCCTGTCTTGGGGTGGACCGGCTATCGATCACTGGTCCTATGGGTCGTTTCTTGTTATTTCGATTGTTGCGCTGGCGGTGCTCGCGCGGGTTCCTCCCCACGAATACCGGTGGAGACCGCCCATGAGGATCGGCGCGCTTGACGATTCGATTTAAGCCCCGTCCGGCCGAACATTTCATTCAGCCCCACAGCGATAGCGAATTCTTTTGCTTATCATAGTAAGCTCTGAAAAAATCAACACGACTCTCGGGTGTGCCGGTCGACGCTGAATCTGAAGGCTGTGCTAATCGAAAATGCGGCCTTTCCGGGCAGCCTTTTTTCAGGACCCGTAACCCTGCAACCGGGCGAGATCGGGCACACGGATTGCGCCGTACTCGACCGCCAGCACGCCTTCTCGCTCCAGTCTTTGCAGGGCCTCGTTGACTCGCTGGCGCGAGACGCCGCTGAGATAGCCGATCTCTTCCTGCGAGATCGAAAGCCGCAGACCGGCGCCCGGATAAAGGATCGGGTTGAACAATGCGCCAAGGCAGCGGGCGATGCGCGCATCGGTGTCCAGCAGCCTGCCGATTCCCACCAGCGCGATGAACTGACCCAGCCGCTCATTGATCTGCAGAAGCACAAATCGGTTGAATCCAATGCTGTTGTCCAGCAGCCAGTCGAACGTCGACTTCGGCATTCGGGCGATTCGGCTTTCACGCAGCGCCAACGCACCGTATTTCCTGGGCTCCGCCTTTAGAAGAGACCCTTCGCCAAACCAGCCCCCCGTCGGAACGCCCGTAAACGTCACTGAACGTCCGTCCGGAAATACAGTATGCAGTTTGACCAATCCTTCCAGGACGCCGGTCCATGAATCGACAACCGCACCTTCTTGACATACGGTCGCGCCGGGAGCGAAAGTGTGCTCGTTCACGTCGGCCGTGACACGCCGCAGTTGCGCCTCAGTAAGTGCCCTCGCCCATGGTGCAGTGCGGATTAATTCGGCTAACGTGGCCATAATTGCCAATTGTCGTCCAAACGACAACCTGATGCATTCGTAAAGAGTAAGGTCATTTCAGATCTCAGCAGGATGCTACTGAGAATGAATTCCATCTATACGGGAGGGACCATGTCTAGTGTATTGGAATCGAGAATTGCGGTGCCTGCGGCAAGTGCCGTTGCGTCGTCGCGCAAGATTGTGAACCTCGTCCCGGTGGCCATAGTTTGGGGTGTATTGTTAGTCATCTACATGGGCCTGCGCATATACCAGGGGTTGTACGCTTTTGAGTATGGGCTTGACTCCACCTCGCCGGATTTTCAAAAGTATTGGATGACCCTGCTGAGGGTAGAGGTGCCGGTCATTCTTGCCGCTTCTATCGTCGTGTGGAGTTACTTGTGGTTCACGCGGGACAAGCATCTCGACAAGCTCGATTCCGAGACCGAGTTGAGGCGCTATTTCAGTCTGACCGCCTGGTTCGTGCTCTACACGTTTGCGTTTATTTTTATCGCCAGCTTTAACGGCGAGGCGGACGCGACCTGGCACCAGACCGTGGTACGCGACACCGTTTTCACTCCGAGTCACATTGTGCTGTTTTATGCCGCAATCCCCATGTACATCCTTTTCGGCGTCAGTTGTCTTATTTACGCGATGACACGCCTGCCCAAGTTCGCAAACAGCTTTTCCGTGCCGCTTATCATGGTGGTGTTGGGACCCGGACTGATTCTGCCCAATCTGGGTTTCAATGAGTGGGGGCATGCATTCTGGCTGACGGAGGAGATTTTCACGCATCCCTTGCACTGGGGCTTCGTCGTGCTGGGGTGGACGGGTATTGGGCTGGGCGGCGTGCTCCTGCAGTTTTGCATTCGCATGGGCGAGCTTTTCAAGGAAATCAGCGCCACTCAGCGTGCCACCGCAAAATAGCGCGCGGCCTGCTTGGGCGGTTGGAGCTTGCCTGCTGATATTCCGCCGAAAAGATCCATGTTTCTGGCCTTCGCAAGCAAGGCATGCATGGCAAAACGCTACGGCAGGCGACGTCCGGCTCCTGCGCCGGCCTGATCGCTGATCTTTTTGATGACGGCCAGACCGCAAGTGTCGTCAAACTCAATTCAACAAGAATTACGGGGGGCTTACCATGACAGCGAATGATCAAGCGGTCCTTGACGCCGCCGGCCTGTCGCCGCAGGTCGCCAAGTGGTCGAGAACCTTCGACTATATGGTGGTCGTTGTTGCCGCGTTCCTCGTTATTTCAGTGACCCAGATCCACTTTATCCTGCTCGCGGGCGATTGGGATTTTTTCATCGACTGGAAGGACCGGCAATACTGGGTGCTGGTGACACCCATTGTGACCATGATGATGGCCGCCGCATTTCAGGCAGTTTTCTGGAATCTGTTCCGTCTGCCGATCGGCGCCACGGCCAGCGTCGGCCTACTCCTCATAGGCACCTGGATTGTCCGTTTCCACGGGTGGGAAGGTTTGGCACATTTTCCGCTGGCTCTCGTGGTGCCATCCACTTGCCTGATGAGTGCGATTGCGCTCGACGCCATCTTGTCCATCACGCGAAGCTGGGTGCTGACCGCCGTCTTCGGGGGCTTGTTGTATGCGGCGCTTTTCTTCCCCAGCAACTGGATCTACCTGGCGCCTTATTTCCTGCCGGTCGAGCACATGGGCCAGATGGTGTCGCTGGCCGACCTGATCGGTTATACCTACCCTCGTTCATCGACGCCTGAGTATATTCGCATCATCGAGCGTGGAACGTTGCGCACGTTCGAGGATTCGGCGGTTTGGGTGTCCACTGCCTTCTCCGGCTTCGTTTGCATTTTCGCCTACATGATTTTCTGGTGGCTGGGGTCGAAACTGTGCGTGCCGACCTTCATTCCCACCGGCAGCCGCTTCCGCGCGGCCATGGGTTTGGGCTCTGCCAACAAGGGGGCGAAATGATCAGTCCCATCAAGAGACTCTTGCTATGCGGGCTGGGCGCTTTGACAATTTTGTTCGACGTCGCCCCTCGGCCGGCAATGGCGCACGGCGAGCGCGCAACGGAGCCTTACATTCGCACCCGCACCATTCAATGGTATGACGTCAAGTGGTCGACGGCGAAAATCAGCGTCAATGATACCGTCACCGTGACGGGCAAATTTCATCTGATGGCTG
>Ga0137438_1000085_pt1 | contig 14367 bp, 9 predicted proteins | sample EasRivERMGT157_2_FD_102327 | JGI IMG/M metagenome (GOLD analysis project Ga0137438, IMG submission 102327) | Soil microbial communities from meander-bound floodplain in the East River, Colorado, USA - East River MetaG ERMGT157_2 | ecosystem: Environmental > Terrestrial > Soil > Floodplain ... | reverse complement strand
TTATTATACAAAAAGTACTTTAGTTTATGTCTCGATCGAAGCTTTCTTGTGTTTAAATTGTTTAATTTTATTGGTATATTTTTCTTTCTGACTTGTTTACTCCGGAATCCAAACTTAATTCTTTATAGTTAAATAAGAAATTAATAACTTTTAATTATTTTTGATTATTATAAATTAATTTTTGATTAGTAAAAGCAACTATTTTTTTTGTAATGCTTATATTGATCTTATTTTTAGTTTTAATATAGTATAGTATAAATAACTTTATAAGCAACAGTTATATTGTTTTATTACTTTCTTTATTCAAATTTGGAGTTCTATTGTTACATTCTGTATTAGGTACTTTAATAAAAATTTAAAAACTAGAAAAATAAATAAAAGCTGGTAATTTGAGTTTAGCTGGGGAGCATCTAGTCGTTTGTATTTTAGATTCTGTAAGAGGTTGAATTCCTGCGATCCAACAAAGGTAGTTAAAGTTTAACTACTGGGGGATCTTCCGACTATTGCAAGTTAATATAGAACAAAGTTAGAATATTTGTTACTTTTTAATTTTTCTGTCTATATTAATTAAATAGGCTAATTCTTTAAATTTTATCCTCTTTATTTGATTTTATTGTAAAATAAATAGGGAATTAGCTACAACAAATTAGCTAATTTTTTAAATTAAGTATTTTTTGTTTTTGTTTTTGTTTTTTTACTTGCAGCATAGCCCTTCAAAGAAAGATATTTAAGTAAAAAGTCAATTGATTTTTTGTTTTTTTGGCTTGTCTTATTAATAGTAAGATAACCCTTTATTTTTTTTAATAAAGAGGATCACTAGTTATTGAGGATACAAAAATAAAAAATAAATAAATAAAATAAAAACAAAAAATAAAAATAATAAAAATAAAATAAATTCATAAATTCTCTAGTTATTGAGGGGGGGGAGTCTAAGACTCAGGACGAACTACTTATATTCTGCTATTAATCTTCTTGAATTCTTAAGTATAGCCTCGAGTATAAATTATTATATTCTACCTCAATAATTAAATATAGATAAATAATTTCAGTACTAATCAGTACTTATAGAGTGGGAGTTTAGTCCCTACGATCTAGGTCTAAACTATTGCTTCTAACCTATTATAGCAGTATAGCTACGAGTATTCTTATACTATTCTCTCTTTCATAAAATAAGAACTAAATAACTAAATTAAACAACAAAAATACTCGCTATTAGTGAGTTGGACTAATTTAGTCCCCTAGAATTAAGGATAATCTATTATTATTAATAAGTAATACTTAACTATAGCTTTGAGTATAAATAATTGTATTTCTCTTGCCTAAATAAATAAAGTAATTCAAACAAAAAAATCTAACTATTAATGAATGTGAGTTCTATTCCTTTCAATAAGGATAAATTATTGTCTGAGTAAGTATTCTTGAAGAATAGCTGCGAGTATAAAATTGTATTCTCTTTTTGCCGTACAGAAACAAGATCATCAATTCTAACTACTTTCGTGTGAGTAGTAGACCACTAACTAAGTATATTCTAGTTTGTATTTACTAAACTTTACTGGAGTAAAGCTGCGACTCTCAATTATATTTCTATTATCTATTACACAAATAACTAACATCTATCAAAGTTAGTGAATGGAATTTCTAGTAGTCTTAACTACTAAGGATATTCTAATGTGTATTCAGTAATATTGCAGTATAGTTTCGATTATCAATAATAATATTTTCTCATTATAATCTCTCTTACATACAGAAATAAATTAAATTATTAACAACTAACAAATTAGTTAGTGGGAGTCTTATATACACCGAACTAAGTAAGGATATAATAGTAGTCTATTAATATTCCCTAGTATCGTTTCGATTATACATTATTCTTAACTCTATAGTACAGCAATAATAAAATACTAACTTAGTGAGAGGGACTCTAATAGTAAAAACGAACTAAGGATAAACTAGTTGTCTTTTTTCCATATTACTTTAGTCTAGGAGCGAGTATAAAATATTATATATTCCTTCACTAACAGAAATAAATTCAATTAATCACATCTAACAAATTAGTGAGAGTTACTAAAATAGTAAGAACTAAGTAACTTCTAAAATTTGTATTACTAAAATTAGTTAACTATAGCTGCGAGTCTTTTTATTATTATTCTTTTCTTCAATCAATAACTAAATAACTAAATACATATAGTACTGAAATAAATAATAAATATCTAATTAGTGAGAAGCAATAGATTGTCCAGAACAAACTAAGTATATTCTACGAGTATTAGTTAATATTCTTAAGTCTCTTGTCTCTCCGTTCGTTCGCGTTGTGTGGTAGAGTAAAACTTCTTATTATCTAAAGAACAGATAGAAATAAAGACAGAAAGAAATTAAATTACTAACATAAATAACATTACTACTAATTAACTTAGGGAGTGAACACTCAAATAGGATTGCGAGGTTACGAGAGATCGAAGATTATATATAACTATATTAAGATCTAAAGTAAGTAGTAAGTAAGTAAGGTAGTACTAAGATATAAAGTAAGATAGACCGAAACAAAAAATGAAACTAAAGTACTACAGAAATAAATACTATGCTTCTCTATAACGATTATTAAGTCTTAGTGTAGTATGCGTCTAGTATCCTTGCTGATATTAAGTAAGCAAGGCAAGAAGTAAAGAAATAAACTAATTAATAAAAATAATAACTAGCTAAATGAGAGAGTTGTCCGCATAGGACTCCAGCTACTTATAATATTACTACTATTCTCTATTCTTGTAGCTAACTCTATGCTACTATTGTCCCGATTACTCCGTTTAGAGTGTGGTTGAGTATAATTATTATATTCTCTAAATAAATAAATAAAGTAAGAACTACAGAAAATAAATCAAATCAAATAAACCTAATTAACTCTTTGAGGAGCACTCTATTCTGTGCGAGTCACTAGATATATAATTTATATAGAAATATTCCTACAGAAATCTAACTAACTAAATAATTACAAGTAATAAAGAACTGAAATAACTTATACCTGACAGAAACAGATATAAAGTATTAAATAATATTAAATCAGTTAGTGAGGAGGAAGTTGAGTCCGATCGAACTATTGATATTTGTTTTATTAAAGAACTCTATGCTAGTCTGTAGCTATCCTGCTGTATTAGTGTAGTATGTGAGTAGTTTCAAATATTATATTAAATTAACTACAGAAACACAGAAGTAAAGAAATAAACTAATTAATTCAAATTAAATTTAAAATACTAAATATCCCTGGTAGTGAGCACTCGAAGAGGAATGCAAAGTTAGAGATATATTTAACTTAAGATATAAATAATAAATAATACTACAGAATTTGAGAAGCTGCGGTAAACTGTTCGCAATAACTAATATTAAAATACTGACTAAAGACTAAATAAATTAATGAAATAAATTAATAAAATAAAGACTAAATACTATTAACTTTTATTAAGTACTAGTAATCAAGTCTGTGAGGAGCAGCCTTTAGGCTTGCGATCGAATTCGATATTAATACTACAGACTAAATAATCAATACTATTGACTAAAATACTAATTACTCAATAATAATGACTAATTAATAATTACTATTTACTAGTGACTAGTTACTACAGAGTACAGAGTATTAACTAATTACTACAGACTACTGACTAAATACTACTTTAATACAGAATAATTATTAATCATCTATGTGAGGAGCAGGGAGTCGGCAAACTAGCAAGCTCAAACTAGCAAGCTAGCGAGGTAGCAAGGTAGCAAGGTAGAACTAGAGATACAAATTAAATTATACTAAATACCTAGTGTGTCCAGAGTAGTGAGTACTGACTAATTAGTAAAGAATACTGTCTAATAACTCAGTGTGGTGCAGCCTAATTGGAATTCGTATCCTGAGATATATCTAAATTATATAGGAATAAATATATAAATTCAAACAGCAATAATACAAGAATAAGTATTCTGTTGTTATATTGACATAAAACAATAATAAATTAATTCGTAAAGACAAACTAATTAAATAAATAACAAATAAATAAATAACTCTTCACTTACTCTGTGAGCGGTATGTCCTTAGGTCGGTCTCGATCTAGGATTTTTGTAGTCTTAATTATGTAAGTGTAAGGATTTCTAAGATTCGTTTAGTATGCTTTAAGTATAAATTATTATATTCTATTATTTTATCTTAAAGAAAGATAGCAAGAAATTAAGAAATTCAATAACTACTTAACTCTGTGCGAGAGTTGTATAACTTATAGTGCGAGGTCACATTCGATATTAACTTAAATTATATATAATTAACTAAATTAATACAGAAATAAGTACATAAAAAAATAATTCAACCTTAATTCTTGTGTTAGTCCGCAGGGTCCTACATAAATCATTAACAAACTAATAAATACCTAATAAAGTATTAAATAAATAATAATTAATAATTAAATAAATACTAAATATCTAGTACTTATAAAAAACTATGTGAGCTAATATTTGTAGAGTATGTGCGGAGCGATATATCTGTACTTTCTCAATTATAATTAAATAATCCAGAAATACAGAATAAAGCTAGAAATAAATTAATAACTAAATAACTAAAATTTAAAATAATACTAAATAATAACTATCTAATTAGTGAGTGAGATTGTGAGCCTTCGTAGTCCGGATATTCTATATACCGAAGTCTGTGTCTTAGGCTAAGAGTATCAATTATTAGCTTTCAGAACGTACAAAGTAAGTAAGAAATCAATAACTAATTTACTAATTATCTAAATAACTACAGAACTAAATAACTACCTTACTTTTTGAGTGAGCAGTGGAAAGGTACTGCGAATAAACTAGAGAGAGAATTATTATAGAAATAACTAAAATTAAAATTAATACATAACTACATAACTAAGTATAGACATAAAATAAATAAATAAATAATCAATAAGTCTTGTAATAATAAATAATCAATAAGTCTTGTAAGATTGTAAGTCCTACATACCTAAGTAGATAAATAACTAAATAATAAAGTATTTTCTAATAAATAATAAAGACTAAATATTAAAGAGTAATTACTCATTACTAAATAATACAGAATTCATAGTAATCAAGTCTGTGAGTAACATTCTGTTAGAGGATTGCGAGTCACTAGAGAGATATATTTATATTTATATTTTAATAAATAATTTAATTAAGAAATAACTACAAAAGTATACTAATAAAGTAATATAGTAATCCAGAAACAGAAATAAAGTTGATGCTATACAGAAACTATAAATATATAAATTTTGAATAAATAACTGTAGTGACTGTAGGGAGTGGACTCTGTTGGAGTCCGATCTAACTATAGGGATCCTCAGAATAGTTATTATTAATAGAACTCTCTGCTTTCTATGTAACAATCGAAGTATGGTGTATAAAGCTAGGAGTATAAAATATTATCTTATCTAAGATTATAGTAAAGAAAGAAAATTAATTAAAATAAAAATAATCAAAATATTTCATCCAGATCTATGTGAGTGAGCACTCTAAGAGGGTTGCGAGGTCCCCGAGATATAATTTATATTCATATATAAATAACTAAATTAATAAGAAATACATAAAGATCTTGTAATCGGTGGAGGTATAGTGACAACAATAATCATTAATAACTAAATAAATTAATCAATACAGTATTAACTAATCACTATGTTAGTGAGTAGGGATATTTATTCCCCGTACGAACTAAGAATATTAATACTAATACTATTAGTAGTCAGTATTAGTGTAGTGTCTTTGAGTATCCATTAATATAATAGAAAAACTTATAATTAAATAAATAAATATCGAAATAAAGTAATAAAATAATTAAATAACTAAATAACTGCAATACTATTTACTATGTGAGGGATAAGTCTATATGGACTGCGAGGTCACCAGATTATATAATTACTAACTAAATTCAATCATAAATCAATAGAGAAAAGAAGTAAAGTACTAAATAACCGCAATAAAAGGTGGAAGCTCCTACAGAAATATAGTGTTAAATAAATACTTTCTAACTTAGTTAGTGAGGAGGGACTCTGATAGTTACTGACGAACTAAGGGATCTTTGTATTAGTACTAGTTATTTTTTAGATAAGTCTTTGTTATATGTAACGATGTAGAAGTAGAGTCTCCTTATGTTGTGGTAGAGTATCAATATAATTTATTCTCGATTAATTAAATAAAGATAGAAAAGACAGTAAGTAAGAAAGACAGACAGCAAGTACGAAAGTAAGTACTAAGTAAGTCCTAAATATAGCTAGACCAATAAATAAAGAACTAAATAAATAATGAAAGACAGAAAGGCAGACATACAGAACTAAAGTAAAATACTAATTCACTAAATAACTATGTGACTGAGCAGTCTCTACGGGTAGCGATCGAATTATATATATTATAAATATAATTATAAATATTATAAAAATAAATAAGAACTACAGAAATAAAATAATTATATAAATATTCAATAAGTCTTTGAGGAACCTCGGTAGAGTTTTGGAGTCACCAGATATAATTAAAAATATAACTAACTAAATAATTACTAATAACTACTGAACTAATTAACTACTCAATACTATAACTCATCAATACTAAATACTAGATAGTTGTGAGTTCTTACTACAGCGTAAGGAGTTTCCTAATTACTAAAGATCTCTTATGAGTACTCTAGACTCTGTGATAGTTTAGATATATTAAATTAATCTATCACTAATAACAAATACAGAAAATATTACGTAGTCAGTTTAAGCTATACTGACAGAAATAATTAATAATTAAAAATTTACTAAATAAATTAATTAAATAAATAATTCCTAAACAAGCCTGCGATCGGAGTAACGATCTAATTAATACTATGACTATTTACTAAAGCTTAATTATTTAAGACTAAATATTCAATACTAATTACTAAGGTGTATTGAGTACCGGTTCTGATTGCAGTCAATAGCGAATGTGAAATTTCGAGATCAAGTTAAATTAATCTATAACTAACGACATAATTTAGAAATAAGTAAGATTCTGTAATAACTTAAACTATAGTGATAGAAATAATAAATGAATAACTAAATAAATCAAATAAACTATTAAATAATAAACTATCTTATGTGTAGGAATTGAGTACGATCGCCTTAAGAATATTCTACTTGTATTATAAATAATAGAGTATTATGCTGTGAGTAATCGTTATTATATAAGCTTCTAAAGAACTAACTACAGAAATAAACTATTTAAACTAAATAAACCTAATTAACTCTGAGGTGCTGTCTACGAGCTGTCTCTATCACGAGATTGATAAGAATTATATAACTAATTTCAATAATAAATAACACTAAATTAAATTAATCAAGAAATACCAAAGTAAGTCATAAAGAACCAAGGAGCTATAGTGACAAATTTAAAGACTAAACTAAACTAAATAATTAATACTAAAACCACTACTTAGTAGTGGGCCCAACTAGTCCATACGAACTATGGCTATTGTAGTTGTATTACAAGTAATACTTAAGTATAGTTTCGATTATCCATTATTATATTCTATAAGAAATAAAGTAAACTACCAAATAAATTAATTCAAATAAATAATCCTATCTAAGTAATTCAGTGTGAGGCTAGTCTATAGACATGCAATCGATCTAGATCAACTAAATATATTATTATTCTATTAATAACTAAATAATTGAATTTTACTATATACTAATTACTAAGACTACTTAAGAATTACTACGTGCTAAGACTATCTACTAATTAGTAGCTAATAAATCATTATTAAATTAATGAGAGTACTAACTCTTTACTATTTAATACAGACTACTGACTAATTACTTCATAGTACCTAATTAAGAGTATTTAGTATTTACTACTAAGTATTAACTAAATAACAAATATACTATTAACTAAATAACATTGTATTTACATTGTATTTAATCTAGGTGACCACTAGGTAGAGTATGCGAGTCCTAAATATATTTTCATTTAAGACATAATTAATTTCATAGTTAATTAATAGTTAATAATTTGTAATAACCTTGAAGTATAGTGATATAATTCCTATAATAATAATTAATAAAATAATCTCCCAGTCTTCAATTAAGACTAATAACTATTTTTAGATTATTACTATTTGATAGGAAAAGGTAAAAACAAAACAAAAATAAAAGCTGAATTATAGGATTGGTGGTATATGGTATACTACCTCCTTCCGCCCCTAGTGTGAATCTCAACCAAATGTTTGGAAAATCAGAAAAATAATCTCAAAGGGCCCATATTTTTGTTTTGTTTTTTATTATCCCCTCCTATATCTACACCCTTACAGAGACGCTCCCGCCTGTAATCCTAGAATTCTAACGAACTTTTGTGTATAATCGCATGTTTCCATAAATTTCCCTCACCTCTCTACCATACTTTAACTCGAAATCTCTCAATCCAACAAGTAAATATAAAAAAAAGACTCCCTTTTGCAAATGTTATTAAACTAAGGATAAAAACTAATGAACTTTGCTTTTTTCCCTTACCGAAAGAGAAAGGTGCAGTTTGTATTCTTATTGACGTATTAATTTTTTGGCGTTCTGATTTGTAGCCTGTGCCTCGAGGCTCAGACCTAGAGGTCAATCATAATACAAACTACGGGCACAAGGGCAACAGGGCACAAGTTCATTTCGTTTTTATTCTTATTGGAACAAAAATAAGAACAACCTTTGTTATGATTTTTATCAGAATACACAGTCTGAGCCAACATTTGCTGTTCATTTCGTTTTTATTCTTATTGAACAAAAATAAGAACAACCTTTGTTCTTATTTGTATAAGAATACAAACTCGCAGTAAAAGGCAATAGATGCAACAGAGGACAACAAATGCACCAGGGGTAGGCTTTAGCCAACCCCTAGGGCTACAAATAATAACAACCTTTGCTCGTAGCCAAAGGCAAGAGATGCACAAGGGGTAGGCTTTAGCCATCCTCTAGGCAAAGGTTAAAAAACAACCAAACAAAAACAAAACAAGGGTGTGTATCTTTTCCACGGCTCACAAGCAAGGTTAGCAAGGTAACAGTGAGGGGGTCTCCAGTGTTCATAATCTTGGAGTAAGAATAAATCCCTAGCTGGGTTGTAGTTGTATGATTGCAACTATTTTATATAGTCAAATTATGCGAAAAGGGGGGTTATGTATTTGTAAAAATAAAAAATTTTTGTTTCACACTTTCAAAAAATCCACCTGAGGAGAAGATTGAGGTTAGAATGATGGAGCTATAATAAATAGCTTTACTCAGATAAATTTAACATTAGGCTTAATCTAATTTTATAGTAGATTTACTTATTTTTTCTTGGAGTGTTTTTATTACATTACATTATATTTTTATATTATTTCCCTTAATCCCTAATTTCCTAATATATTACTAGCTTAGCTTAGTTTATAAGTAATAACTATGAAATATAAAGATAATCATAAGAGAACATAAAAATATTTACAGTAATTAATATTAATATTAAAAAATAAATATAAACTATATAAAACCTCAATAGATACTTGCGTAATGTTAATTGAAATTGTATATATTTAGCTAATTTAGGATACTTACTGTAAAGTCCGAAATAAATAATTAAATCTTCTCCTATTAATATTAAAATAATATTTGTTAAGATCATAAATATGGCAATATATCCGCAAATATTAAAGAGAATAACCATTTGTTCTGAAGAAAAAATACTTATATAATCTTTAAAACTATTAGCTAAATTATTAAATAATTATGAGAAATCAGATTTAAAAATATTAGGATCATCAGAATTACTTAAAGTTTTCAACTCTTTATTATATTCAGCTTGTTTCTGCATTGCTCCTTTATGCATATATTAATTGTACTCTAAATGTGGTTTTAAATCTTTTGCCTCTTGTGGGCTCAATTTACCACTAACCAATTGGTTACTTATCTTGGTTATTGCATTTTAATATTTGTTGACATCAGCAGTAACTACATCTATGTTGTCAGAAACAACTTTTAATTTGTTTTGTAACATGTTAGTAGTATGTTCAGATTTATTTAAAGCTTGTTCTAATGCTTGTTCTTTTTGAACTCCATTTTTATGAGCTTCCTCATAATATTTGTCTTTAAAATATTCTCTTCTGCTCTTTAGCCAACTATCAAACGTCATATACCCAAGAACCGCCGGTACAGCGAGTCTTAAATTTCTTCAAAGATTATTTATCAATTTTTGTGTTATTTTGGCTTTCTTATATTGTTTGTTAAAGAAAATATTTCTACTTAATTAAATTATTGTCTTGCTGGTGCTTTAGTTTGTTTGAGAAAACAAAAACTACAGCGACCGTGGTATAAAAAAAGTAATTAAGTTATATAGCTATAAGAGCTATATTATAAAATGAAATAATAAATGTTACTACTGTTATTACACCCTTAACCCCTAGTCCTTATGGCTCCTAACAATAGAGTATAATACAAAATTATATTTGTTGCACCTCTTTAATCACTGATCACTCCCAACCTACATGTATTCAGTGAGCTTCTAGACGTTCGAACGAAATATCAAAAATTCCAAATATACAAATATTAAAATATTCGGCTTCGGATTTAAACAAATTTGTTTAACTTCTAGTTTATTTTTTACTACTAGTTTAATTTATTTTATTTGTTTAAGTTATAGGTTTTTTTGTTCTTTTCTTTTCTGATTTTGATTAATAAGAATACAAAGTCCCAGTCTCGCAGCCTTTTCCCTTGTTGGTCTTCGACCTACCAATGGGAGGCAAGGGTAGCCTTACATAGGCAAGAGGCAACCTGTGCTTTTGGCTTTGCAACGCACGGGCAAAAGGGGAAGAAAGGGAGGAAAAAGAGGAAGCTAATGTTCTTAATGTAATTCGATAGCATCTTTTAAGTAGGAACAAACTAATAATGTAAATACAAATGCTTGAATTAAAGAAACTGCTATTTCTAATCCAATTAAGGCTAAAAAGATAGAAAAAGGAATTAAAGTAATAATAGCTACTAACATACTTCCTGAGAATAATTTAAATAAATAAGTAGATAGTATTTTTAATAATGTATGTCCAGCAGTTATATTTGCAAATAGTCGTACTCCTAATGAAACTGCTCTCGCTAAATAAGAAATTAATTCAATTAAAACTAATAAAGATAGGGGGTCAGCGTATATAACAACTGCCCTCAGAACCGTACGAGATAGTTTCCCATCATACGGCTCGCCGCATTGATACGAGTACAGTATAGAAGTAACGTTATGAACAAATATAAATTAAAATAGTTGTAATGAGCAATGGAGATAAAATGGGGGGGGAAAAATAACGCTAGAATGTTAACAGCATTCGGCCATTCTTCTTAGATCTGCGTAGATTAGCTCTCCCTGATTGGTATAAATTATGATGATCAGAACAAAGGGCTTTCTCATTAGAGCTCCTTTAAATTCAGCAAATTAGATATTATCACCTTTCCTAAATTTAGCTCTAACGTTCTTAACCGATCTGATATGATTAAATTTTAAATCGTGGGTTGAGCCGCAGATAAATTAAATATTAAGATAAAAATTAAAAAAAAAGCTTTTCCTTTTTTGGTTAAGGCCACAGTGTGACAAGCCAAGGTATTAAGATACAAATTCAACAAATCAAATGCAACAGGCAGATGGGGAGTTAGTGTTAAGAGTTTATTGGGGGAGTTTGTTATAGACTCAGCCTTAAAATCGTGTCTGACCTTAAGTGATGAAGGCCGATATAGTTCTTTTTCAGTTTCATAACCTTTCATATTAAATCCGAACTTTATGAATACCTTCCTCATTGTTTTTAATTTGAATTTGAGAGCTAGTGTTATGGCACAGGAGGCTTTAAGCATCCATAACAGCGACCCTAGACTAAATCTGTTTGAGGCCAAACCGTATAAGTTTAAAATACCATGGATTTTTAATTATAGAAAGATATTATTTCATAGTGATTCAGGTTAACCATGTAAGTAAATGCCTGAGTGATGTCCTTACCGAAATCTAAATTATTCTGCCTGATAACAGCGCCTTTTTAAGTTCATTTATAAGCTTATTCGTTTGAGCTTTAACCCTCAGTTTTTAAAGACCAACACCCACACCACTAAGATGTCTCACTCTTCACCTTTGCTGTTGACTTTGATCTAAAAGCACAGGCCTCTTGCCCTTAATATGTCTTGTGTACACAAGAGTAGGCCAGGGGCCAAGGAAAAGTTTTGGGTTCAGTCTAAATTTTTTAACCTCAGCACCAAGGAAGCATCACTTCTCCTTACTAATATTTCTTATAAGAGTTTTCTCCTGATTTAGTACCAGCCCACAGTTAGTTTTAAGAACATCTTTAATGTTGGATTGAATGAACTTAGCATCTTTAAGAGAACCACTAAAAAAGACCACGAAGTCATCAGCATATCTTATGTATTCCATTCTACATAAATCAGGGTCAGCTATGAGGCTTCTTCTTAAATTACGCATTTGGTTTAGTAGACTTATTCATATGGTGCGTTGCTCTACTTCTTTTCGAAGCTAAAGATTTATATTCCTATTGATTATCCGTTTCAGCCCTTTCTTTCAACTCGTTTCGTATTTAAACATGTACTTGTCCAATTCATGGAGAACTATGTTGGCCTGTAATGTACTTAGAATTAATCCCTGAGGAGTTCCAATGTATGAGTGCACGAGTTTACCAGTCTTCGTATTAATGTAACCCGCTTTTATAAATTTATTAAGTATTTCAATAAAGCGAGGGTCACCAACATATTTATACGATTCATTATTATTCAATGTGGTATTTTGTCACAGCATTTGGTGATATCACCTTGAATAACCCAATTATGTTTATGGCCAATAAGATAAACTCTAAGAAGAGCAGAGTGAACAGACTTTTTAGCCCTGAACCCTGGAGTAGAGGAGAGGAACTTCGTTCGAAAATGGCTTCTAGTACGGCGTGTAAGGCTTTTTGTACTATTTTATCCCTTGGAGAAATAATACCTAGAGGACTTGTTTGACAGTTTGCTTTAGGTATTTTAATTCTTCGATTAGGTTGAAATACGAAAATTCCGCTTTTTAGAGTTTCTTATGTCTTGACAAACCATTCCCAATTTAGCCCATCAATAGAATATTCATAGATCCAGGGCTCATGTTACCCTTCTTTTTGGCTATTTCCTCATAGCAGGCTACCAATAAATAGGGATCCGCAATTAATTTAATTAAATTATAATATTTTTGTTGTTTTTGTTTGTTTTGTTCAGGTTTTCTATATTGTTCCAACTTTCCCATCACAATAGTAGTAACACCGACTCGTTTAGCCACCTTTACAGGTTTGACCGCTCTAACCGGCTTTAGACTGGCACTATCTAAAGTTTCGAAAGAAGGAGTATTTATGCTGCTTTCCTTTGTGTTACATGTTACACTACTATGAAAGCTCTGTTTCCGCATTACAGAAAGAGGTCCGTCTGAATAGGCGGTTGAATCCCGTAGTTGACTATGTGTTGTGTTTAAAGTCCAAATAGTTTTAGTCGCCTGCTTACACTTGTGGGAGCTTCCTATTTGGGAAGAACGCCTAGATATTTGACAACTTGATGAACTAGTACCATTTCACCAAGCAACTCTTTAAAAATAAAGACATTTACTGCTTAGGTTTTTTCCCGTAACTTGAAGGCATTTATAAGTATCAGGTTTGTTATCCTCGACTTGACTATTCCTGCTTATGATAACTTATTTTCGTGACAGTCCGATTAATTTATCACATTTGCACTCAGCTATCCATTCTCCTGAAATTATTAGCTTAAGGAGACGTGAGTACCCGCAGCATGCATCGTTTCTTATTCGGTCAAATTTACATGAGAGATCGGACAGGATCTCAATCAACACTAGCCATCATACGGCGCACGTACTAAAATTAATGGAGTCCCAGCTGGAATAAAGAAAGAAAAAAATTTTATACCATGTATTTTTAGAGCTAAAATAGTTACACCTATAAAAATAGTGAGACTTAACCCTAAGGAGACTATTCCACTGGCAGTTACAGCAAATGAATAAGGTACATTAGAAATTAAATTACCAATTAAAATGAAGAAAAATAAAGAATAAATAAAAGGAAAGTATTTTTCACTGTGAGATCCTATTTGTTCTCTAACCATATTACATATGCTTGCATAGGATGTTTCTAAAGAAATAGCCCAATTATTAGGAATTAATTTAGATTCATTATTCCCCAAATAGTGTAATCCTATTACAATTATAATAATTAAAAAAGTATATAGAGCTAAATTTGTTAGTATAATATTAAATTGACCAATGATTGGTGCAAATATACCAAATAAGTTGGTTACTTCAAATTGACTAAGGGGAGAATTTATATAAAACAACATTTTTTAT
>Ga0137438_1000084_pt1 | contig 14397 bp, 11 predicted proteins | sample EasRivERMGT157_2_FD_102327 | JGI IMG/M metagenome (GOLD analysis project Ga0137438, IMG submission 102327) | Soil microbial communities from meander-bound floodplain in the East River, Colorado, USA - East River MetaG ERMGT157_2 | ecosystem: Environmental > Terrestrial > Soil > Floodplain ... | reverse complement strand
CTCTTTCGAGTTCAGTTTCGATAGTCGGTTCGCACCTCTATCAAAACGGGTAACCCCGCCTTTTGCAACTGGCGAGTGTCAGATCAGATCTAAACTTCTACAGTTCATTGACCTCCTGCCGCTGACTCGTGAGAGCGACGTTCTCGAAATCGGCCCGGGTCTGGGTCAGTTCACCTCATTGCTGGCACGACGGGCGAGGTCGGTCTGCGCCCTAGAGGTGGTGGCTGGTCAAGCGGAGTTTGCTGCGGAACGCGCCCGACAGGAGAGTATGACGAATGTACGTTTCGCGACTGGTGGCGACGACTGCCGGTTACCGTACGCCGATGGGAGCTTCGATTTGGTCGTCCTGAATCTCGTCTTTGAATGGTGCGCTTCGCGCTGTTCAGACGAGCCATTCACCAGTGTCCAGCGTCGGCTCCTTGACGAGATCTGTCGCGTACTCAAGCCGGGCGGATCGCTGTATCTCGCCACAAAGAACCGCTTTGCCTTGTTCAACCTTATCGGCAAACCTGACGAGCACTGCTACGGTATTCGTTATGGCAGCGCTTTGCCGCGATGGCTTGGCCAGTTCTTGATACGGCTTAAGGGCCACTCCAGACCGGCTGGATTGCTCTATTCGCACAACACGCTAAAAACCATGCTACGCGCAGCGGGCTTCGATAGGATTTATTCGTTTTGGGCCACGCCTGAGATGCGCTTTCCGACACACTACATACCGACCGATTCCGCTTCGATCCAAGAAGCGCGCCGCAGACCCGGTTTTATTCAGGGTGAAGGGCGTAGCACGAGATTGCTGATGCCGCTCATTCCCGCTTTTTTGGTCAAGCACGTTACGCCAGGTCTCGCTTTCCTAGCAACCAAACGCCGCTGACGCTTCCCAGCGGGGCCCGGCACCATATCTGCATCGACTAGCGACAATCGTCGCCCGGACTCCCACGTTCAATCGGCGCTGGAACCGGTACAGGTCGATGCACATTACGTTGTTGGCAAGTTGCCCTTCGCAATCGGGCGTCGAGCTGAGCAATCCTTTTGGGTCCGCTCAATCTGCCGAATCAATAACGACGGAGCGCCCACGCCCCCGTCAATCTAGCCCAAGCCGGGATAGAATCCGCTCATTCGGAAGGCCAATAGAGCGGGTACGAACTTCCCTGTTGAATCGCGCACGCGCTCAGCGACCATGTCGAAGCGACGAAGCTGGAACCGGTCTTCCTCTCGACCGTTGCTGCCCCACCTAGTGGTCACTGCTCGTTGATAGCCAGCTTCGGCGACTGCGTTGGCGGTGCGGGCATCGGAATTGCCATTCGGGAAGCAAAAGGATTCAATCGGCTGCCCAATATGGGCCTGCAGCACGCGGCGGGACTCTGAAAGTTCATAGACCAGCGCGGAGTCATCACACTCGGGCATCATGCAATGCGTCATGCTGTGCGAGCCGATTTCGTGACCATCTGCAGCAAGCTCCGCAAGCTCTTCGAAGGTCATTAGTCGCGCGAACTCGGGCGCTTGTGCCGTGCCGGCTGCCTCCGCAATTGCCTCAACCAGGCGCAAACGCGCCGCCAGAGCGAGCCTCTTCGACTCCTGCACCAGATTTTCCGCTACGCTACGAGGACCACTGCCCGAAAGCCTGACTCCCGCCAAGACCCGCTTCAACCGATCCTGGCCGTCCCGCGCTTGACTAAGCAGGGCGAGGACGGCGAAACCCAGGCGATCGTGCCACAGGAGTTCCTGCTGGTCGACGGCATTCACGGGGGCGAAGAACGACGCTTTGACGCGGTGCCGGGCAAGCACCGGACGCGCGTATTGGTGATTGTCGTGTTGGGCATCATCGAAGGTAAGAGCGAGCAACGGCAGTGTCGAAATCTCACCGCTCAGGTAGCGTTCATGCTGGGTCGCCAGTGCACCGCAATCGAAGTGCTCGGTCAGGTAAGTCAAAAATGCGTCGAGTTCCTGCGGCGTTACGACAAGGCCGGGGTAAGGGTAAACCTTACGTTCAGCCTCGGGCAGCACCCGGTGAAACGTCGCGATTGATAGGCGCCCACGGCCACGCCGGCCAGGCGCAGTGAACCCCGTTAGAAGAAGGAGTTTAGCGACGCTGTCGCGGAGCCTGATTTTAACGTTCATGGGTGGAAAAGGTGCAAGTAGAACAGAGAAGGCCTAGCGTGGTACGTTTGAGCGATTAGAAGGGGCTAATGAAGTGACTGCGTGCATATGGATCGTTATCGTTAATTATCGTACAGCCGATTTGGCGGTCGATTGTCTTCGTTCCATTGAATCACAGATTGCCAAACTCCCAAAGTTCCATGTTGTAGTAGTAGACAATGCATCTGGAGACGGGTCTGTGGAAAAGCTGAGGGCGGTCATATATAGCGAGAGATGGCAAAGTTGGGCCTCGCTACTCCCGCTCGACCGTAATGGCGGTTTCGCGTTTGGCAACAACGCAGGAATCAAGGAGGCATTGCGTTCAAATGATCACGTAGACTACGTGATGCTGCTCAACCCTGACACAATCGTTCATGACGGGGCGATTAGTGCGCTGGTCGACTTTATGGACTCAAATCCGCATGTGGGAATTGCAGGCAGTCTTCTGGTGAATGCGGAAGGGCTTGTCGAGAGTTCTGCACATCGGGCACCCTCACCACTGGCAGAACTGGAGTCAAGCGCGCGTTTGGATATGCTGAGTCGAGCGCTGCATCGTTATGCGGTTACTCCACTGATGCAAGACACCGCCCATGAATGCGACTGGGTTTCCGGGGCGAGCCTGATCGTAAGGCGCGAAGTATTTGAAGAGATAGGTCTGATGGACGAAGGATATTTTCTTTATTTTGAAGAAGTCGATTTCTGTCTACGCGCCCAGAGGGCAGGTTGGAAAGTGTGGTTTGTGCCGGAATCGCGCGTTGTCCATTTCGAGGGGGCATCGACGGGAATCCAGAGTGTTGCGCGGCGTCGACCGACTTATTGGTACGATTCCCGACGCCGCTATTTCATCAAACATTTCAGCGTTTCCGGGCTGATTCTCGCCGATATGCTATGGGCTGCAGGCAGGGCTTCTCTGGCTTTGCGTCGCATCTTGGGGCTTGGTTCCGGTGGGAACAATCAGGACCCGAAATGGTTCGGGTTTGATTTGCTCTGGGGTGATTTTCGGTCGTTTTTCTCAGGGAAATTATGGGAAATAAACCGAAAGGATAAGTGTCTGTGAACGTTGGCGTCGTCGTGATCGGGCGTAACGAAGGCGAGCGACTCAAGAAGTGCCTCGAAACTGTAGTTGGGATCGCCAGCCGCGTCGTTTATGTCGACTCGGGTTCGACCGATGAATCCGTGGGGATGGCTCGATCTAGAGGCGTCGAAGTAGTCGAATTGGACATGCGTGTTCCTTTCACTGCCGCGCGAGCGCGCAACGACGGAGTCCGGCGCTTGCGTGAACTGGCTCCGAGCCTGGCCTACGTGCAATTTTTGGACGGTGATTGCGAGCTGATTCCCGGTTGGGTGGAGAAGGCTGCCATTTTCCTGGACGAACACGACGGCGTGGCCGTGGTAAGCGGTAGGCTGCGCGAGAAATATCCGGACCGCACAATTTACAATATGCTGTGTGATATCGAGTGGGATACGCCTATCGGCGAAGTAAAAAGCTGCGGTGGTATTGCCATGATCCGCCTGGATGCGTTAGAAGGCGTGCAAGGATTCCGAATCGAACTGATTGCGGGTGAGGAGCGAGATCTTTGCGTGCGCTTGCGGGTTGCGGGATGGCGCATATGGCGCCTGAGCGAGGAAATGGCACTGCACGATGCGGCGATTTCGCGATTTGGCCAATGGTGGAAGCGGACCTTGCGAGGCGGGTATGCTTTTGCCCAAGGCGCTTATTTGCATGGCGCGCCGCCTGAGTGCCACGGCGTGCGCGAGTCGCGCAGCGCCTGGTTCTGGGGGCTGGGTATTCCACTGGTGGTAATGGGCATTGCGCAACTTTACGGAGTATGGGCCCTTGCGCTCTTGTCGATCTATCCTCTGCAGGTTACCCGCCTTGCCTTGCGCGGAGGGCGTACTCCAAGGGAAAATTGGTTGCGTGCCGGATTTCTGGTACTCGGGAAATTTCCAGAAATGGTTGGCCAGATTAAATTCCTGTTTCACCGATATTTGGGCGGACAGTCTCGACTGATCGAATATAAGTAACACCTCGCAACGCATCGATCGCCTCGTGACTCTGAAAATCGCCTATTTCATCAATCAGTACCCCAAGGTAAGCCACAGTTTTATCCGACGGGAAATCCACGCACTCGAACGCCAGGGATTTGACATCCTGCGCATTGCCGCGCGTGGATGGGATGGCGAATTGGCGGATGAGGAAGACCGGCGGGAACGCTCGCGCACGCGCTATTTGCTGCAAGGGGGATTTCCACCGCTGCTATGGGCTGTGTTCCGCACCCTGCTGACAACGCCAAGATGTCTTTTTTCTGCACTGGTCCTGGCAATCCGCATGGGGCGGCGCGCCGACCGTCCCCTGCCCTATCACTTGGCATATCTCGCCGAGGCATGCTACATGCTGCCGTGGCTGAATTCTTTTGGCGCCACACACGTGCATGCACATTTCGGCACCAACTCCGCGGAAGTGGTCATGCTCGCGCAAGAGCTAGGTGGGCCGAAGTATAGCTTTACGGCACACGGCTCGGAGACCGTGGATAACGCAAAGTTCGCTGGTTTGGGCGAGAAAATTCGACGCTCCAACTTTGTCATCGCGGTCTGTTCATTCGGCCGCGGCCAACTCTATCGATGGGTCGAGCAAGAACATTGGCCCAAGATCCATGTGGTCCATTGCGGCCTGGAGCCAGCCTATTTTGACAGCGCACCCGTCCCGCCACCGGCGCAACCCCGTCTGATTTGTGTGGCGAGGCTAAGCCGGGGGAAGGGTCAAATGCTCCTGATCGAAGCGGCAAACCGATTGGCCCGGAAAGGCATCGAGTTCGAACTAGTGCTCGCGGGCGACGGCGAAATGCGGGCGGCATTGGAGGAACTGATCGCGCGCTATGGATTAGCCAGGCAAGTCCGCATTACCGGCTGGATCAGCAGCGATCGGGTACGCGAGGAAATTCTGGTAGCACGCGGTCTGGTGTTGCCGAGCTTTGCCGAAGGCCTGCCAGTCGTCATTATGGAAGCGATGGCACTGCGCAGGCCCGTCTTGACCACATACGTGGGCGGAATTCCAGAATTGGTTCGCTCAGGGGAAAATGGCTGGTTGTTTCCTGCCGGCTCTATCGATGAACTTACGACAGCCATGGAAGATTTTCTGGCCAGATCTGCCGATGAGTTGCGAACGATGGGAGAAGCCGCCTATCAACGTGTTGTGGAGCAGCACTCTGTCGATACCGAGGCAGCGAAACTCGCCGTGCTCTTCCGTACACCGTTCCAATGAATCCGTCATGAAGAATGGCAATCGCTACGTGCTGATTTCTCCCTGCCGCAATGAAGCAGCTTTCATGCGGCAAACCCTGGATAGCGTGATCGCACAGTCAGTTCGCCCCGCGAAATGGGTGATCGTCGACGATGGTTCATCGGATGCGACACCGGATATATTGGCGGCGTACGCGAAGCAACATGCCTGGATAGAAATCGTCACGCGTACCGACCGGGGACGACGAGCAGTCGGTCCAGGCGTAATCGAAGCTTTTTACGCTGGCTACGACACGATCAATCCGGACGAATACGACTATCTGTGCAAACTCGACCTCGACCTGCGGCTACCGCCGCGGTATTTTGAAATACTCATGCAGCGAATGACCGCGAACGCCCGCATCGCGACTTGCAGCGGCAAGGCCTACATCGAGAAGGGCGGAGCCCTGGTCAACGAAGGACAGGGTGACGAGAACTCCATAGGAGCATCCAAGTTTTACCGTGTGTCCTGTTTCAGAGAACTGGGCGGGTTCGTGCGCGAGGTAATGTGGGACGGCATCGATGGCCATCGCTGCCGGATGAAAGGCTGGATCGCGTGCAGTTTGGATGAACCGGAATTGCGATTTGTGCATCTGCGCCCGATGGGGTCCAGCGAGCAAAGCATCTACACGGGTCGAATGCGTCACGGCTACGGCCAGTACTTCATGGGAACTGGATTCATCTACATGGCCGCCAGTTCTCTCTATAGGCTTACCGAGAAGCCGTACGTGCTTGGAAGCCTGGCGATGTTATGGGGTTGGATAAAAAGCGCGCTTCAACGCAAGCCGCGCTATGAAGATGCGGAGTTCAGACAATTTCTCCGTCGCTATCAGTGGCGCGCACTCATGCTTGGAAAGAAGCGTGCGATTGACGAAATTTACAGGGAGACGAGAATTGGCTGACGTGTTCGAGCGGAACGTCCACTGCCTGCTGGGGCTTCCCTTCGATGCGGTAGACACGGCGGGCGCCGTGCGGCGGGTACGCGATGCGGCGCTGCGCCGCGAACCGTGCTTTTTGTCGACGCCCAACGTCAATTGGCTCGTTGCCTGCCTCGCCGACGAGGCGTTTCGCGATTCGGTCATTCGAAGCGACCTGAGCATTGTCGATGGCATGCCCCTGGTCTGGATCGCAGGCTTACTGGGGATTCCGACCCGCGAACGCGTTGCAGGATCCGAGGTATTTGAAAAGCTGCGGCGCGATCGAACGACGCGATTGTCCGTCTTTTTTTTCGGGGGACAGGCAGGCGTTGCCCATGCCACCTGCGCGAAGATTAACGCCGATTCCGGCGGAATAACTTGTGTAGGTTTCCACTTCCCCGGTTTTGGCAGCGTCGAAGAAATGAGTTCCGACGAGACTATTAGAAGAATCAATGCAAGCAGCGCGGATTTCGTGGTCGTGGCGCTGGGAGCAAAAAAGGGGCAGGCATGGATCGAGCGCAATCGGGCCCGCCTTTCAGCCCCGGTCATCAGCCACCTTGGGGCCGTCGTTGACTTTGTCGCCGGGAGAGTGAGTCGCGCCCCAGTCTGGATTCAGCGAACCGGTTTCGAATGGCTGTGGCGGATCAAGGAACAGCCAGGGCTCTGGCAGCGTTACCTCTCCGACGGCCTGGTTCTACTACGTCTGCTGGTTACGCGTGTTCTTCCTTACGCATGGTTCATGTACTGGCACAAACCGTCCCGCCAAGAACTGGATTCCGCCGCCATCGATTTCCAGGATACCGGTGACGAAATTGTCATCCGCCTGCGTGGCGCCTGGGTACAGACGAATATGAGGCCGCTTCGCGACTGTTTTTCAAAAGCGGTGTTGGCCGACAGGGAAATAAGGCTGGTAATGGGCGAGGTCGCATATGTGGATAGCGCTTTTGTGGGCCTCGTCATGCTATTGCGAGGCCATCAAGCCCGCCACGGCAGACGATTGCAGATCGTCTCCATTCAAAAACCCGTCGCGCAGATTCTCACCTATTGCTGTGCCGACTACTTGTATTCAAGCCCTGCCTGAGTAAGTAGATTGCCGATATCTGCGCAGGTGAAGAGATCCGACCGGGAATGTCGTACCTGCTATTATCCTTCGGCGGGAAGTCGGTAGGGCGTCATCGGACCGGTTTCAAGATACAGTGGTTAATCTGATTGTCCAGTACGTTATGGTCCCACACTCGAGTCGACCTGCTTTCCGTTTCGCGGCCGTCATAGTGATTCGGGTATGCGCCTGCGGCCGATGTTTGATCTGTCTTCGATCCGGGGATTCTTTATGACCATGGTTGCTGTTGTAGGGTTGGGCTACGTTGGGTTGCCGCTGGTAATCGAGTTCGGCAAGAAATTTCGCACTGTTGGTTTTGATATTTCCGAAGACAAGGTAGCGAGTTGCATAAACGGGAAGGATCCGTCTCGCGAGATTACGGATGAGGAGATGCGCGCCGCGCTACACGCCGAGTACAGTTCGGATCCCACGGTTCTCGCCGAGGCTGATTTCATCCTTGTAGCGGTGCCGACGCCCGTGGACGAAGCGCATAGGCCAGACTTTACGCCGCTGATCGGCGCAAGCGAGTCGATTGGCCGGCACATGAAAAAGGGAGCGACAGTGGTGTACGAGTCCACTGTCTATCCGGGCGCGACCGAAGAAGTCTGCATCCCTGTGCTGGAACGAGCATCCGGCAAGCAGTGGAAGCGCGATTTTTTTGTGGGTTATTCGCCGGAGCGCATCAACCCGGGCGACCGGGAACATATGCTCACCAACGTCGTCAAGGTTGTCGCCGGCGATACTCCAGTCACGTTGGAGAAAATCGCCGCGTTTTACGAAACAGTAGTACAGCCCGGCGTTTTTCGCTGTTCAAGCATCAAGGCAGCCGAAGCCTGCAAGGTCATCGAGAATACACAACGCGATCTAAATATCGCCCTTATGAACGAGCTGGCAATTATTTTCGACAAGATCGGCATCGACACGACCGAAGTGCTGGAAGCGGCCGGCACAAAATGGAACTTCCTCAAGTTCAAGCCTGGCCTGGTGGGCGGGCATTGTATTGGCGTCGATCCATACTATCTGACCCACAAGGCGGACACGCTGGGCTACCACTGCCAAGTCATCATCGCCGGCCGGCGCATAAACGACGGAATGGGCAAGTTCATCGCCGAGCAGACAGTGAAGAAGATGATCGCGACAGGCAGTTATGTGAAGGGCGCCAAGGTCAACATCCTCGGGCTGACTTTCAAGGAGAACTGCGCCGATCTGCGCAATTCGAAGGTGGCGGATATCATCAGCGAATTACGCAGCTACGACGTTGAGGTTTTCGTCCACGATCCAGAGGCTGATGCCGACGAGGCGATGCAGGAGTACGGGATTCGCCTGCTTGCCTGGGACGATCTCCCGCGCGCTGATGCGATTGTGGCCGCGGTGGCGCATCGAAGGTTCCTTGAACTGGACATCGAAGATCTCACCAAGAAGCTTGTCAAGAAAGGTGCATTTATCGATGTCAAGGCGATGTTTGATGCTGCCGGTTTGCGGGCGGCCGGCATCGGCGTCTGGCGGTTGTAGAAACCCAATAATCTAATGGTGCCGTGCGATAACTAGTGAACCACAGCGCCCATGTCGCGCGGGCTAGCCTGCGTTGTCAGGAAGAAGTCCGACCAGACCGGAACGGTGGTGCCGCCCCCGATGGCGTAGCTTCCGGAAGTGATCTTCGCGTTCGTTGGATTGAATGGTGAGACACTTGTGAAAAGTGGATTCGTCGCACCAACTTGCGCATCACTGGAATTGTTAGATTGCACAAGGCCGATTCCGGTACCGGAGATCATCACATGATTCGAGTCATTCGGCGCATAAGCCAAATTATTTTTGAGAGTAGTGTTCGACGAGTTTGCGTCAATAATCACGGCATTGAAATTTCCCGCGCAGCACGCGATAGTATCGGAATCATAGAACGTGTTGTTGTAGACGTTGACGAGCATCGCCCATGTTGTTGGCACATAGACAGGATTGGATGTTATCTGTATGCCACCGTGACTCTGGGCGCCTGAGCTGTCGAACACGTTATTCCTTACTGTCTGGTTTTGGCCTTGCAGGACGAACGCACGCTGAGTCCCCGAACCGGCGGTGAACCAATTCCTTTCGGTGATCGTATCGCTCACACGCTCGTCGTTTGCAGCAGCCTGGGGCCCATAGTAAAGGGTCCAGATGTCACCTCCGTTGCCCAGGAACTTGTTGTCCGATACAACGACATACTGCGTGACTCCATTGCTGCCGGCATTTACAGCCGCGCCGGTTCCGCCAAATATGCGCGCGCGAAGCGTAAATGCCTCCTTGGTAGCAGCCTGACCTTGCATTGTGTTATTGCTTATCACGGCGCGATTTGCGAACTGGACCCGCACCGTATGCTCTCCGCCCAAATTATTGTTTAAGTTACTGCCCATCAGTGCGTAGCGACTGGCGGTGACGAAAGCCGACAAGCCTGCGGAGCTTCCCGTTATATTGTTCGAGTTGCAGTCGACAGTGGCAATCTGGTCCCAGAGCGTATGCCCCGTGTTGCCATGCGTATTCCAGTAATCAAGAATGGAATCGCTCCAAGTGAAAGCGTTATAAACAGCGTTTGCAACGAGTCTTAGTTGCGTTACTTGGTTGATGCCACCCTGTGGGCTAATTGCATACACACCTACGTGCGTATTTCCTTCGAAATCCAGGTCCATGAACCGCCAATCCTGCAGATTCGAGGTAGTGTTTGGTGTTGTGCCAGAAGACAATTGAATCAGATTGATGTTATCCGCCGTCGCCCGGATGACGGCCTTTGCGCCAATCCCATACGTTCCAATCGTTCCCGGTCCAGTGACTGCGATTATGTTCGTAATACCAGAAGTAAAGGTGTCGTCGTGCTTTAGCAAAACCCGCCTCCCCGATGCAAGGTAAGTGCTGATAATCGTCGAAAAGTCAGGTTGCGAAGCGACCGTTTGAGCGCCGGCTGGGCATCCGTCCGACCCCGCGGTTGGTGTGCTGGCAGCCGCAATGCATATCGTGTTCGCGCCGGAAAATACCGCATCAGGATTCTGAACTGTAACTTGAATGGTACATTTGGCGGGCGGGTTCGTGATCTCGTCAATTGCGGTAACTTTGATGTCGTAGACGACGCTGCTTGCCGAACCGCCAGTCCACTCGAATACATGCGCTGCCACCGGTCCCGTCGCCGTGTTCCGGCTGCTAACGCCCGGCCTGCTCCCGTTAGCCCACGTGGTGCCACTGACGGGGCTCCCACTCGCATCACCAAAATCCCACCGATACTCGATATCGTGGAAAGGGCGGGCCGTGTTGATGGACGACGTCGTGGTCGTGGCGTCGAAAAATACCGCCAGCGGCGCGACACCCGACGCGCGGGCCGCGCCAGCATTGAGCGTGACGTTTCCCGCTGTTGCCGTGCAAGTTGCCGCCAGTGGCAGGGGCGGCGGCGTAGTACCCGGGGTGACCGGCGTGCACGAGGCGCCGGTGCACGAAAGGCCACCCACGCCCTCGGAGCCCCCCCCACCTCCCCCACAACTGAGAAGGCCGAGGCTTGCGAAGACAACCGCAATAAAAGCACCCAACGCAATTCCTGGTCCGATCGTCTTGTCCTTAGACATATATGCAAGGTCTCAATAAGAAGAAATCAGATCCGCACACTGCTGCACCGACAATATATTGCGCCAGGACGCCTGACTCCCACGGAATCAGCGGGATAGCGCCATTATCGTCCCTCATCCGGGCTTGAGCAATCCGTCGTGAATCAACGACATGCTGGACGGCCCAAGCGGCATTCTCTCCTGCTTGTTGTTGCTCCCGTAGCTCGTTACTATTCACGGCTTCAATCGCTGCCTGGCCGACGCCAATTACAGCTCCCAGGATGGATTTCCGGAGGTGCCTCCTGGGACATGAGGTGGAATAATCTTATCGAAACGCGCCGAGACCAAATGCTTGAATTGATTTCCCGGAATGCAAATGGTCCTGCCCTCTAATCGCATTGCTCTGCTTATTGCCGCACTGATGTTTACGGCGAGCGTCGGCGCAATTGTAGCCAAACCTTCGAAAAGACTGGCCGACCAGCGGCCGGCCTTGTCGCTGGATAGCGTCATTCCGAAGCAGTTCGGTGATTGGCGCGAAGAACCCCTGCGTCAGGTTCAGGTGGTGAATCCCCAGACGCAAGAGCTGCTGGACCGCCTCTATAGCGAAATCCTGAGCCGCGTCTATGTAAATTCCGGCGGCTACCGGATCATGCTCTCGCTCGCCTATGGCAGCGATCAGCACGGCTCGCTGCAGGCCCATAAACCGGAGGTGTGCTATCCGGCGCAGGGATTCGCCCTGAAAAAAAACGAAGCCGGCGTGCTCGCGACGGCATTCGGCACTATTCCCGTGCGACGCCTGTTTACCACCATGGGCGCGCGCGAGGAGCCCTTGACTTACTGGTTTACGGTTGGCGATAAAGCGGTGCAAGGCACGACGCAAAAGAGGCTTGTGGAGCTGCGTTACGGGCTGACCGGACGCATCCCGGACGGCATGCTGTTCCGGGTTTCTTCAATCGACCGGGACGAGTCTCGGGCGTACCAACTGCAGGATCAATTCATCAACCAGTTGCTTCAGGCCGTATCCCCCGCTGAACGCAAGCGCCTGAGCGGGCTTGGCGATTCCTAGCAGATGGGAGGCTCGTGGTCAGGGGCCGCGGCCGGGACGGTGCGCGCAGGCGACATCGTGCGATTCGCAAATATCGCCTGCCATGCGATCCGAGCAACGGCCATGCCCCTGTTAACTGCTTCCACACGAGCAGCCGCTCGCGTTGCGGCGTGCCTGATTGCGGCATTGCCGATACCTGCGCAGGCATTCGACGCCTCGCAACTCGCCGTGATCGTAAACACCCGGGATCCTTTGAGCGTGCAGATCGGCGAGTATTACGCGGCCAAGCGGCATATTATTTTCCAGAACATCATCAAGGTAGGTTTCCCGCCCGGCAGGACCACGCTGACCCGCAAGGAGTTCGGTGAAATCAAGTCGTGGGTGGAAGAACAGACGATGCCGCGGGTGCAGGCCTACGCCCTGACCTGGGCGGCGCCTTACCGCGTGGAATGCATGTCGATTACCTCGGCGTTTGCGTTCGGCTTCGATCCCGCATTCTGCAGCGAGGGATGCAAGCCGACGCGGCGCAGCCCTTACTTCAATTCGCGCGCGCAACTGCCTTTTACGCAATTGGGGATGCGGCCTACCATGGCGATCGCCGCAACCTCCTTCGAACACGCCAAGGCGCTCATCGACCGTGGCGTGTCATCGGACGGATCGCAGCCGGCCGGCACGGCCTATCTGCTTTCCACATCGGACAAATCCCGGAACGTACGCAGTGCATCCTATCCCCTGTTCAAGAAACTCTTCAATGGCAGAGTGCAGGTGCGCACGCTCAGGCAGGATGCGCTGAAGAACGCGAACGACGTGCTGTTCTACTTCACCGGCAAGGCGAGCGTTGAAGGCCTGGATACGCTGCACTTTGTGCCGGGCGCGATCGCCGATCACCTTACCTCGACCGGCGGCATGCTCACGGACAGCGGCCAGATGAGCGCGCTGCGCTGGCTGGAGGCAGGCGCAACGGGCAGCTATGGCACGGTGATCGAGCCCTGCAACCTGCCACAGAAGTTTCCGAATCCGGTCGTGGTCAGTGGCGTGTACCTGCGCGGCGAAAAACTGATCGAAGCCTACTGGAAGAGCGTCGCCATGCCGGGCCAGGGAATCTTTGTCGGGGAACCGCTGGCCGCGCCGTTCAGCCGCCCGGCGACCCCGCGCTGAGCTTTTGTTGGACCCGCGGATCAAGTCCGCCCGCATATCCCCGATGGCGCCTGCTGTTCTGGAACACTAAAAACAGAAGGGCCGCAAAAGCGGCCCTTCTTGTTCACTATTTACCGTTCAGTGTTCTTTCAGCCACGGTGCCTGATGCCCGGCCGTCCGGGTCAGGCTGAAAGCCTCTCCTGGCGATGGCGCACATCGGACAGCAGGCGGCCCAGTTCCTTCTTGACCACGGCGTAGCACTCGCACACGCGGGCCTCCAGTCCGGAGCGCTCAGTCACCGCGATGTGTCCGCGGCGGTAGCTGATAATACCGGCCTGCTGCAATTTTCCGGCGGCCTCCGTAACGCCTTCCCGGCGCACGCCGAGCATGCTGGCGACCAATTCCTGCGTCATGACCAACTCATGGTTCGACAAGCGATCGAGAGTCAGCAACAGCCAGCGGCACAACTGCTGCTCCACCGTATGGTGCCGATTGCAGGCTGCGGTCTGGACCATCTGGGTAATCAGCGCCTGGGTGTAGCGCAGCAGTAATTGCTGCATCGGGCCGGCGAGATTGAATTCCTGCTTCAGCAGGCGGCTCTCCAGACGGTAGCCGTGGCCCGCGGTCTGCACCACGGCCGCGCTCGGCGTGGTATCGCCTCCCATGAACAGCGAAATTCCCACGACGCCTTCATTGCCGACCCCCGCAGTTTCGGCCGACGCGCCAGACACCATGACATAGTGCAGCGACACGATGGAGGTAGTCGGGAAATAGGCGTGAAGCATCTGCGTGCCGGGTTCGTAGAGGATGTCACCGAGCCGCATCGGCACCAGTTCCAGGTGCGGAACCAGGCGCTCGAAATCCGCCGCGGGCAGAGCGGCGAGAAGATGATTTTGATTCGGGTTATGGGATGATGGCATCACTGAGCTTCGAATTTCTGCATGCTATTTCTTTACGCCGAGTTCGACACCGATGCCGCGGTAACCGATGAAGCGGCAGGAGTGGTTGAACATCGGCTCCCCGCTCACCTGAAACCTTTGTTGCGAGCCATCGGCATTGACACGGCTGAAAACGAAATCCAGGAGTGGCTGGCGCGCTGCGATGGTTGCCTGCAGCGCCGCCCGCTCCGCCTCATTCCAGCCTTGGACATGATCGTCTTTCTTATCCTCCGCCAGCGCGTCGACCCGGACTCCGAGCATCTCCAGGACCGGCCCGGAAACCTTG
>Ga0137438_1000083_pt1 | contig 14451 bp, 9 predicted proteins | sample EasRivERMGT157_2_FD_102327 | JGI IMG/M metagenome (GOLD analysis project Ga0137438, IMG submission 102327) | Soil microbial communities from meander-bound floodplain in the East River, Colorado, USA - East River MetaG ERMGT157_2 | ecosystem: Environmental > Terrestrial > Soil > Floodplain ... | reverse complement strand
CTCGTTGAGGCGCACGGCGCCATGGCTCGAGAGCGCGATGTCCTGGCCGTAGATCAGATCTACGGTCCGTTTCTGTGACGAGCGGTTCTCGAGCTGCACCTGCCAGCACCAGGTGGCTTCCTGCTCGGCGAGCACGAGACGCAGCGCGATGCCCAGCCCCTGCCATTCCCCACGGCTCTGGAAACCGCCGCGGCCCCGCGAGGCGCTCGCCCGCAACGGAGACCGCGGCCCGAGCAGGGGCACTGCGTCGACCCGGGTGCCGCGCTGCAGCCGTAACCAGACGTTGCTGGGCCCCGGCTCCATGCCGTTGCCCATGAACAGGTTCACCACGTCTTCGCGGAACTGGATCCGCCGCACGCCGCCGTCGCGGTTGAGCTGCAGGCCCAGGCCTGCCGCATTGACCAGGTGGCGGGAGGCGCCCCTAGAGTGCATCCCATGACCTCCGGCCGTCGCGAGGCGAGCGAGGCCGAGCACCGAGCGGGGCACACGACGACGGAGCACCACAGGCGTGCCTGAAGGCACGTCGAGGAGCGGACGGAGGAGTCTGCCCCGCGAATGCCGGCATCGTTCGCCGCAGCAGGCAGGAGGTTGTGGGATGCGCTCTAATCATCGGCCAGACGGATCGTTGCGGGCCCGGGCGGCAGGACGAGCTCACGGCCCAGCCAGCCGAGCTCGCGTTCCTGGTAGATTGCACGCGGCAGCGCTCCCGGCAATGGCCAGGCGAGGCGCACCCCGCCCGCGGGCGGCATGCCCCCCCCGGCAAGCTCCAGGACGTGGCCCCCCGGGACGGTCGAAAGGCGGTAGCTCAGCGGGCCATGGGGCGTGGACAGGTTCTTCACGGCGATTCCGGCACCGATCCATTCCTCGCTCAGTCCTGCGCCCAGCACCATCGCATCGTCGGCCTCGCGCTGGTAGGCGAACATGTCGAGCACCGAACGTACGTAATCCGAGGCGATCCAGGCGTGCGGCATGTCGCCCAGGAAGCGCGCTTCCCGCGCGTCCGCCATGACGACCTCCGCCCACCCGTTCCATTCTTCCGGCCGGCGGTCGCGCAGGAACCACTGCAACATTGCCTGCGCCCGCCGTGGCTGGCCGAGCCGTACCAGCGCACCGACGGTGCGCAGCTCATACGGCGTGTAGTCCTTCCAGGCGCGCACCCCCACCCGGCGCTGCTCCGCCTCCTCCCAGTAACGGTCGAAGGTGCGCTGCAGGAGAGGCGGTGAGACCCGCGCCTGCGCGGGATTGAGCGCCGCGGTGGTCGAGGTGGGGTCGTAATCGCCGCGGTCGGCGGCGCCGGCGATGGTGTCCATGCCGAATCGCGCCGCGGTGGCCTCCACGGAACGGGCCAGATCGCCCTCGAGCTCGTCGCGCCACTGCGCCCATTCCGCCGCGATCTGCGGGTGGCCCAGCGCGCGCGCGATGACGACCGCATCCTTGTATCCTCGCACCGCCCAGAAATCGTCCCAGTAGGAGTAGGCGGGCTTGTCCGAGTAGCCCTCGTGGCTGATGGAGGGGGGCAGCAGCCCCCGGAGATTGGCGGGGTGCGCGGCCCCGAACTCCTCGGTGCGCGTGCTCCTCCGCAGGCTCTCGAGGTGCCCCACGACACGCAGCACGACCGCCCAGTGGCGCGCGAGGAAGGCCGCGTCTCCCGAATGGCGCCAGACCTCGGCCACGGCATACAGGTACTGCCCGTCACTGTCGTTCTCGGGCACCGGGTCGGCGCCGCGGACGTCCACGCAGCACGGCACCTTTCCCGAATGGAACACGTATCCGGCGAACCAGTCCACGAAGTCGCGCGCGACGTCGACCTCGCCCATGCGAACCAGGCCGGCCACCATCATCGCGCCGTCGCGGATCCACGACCGCGCATAGGAGCGCGTGCCGGGCTTGAGCGCGGCACCGTCGCGCGACATCAGGATCTGCGCCAGTGCCGTCCGCAGCGTGTCGGCCACCTGCTGCGACGACGCGGGCAAGGTGAGCTCCATCCGGTTCAGGCGCGCGCGCCAGCCGGCGGCCACCCGATCGAGGCGCTCGTCGACGGCCTCGGGCGACGAAGCCCAGCGGGCACCGGGAGCATGACGGGGCTGCGGCTCCATCGCGGCCGCCTCATGTGAGGCTGAGCCGGAAACGATCGGCGCGGTCCAGGTCACGACGCGCGTCTCGCCGGGCAAGAGCCTCAGCTTCCAATGCAGCAGGGCCGAGGCCTGGCCCTGCGCATCCGAGAGCTCGTGCAGGGCCGGGGCGTCGAGCAGGGAATGCAGATTGATGCCCGCCGCCCCCGGCGCTGCGGTGACGCGGCTCGGCACCTCGGCGAAGCACGGCCCCAGAGCCCCATTCACCGAGAGCCGCGGCGCCTGCCACAGCAGGCGCTCGATGCGGCGTGCACCTCCGGGCGTGTTGAGGAACTGCTGCGGCGGGTTCACCTGCCAGGGGCGAACGGCGAGCAGCAGCGTGAACTCGCGGGCCACGCTGCCCGTGTTCGTCAGCGCGTACCGCACCATAGCTCGCGGCGCCCCGGCCTGCCCTTCGGCCGCTGCCGCGACGTGAAGCGCAAACTCGCCATGTCGCCAGCGCACCTCCGGCATGGGCAGGTAACCTTCCCGAAGGGAATGGCTGATCTGCACGTCGGCCCAGGTCACGAGCCGACCCCCATCCGTCAGGACGGCGGGCTCGACGCTGAAGCCCCCGCGCCCCACCTCCAGCGCCCCATCCTCGCTCAGGAGCGCCGAGCGCTCGCCACCCCCGTCCACACCCACCAGCGCCCAGTAGTTCTGCTCGCCGAGGAACGCGCGCGGCACGTGTCCGCGCGGCGCGTGCCGGGCGAGCTCGGAGAGGGCAGCATTGAGGTCGGGCCACCGCCTGGCGTCGCGCAGCTCCACGTGCGGCGCCGCTCGCACCGCTGGCAGGCGGATCCTCAGGTAGCGGGCCTCGGTCTCCGGGAGAAAGAGCGCCTCGAAGCCGCCCGAGCCCCGTCGCACCCGCCGCAGCAGCGTCCAGCTGCGGGCGTCCTCCGAGGCGAGCACGTCGTAGCTCACCGGCCGAGCTGACCCGGGCCACTGGAGGGTGAGCCCGTTGAACTCGCGCGTGCGGTGATAGTCCAGGTCCAGCGTCCCTGGCTGCTTGCGCACCAGCGGCTCCGGCCAGACCGCGGGGTCTGGTTCGCGCTCGAGCACGCGCACCCGGGACACGCACAGCGCCCCCTTGCCGCCCTGCCCCGCCGCGATGACGAGCTCCAGGGCTTCGGTGCGCGCCAGCGTGCGATCGGCGGTGGGTCCCCAGGCAAAGCTGAAATGGCGGCTCAGGAAAGTGACGTCGGTCAGGGAGTGCGGCAGCGGGAAGCGCGGCCGGTTCACCCACCACACATTGTCGCCGCTCGCGTCCACCAGCTTGACCTGGAAGTCGTTGATTGCGCCACGCCCCTTCATGCGCAGCTGCAGGGCGAAGGCCGGTGGCCATTGCACGGGAAGCACATGCCTCAGGACCGCATAGCCGGAGACGGAATCGAAGTCGTACTCCAGGCAGATGCTACCGTCGGCGTCCCGCCGGAGCACGGCGCCGACCTGCTCGGACGCGTCGGCCTGCCAGCCGCCCGTTTCTCGAAGATCCAGGACCACGCGCCCGGCCGGCGCAGGTTGCGCGGCGCCCGACAGCGTCGCCAGGAGCAGGGCGATCCCCTTCATCCCTTGACGCTCCCCATCAGCATGCCCTGCACGTAGTACCGCTGCAGCGCCAGGAAGAGCAGCAACACGGGCAGCACCGTGATCACGGCGCCCGCCATCATGAGCTCCAGATCCTGCACGTGCTCGCGCGACAGGACGGCCAGGGCGACCGGAAGCGTCTGCACGCCGTGATCGGTGAGCACGATGAGGGGCCACATGAAGTCGTTCCACGAGCCGAGGAAGGTGAGCACTGCCAGCGTCACGACGATGGGCTTGAGCAGGGGCAGCACCACCACGGTGAAGATGCGCAGCTCGCCGGCGCCGTCGATGCGCGCCGCCTCGAGGAGCTCGTCCGGGATCGTCAGCGCGTACTGCCGGACCATGAAGATGCCGAGCACGCTCGCCAGCCAGGGCACCAGCGCACCGGCATAGGTGTTCACGAGCCCCATCTCCTTGAGCATCAGGAAGAGAGGCATCATGGTCACCTGGGCGGGGATGATCAGCGCCCCCAGCAGCAAGCGAAAGACGCGCTCGCGCCCCGCGAATCGCAGCTTTGCGAAGGCATAGCCCGCGCTCACGTTGAACAGCAGCGACAGCGCGGTCGCGAGCAGCGAGATAACGAAGCTGTTGGCGACCTGACGGAGGATGCCATGCTCCGCGAACAGCAACCGGTAGTTCGCGAGGGTCGCGGAGCGCGGCAGCATGGGCGGCGGATAGGTGCTGGCCTCGCCAGGCGCCATCAACGAGGCGCACACCATCCAGGCCAGCGGAAAGAGCGTCAGCAGCGCGGTGAGCGCCAGCGCCAGGTTGACGAAGAGCGAAGCGAGCGGCCGCCTCATGAGAACGCCGCGCTCCGGGTCAGGCGCGCCTGCAGCAGCGAGAACCCCAGCATGAACAGGAAGAGCACGAACGCCACCGCCGACGCCGAGCCCAGGCTCCACCACTTGAAGCCATTCTCGTACATCAGGTACAGCACCGTGACCGTGCGCTCGGCAGGTCCACCCTGTGTCATCACGTACGGTTCGGCGAAGATCTGGAAGTGGCCTGCCATGGTGAGGATGCTCACCATCAGCAGCATGGGCGCCAGCGCAGGCACGGTGACGTGCCGGAACAGGGCGCCCGGCCCGGCGCCGTCCAGCTGTGCGGCCTCGTACAGCTCGCCCGGGATCGCCTGCAGGCCCGCGAGCAGGATGATCATGTTGTAGCCGAAGTTCTTCCACACCGAGAGCAGCACGATGGACGGCATCGCCCAGTGCGGGTCGCCCAGCCAGTCCACCGGGTGCAGGCCCAGCCACGACAGGCCGTAGTTGAGCAGGCCGTAGCGGGCGTGCAGCAGGAAGACCCAGACCACCGCCACAGCCGCGAGGGTGGTCACCACCGGCGCGAACAGCGCGGTGCGATAGAAGCCCCTGAAGCGTACCAGGGGGGAATGAAGCAGCAGCGCCGTTCCCAGCGACATGCCGATGGACAGGGGGACGCCGACCACCACGAAGAACAGGGTATTGAGCAGCGCTCGCCAGAACAGCGGTGTTTGCAGAAGCTGGAGATAGTTGCCGAGCCCGACGAAGCGGACGTTGCGCAGGTCGGCCAGCGCGTAGATGTCGAAGTCGGTGGCGCTCATGAGCAGGGCGGCCGCGACCGGCACCACGAAGAACACGGCGATCGCCATCAAGGCGGGCGCGACGAACAGCCAGCCGGCGCGCGACGGCTTCATCCGTGCGCCTTTCGGTCGAGCATCCAGCGGCGCTTTTCGAGGATGCGGTCCGCTCGCGCGTCGAGCTCCGCCGCCACGGCGTTCGCCTCGATGTCGCCGCGCACCACCTTTTCCATCACCAGCCTCAGCTCGGTGGCGATCCGCTCCCACTCCGGCACCTGGGGCACCGGACGCACCCGCTCCAGCTGGTCGCGGAAGGCCCGCGCATGAGGATCCTGCGCCAGGCCAGCGTCGGCCCAGGCGGACCGTCGCGCCGGCAGGTTACCGGTGAGCCGGTAGAATTGCTGCTGCACCTGCGGTCGCGAGAGGAATTCCACCAGCTTCCAGGCCGCCGCCTTGCGCGGGGAGCGCCGGAAGATGGCGAGGCTCGACCCACCGGCAATGGATGCGCCAGGGCCCGCGGGGCCAGGAAGGGGCGCCGTCATCCAGGCCGACTGGAGCTCGGGAGGCAGTCGCCTCTTGAACTCGCCGATCTGCCATGGCCCGGAGATGTAGAAGCTGAAGTAGCCGCGGGCGAACTCGTTCCAGAGGTTGGCGATCTCGTTGTGCGTGATCGGCGGCGCCAGCCGCCGCTCGTACATCCCCAGGTAGAACTGCAGGGTGCTCGCGAAGCCCTGGCTGCGGAAGTTTCCGAAGCGGCCGCCCTCGCGCAGCAACGGCTCGCCCTGCTGCAGCCAGAGCGCCACCATCGGCTCGTACTCGTTGAGCGGCAGCAGCAGCGCGTAGCGCTCGGGTCCCACGCGCTGCTTGACGGCTTCGAGCATGCGCATCCATTCGTCCCAGTCGCGCGGCGGTGCGGCGTAGCCCGCCTGGGCGAGCAGGTCGCGGCGGTAGAACAGCACACGGGTATCCACGTACCAGGGGACGCCGTATTGCCGCCCGTCCAGCAGGTTCGTGTCCACGATGCCGGAGTCGTAGTCGGCGAGATCGACCTGCCGAGACCCGCGGATTCTCGGGTCCAGGGGCTCGAGCGCATCCAGCGCGACGAACTCGGCGAGCCAGGTGTTGCCCATCTGGGCGATGTCCGGCGTGGCGTCCCCGGCAAACGCAGTGAGCATCTTCTCGTGGGCTGCGCTCCAGGGCAGCTTCTCCACCCGGACGCGCAGGCCGGAGTTCTCGCGCTCGAACGCCCTCAGCACCTGCGTCGCCACCTCGCCCTCGCGGCCCATGGCCCAGAAGCGCAGGACGCGGTCATCCCGACGCGCACAGGCGGTGGCAGCACACAGGCCCGCGGTCGCACGGAGGAACTTGCGGCGTGACCACGACGGCTTGTCGCTCGGTGCGCGGCTGGGGGCCGGTTTAGTGGACAAACTTCCCTCTCCTACCCGTGCGGCAACGTCGCGGCAGCAAGAGGCCGGTCAGGTCCTCGCTGCCCTCGCCGCCTTCGACGAATGGAACTCTGCGCAGCTCTAGCTGACTCTCGTCCCTCCGCTCGCCTCGAACAGATGCGTGTTGGCGACATCCGGCGTGAGCGTGATCCGCTGGCCCGGCTGGAAGGCATGGCGCTCACGGAAGAGCGCGAGGATCTGCTGCTCTGCGGCGCGCATCACGACGTGCGTGTCGGCGCCCGTTTGCTCGACGACCGCTACCTGCCCGGCCAGGCCCGCGCCGTCGTGCGCGAGCGTGAGGTGCTCGGGGCGGACGCCGTACACCACGTCCGTTCCGTCGCCTGCGCCGGTGAGGGGCGCCGGCACGCGAGCGCCGGTCGGCAGCACGACGGAGGCGTTCGTGCCGTCCTTCCGGTACGTGCCGCGGATGAAGTTCATGGCCGGCGAGCCGATGAATCCGGCGACGAACAGGTTGGTGGGGCGATCGTACAGCTCGAGGGGCTTCCCGATCTGCTCGACGCAGCCGTCGTGCATCACGACGATCTCGTCCGCCATCGTCATCGCCTCGATCTGATCGTGCGTCACGTAGACGGACGTCGTCCCCAGCCGCTGCTGCAGCTCCTTGATCTCGATCCGCATCTGGACGCGCAGCTGGGCGTCGAGGTTCGAGAGCGGCTCGTCGAAGAGGAACACCTGCGGGTCGCGCACGATGGCGCGGCCCATGGCGACGCGCTGCCGTTGTCCGCCGGAGAGCTGTCGCGGGTAGCGCTCGAGCAGCGCGGTGAGCCCCAGGATCTGGGCCGCGCGTTGGACGCGCTCGCGGATGGCCTTCGGGTCCGTCTTCGCCAGCCGCAGGCTGAAGGCCATGTTGTCGAAGACCTTCATGTGCGGGTAGAGCGCGTAGTTCTGGAATACCATCGCGATGTCCCGATCCTTGGGCGGGACCTGGTTGACCACCCGGCCAGCGATCGCGATCTCGCCCTCCGTGATCTCCTCGAGCCCCGCGATCATCCGCAGGAGGGTCGACTTGCCGCAGCCCGACGGCCCGACCAGGACGACGAACGCTCCATCGTCGATGTGCACGTCGACGCCGTGGAGGACCTCCGTCGACCCGAACGACTTCCTCACGCCGCGAATGTCGACCACGGCCATGGCGGTGTCCTTATCGGCTGACGATCCTGGCCGCCTGAGAAGCTCATCGCCATCCGTGGCGTCGCTGCGCGGACCTACCCGAGATCCGACACGTCGGGCCTCGGCTCCGCGTGCGTCGGCGCGTTGCCCCACCACGACATCGTCGGACGCATGCCCGCCGCGCGTCTCCGCTCCGCCCGCTCCCGGGTGGTGGCGAACAGGCGCAGCAGCGAAGGCCGCGCGAGCACGCGACCTCGTTCGTGCGGCGTGAGGGCGACCATCGCTACCTCCACCGTGACCGCATCCCGGATCTTCTTCTCGGCCACGGCCTCCTCCGCGTCGAACGCGCTCGCACGGCCCCCGCGTCGGTCCACGAGCGCGAGATGCCGCTCCAGGAGGCGCGGGTTCTCGACGACGGCGGCGAGATCGGGCGTCTTCTCGAGAGCGGCGCGATAGACAGGGAGGACCTGATCGACCGCGCGCGCGATGTCGGGCGCCCGGATCTCCTCGGGAGTCCCCAGGAGGCCGACGCGACCGACCGCGCGGCCGACGGCGCTCGACGCGACGAGCTTCGACAGCGGGGCCGCGAGCACCATCCCGACCACCGCGGGCGCGAGCCAGGCCAGCATCTGCCAGGAGATGCTCCAGGACACGATCGCCAGCCCGAGGCCGGCGAGGGTGTGCCAGCGGTGGGCGTACAGCGCGGCCGACCAGCGCAGGCTCGTGCCCTCGCGGCGTTGCGCGTGCCAGCCGGAGCTCCTGCCGCGCAGGACGTCCGTCACGAGCCCACAGTGAATGAGCGCCTGGACGGGCGCGATGAGCGCCGTGACCACCACCTCCAGCGCGAACCCGAACGTCACCCGCAAGAACCCGCCGCGTTCGCGCAGCCGCGACGGCCGCAGCACCACCGACAGCCAGCCCAGCACCTTGGGGCCGAACAGCACGCCCATGGTGAGCGCAAAGAGTCGGGCCGCCCGCTCCGGGTCGATGCGCGGCCAGAGCGGGAAGAGCGTCGACGCATGCGAGAAGTACTGCTGCCTGGCCGACTCGTACTGGACGCCGAGCGCCAGCGCGGAGATGACGAACAGGAGCCAGAATGGGGAGGAGAGGTACGACATGATGCCGGCCGCGAGGTTCACCCGGCTCACCCAGTGCAGGCCCCGCGCTGTGAGCACGCGGATGTGCTGGAGGTTCCCCTGGCACCAGCGCCGATCACGGATCGCGAGATCGACGATGGACGACGGGCCCTCCTCGTACGAGCCCTCCAGGTCGGACGCGATCGATACGGTCCAGCCGCCGCGTCGGAGCAGCGCCGCCTCCACGAAGTCGTGGCTCAGGATGGGGCCGCCAAAGGGCGGCTTGCCGGACAGCACCGGAAGCCCTGCGCAAGCCATGAAGGCCTCGGTGCGGATGATGGCGTTGTGGCCCCAGTACGTCGCCTCTCTCGCCGCCCACCAGGCGATCCCGTCGCCCAGCAGCGCGCCGTAGAAGTTCCCGGCGAACTGCTGCACGCGCGCGAGGAGGGTTTCCCCGCGGTGGAGGCGCGGCAACGTCTGGATGAGCCCGGCGTCAGGATCCGCCTCCATCCGCTGCGCCAGGGCGACGAGCGTGGCGCCGTCCATCAGGCTGTCGGCGTCGAGGATGACCATGTGGTCGTATGCGCTCCCCCACCGCTCGCAGAAGTCCCGGATGTTGCCGGGCTTGTGGGCGACGTTCTCTGCCCGCCGCCGGTAGTAGACCCGGACGCTGCCTCCCAGCCGGTGCCGCAGCGTCCAGAACGCCTCCTCCTCTGCGAGCGCCATGTCACCGTCCGTGGTGTCGCTGAGCAGGAACAGGTCGAACGACTGCCCCTTGCCCCGGGCGACGAGGTCGCGCGCCATCGCCTCCAGTGCCGCGGCGATGCGTGCGGGGTCCTCGTTGTAGCTGGGCATCAGCAGCGCCGTGCGCGTCGCGAGGGGGCGGTCGGCGGGAGCGGCACCGCGGCGGCGCGCCACCACCCGCAGGAAACCGACGGCCGAGGTCACGAGGGGCAGGGTGATCCAGGCGAAGTTGATCGCGAAGAGCACGAGCACGGCCATCCCGACGACCGTCGGGCGGCCGACGGCCAGGGCGCGCCGCATCTCCTCGGTGGCGTAGGCCGCCAGCGCCAGGGACGTCCCGAACACGAACACCCTTCGCCACGCCGGCGAGCGGGCCCGCCGGGGGTCGAGCGGCCTCCGCCGGCTCGACGCCTCGAACCGCTGCAGCGACTGCGACGGCATCGGTCGCGGCGCCTCGCGCGGCATGGCCGCCGCCTCCTCGAGGCGGCTCGCCAGGGGGTGGTCGTGATGCTTCATCGTTTCGTCCATTGGTAAAGCCAGACCTCCGCCTCTCGTGAATCCGCGAACTTCAGCTCGAGGCGCAGCTCACTCGCCTCCGCCTTGACCGGGTCGAGGATGAACGTGACCCGGTAACCTTCCGTGAGCGGGTTGTCGCTCACCACGACGTCCTGGATCTTGCCGGCCGAGGCAGTCACCACCGCGGTCGGGACGGCACACCTCGCGCCGCACGGATGCCGCTGCGGCGCGTAGTCGACGACGACCCGGCGGAACGGCGTCGGGCCCTTGACCTCCGCGCGGCCGAGGGCCGTCGCCACGACGCGCAGGCGGTCCCTCGAGGGGGCGGGCTCCTCTCCCCAGGACAGCTTGTAGGCGAAGCGGAACTCGGACCCCGCAGACATCGGCTTCTGCGGCCGCCAGAAGGCGACGATGTTGTCGTGGATCTCCGCGTCCGAAGGGATCTCGGTCAGCACGACGGCGCCCTCGCCCCAGTCGCCGGTGGGTTCGACCCACAGGCTGGGACGGCGCTCGAAATGGGATTCGAAGTCCTGGTAGTGGTCCGGGTTGCGGTCGCGCTGGATGAGGCCGAACCCGCGAGGCCCCGTGTCCACGAAGGCGCTGATCTGGAGCCGGGTTGGATTTGCGAGCGGTCTCCACAGCTGCTCGCCGCGGCCGTTGATGACGAGGAGCCCTTCCGAATCGTGCACCTGCGGGCGGAAGTCGTCGACCCAGGTGCGGTCGCTGGCCGAGAACAGGTACATGCTCGTGCCGGGCGCGAGCCCGACCGCGGCCAGCTCGACGCGCGGGAAGAGCACTGCCTCGACCTGCATGACCGTGTCCTGCCCGGGATCGATGACGAAGCGGTAAGCGCCGGCGACGCTCGGGCTGTCGAGCAGCGCGTGCACCGTCACGGACGCGCTGCGCGGCGCGGGCTCCTCGATCCAGAAAGCTCGGAAGGTGGGGAACTCCTCGCCGCTCGGCTCCCCCACCTTCACCGCCAGGCCGCGCGCGGACAGGCCATACAGCTGGTGACGGCCGACCGAACGGAAGTAACTCGCGCCCTGGAACACCGCGACCTCGTCGAAGTGCCGTCGGGTGTTCACCGGATGGAGGAGCCGGAAGCCCGAGAAGCCGATATCCTCCGTCGGCAGCGGCGTCGGGACGAGCTTGCCGACCGTGAACAGGTCCGGCCGGTAGGCGAGACGCTGTGCCTGCCCGTTCTTCACGATCGCGATCTCGACGCCCGTGGTGAAGAGATAGCCGACGGGCAGCACCTGCAACTGAAAGGTGTGGCTCGGGTGCGCCCAGAAGGTCTCCGAGCTCCGGAACCGGATGTCGCGGTACTGGTCGTACGTCAGCTTGGTCAGGCTCTCCGGTGCGGATGATGGTGGCGGCGCAAACGGGGAGCGAGCGAGCGAGCGGGCGAGCGCGACCACGGTCTGCCCGTCGAACGGCCCGTCATGGCTAATCCGCGCCTCGACCCGACCTTGCGGTTGGCCACCGTCCTGTGGGCGGCCCGCAGCTGCCGAGGCGCCGAGCGCCTTTGCGGGGAGCGCGAGACCGAGCGCCGCCAGCACGATCACCGCGCGGATGCGCCGGCGCCCCTGCTCGCGTTCCGGGCACGGCCTGCTCGAAGACGCAGCTGATTTGCGAGTCTTTTCAGGTCTCATGGCGATGCAACTGGGAGAGGATGGGGTCGAGTGCGGTCCGCGACCAGTCGTCAGAGGGAGGCTCACTGACGGATGCGCGGTTGAGCGGACAGGCGGCCTTTCTCAGTTCTACAGCGCCGAGCGGCGGCAGGCAGCGCACAGGTGCACACCCAGTTGAAGCGCTCCGAAGGAATGTACCCGGTGGGCGGGCCGTTCTAGCGATGGCATGGACAGCAAGCGATGGGACGTACGCACGAGGATCGCACGTGTGGCCGTGTGCGCCCTTTACGCCGGAGCGCTGGTGGCGCTGGCACCGTCGCGCGCGATTGCCGCGAGCGCTCTCGCGAACACCGACGCCGCTGCAGCCCAGCGCTTTCGCGCGTCGCCGCAGCAGCAGGCGTTCCTCGACCAGCTCCAGCGCGACACCTTCCAGTTCTTCTGGGAAGCCTCACCCGCCGAGACGGGTCTCACGCCCGATCGCGCTCCGGGCCCGCACGATTCGAACGTGGCCGCGGTCGGCTTCGCGCTGACGTCGTACGTGGTCGGCGTCGAGCGGGGCTACGTCGCGCGGGCAGACGCGGCGGCCCGGACACTCGCCACGCTCGAGATGCTGTGGCGCGCGCCGCAAGGCTCTGCGGCGGAGGGCGTCTCCGGGTACCAGGGGCTCTTCTACCACTTCCTCGACACGACCCGAGGCGTCCGGGCCGGCCGATCGGAGCTGTCCACCATCGACACGGCGCTCCTCATGGCCGGCGTCCTCTCGTCACAGGCGTACTTCGACCGGAAGGACGAGACGGAGCGATCCATCCGTCTCCTGGCGGACCGCCTCTACCGCAGGGTGGACTGGGCCTGGGCCTCGTCGCCGCGGCACCGGCCGCTCCTCAGCATGGGGTGGAGCCCGGGGTCTGGCTTCATCGACGTGGACTGGAGCGGATACAACGAGGCCATGCTGCTGTACGTCCTCGCGCTGGGCTCGCCGACGCATCCCGTCGAGCCGCAGGCGTGGGAGGCGTGGACCCGCTCATACCAGTGGGAGAGCTCCCACGGCCCCCCTCACGTCTCCTTCGCGCCGCTCTTCGGGCACCAGTACTCGCACGTCTGGATCGACTTCCGCGGGATCCAGGACCGCTACATGCGCGCGCGGGAGAGCGACTACTTCACCAACTCCGTGCAGGCGACCTACGCCAACCGCGCCTATTGCATCGCCAACCCCGGCAGGTGGAAGGGCTATGACGAGCTGACCTGGGGCCTCACGGCGTCCGACGGCCCGCTCGAGTCCGCGGACCCGCCGGGCCCCGGCGATGGGCTGTTCCACGCCTACTGGGCGCGCGGAGCGCACCCCGCAGGGGACGACGGGACAATCGCCCCCACCGCAGCCGGCGGCTCGGTACCGTTCGCCCCGGACGTGGCCATCCCCACGCTCGTGAGCTTCCGGGAGCGCTTCGGCGATCGAATCTACGGTAAGTACGGCTTCAAGGACGCGTTCAACCTGTCCTATCCAGGGAAGCCCGGGGCGCCGCAGGGCTGGTTCGACGACTCGTACCTGGGCATCGACCAGGGGCCGATCCTGCTCATGATCGAGAACTACCGCACCGGCTTGGTCTGGGACCTCTTCAAGAAGAGCCCGTACGTCGTAGACGGCCTCAGGCGCGCGGGGTTCACGGGCGGCTGGCTCGGGGTTGCCGAACGCCACGGCGTCGCCGTAACCGATCTGGTCAGCCGTGGCGCTCAGGCGCGCTGAGCGTCATAGGGAATACCACGCCGACTCGCGATCCGGCGCTGGCCGGCCAGCAGTCCGCGCCTACTTCGCCTCGGAGACGGCCCACACCGAGAAGGTGCGCCCCTTCTTCTGACCGACGCCGAGGGCGCCTTTGGCGCTGTTCATGGCCGCCACGAGGCCGAGCGCCTCAGGCCACGTGATGGGCAGCTCCGCGACGTTCGCGTCGCGCGTCCAGGTCAGACCTGTCAGCCGATCCAGCGCGACCGCGCCGGAAGTCTCGAAGCGCGGTTCCGGCCAGGGACCGCCCGCCCCGATCTCCGCGTCCTGACCCGTCCCGGCACAGCCGATCATGCGACCCGCCGTGTCGTGGCAGCTCGTCTGACCGGTGCGAGGGTAGAGCCCGGATCTGGTGCTGTCCTCCTCCACTTCCGCGGCGGTGACCGTCGGCATGACCGGATCTTAAGCTCCCGGCATCCAGGCGCATGGAGCCACGAGGCGGCGCGCGCCCGGCCCACCTCCTTCCCGCGCCGCCCCGCAGCATGGTCCCGGGGAGGACGAGGAAGTAGACGTCGGTCACGGCCGTATCGCGTTCACCCGCAGCTCGTAATTGCGCACGAAGGGCTCCTTGCCCACGAGGAACTCGTCGTCGCGCGGCGCGTCGCGCGTGCGGCGGATGTCCTGGCCGGCGTAGGCCTTGATGGATTCGGGGGAGTCCCAGTAGGAGATGACCTGGAACTCCGTGTACTGCTCCCCGTCGGGGCCACCGTCGAGTCGCATCAGCTGGTATCCGAGATTGCCCGGGATGGTGGGGAACTTCTTGATGGCGGCGGTGAGGTATCGCTCGTACTCGTCCGCCTTCGCCTTCGGCGTCTTCCCGTGCCAGGCGCGGGCGATGGCCGCCTTCCCCGCCCGGGCGGCCGCGGAAGGCACCG
>Ga0137438_1000082_pt1 | contig 14471 bp, 19 predicted proteins | sample EasRivERMGT157_2_FD_102327 | JGI IMG/M metagenome (GOLD analysis project Ga0137438, IMG submission 102327) | Soil microbial communities from meander-bound floodplain in the East River, Colorado, USA - East River MetaG ERMGT157_2 | ecosystem: Environmental > Terrestrial > Soil > Floodplain ... | reverse complement strand
GTGTATACGTCACGCGTGGTGAGCCATCGCGAAAAGGCCCTCAACGTCACGGACGCGCTCGAGAAGGCCGCGCTGGACAAGTATTCTTACGTGCGCGCCGCCTGGCTGCAGCGTCGCCGCAATCTTGTCTATGATGGCAATCCGCCGCCCGAGCCGGATGAGATGGACGAGCCCGACGAGCCGAAGAACGAATCACCGGCGGCGGGCAAGCCCGGCTCGTCACGGGTCCCGACGATGCCTGATCCGGCCGTCAGCGCCGACCGCCGGCCGGTCGTGGTTGGAACCGGGAATGAAGCTGCGCTATTAACAACGATGTATTGACTGTCATGAAACTTCTGCTTTCTCTTGTTCTGGTCCTGCTTGCGCCTTTGGCACAGGCGCAGGAAACCGCGCCCGATGAGCTGATAAAGACCATTGCCCAGGACGTCCTCACCATTCTCAAGCAGGACAAGGATATCCAGGCCGGGAACTCGAAGAAGATCGCCAACCTGGTCGATTCCAAGATCGTGCCGCATTTCAATTTTACCCGCATGACCCAGCTCGCTATGGCGCGAAACTGGCGTCAGGCGTCGCCGGACCAGCAGAAGGCGCTGACCGCCGAGTTCAGGACGTTGCTGGTGCGCACCTATTCGGCGGCGCTGACGAGTTACCGCGACCATGTAATCGAATTCAAGCCGCTGCGTTCCAAACCCGAGGACACCGAAGTTACGGTGAAATCAGAGGTGAAGCAGTCCGGTACGCAGCCGGTCGCGATCGACTACCAGATGGAGAAAACGCCGACGGGGTGGAAAGTCTTTGACGTCAAGGTCGGCGGCGTGAGCCTGGTCACGACTTATCGCGAGACCTTTGCCAGCGAGGTCCGCGATCACGGGGTCGACGGCCTGATCAAGTCGCTTGCGACCAAGAACCGCGAAAGCGACGCTACTTCCGGAGCTGCCAAAACGTGATCCGGCTCGAAGGCGAATCGCTGATCCTCGAAGGCCCGGTAACCCTCGATACCGTTCCTGGTCTGGCAGGCGCGGCGAGAGAACACCTTCAGCACGGTGTGCGCGTAGTGGATTTTCGCGGCGTAACCGAAGTCGATTCGGCCGCGGTGGCCCTGGCCCTGGACTGGCTGCGGTTTGCGGCCGGCAATAACAGTGAGTTGCGTCTGGAGAATCTTCCGGTCGCGATGCAGAATCTCGCCAAGCTCTACGGAGTCTCCGAGCTGCTGCAGGCAGCCGCCGCCTGAATTTCCCCGCCGCAGGCAATATTCACGGTATGTCCGCGGCGATCGAAATTCGCGAGGTCCATAAGCGCTTTGGATCGGTGCAGGCGCTTTCCGGCATTGAACTCGATATTCCCAGGGGCGAATTTTTCGGGCTGCTCGGCCCGAACGGCGCCGGCAAGACCACGCTCATCAGTATTCTGGCCGGCCTCGCCAGCGCCGACAGCGGCAGCATCCGGGTGATGGGCCACGACGTGCGCGAACAGTACCGGGCTGCGCGTCGCTCGCTCGGCGTGGTACCGCAGGAGCTGGTGTTCGATCCGTTCTTCAGCGTGCGCGAGACCCTCAGAATCCAGTCCGGTTATTTCGGCCTGCGCAACAACGACGCGTGGATCGACGAAATCATGCTGAATCTCGACCTCGTGTCCAAGGCCGACGTAAACATGCGCGCCCTCTCCGGCGGAATGAAGCGGCGGGTGCTGGTGGCGCAGGCGCTGGTGCACAAGCCGCCGGTTATCGTGCTCGATGAGCCGACTGCGGGTGTCGACGTCGAGCTGCGGCAGGCGCTATGGCAGTTCATCCGCCGGCTGAACGGCGACGGGCATACGATCGTACTCACCACGCACTATCTGGAGGAGGCCGAGATGCTGTGCCAGCGGATCGCCATGCTGAAGCAGGGCCGCATCGTTGCCCTTGATTCGACGTCCAATCTGCTCAGGCGGGTGCATCACTTGTTCCTGCGGGTGCGGGTCGCGGGGGTGCTTCCCGAAGCGCTGCGCCCGCTCGAGCATGCAAGCAACGCGGCCGGTCATGTCCTGCGGCTGAAGGGCTATGATGAAGTCGAACCTACGCTCGCGCGCATCCGCGAGGCCGGCTGCCGCATCGAGGAACTTGAGCTGATGCAACCCGACCTGGAGGACGTGTTCGTCGAGGTCATGCAGCGATCATGAGCGGATTTCCCACACTTTTCCACAAGGAGCTGTTGCGGTTCTGGAAGGTCAGCGTGCAGACCGTTGCGGCTCCGGTCCTGGTCGCGCTGCTCTATCTCCTGATCTTCGCCCACGTCATGGAAGGGAGGGTGCGCGTTTATGACACGATTTCCTACAGTGCCTTTCTCGTTCCCGGACTGGTGATGATGTCGGTGCTGCAGAATGCCTTCGCCAACAGTTCGTCGTCCCTGATCCAGTCGAAGATCACCGGCAACATCATTTTCGTGCTGCTGCCGCCGTTGTCGTACGCCGAATTCTTCGCCGCCTATGTGCTTGCGGCGGTGGTGCGCGGCCTGTGCGTCGGTACCGGGGTGCTGCTGGTGACCCTGCCTTTCGCCGAACTCCCGGTCCGATACCCGCTGTGGATTCTGGCTTTTGCCCTTGCCGGCAGCGCCATACTCGCCGCGCTGGGCCTGCTCGCCGGCATCTGGGCGGAAAAAATCGACCAGGTGGCGGCCTTCCAGAACTTCCTCATCATGCCGCTCACCTTCCTGTCGGGCGTGTTCTACTCGATCCACTCGCTTCCGGCATTCTGGCAAGGACTCTCGCATCTGAATCCGTTTTTCTACATGATCGACGGTTTCCGCTACGGATTTTTCGGCGTGTCGGACGTGAACCCGGCTCTGAGCCTTGCCCTCGTCGGCATCGCTCTCGCGCTGATATCGGCGCTGGCGCTGGTCTTGCTCAAGCGCGGATACAAACTGAGGCACTAACGGGGCGTCCACGCTGCTTTTCAAGTTCGCGCGGGCTGCCCGAAAGGACCGCCGCTTGCGTGGTGGTTTCCCCTTCTGGGGTAAAGCACTTGCGGCACACTGAGAAGGATCGGGAATGGTGACACCTGAGAAGGTTCAGAGTTATATCGAGAAGGGGCTTGCCTGCGAGCAGGTGAGCGTGGTTGGCGACGGCCAGCATTTCGAGGCACTGATCGTCAGCGACGCGTTCCGGGGCAAGAGCCGGGTGCAACGCCACCAGCTCGTCTATGCGGCCCTCGGAGAGCGCATGCGCGAGGAGATCCACGCCTTGTCAATGCGCACGCTCACGCCGGAAGAGGCGACGAATGGATAAGCTGGTCATCCACGGCGGCGTGCCGCTCGACGGCGAGGTTCGAATCTCCGGCGCCAAGAATGCCGCACTGCCGCTCCTGTGCGCGGCGCTGCTCACGCGCGAGCCGCTCACGCTCTCCAATTTGCCGCATTTGAATGACGTGACCACGATGCTGCGGCTGCTCGCCCAGATGGGAGTGCAGGTGTCCCTCGACGACCGGCTGGGCGTGACGCTGCGGGCAGAGAGCCTCTCCGATCCGTTTGCGCCCTACGATCTGGTGAAGACCATGCGCGCCTCGATTCTGGTGCTCGGGCCGCTTCTGGCGCGCTGCGGCGAGGCGCGGGTTTCGCTCCCGGGTGGGTGCGCCATCGGCCCGCGACCGGTGGACCTGCACATCAAGGGGCTGGAAGCGCTCGGCGCCCAGATCGAGGTGGAGCAGGGCTACATCGCCGCGCGGGCAAGGCGGCTCAAGGGAACGCGCATCGTCATGGACCAGGTCACCGTGACCGGGACCGAGAATCTGATGATGGCGGCCTGCCTCGCTGAGGGCGTCACGGTACTCGAGAACGCCGCGCGCGAGCCCGAAGTGACCGACCTCGCCCAGTGCCTTCTCGCCATGGGGGCGAAAATCAGCGGTGCCGGCAGCGACGTCATCACCATCGAAGGCGTGGCGAGTCTGCACGGCGCCAATCACCGCATCATGCCCGACCGCATCGAGATCGGCACGTTTCTCGTTGCTGCGGCGGCGACGCGCGGCCGCGTCACCTTGCACGACGCCGACGCCGGCATTCTCGACGCGGTGCTGGACAAGCTGCGCGAAACGGGCGCCGAGCTGCACCTGGCGAAAGGCGCCATCTCGCTGGCCATGAAAGGCCGGCCGAAAAGCGTCAACATCCGCACTGCGCCTTACCCCGGGTTTCCCACGGACATGCAGGCGCAGTTGATGGCACTCGATGCAACCGCCGACGGCACCGCGGTGATCACCGAAACCATCTTCGAGAACCGCTTCATGCACGCACTGGAAATGCAGCGGCTCGGCGCCGATATCGAGATTTCGGGCAATACTGCAGTGGTGCGCGGCGTCGAAAAGCTGCAGGGCGCGACCGTCATGGCAACCGACCTGCGCGCCTCCGCGAGCTTGGTGATCGCGGGCCTGGCGGCCGAAGGCGAGACCACGGTAGACCGCATTTACCATCTCGATCGCGGCTACGAGTGCATCGAGGAAAAATTGTCGCAACTCGGCGCGCGCATCAAGCGCATTCATTGAATCCTTGAGCCGCCGGACCTGCCAGGAGAGCTCGGTTGGCGAATTGCTCTGCCGCGTCCAACCAGGATCGGGCGCTGCCGCAGGAAGATAATACAAATCTTTGTTTTTGTTGGCAGTCTTGACGCCTTGGCGGTAGAATTTGCTTCTTTTGGACGTTGCCACCGTGATTACTCTCGCGCTTTCCAAGGGCAGGATTTTCGACGAGACACTGCCGCTGCTCGCCGCGGCGGGGATTCGCCCGCTCGATAATCCCGAAACCTCGCGCAAGCTCATCCTGCGCACCAGTCGCCGCGACGTGCGACTGCTGATTGTGCGCGCCGCCGATGTGCCGACCTACGTGCAATACGGTGCGGCAGAGTTCGGCATCACCGGCAAGGACGTACTGCTCGAACACGGCGGCGCGGGGCTGTACCAGCCGCTCGACCTCGGCATAGCCGCCTGCCGCCTGATGGTGGCGGTGCCGGAAGGATTTGATTACGCCGGTGCGGTGCGGCAGGGCGCGCGCCTGCGCGTGGCGACCAAGTACATGCAGACGGCGCGTGAGCACTTCGCAGCCAAGGGCGTGCACGTCGACCTGATCAGGCTCTATGGCTCGATGGAACTTGCGCCGCTGGTGGGGCTTGCCGACGCGATCGTCGACCTGGTCTCGAGCGGCAATACCCTGCGCGCCAACCGGCTGCGCGCGGTCGAGGAGATCCGGCCGATCAGCGCTCGCCTGATCGTCAATCAGGCGGCGCTGAAGCTGCGGCGGGAGGAGATTCAGCCGCTGCTCGACAAATTCTCGAAGGCGGTCGCTGCGCATGTCTGAGATCGCACGTCTTTCCACTTCGCAGCCGGACTTCGGCTCGCGGCTCGCGGCGCTGACAGCATTCGATACGGAGTTGTCCGAGGAAGTGGAGCGCACGGTTGCGGCGATATGCGCCGATGTGCGCGCAAGGGGCGACGCCGCAGTGCTCGAATATACCGAGCGCTTCGACCGCATCAAGGCCGCGCGGGTGGCGGATCTTGAGGTGCCACGCTCTGTGCTCGATGAGGCGTACTCGGCGCTGGAGCGCGGTCAGCGCGACGCGCTCCAGCGGGCTGCGGCGCGCATTGGCGCGTTCCATGAACGGCAACTTGCCCAATCGTGGCAATTCACCGAATCCGACGGTACGACGCTGGGTCAGCGCGTCACGCCGCTCGATCGTGCCGGGCTGTATGTGCCGGGGGGCAGGGCCGCCTATCCGTCGTCAGTGCTGATGAACGCCCTGCCGGCGAAAGTCGCCGGCGTCGCCGAGTTGATCATGATGGTCCCGATGCCCGATGGCGAGCGCAATCCGTTGGTGCTCGCGGCGGCATCGATCGCCGGCGTCGATCGCGTGTTCACGATCGGCGGCGCGCAGGCAATCGCAGCGCTTGCCTACGGTACTCCGACCATTCCCCGGGTGGACAAGATTGTCGGTCCGGGCAACGCCTACGTCGCGGCGGCCAAGCGCAGGGTATTCGGAACCGTGGGCATCGACATGGTTGCCGGGCCGTCGGAAATTCTGGTGATCTGCGACGGCGCGACCGATCCGGACTGGATCGCCATGGACCTGCTCTCGCAGGCCGAACACGACGAGGCGGCGCAGGCGATCCTGATCTCGCCCGACGCCGGATTCATCGAGCAGGTGTCGAAGAGCATCGACAGGCTGCTGCCCGGCATGCCGCGCAGGGACATCATCGCGGCGTCGCTGCGCCGGCGCGGCGCCCTCATCGAAGCGAAGGGCCTCGAGGAAGCCTGCGATATCGCCAACCGCATTGCGCCCGAGCACCTCGAGCTGTCGGTGGCGGAGCCGGAGAAGTGGCTGCCGCGCATCCGTCACGCGGGCGCGATTTTTCTCGGTCGCTACACCTCGGAAGCCCTGGGAGACTATTGCGCCGGCCCGAACCATGTACTGCCGACCGCGCGCACCGCGCGCTTTTCCTCGCCGCTGGGCGTCTACGACTTCCAGAAGCGCACCAGCATCATCCAGATGTCGCGCGAGGGGGCGCAATCGCTCGGACGCGTCGCCGCGACGCTCGCGCGCGGCGAAGGCCTGCAGGCGCACGCGCGCTCGGCCGAGTTGCGCATCGAGGACAAGTCGTGAGCGCCGGACCGGAAAAAATCATCCGCGACGAAATCCGCGCCCTGACCGCCTATCACGTCCCTCCCGCCGACGGCTTGGTGAAGCTGGATGCGATGGAGAATCCCTACGGCCTGCCGCCGGCGCTCAGGCGCGAGCTCGGCGAAGCGGTCGCCGGCGCCGCAATCAACCGCTACCCCGATCCCGCGGCGCCGCAGCTCAAGGCGCGGTTGCGCCAGGTGATGGCGATCCCCGCGCAGTACGACGTCCTGCTTGGCAACGGCTCGGACGAAATCATTCATGTCATCACCCAGTGTGTGGCGCGGCCGGGCGCAACGGTGCTCGCGCCGGCGCCGACTTTCGTCATGTACGGCATGTATGCGCTGTTCTGCGGCCTGCGCTACGTTCCTGTGCCGCTGAATCCGGATTTTTCCCTGGATGCGCAACGGTTCCTCGATGCGATGGCGGAGCAGCGGCCGGCGCTGGTGTTTCTCTCCTATCCCAATAATCCGACCGGCAACCTGTTTTCCGACGATGCCATTGCCACGATCATCGCCAATGCGCCGGGCCTCGTGGTGATGGACGAGGCCTACCACGCGTTTGCCGGCAGGACGTTCATGACGCGGCTGGCGGAATTTCCGAATCTGGTGGTGTTGCGCACCGTATCGAAGCTCGGTCTCGCCGGCATCCGGCTCGGCTATGCGGTGGGACGCCCCGAATGGATCCGCGAGTTCGACAAGGTTCGCGGGCCTTACAACGTCGGCGTGCTGACCCAGGTGGTGGCCGACAAGGCGCTTGAGCACCACGATGTGCTCGATGCGCAGGCGCGGGAAATCAAGGCCGGGCGAGTGCGCCTCGCCGCGCGATTGCGCGAGCTGCCGGGCGTAACCGCGTTCCCGAGCGATGCGAACTTTATCCTGGTACGCATGCCGGACGCAGCGCGCCAGTTCGAGGGTCTGGTCCGCCGCGGCGTGTTGGTGAAGAATCTTCACGGCAGCCATCCGCTGCTTGAGCAGTGCCTGAGGCTCACGATCGGGACCCCCGAGGAGAACGAGCGGCTCTTCTCGACCCTCGTCGACGCGCTCGCGTCGCAGTGATTTCGTGTAGGCTGTCGAGGTGAATTGAAGGTGTTTTCCGATGCGAACGGCTGAAATCAAGCGCAAGACCAACGAAACGCAGATCGCGGTCACGGTAAATCTGGACGGCGCCGGCCGGGCGACGCTCGCCACGGGCCTGCCGTTTCTCGATCACATGCTGGATCAAGTCGCTCGTCACGGCATGCTCGACCTCGATATCCAGGCTAAAGGCGACCTGCAGGTCGATGCGCACCACACCGTGGAGGACATCGGCATCACCTTCGGCCAGGCTGTGGCCCGTGCGCTCGGCGACAAGAAAGGCGTGCGGCGCTACGGCCACGCCTACGTGCCTCTCGACGAGGCCCTTTCCCGGGTCGTGGTCGATTTCTCCGGCCGCCCCGGCCTCGAGTATCACGTCGAGTTCGGTCGCGCGCTGATCGGCGAGTTCGATGTCGACCTGGTTCATGAATTCTTCCAGGGCTTCGCCAACCACGCCCAGGTGACGCTGCATATCGACAATCTGCGCGGCGACAATGCGCATCACCAGTGCGAAACCATTTTCAAGGCGTTCGCGCGCGCGCTGCGGATGGCGGTCGAGTCCGATCCGCGCGCAGCCGGTGTCATCCCGTCCACGAAGGGAACGCTGTAATCCTTTTCTTCGGCTAATCCGGCATGCGCGTAGCAGTCGTCGATTACGGTATGGGCAATCTTCGCTCGGTGTCGAAGGCCATCGAGCACGTGGCGCCACAGGCGGAGGTCGAAGTGACTTCCGATCCCGCGCGGGTCGCGGGGGCTGATCGCGTCGTGTTTCCCGGCCAGGGTGCCATGCCCGATTGCATGCGCGAGATGGAAGCGCGGGGACTGCACAATGCGGTGGTGGACGCCGCGCGCAAGCGGCCGTTCCTCGGCATCTGCATCGGATTGCAGATGCTGTTCGAGCACAGCGATGAAGGCGACGTTGCCGGCCTCGCGCTCCTTCCGGGAAAGGTGCGCCGGTTTCCCGCTGCAGCCATGATCGACGCCGACGGACGCAGGCTCAAGGTCCCTCACATGGGCTGGAACCGCGTGCAACAGACCGCTCCGCACGCCCTTTGGTCGGGAATCGACGATGGCGCCCGTTTTTACTTCGTTCACAGCTATTTTCCCGAGGCGGGCAAGGCAGGGCTGGCGCGGGGCACGTCCCAATACGGCATCCCGTTTACCTGTGCGGTGGCGCAGGATAATATTTTTGCGGTACAGTTCCATCCGGAAAAAAGCCAGACTGCGGGCCTGCGGCTTCTCGAAAATTTCATCCACTGGAACCCTTGAACCTTTCCCTGCGCGGCATTCATCCGCGTTCATAGCCTTGCGCACATTCCAGATTCGATGCTGATCATTCCTGCGATTGACATCAAAGACGGCCACTGCGTCCGTTTGCGGCAGGGGAACATGAACGACGCCACGGTGTTCTCCGAGGACCCGGTCGGCGTGGCGAAGCACTGGCAGTCCCAAGGGGCGCGGCGGTTGCACCTGGTGGATCTGAACGGCGCCGCGGCGGGCAAACCGAAGAACGAAGGCGTCATCCACGCCATTTTGCAGGCGCTCGGCGATTCAGTGCCGGTGCAGCTCGGCGGTGGCATCCGCGACCTCGATACGATCGAGCGTTACCTGGATATCGGCGTCAGCTACATCATTATCGGCACGGCAGCGGTGAAGAACCCGGGCTTTCTGCAGGACGCGTGCACGGCGTTTTCCGGCCATATCATTGTCGCGCTGGATGCGAGGGACGGGAAAGTGGCGGTCGAGGGCTGGTCGAAGATGACCGGGCACGACGTGGTCGACCTGGCGAAGAAATTTCAGGACTACGGCGTCGAGGCGATCATTTATACCGACATCGGCCGCGACGGCATGCTCACCGGCGTCAACATCGACGCGACGCTGAAGCTGGCGCGCGAACTTCGCGTTCCAGTGATCGCGAGCGGCGGCCTCACCGGCCTGGAGGACGTCGCGGCGCTGTGCAAGATCGAGTCAGATGGCATCAACGCGGTCATCACCGGACGCGCCATCTACCAGGGCACGCTCGATTTCAAGAAGGCCCAGGCCGCGGCGGACAAGCTCGGGAAATCAGGCAGGGGCTAGGGACCCGGGATAAGACGGCCCCGCAATCCCGAGCCCCCCGCCCCCCGAATTTCAATGCTCGCCAAGCGCATCATTCCCTGTCTCGACGTCGATCGCGGCCGCGTCGTGAAGGGAATAAATTTCGTCGGCCTGCGCGATGCCGGCGATCCGGTCGAGATCGCCCGGAGGTACGACGATCAGGGCGCCGACGAACTCACGTTTCTCGACATTACCGCGAGTTCCGATGACCGCGACCTGATCCTTCACGTCGTAGAGGCAGTCGCCGCGCAGGTGTTCATTCCGCTCACGGTCGGTGGCGGCGTGCGCAAGGTCGAGGACGTGCGCCGGCTCCTCAACGCCGGCGCCGACAAAGTGTCCATCAACACCGCGGCGGTGCAAAACCCGCAGCTTGTCGCCGCCGCCGCCGGGCGCTACGGCGCGCAATGCATCGTTGTGGCCATCGACGCCAAGCGCGTCGATCGAATAACGGACGCCAAGCGTGCCGACCCGGCGACGGGCGCCGAACGCGCCGATGCCGACCCGCATGGGCGCTGGGGAAATCGCTGGGAGGTGTTCACCCACGGCGGGCGCCGCGCAACCGGTCTGGACGCCATCGAATGGGCGCGTAAAATGCAGGCATTGGGCGCAGGCGAGATCCTGCTGACGAGCATGGACCGCGACGGTACCCGCGAAGGCTTCGACCTCGCGCTCACGCGGTCGGTTGCCGAGGCGGTCGACGTGCCGCTCGTGGCAAGCGGCGGCGTGGGAAAGCTTGAGCACCTTGTCGAGGGTGTGCTCGAAGGCCGCGCCGACGCGGTTCTCGCCGCCAGCATTTTCCACTTCGGTGAATTTACGGTGCGGCAGGCAAAGGAATACATGGCGAAATGCGGGATCGAAGTGAGGCTCTAGAGTGATGACTGCAGCGATGCGCGAGGATTGGCTGGATCAGGTGAAGTGGGACGAGCGCGGCCTCGTGCCTGCGATCGCCCAGGAAATGTCCACAAACAGGGTGCTGACCCTCGCCTGGATGAACCGCGAATCTTTGGCCAGAACCGTGGCGACGGGCGAGGCGCATTACTGGTCGCGTTCGAGGAAACGCCTGTGGAAGAAGGGCGAGGAATCGGGCCACGTTCAGAAAGTGCGTGAAGTGCGGCTCGACTGCGACGAAGACGTGGTGCTGCTCAAGGTCGAGCAGGCGGGCGGCATCGCCTGTCATACCGGCCGGCAAAGCTGCTTTTTCCGGAAGCTCGATGACGGGCGCTGGGTAGCGGTGGATCCGGTGATCAGGGACCCGAAAGAGATATACAAAAAATGAGCGATATTCTGGAGCGGCTGGCAGACCTCGTCGAGAGCCGCAAAGGCGGCGACGCGGAAAAATCCTACGTGTCCCGGCTGTTCGCGGGCGGTCCCGACGCGATCCTGAAGAAAATCGGCGAGGAGGCCACCGAAACGGTGATGGCGGCGAAGGACGGCGACCGGCTTCGCATCGTCGGAGAAACCGCCGACCTGTGGTTCCATTGCCTCATCATGCTGGCGCAATACGGGCTGCGGCCCGCGGACGTGCTCGCCGAATTGCGTCGGCGCGAAGGTATTTCCGGGATCGACGAGAAAGCCGCCCGCGTGGACAAGCTGCGAGTCGAGACGGAGCGGAAACAGAAATGAGCGCGGACAGCTGCATCTTCTGCAAGATCGTGCGCGGCGAAATTCCGTGCAAGAAGGTCTACGAGGACGACGACATCTTTGCGTTCCACGATATTCATCCGCTCGCGCCGGTGCATTTCATGATGATCCCGAAGCGGCACGTTGCCTCGCTTACGGATTGCGACGCCAGCCACCAGGCGGTACTCGGCAAGATCCTCGCCATCGCCCCGCGCCTGGCTCGTGAACAGGGTTCGACCGACGGTTTCCGTATCATCATCAATACCGGGCGCGTGGGGCAGCAGGAGGTGTATCATTTGCACGTGCACGTCATCGGTGGCCCGGAGGCATTGGGCCCGATGTTGCGACGGAATTGAAGGAGTATCGCTATGGGATCCCTGAGCATCTGGCACTGGCTGATCGTACTCGTGATCGTACTGCTTGTTTTCGGCACCAAGAAGCTGCGCAACATTGGCGCCGATCTCGGCGGGGCGGTGCGTGGTTTCAAGGACGGCATGAAAGAATCCTCGGCGGACAAGCCGGCCGACAGCGGCGCCTCGCCGCAGGGCGCGGGCCGCACCCTCGAAGGCGAGGTCAAGGACAAGGTCAGGACCTGAAGCGCCTTCGGCCCCGTCCGGATGCCGGGCGCGGTCCCGGCTTCTTTTTTTGAGCGATCTCCGGTCCCTTATTTCCCGTGTTTGACGTCGGCTTCTCGGAACTGATGGTGATCGCGGTGGTGGCGCTCGTCGTCATCGGTCCTGAGCGCCTGCCGAAGGTGGCCCGGACCATGGGTCATCTGTTCGGCCGGCTGCAGCGCTACGTCAATGACGTCAAGGCCGACATCCAGCGTGAAATGGAACTCGATGAATTGCGCAAGTTCAAGAGCACGGTCGAGGATGCCGCGCGCTCGGTCGGCAACACCGTCCATGGCGAGGTGGCGAAGACCGAAAGCGAACTCAGCTCGCTGGCGCAGCCGGATGCCGCGCCAGCGGACCCCGCTGCTATTCCCGAAACGGCCGCCGACGGCGCAACTTCTCCCCAGCTCGATCTCGGACTGGAGACGAAGGGCGACGCCGCCCCGGGCGCGTCGCAGCAGAGAACTCCGGCCTGATTCCGGGGACAGGCTCGCGTGAGCACGCAGGACACCTTCATTTCCCACCTGGTAGAGTTGCGCGATCGCCTGCTGCGCTCCATTCTTGCGGTGGTCGCGGTGTTTCTGTGTCTGTTTCCCTGGGCGAAGGACCTCTACCGGATCCTCGCAACACCGCTGCTTGCGGCACTTCCCGCGGGCGGCCAGATGATTGCGACGGACGTCGTCGGCGTATTCCTCGTACCGGTCAAGGTCGCATTGCTGGTGGCGTTCGTGATCGCTCTGCCCTACGTGCTGTACCAGGTGTGGGCGTTTGTCGCGCCCGGCCTGTACGCGCACGAAAAGCGCCTGGTGTTGCCGCTGGTCATCGCCAGTTCGGTCCTGTTCATGCTCGGAATGTCGTTCGCGTACTTTCTGGTATTTCCGCTGGTGTTCAAGTTCATGGTCTCGGTTGCGCCAGAAGGTGTGGCGTGGATGACCGACATCGAAAAATATCTCTCCTTCGTGCTGAGTACCTTCGTTGCTTTCGGTGTCACCTTCGAGGTGCCGGTCATCGTGATCGTGCTGGTGCGCGTGGGCTTGGTGTCGATCGCGAAACTGAAAGAGATCCGGCCTTACGTGATCGTCGGCGCGTTTGTGGTCGGCGCGGTTTTCACCCCGCCGGACGTGCTCTCTCAGGTAATGCTCGCAGTGCCGCTGTGCCTGCTGTACGAACTCGGCATCATTCTCGCCGGCTTCATGTCAAAACGGGCAGGCGAGTCCGCGGAGGGCCCCTCGCCCGGTGACGCCGGGTTGCGCGAAGACCTCGACCCCGGTCGTTCCGAGCCGAAGTAACCGGCGATTCGGGCCTGCGAATTCCCGCAAGGACCCGGCGCCGGGGTTTCTAGCGCTGCTGCTGCGGCGGGCGCCTGCCAACCTGGACCCGGACATCGGTGTCTTTTCCATCTCGCCGCAGCCGCATCGAGGCGGCGTTGTCAGGTTTCAGCGCCGCGACCAGATTCAGCATCGAATTCGGATCCTTGACCGCCTTGCCCTCGATTTCGAGCAGGACGTCCCCGGGCCTGAAGCCGGCGCGCTCGGCAGGTCCGCCGCGCAGCACACCGGCAACGAGAACGCCGTGGGTGGAGGCGAGGCGAAATGATTCGGCGATTTCCGGCGTGATCTCCCGCGCTTCCACGCCGATCCAGCCGCGTGTCACACTGCCGGTCCGGATGATCTGTTCCATGATCTGCTTTGCGCTCGAGACCGGTATGGCGAAGCCGATGCCCAGCGATCCACCCGAGCGCGAGCGCGAGTAGATCGCAGTGTTGATGCCGATCAGATTGCCCGCCGCGTCGATCAGCGCTCCGCCCGAATTGCCCGGGTTGATCGCAGCGTCGGTCTGGATGAAATTTTCGAAGGTATTGATGCCGAGGTGGCTGCGGCCGAGCGCGCTGACAATACCCATGGTCACTGTCTGTCCCACCCCGAACGGATTTCCGATGGCGAGCACCACGTCGCCGACGCGAAGGCCGTCTGCGTCGCCGAAAGTGATCGCCGGCAGCGCCCCGCCATTCACCTGCAACACCGCGATATCGGTCTCCGGGTCGGAGCCGACGAGGCGGGCCTTCAGCTTTTTGCCGTCGGCGAGCGCCACTTCGATCTCGTCGGCGGCCTCGATGACGTGATGATTGGTGAGGATGTAGCCCTTGGGACTGACGATGACTCCCGAGCCGAGGCTTGATGCGCGTTGCGGCTCGGCGTCCAGGCGATCGCCGAAGAATTGCCGGAACAGCGGATCGTCGAGGAACGGATGGCGCGGCGCCTTGATCTCCTTGCTGGTGAAGATGTTGACCACCGCAGGCATGGCTTTTGTTGCCGCCCCGCTGTAGGAAGCGGTACGCGGGGCCGCGACGCCCGCCGGCGCCGCCTGTCGCAGCTCGACGACCTGCGGTCCGCCTGCCAGATGACCGAGCCACTCGGGCTTGAGCGTGGTGATG
>Ga0137438_1000081_pt1 | contig 14474 bp, 11 predicted proteins | sample EasRivERMGT157_2_FD_102327 | JGI IMG/M metagenome (GOLD analysis project Ga0137438, IMG submission 102327) | Soil microbial communities from meander-bound floodplain in the East River, Colorado, USA - East River MetaG ERMGT157_2 | ecosystem: Environmental > Terrestrial > Soil > Floodplain ... | reverse complement strand
GCCACGCCGCCGGCCGCGGTGATGGAGGTGCGGCGCTCGCTCGAGCGCGAGGTCGCGCCGGTGATCGTCGATGCCGAGCGGTTCGATCAGAGCCTGCGCGCCGCTTACGCCAACGCCGACGGCGGCGCGGCGAGCGTGGTCGGAGAGGTCGAGGGCGACATTGACCTCGGCCGCCTGATGCAGGACATCCCCGAAGTCGAAGACCTGCTGGCCGCGCGCGATGACGCGCCCATCGTTCGCATGCTCAACGCGCTGCTTTCGCAGGCGTTGCGCGAAGGTGCGTCCGACATCCACGTCGAGCCGTTCGAGAGCTATTCCGTGGTGCGTTTTCGCGTTGACGGCACGCTGCGGGACATCGTGCGGCCGCGCCGCGCGTTGCACGCCGCGCTGGTGTCGCGCATCAAGATCATGGCGAACCTCGACATCGCGGAAAAGAGGCTGCCGCAGGACGGCCGCATCCTGCTGCGACTGGGCGGCCGGCCGATCGACGTGCGCGTCTCGACCTTGCCCGCCGGCCACGGCGAGCGCGCCGTGCTGCGGCTGCTCGACAAGGAGCGCGGGCGGCTCGAGCCCGAAAAGCTCGGCATGGCGCCGGAGACGCTCGCCTCGCTCGACCGGCTGGTCAAGCTGCCCCATGGCATCGTGCTGATCACCGGTCCGACCGGCAGCGGCAAGACAACGACGCTCTACGCCATGCTCTCGCGGCTGGACGCCGCGACCACCAACATCATGACCGTCGAGGACCCGATCGAATACGACGTCGAAGGCGTCGGCCAGACCCAGGTCAATGCGCGAATCGAAATGACTTTTGCACGCGCGCTGCGCGCGATCCTGCGCCAGGACCCGGACGTGATCATGATCGGGGAGATCCGCGATCTGGAGACTGCCCAGATTGCCGTGCAGGCGTCGCTCACCGGCCATCTGGTCCTCGCCACGCTGCATACCAATGACTCGATTTCCGCGGTGACGCGGCTGATTGACATGGGGATCGAGCCGTTTCTGCTTTCCTCCTCGCTGCTGGGAATCCTCGCGCAGCGGCTGCTGCGCAGGCTTTGCCCGGCGTGCCGACGGCTCGATGCCGAGGGGCGGTGGCATGCCGTGGGCTGTCCGGCCTGCTCCAATTCGGGTTACAGCGGCCGCACCGGGGTGTATGAAATCCTGGTGATCGACGAGCCGCTGCGCGCAGCCATCCATGGCCGCGGCGGCGAACACAAGCTGCGCGAACTTGCGCGTGAGCGCGGCTTTCGCACGCTCAACGACGACGGTGCACGCTGGGTTGCCTCCGGCGTCACCTCGGGCGAAGAACTCCTGCGCGTGACACGCGAGTAACAGGTTCATCCCCTCGCCCCTGCGTGAGAGGGGCAGGGGCGAGGTAACTTAACAATATTCTGGAATTCAATCTTTCCCGCCACCCATGCCATCGTTTCGTTTCGAATCCGCAGATGCCGCGGGGCGCATTGAAAAGGGCATCATCGAAGCCGACAACGCGCGCGCGGCCCGCGCGGCCCTGCGCACCCGCGGACAGATACCTCTCTCGGTCAATGCCGTCGCGGCCGGCGGCGGCCCGCGATCGGGGATGCTGCAGCGACGGCGATTTTCAGAGGCCGAGCTTGCGCTCGCGACGCGCCAGCTTGCCAGCCTGCTTGCCGCCCGGCTGCCCCTGGCGGCGGCCCTGGCCGCGACCATCGAGGAGGCCGAGCACGCCGGGGTCCGCGAAGTGCTTGCCGCGGTAAGAAGCGAGCTCGTCGCCGGGCACCGGCTGGCCGACGCGCTCGGGCAGTTTCCACGCGAATTTCCCGAGGTCTATCGCGCCACCGTCGCCGCCGGTGAAGAGTCGGGCGATCTCGCGCAAGTGATGGAGCGCCTCGCTGTTTACATCGAGGAGCGCCAGGCGTTGCGCGGCAAGATCCTCGCCGCCTTCGTCTATCCCGCGGTGGTTATCGTGGTTGCGTTCGCCATCGTGCTTTTCCTCATGACTTATGTCGTGCCGCAGGTGGTGGAGGTGTTCCGGCAGACGCGCCAGGCCCTGCCCTGGCCGACGCGCCTGTTGCTGACGACGAGCGAAATAATTCGCGCCTACGGCGTCTGGATCGCGCTCGTCGCGGTCGCTGCCGGCGTTGCGCTGCGCCGGTGGCTTGCGCTGCCCGGCCCGAGAGCGGCTTGGGACGCGGCTGCACTGCGTCTGCCGGTATTCGGCCGCATGTTGCGCGCGGTGAACACGGCGCGCTTCGCCTCTACGCTGGCCATCCTGACGGCTGCCGGGGTGCCGCTGCTGCGTGCGCTCGAGGCGGCGCGCGCCACCCTTGCCAATGTCGTTCTCGCGCAGGCGGTTGCCAATACGATTGCGGCGGTGCGCGAGGGCACGGCACTTTCGCGTGCGCTCGGCGCGGCCAAAGTATTCCCGCCGATGCTCGTGCATCTCGCCGCAAGCGGCGAGGCGACCGGCGAGCTCGCCGCGATGCTCGAGCGCGCGGCGAAGAACCTCGCGCGAGAAGTCGAGCGCCGCGCGCTCCTGCTCACCACGCTGCTCGAGCCGCTTTTGATCCTCGTCATGGGCGCGGTGGTGCTCGGCATCGTGCTCGCGGTGCTCATGCCGATCATCGAAATCAATCAGCTGGTGCGTTGAGGCGCCTTCCGTTGCGTCACGCCTTTCGATTTTGAAGTGAGGAGATTCCATGTCCTATGAAAACATCCTGGTCGAGACCCGAGGTCGCGTCGGCCTGATTCAACTCAACCGGCCCAAGGCGCTCAACGCGCTCAACGACGCGCTCATGAACGAGGTCGGCGACGCCTTGGCGAAGTTCGACGCCGACGACGGCATCGGCGCCATGGTCATCACCGGCAGCGACAAGGCCTTCGCCGCCGGCGCCGATATCGGCGCGATGCGTGACTGGGGCTACATGGACGTCTACAAGAGCGAGTACATCACCCGCAACTGGGAACGGATGAAGTCGGTCAGGAAGCCCGTGATCGCCGCGGTCGCGGGCTATGCGCTCGGCGGCGGCTGCGAGCTGTCGATGATGTGCGACATCATCATCGCCGCCGACACGGCGAAGTTCGGCCAGCCGGAGATCAAGCTCGGCGTCATTCCCGGCGCCGGCGGCACGCAGCGCCTGCCGCGCGCCGTAGGCAAGGCAAAAGCCATGGACATGATCCTCACCGGGCGCATGATGGATGCAATGGAGGCCGAACGCGTCGGGCTGGTGTCGCGCGTCGTGCCCGCCGCGAAACTGCTCGATGAGGCGCTCGCCGCCGCGGCGCAGATCGCGGAATTCTCGCTGCCGTCGGTGATGATGGCGAAGGAATGCGTCAACCGCGCGTTCGAATCGCCGCTCGCCGAAGGCATGCTGTTCGAGCGGCGGCTGTTCCATTCGCTGTTCGGCACCGAGGACCAGAAGGAGGGGATGGCGGCGTTCATCGAGAAAAGAAAACCGGGATTCAAACACAAGTGAACGACCCTCACCCCAACCCTCTCCCGCATGCGGGAGAGGGCATGTCATAACGATGCCCGCGCCGGCGTGGCGAGCCATCGCCTGGATGTGCGCAGCCCATGTGGCGAGCATGCTCGGCTTCTCCACCTACGCCACGCTGCTGCCGCAGCTGCAGGCCGAGTGGGGCCTGAACAACTCCGAGGCCGGCTTCATCAGCGGGGTGTTCTTCGGCGGATATATGGCGGCGGTGCCGCTGCTTACCAGCCTCACCGACCGAGTCGACGCGCGGCGTATCTATATGGTGTCGAGTGTCGCCGTGGCGCTCGCGCTCATCGGCATGGCGCTGTTCGCACAGGGGCTCGCCACAGCTGCCGCGCTGCAGTTCTTCGCCGGCGCGGGAATTGCCGGCACTTACATGCCGGGGCTGCGCGCGCTCACCGACAACGTGTCGGGCGCGGCGCAAAGCCGCGCGGTGTCGTTCTACACCGCGGTGTTCGGGTTCGGCACCAGCCTCTCGATCCTGATGGCGGGCGCGCTCGCTTCGGTTCTGGGCTGGCGCTGGTCGTTTGGCTTTGCCGCGCTTGGGCCGCTAGTCGCGGGACTGATGGTCGTGTCCGGCCTGCCTCCGAGAAAGCCGCAGCATCTGCACGAGAGCCACGTGCTCGATTTCCGGCCGGTGCTGAAGAACCGCGAAGTGCGCACCTACATCTTCGGCTATAGCGTGCACTGCTGGGAGCTGTTCGGCTCGCGTTCCTGGCTGGTGGCGTTTTTCGTCTTTGCGCAGGGCCTCGCCGTCACCGCCTCGGCGTGGTCGCCGGTGACCATCGCGGCCACGGCCAACCTGATCGGCCCCGCGGCGAGCGTCATCGGCAACGAAGTGGCGATGCGCCACGGCCGCGAGCGCGTGATCTGGAGGGTGATGCTCGCCTCGGGGATGTTGACCTGCGCGCTCGGCTTCGCCGCGTCGCTGCCGTGGTACCTGCTGGTGCTGCTTGCGATGTTGCACCTGGTGCTGATCATGGGCGATTCCTCGGCACTGACGGCGGGCGTGGTTGCGCGCGCCGACGAGCGCATTCGCGGGGCGACCATGGCGGTGTATTCGATGCTCGGATTCGGTGCCGGCTTTGCCGCGCCGCTGGTATTCGGCATCGTGCTCGACCTCGCCGGTGGCAACTCGAGCGCCACCGCCTGGGGGTTCGCCTTCGCCAGCCTCGGCGTCGGCGGCATCGTCATGGCCGGATTCATCCGCGCGCGCGTGCCGCGAGGCGCGCCTTTGCGGCCATGACGGCGCAGCGGCAGGAATCGCGCGAATCGGTGGTGCTGCGCGCGGCGCGCGCGGTGGCCGGCGCCTTCGGCGAGGTGGTTGCGGTGACGCAATGATTCTGGCGAATATTCGCGCCGCAATCCTGCAAAATGCGGCGCAAACCTGCAAAATCGCGTAATGAAAACCAAACCTCAGGTCATCATCGCCGGCGCGGGGCCGGTAGGGTTGCTGACGGCGCTTGCGCTGGCGAAGCAGGACGTTTCGGTGCTGGTGCTCGAGGCCGAGCCTGGGCTCACCCTCGACTTGCGCGCCGGCACCTATCATCCCCCATCGCTCGAGATGATGGCGCCCTACGGCATCACCGATGAAATGCACAAGACCGCGATCAAGGTGCCGCGCTGGCAGATCCGCGACCGCGTGGCGGGTGTGATCGTCGAGTGGGACGTGTCCGAGATCCGGGACCTGACGCCCTATCCCTACCGCCTGCACCTCGAGCAGCACCGCCTCACGCCCATCATCTTTGACAAGCTCAAGGCCTGCGCCAACGCCGAGGTGCGCTTCTCGCACCAGGTCACCGCTGCGTCGCAGGCCGGCGACCGCGTCAGCGTGACGGCGCTGACCCCCGGAGGCACGGAGAAATTCGAAGCTGCGTGGCTGGTCGGGGCGGACGGCGGCCGCAGCACGGTGCGCAAGTGCATCGACGTCGAATTCGAGGGTTTCACATGGCAGGAGCGCTTCGTCGTGGCGAGCACGACCTATGACTATGCGCCGCACGGCTACACCCTGAATGCGTATGTCGCCGACCCGCGGGAGTGGTCCGCGCTCTTCAAGATGCCCGACGACGGGCCGCCCGGAATCTGGCGCATAATCTTCCCGGTTCCGCAGGAAGAGGAGGACGCGGTGACGCTTTCCGAAGAAATGATCGAGCGGCGCATGCAGGGCTTCCTACCAAGGGCGGGACGCTACCCGATCAAGTACAAGAGTATCTACAGGGTGCACCAGCGCGTGGCGAAGAATTTCCGCGTCTGACGCGTGCTGCTCGCCGGTGACGCCGCGCACCTGAACAACCCCATGGGTGCATTCGGGCTGAACGGCGGCATCCACGACTCGATCAACCTGTCGGGCAAGCTCGGCAAGGTCTGCCGCGGCGAGGCCGACGATTCGCTGCTCGATCTTTACGTCCGCCAGCGCCGCACGGTGAACCTGGAATACGTGCAGGAATTCTCGATAAAAAACCTGAAGCGCCTGGCGGCGAAGACCGAGGCGGAGCGCAAGGTGAATTTCGACGAACTGCGCCGGCAGGCGGCGACGGTGGAGGGCAGGAGGGAGTTTCTGCTGGTGAGCAGCATGATCGCCAGCATCCAGCGCGGCAACGCCATCACCTAGGAAGGCGCACCGGCCCCGTGTAACTAAACGGCAGGCAGAGGCGTGAAACAAGAGAGAGGATCATGGACAAAATCTGGCTCAAGCATTATCCGCCCGGCGTTCCCGCGGAAATCGACTACCGGCAATTCAAGTCGATCGGCGAGCTGTTTGATAAAAGCGTCGAAAAATTCCGCGATCGCCCCGCTTTCCACAACATGGGCAGGACGATCAGCTTCGGCGATCTCGAGCGCCTTTCGCGACAGTTCGGGGCGTGGCTCCAGGCAAAGGGGCTGGCGAAAGGCGCGCGCGTCGCGGTGATGATGCCGAACTGCCTGCAGTACCCGGTCTGCATTTTCGGCATCCTGCGGGCCGGTGGCATCGTCGTCAATATCAACCCGCTCTACACCGCGCGGGAACTCGAGCACCAGCTCAAGGATTCCGGCGCCGAGGCGATTGTCATCCTGGAGAACTTCGCTCACGTGCTGCAGGACGTGATCGGCAGGACGCCGCTGAAGCACGTGGTGGTGGCCGCGCTCGGCGACCTGCTTGGCTTCAAGGGCGCGATCGTCAACTTTGTCGTGCGCAAGGTGAAACAGATGGTGCCGGATTTCGATCTTGCCGGCGCGGTGCGCTTCAACACCATGCTCGAGGAGGGTGCCCGGCTGGAGCTGAAGCGGGTCGAGACCGGTCAGGAGGACGTGGCGTTTCTGCAGTACACCGGCGGCACCACCGGGGTGTGCAAGGGCGCGACGCTGCTGCACCGGAACATCCTGGCGAACGTCGAGCAGAGTTTTGCCTGGATCCGGGCCTTCATGAAGGAAGACGAAGCGCAGGTGATCATCACGGCGCTGCCGCTCTATCACATCTTCTCGCTCACGGCGAACTGCCTGCTGATGGTAAAGACGGGCGGCTGCAACGTGCTCATTACCAATCCGCGCGACATTCCCGGTTTTGTGAAGGAGTTGGCGAAACACAGGTTCACCATGTTCACCGGCGTCAACACGCTGTTCAACGCGCTGTTGCACCATCCAGAATTTTCGAAGCTCGATTTTTCCAGCCTCAGGATCACCCTTGGCGGCGGCATGGCGGTGCAGAAACCGGTCGCCGACCGTTGGAAGCAGGTGACCGGCTGCACGCTGATCGAGGCCTACGGGCTTTCCGAGACATCTCCGGCGGCGACCATCAACCCGCTCGATCTGAAGGAATACAACGGCGCGATCGGACTGCCCATATCCTCGACCGAGATAGTGCTGCGCGGCGACATTGGTGAGGAAGTTCCGCTGGGGCAGCCGGGGGAAATCTGCATCCGCGGGCCCCAGGTCATGAGGGATTACTGGAATCGCCCGGAGGAGACGGCCAAGGCGATAGACGCCAGCGGATTCTTTGCGACCGGCGACGTCGGGGTGATGGACGAGAAGGGCTACGTGCGCATTGTCGATCGCAAGAAGGACATGATCATCGTCTCCGGCTTCAACGTCTATCCGAACGAGATCGAAGGCGTCGTCGTGACGCTGGCGGGGGTGCTTGAGTGCGCCGTGATAGGAGTGCCCGATTCGCATTCCGGCGAAGTGCCGAAGCTGTTCGTGGTGAAGAAGGACCCGGCACTCACCGAGGCCGATGTCCGCAGGCACTGCGAACAGAATCTGACCGGTTACAAGCGGCCGAAGTATATTGAATTCCGGAACGAGCTTCCCAAGACGAATGTCGGGAAAATTCTACGGCGCGCCCTGCGCGACGAGGTCAAGGCCTGACGGCCTGGATTTTCAATTGCTCGCCGTACTCGATTTTGCGGCGGCGAGGCAGATCTCGATTGCCTTGATCAACTTCTCTCTCTGCACCGGTTTGGTGAAATAGCCGTCGGCGCCGATTTTCTTTGCCCTGACGTAGCTCGCGTCGTCGTCGCGCCCGGTGAGCACGATCACCGGGATCGACCTGGTCATCGGATCCCTGCGCACCGCTTCGAGCAGCTCGAAGCTGTCCATGAAAGGCACGTTGAGATCGAGGATGAGAAGATCGGGCGAATTGGAGACGATGGCGCGCAGTCCGACCGCGGCGTCTTCAGCAGTCACCACGGCATGCCCCGCACTAGCTAGGTGCACGCGCAGCAGGCTCAGGAAGGTGACGTCGTCCTCGATTACCAGGATTCTGGCCAATTTTCCCTCCCGTGTGCCTGCAATACTAATACTAACAGCGTCGATGCCGAATTATTCCCATGGACTGCACGCTCGTCGCCGATCGTAAATCGCCAAAGGGTGGCGCAAGTTGGCGACCTGTGTTGCGGTGCACAATCAGGTCTGGTATAAAGTCCCATCCCACTACGGAGAAGTGAATGCTATACGCACTTCACGAAATGCAGCACGCGGCACTCGCGCCGTGGAACGCGGCAGCCAGAACCAGCCTCGAATTGCTCACTTCTCCCTTCAGCCCGTTTTCCTATTTCCCCGCCAGCCGCAAGATTGCCGCCGGCACGGAAGTTTTCTGCCGTTTGACCAAGCGCTACGGCAAACCCGCGTTCGGCATCACCGAAACCATCATCGGCGGCCGTGCGGTCGGGGTGAGCGAGGACGCGATCATTGACAAGCCTTTCTGCCGGCTGCTGCACTTCAGGCGCGACGCCGCTCGCCGCGACCCGAAGGTTCTGCTGGTGGCGCCGCTTTCGGGCCACTATGCGACGCTCTTGCGCGACACGGTGCGTGCGCTGCTTCCCGGGCACGAGGTCTATCTCACCGACTGGGTAAGCGCCCGCGACGTTTCGCTCGCTCAAGGGTCCTTCCATCTCGACGACTATGTCGATTACGTGCGCGAGTTCATCCGTGCTCTCGGTCCGGATATGCACGTGATCTCGGTGTGCCAGCCGACCGTGCCGGTGCTCGCGGCGATCGCGCTCATGGCGGATGCAGGCGAGCGCATCGCCCCGCGTACCATGGTGATGATGGGCGGGCCGATCGACGCGCGCCGCAGCCCCACTGCAGTCAACGACCTTGCCGTGCGCAAGCCGCTGTCGTGGTTCGAGCGCCACGTCATCGCCACGGTGCCGGCAAAATATCCGGGCTGCATGCGGCGCGTCTACCCGGGCTTTCTCCAGCACCTCGGCTTCGTTGCCATGAACCCCGGCCGCCATGTCGACGCCCACTGGGACTTCTACCATCATCTGATCGAGGGCGACGGCGATTCGGCCGAGGCGCACCGCGAGTTCTACGACGAATACAATGCGGTGCTCGACATGCCCGCCGAGTACTATCTCGATACCATCCGCGTCGTATTCCAGGAACACATGCTGCCGGACGGCTGCTGGCGTGTGCGCGGCGAGCTTGTCCGCCCGCAGGCGATCCGGCGCACCGCGCTGCTCACTGTCGAAGGCGAATTGGACGATATTTCGGGTAGCGGCCAGACCGAAGCGGCGCATGGCCTTTGCACGGGTATCCCGGCAAAGAAGCGCGAGCATTTCCTCGTGCCGCGCGTGGGACATTACGGTATTTTCTCCGGCCGGCGCTGGCGCGAGACCATCTGCCCGCGCGTCGGCGAGTTCATCCGCAAGCACTCCTGACCGCGCGGCCTCAGACTGTCTTGTCGAACCGTTGGACGGCGGCGCCCGGTCGCGCCACGAGCAAGAAACTCAGCGCGGCCCCCCAGGTGCTCAGTGCGATCGCCATGGTCATCGGCACGGGCGTGCCGTCGTACAGGCGACCGACCAGAAGCCCCACCAGTGCGCCGGCGCCGAGCTGCATGAATCCGAGCAGGGCCGAAGCGGTTCCGGCAATGCGCGGAAACGGGCCGATCGCGCCGGCGACGGCGCTCGGCTGGTTGAGCCCGGTCGCGAGCAGAAACAGCGTGTACGGGGCCACGATGGCAGCGACCGTGTGCACCCCGGCAAGCGCGAGTCCGGCCATCAGCGTTCCCGCCGCGGCCGCGAGCGGCGTGCCGATCGCCAGCATGCGGGCGGTGCCGACGCGCATCACTAGGCGCGCACTGATCAGGCTGGTGCCGATGTAGCCGAGGATGGTGAGCCCGAACACCAGGCCGAAGCGGGACGCCGACAAACCGAGCATGCCCATGAGGACGAACGGCGCGCCGGACAGGAACGCCATGACGCCGCCGTAGCTGCACGCGACCACCAGTGCGTGGCCGGTAAAGCGCCGGTCGGCAAGCAGCAAACGGTAATTGACGAGCGTCTGCCCGACGCGCGTCGCACCGCGGTCGGGATTCAGATTGGATTCCTCGAGCTTCGCCGCGACGGCGGCAAGAAACGCCGCGCCGAGCAGAGTGAGAAAAGCGAAATTCGCGCGCCAGCCGAACTGCTGCTCGAGCCAGCCGCCCAGCATCGGCCCGAGCAGGATAAGGATTGCCGTGGCCGCGGAAGTGTAGGCAAGCATGCGCGCCGTGCCTTCCGCGCCGTGAACGTCGCGAATGATGGCGCGCCCGATGACCGTCGCCGCGCAGCAGCCAATGGCCTGCAGGAAGCGTGCCGCAAGCAGGGCGTCGATCGAGGGCGCGAACAGGCAGGCGACGGTGGCGGCGACATAGACGGCCATGCCGCCGAGCAACACCGGCCGGCGTCCGAAGCGGTCCGAGAGCGGACCGTAGACGAGCTGCGAGACCGCGAACGCGATCACGAACAGCGACAGCGTTGCCTGCACCCGGGAAACGCTGACGCCGAAGTAGCGCACCATCCCCGGGAACGAGGCGATGGTCATGTCGGTGGAGAGCGGGAGCAGCGCAAAGCCGACCGCGATCATCGCCGCGACTGCGGGATGTCTGAGCGGAAGCCGATTCAACGCGGTGCGGAGACCTGAACGACCTGATGGTCGATGGCGCCGAAAATCGAGTGGCCGGCGGCGTCGAACATCTCGATTCTCACGCGATCGCCGAATTTCAGGTACGGTGTCGCGGGCTGGCCCTGCGCTACCGTCTCGAGAGCGCGGATCTCGGCGATGCAGGCGTGCCCGTTCTTGTGGCCGAAATTGGAGACAGTACCCGAGCCGAGCACGGTGCCGGTGCCGAGGCGGCGCGTCTTTGCCGCGTGCGCGATCAGATGCGGGAAATCGAACTGCATGTCGGTGCCGCAGTCGGGCGTGCCGAACGGCTTGTCGTTGATGTGCACGCTGAGAGGGCCGCGCAGCTTCCGTCCGTCCCACGCCTCGCCCAGCTCGTCGGGTGTGACCGCGACCGGCGAGAACGCCGTCGCCGCCTTGCCGTGGAGGAAGCCGAAGCCCTTGGCCAGTTCCGCTGGGATGAGGTTGCGCAGGGAAACGTCGTTCACCAGCGCGAGCAGCCTGATGTGATCGCCTGACTTGTCCGGTTTCACCCCCATCGGCACGTCGCCGAGGAACACCACCACTTCGGCCTCGAGATCGATGCCCCAGTCCTCGTTCACGGCCTCGATCGGGTCGCAGGGCCCGATGAAATAGTCCGAGTCGCCCTGGTACATGAGGGGATCCTTTTTGAACTCGGGTGGCATGCTGGCCCCGCGCGCCTTGCGCACCAGCTCGACGTGCGCGAGGAAGGCGCTCCCGTCCAGCCACTGATAGGCACGCGGCAGCGGCGCGCCGAGCTGCTTCGCGTCGAGTGCGAACGCGCGCGGCCCAGGGGCGCGGTTCAGGTCGTCGTAGAGTTGCTGCAGTTGGGGGGCGAGATAGTCCCAGTCGTCGAGCGCGGCCTGAAGGGTCGGCGCGATATCGTAGGCGATGACCGCGTGCTTGAGGTTCATCGACACAACGATCAGCACGCCGTCGCGCGTATCGTTCTTGAGGCTGGCGAGTTTCATGGCGGCGGTGTCACTGGGGCGAACGCCCGATTGCCGGGATGGCGAGCCGCGGATTATACCGCGTCCTCCTGCCGCCTCCGCCTTGAGGAAGAGGGCAGGGTTTCCCCTGCCTCTGTTCGCCTATCGCCCGAGCGTCGCGGCGAGTTCGGGATGCAGGGCGAGCACGCGCTTGCGGATTTCGAGCAGGTACGGGTCGCGCACGCCGTGTTCGATCAGCCCGCGTACCGTCTCGAACAAGTATTCGGTCGGCGTGCCGAGATAGCCCCGTGCCGACACGATCGCTCTTACCACCGCTTCGAGAGGCAGCCTGCCGGCGTAGCTCGGATGCGTGCGATTGACGATGAAGGCGATGGCGCGCAACGCCTCGCCGCCCGCGTCCACCGTAACCCAGCGCGGGCAGTAGGAGCCGAGCACCATCTCGCGGCGCCACAGCAGGCGCAGCTCATCGGCCGCGTGGCGGGCGGCGATGCGAAATGCCACACCGTGGCAGCTGCCACCGGCGTCGAGCCCGAGCACCAGTCCCGGTTTCTGCAGCGAGCCGCGGCCGACATGCGACCACAGGCAGAAGCGCCGGTGGTAGCCGTGCAGGCGCGCGACGCGCCGCTCCTCGTGATGCACGATAGGATTCCAGATCAGCGAGCCATAACCGAACAGCCAGGCATCGGTGCCCTGGGGATGCTGGTCCAGCAGTCCGCAGACTGACGCTTCGAGCTCGGCGTCGCTCAGCACCTGCACGTCGGGATTGGCCTCGCGAAAGAGCTTCCTGAGCCGGTCGCTCTCGAGGTCGGCGCGGGTCAGTGTCATCTGCGCAAATCAGTGGTAATCGATGCCGGGGCGCTATGCGGCCCGGGCTGCGGATGGTGGCGAGCGGAAAGCGGCGAGCAGCCCGGCTTCCTTTTTCTTCGCCTCGGCAAGCTGGCGGAGTTTTACATGGCCGAAGCCACGGATGAACTCGGGAACTTGCGCGATCTCGACGGCGAGCTTGAGGTTGTCGCGGTTGAGGCGTTCGAGCAGCTCCTCGACGGTGCGCTCGTAATCCACGACAAGCCGGCGCTCGGTCTTGCGTTCTTCGCTGCGGCCGAAGATGTCGAGCGGGGTGCCGCGCAGGCCCTTCAGTTTCGCCAGCACGCGGAATGCCGCCATCATCCACGGGCCGAACTCGGATTTCGCCGCCTCGCCCGTCACCGGGTCGGGCTTGTTCAGTATCGGCGGCGCGAGGTGGAACCTGAGCTTGTAGTCGCCTTCGAACATACCCTGGATCTTCTGCATGAATGCCGGGTCGATGTACAGACGCGCGACTTCGTACTCGTCCTTGCAGGCCATGAGCTTGAAGTAGTAGCGCGCCACCGCTTCGGTGAGCGCGAATTTTCCATCTCCTGCGCCGATTTTCCGCGCCTCGGTCTCGCGCGCTCGCTCGACGAACTTTTTGTAGCGCGCGGCGTAGGCGGCGTCCTGGTAGCCGGTGAGGAACTCGACGCGGCGCGCGATCAGCTCGTCCAGATTGCGCGAGAACGCCTGCGAGAGGGGAATCACTTCCGCCGGCGCCGCCAGTTTCTCGACGCGTGCGAGGTCCGTCGCCGCGCGCCGGCCCCACAGGAACGCCTGCCGGTTGAAATCCACGGCGACGCCGTTCAATTCGATCGCGCGCAGGATCGAGGACTCAAGCAACGGGACCCAGCTTCTCTGGAAGGCGTAGCCGAGCATGAACATGTTGGTGGCGATGGCATCGCCCATGAGCGCCGTCGCGAGCCTGCCGGCAGGGACGAAGGCGACATTCTTCTCGCCCGCGGCATCGATGATGTCGCGCTCGAGGCGGATTCCGGGGAGCTGCCAGTCGGGGTTTTTCACGAACTCCGCCGTGGGCGAAACGGTGGCGTTGACGAGCACCCGGGTGCTCGTGTCGTTCATCTTCGACAGCGCCTCGCCGCCTGAAGTTACGACGAGATCGCAGCCGAGCACGAGGTCGGCGGCGCCGGTACCGACGCGGACCGAGTGCAGCGCTTCGGGCGAGGCCGCGATTTTTACGTGCGACATCACCGGGCCGAATTTCTGCGCTAGGCCCGACATGTCGAGCACCGACACGCCCTTGCCTTCGAGGTGCGCCGCCATGGCCATGATCTGGCCGATGGTGATCACGCCCATGCCGCCGATGCCGGTGACCAGTACGTTGAATGCGGCGCCGGAATTCTGCTCGAGCGCCCGCGCCTGCGGTTCGGGAGGTGCCGGAAAATCCGCGTCGCCGGAGCCCTTGGCCGCCCTGCCTTTCCTAAGGCTGCCGCCTTCGACCGTAACGAAGCTCGGGCAGAAGCCCTTGACGCAGGAAAAGTCCTTGTTGCACGACGACTGGTTGATGCTGCGCTTGCGACCGAACTCGGTTTCGAGCGGCTCGACCGAGAGGCAATTCGACTTGACGCTGCAATCGCCGCAGCCCTCGCACACCAGTTCGTTGATCACCACGCGCTTCGCCGGATCGGGAAACGCGTCGCGCTTGCGGCGGCGGCGCTTCTCGGTGGCGCAGGTCTGGACGTAAATAATCGCCGAAACGCCTTTTATTTCGCGCAACTCGCGCTGCACCGCGTCGAGCTCGTCGCGATTGCGGAGGGGGACGCCCGGCGCCCAGTCGAGGCCGGCCGGGAGCGGCTCTTTCTCG
>Ga0137438_1000080_pt1 | contig 14574 bp, 25 predicted proteins | sample EasRivERMGT157_2_FD_102327 | JGI IMG/M metagenome (GOLD analysis project Ga0137438, IMG submission 102327) | Soil microbial communities from meander-bound floodplain in the East River, Colorado, USA - East River MetaG ERMGT157_2 | ecosystem: Environmental > Terrestrial > Soil > Floodplain ... | reverse complement strand
GCAGTGAACACCACAGCAGCGGCACTGTTCAGAACGGTCAACATGATCACGCATTCGTACACGAACAGCCACTGATTGAGAGTATCCATCACCAAGCTCCGCATCCGTTGTGTCTGATCCCGATCATGCGGACCGCGTCATCGTTGAGGTAGCTGCCCAACGACCAGGATTTAGGGTTGTCAGGGTCGAGGATCCCACCGCACGCAGGACATAGCGTGCGGAGAACTGTCGTTTCATTGCTGCCACGTGTCTTACCCAACTTGCCCATGACCGTAACGTGTATGAGTTCACTCATGGCGGGTATCGTCCAGGTTCTTCGGACCGCAGGCACGCGCGGATTCCGCAGCCAGCGAACGCTGCCAAGCTGCGCCTTCCGCCCACTGGGCAGTCCATTCGTCGGCAGAGACGTGGTCACGTGCGCGGGTGCGCTTACGCCGATCGGGTTGTGAGCAGTTGTAGTAGATTTGCGCCTGTCGTTCCTCAGGGCTCATGACTACCTCCGGTTCTCCCTTGCTTACGACTCAAGTCTACACCCGACCGCTACGGTTTGACCCAACGAATCTCAGAAACTTTCGCCGTCCAGAAACCACTGGGCTTTGTCCCGACCCGACTTAGTTGTCCAGTACTCAACCAAATGTCCAGAACGGGAGTGACGAACAGCTGTGCTCTTGGCATTACCCGGAGCAAACTGTAGCCACTCCTTCCCGCAACTGTGGCAATGGATGTAGTACTCGACCGAAGTCTTGGCAAGGTGACTGTATTCCTCGCAGCGGATACACCAGATGAATTCTGACTTGGTACGGGGAGCGTCGCGTGAACAGAACCGGACCTCGTGACCACACAGCAGAGTACAGAGCGTGTGGTACTTCTCATCAACCATCATATCTCAAACAGCTTTCCCTGCTCGTATTCAAGTGACTTACGCCATTTGTACTCTACAGACTCTTTCCATGGGAGATGGTGTGGATACGACATTCGCTCACCCACTGGTGGGATTCCGACCGATTGGTAATGCATAGTCTCGTAAGGTGACTTATGTTGGTTGCACTCGACACAGGATATCGCAGTGTGGACTCGCTTACCATTTTCCCCCGGTGTGATATCACGAGTCTGGTCCTGAAACCACACACCCCACAATTCGCGAAAGCGCTGTACGTCGCCGTTGGATCGCGCCAGAGCCGCGCCAAGACCGATGTAGCGGGTAGTAGTACCTGAAATCGGTGACCATTGAGGTTTCCGGTAAAACACACTTTGTAGATAGGATTCGGCCTGCTCACGAGATAGCGAAGACGGATCCAAACCACGATATTTCGCGCTCCAGTTGTCACCCTGTCTAGTCCAGTACAGACCATTTTGTAGATAGATGATTTCGTCGTAACGCTCAACGGACCATTCCCCCAATTCTTTTGAGTCAGTAATCCCTAGCTGCGCAGGATCGTTGAACGTGTAGATACCGTCAGTCTCAACGGATATCACCCCTGGGCCTAATGCGTATAGCACGCACCACAAGTGTGCTCGCACATAAGACGTAACGAATCCCGCCCATTCCAATTGGTGAAAAGTCGGCGGCCCACCCTTGTGCTCCCAACCAACCCTCTGTGCCAGCTTTCCATATATGGAGTTCATGGCCAGTTTCAGAGCTAGCTGCTCTGGCTTCCCGGAGCGCTTCCATTCGGCTCTTTGCGAATACATATCGAGTATGAACTTGAACGGTTTGGCGTTGTCGGTTGACTTCCATATCCAGGCACCATAACAGTAGCCATGTTCGGCTACGTCGGGATGTGTGAGGCTTGCTACCTCTGGACCCCAATACCAACCTTCTACGTTCCACGGAAACATCATCTCTCCTGTTCCGGTTCGGTAGAACAGTGGTGACGGCGGGACATGCGGATAGAGCGGGATACTGTACTTCGCATGATGTAGTTCCACATGATACATTGCAAACGGAACGATATCGTCACGCGCAATTTCTGTAAACGGTTTCGCGATTTCGACGTACTCCCATTTACCGCTGGCAAGAGAAGGTAGTAAAGAAAGTGCGTGAGGATACGCTGAATTAATGTCAATTCCCCACGCCGGTCCGACATGGCGACCGATTCTAAATAGCTCGAATCTTCCTCCTGCATAGGCTCTTTGCGCGCATTCGTTAACTTCCCTAGGCGGAATAGACATGTGAGAAGGAATGTTGTTGCGCTTGAGAACCAAACTAGCCAGAGCACCCGGACCGTACCATTGTGTGATAGGAAAGTCAGCACTGTACAGAAGATCCCGGAAATTACTTCCAAGCAAAGCCAACAAGCGTAGCTCGCTTTCCCAGTAAGGAATGATCTCGCGATCAAGATCCCCCAATCCAAACTCTTTCCGGCGGAGTTTTCCTGCTGCGATCTGTTCGATGGTTTCCGCATGTTCAGGATTGTCCTTAAAGAGTAGTTGTAGAGCTTTGACGAATGAACAGGCGAAGAAAGAGAATACGTCGTAGATAGTCACCGTGTGGGTTACACCGTCAAGGGTACGGGTTACGGTGAAAGATTTACCCTTTCGCCACGCTATTCGGTACTGTCCAAATTTGACCTGCCCTTTAGCGCGCAAGATCTGTAGGTAGCGGTAAGGGAGAGTTCGACATATCTGGTTAACGTCGTAGTCGAAACCGTAGCCAATATGAAAGCAACCTGGGTTTTCAATGTCGGTGTCGATAATGAGATCCATGCAAGCGCTGAAAGGCAGTGATTTCGCTCCTCTTGCCAGTACGACGCGACTGCCTGTAGACGATCCAAAGAGGACGTAGGCTTGCGGCTTCCCCGGTCCGTCAAGGTTGATCCCTTCTCCGTCCCATGCGATGAACGGTTTGTCAGCGTTCCTCGCGAGCCGCTCGCCAACCCTGTTTCGGTTAGATCTGTCTCGGTTAGATCTGTCTCGCTTTCCAGTGGTTTTGTAGGTTTCACGCTCTTTCTTATTCTTCCGTTCCCGTTGCTGCTCTTTCCATTCGATATCAAACGCTACCTCCCGGGGAAACCCACTCACGCCAACCCTCCCAATCGAAATAGTCTCCGAAGTTATAACCCCACTGGTCTATCCAATATTCCTCTATCGCGTCCCGCGCTACGATCCGTTCCGCCACACTAGAGTCTTTATCCAAGAACGCTGTTTGCAACCACATAACCGATGTAGGATCTTCTACGAATTCGGAGAACCGTGGCAGTTGTTCAATCAGCGACATTTCTTCCCGACCCCATTGGTACGGGTTTTCAAACACTGTCAACGCGCAACCCTTTCCAATCAGCAAAGGGCAGGAAGACGACTAGGGTGGGTCACCGCAGTCAGTGACCCACCCTAGTCAGGCGGTTACGCGTTCAGGTAGTAGGTGCTTGCCATGCGGGTCGCGTCAGGGTCGTCCGCGTCCACCACACGATCGTCGCGGTCGAGCCAGAACGTCGACTTCCGCAGACCACCCTTGACGGACACCCCACCAGACAGTCCATGCTGACTGGTCATTGTGGACAGTTGCTTGTGGATTCCCGACGACCCGTCAGAGAGGCGGTAGCGTCGGGCGTCGCTGGTGATCAGACGAATAGTGGTGTACGGACCGGTATCGCCGAGGATTTCTTTCCAGTCGATGATCAGGAAAGGCATGTTGACCAGACGACTCTTGTCGCGGAGGATCTCGTAACCATCGCCGAGGACGTCTTCAACGGCGACAACACCGACACCCGCGTTGAAGTAGGCGAGCGCGTCTTCGAGAGTGCTGAACGACGCGGCGAGATCGTCAGTCATTTCTCCGGTAATGCTGACTTCGGTCTTGTTTCGTGCAACCATGCTGCTAGTACCCCTTTGTGTGGGTTGGGCGGTTTACCCGGTCGACTCTTGGGTGAAGGGTTGTTCCTGGTGACCGGGGGCGACCCTCACTCTAGCCCTCGGATAGGAGGTTAGCCAACATGCCAGAGACTGTGATCGTTGTCCCCTCCGGAGAAACTGACACTCCGGACGTTTCACACGAACACACCGAAACAGCAGAAGTAGCGGCCCGTGACTCGGTAACCGGCGCTGAGGTAGCCGTGTCAGCAGCCGTTGTCAGCCAGGACGCGGCTGAGAACGCCTCGGAGAGCGCCGAAGAAGCCGAAGCCCATGCGGGAGTAGCCACAGCGGCAGCGGGTGAGGCCAGGATGACCCTGGAGGGTCTGGCGGACATCATCAACAAGCTTCCGGAGCGGCTGGCGCCTCTCATGGGTCAAGGGGCAGTCCAAGAGAGTGCGGCCTCCGCTCCGGAACCACCCTCGGAACCGGAAGTGAAAGAGAAACCCAAGCCTGACGTCAAACCCGACAAGTCTCATTGGTACTACGGAGGAAAGAAGAAATGACTGCCCCTACCAAAGACACCCCACCGCGACGGAAGCCGGGTACCCGGATTCCCCTCGGAACTGAGGGATTACCGGCTGACAAGCCGTTGATCGATTTTCAGCCTGTCCCGGACAAGCCGGAGACCCCGAGCAAGGTCACCTACCGGCCGGGCATTCTGGTCAAGCCGCTCACGTCGTTCTACGAAACGATCGGGGGCATGATCCTCCTGGTAGACGTGGTGTGTGGGCAGGCTGTGATCGAGTCTGCCGAAGGAGCTGCCAAGTCGTTGGATGAACTAGCTCGGGTCAACCCGAAGGTTCGTCAGGCGTTGCTCCGACTGATCTCGGGGTCGGTTCTCACCCAGGTGGTGGTGGCGCATCTCCCGATCATCATGGCAATCGTCGCTCACCATTTCCCGAAAGCGCTTGTGTACGTGGCGCAAATCTTCTCGGGCGGCAAGGTCGAACCGGGAATTCCGGATGCGCGCTGAAGTTCAGGCGAAACTTGACGAGGTAGCGCCCCGGGTTGACTGGGATGCGTTCCTCGGCATGTTCACGTGGAAACAGGGGGAACACATTGGGCTTATTGGTCCGACCGGGTCGGGTAAGACGACTTTGGCTCTATCGCTGTTGCCGTTGCGGAAATACATTACCGTCCTGGCGACCAAGCCTCACGACTCTACACTAGCACAATTCGGTAAGTCGAACGGGTTCAAACAGTTCAAAGAGTGGCCTGAAATTGACGCAAGTTTGGTACCCCGTCGAATTGTCTGGCCTGACGCAAAGTCGCTTTACTCGGCAAAAGAACAGCAAGCCCAGTTCCGCAAGACTATGGAACAGATTTACAGTGAGGGTGGTTGGTGCCTTTACATAGACGAACTTTGGTTCATCATCTTTCACCTCAAGCTAGAACTTGAGGTGCGAACCTATCTCCAGCAAGCGAGGTCTAACAACATTTCACTCGTGGCCGCTACCCAACGACCAGCGTTTGTCCCCCTTGAGATTTACGACCAGTCGACACACCTGTTCTTCTGGCGTGACAATGACGAACGGAATCTGTCGCGTATCGGCGGCATTTCCTGGCTGTCATCCAATTACATTCGTGCGTTGGTAGCTGGTCTGGCACCGCATGAAGTTCTGTACATTCACGTTCCGACCGGACGAATGTACAGGACAACCGCACCGAACGGGAAAGGAAACTAGACATGCACGTGCATGTAGGCGCACTCGAAAGCATCATGTTCGCGCTGACCCTCGTCATCGTCGGGGCGCTCTGGCGTACCGTCTCCGCTCACCTCGCTCGCGCTGACGGTCTCAAGAGGACCTTTGGCGAAGCGATGGCGTTCATTTACTGAAAGGACAGACATGCCAACCCTTCTCAACGGCGGTGGCGGTACCAATCAGGCTACCGGACCTTCCGCGACCGGAAAGCAGCAGGCACAGGCGCCGCTCATGCCGTTCATCCGGGCTTCACAGCTCCGACGTGAACAGCCGTTCTTTGACGTGACCAAGCTGCTCACTACCGGCGGTTCCCAGGACCTAGGGTCTATCGACGTTCCCGCGTACGGTTTCCTCCGTGGCCTGCGGGTTGTCGTGACCAACACGGTCGTGGCTTCCGGCGGTACCGCGACAGGTGCCGAAGACTCCCCGTTCACCTCACTTCAGAACATCTTCCTCAGTGAGCCTAACGGCGCGATCATCTATCAGGCCAACACCGGCTACGAAACCTACCTCCACAACAAGTACGGCGGCTACGCGTACGCCAACGACCCTCGCGCCAACACCGCTGTCTACGCGGCCACGTCGGCGACGTCGGCCGGACAGTACGTGCTGCGTATCCCGATCGAACTGCGCACCCGTGACGGTCTCGGATCGCTGCCTAACCAGAACGCCGCTGCCACCTTCAAGCTGCGCATGACCATCGCGTCGGCGGTAGCTGGTGGCGTACTGTACGCGACCAACACCAACACCACTCAGGCCACGATCCGAATCCAGGTGTTCCCGGAGTACTGGGACCAGCCACCGCAGACGATCGATGGGGTAGCCGCCGCACAGCTTCCTCCGGCCGTGTCCACCACCCAGTTCTGGACTACTCAGCAGTTCACGGTGAACACGGGTCTAAACACCATCAGGTTGACCCGGATGGGCAACTACATTCGGAACGCTATCTTCATCTTCCGAACTGCGGGTACCACACGGTCGACCGGGGAGACAAATTGGCCGGACCCGACGTACCTGTACGTTGACATCCATCAGCAGGACGCGGTTCTCAAGAATGAATGGTACACCACCGTCTACGAACGGTACGGCTACCAGGGCACCGGCGATGCGGTCAATCAGAAGGATAACGGGGTGTTCCCGTACGATTTCTGCCACGAGTTCGACGGTCAGGTCGGTCACGAGAACAACGACCTTTGGTTGGCTACCAAAGCTTCGTCGCGTGTGGAGTTGCAGGGCAACTTTGCCGCCGCTGGCGTGCTGACGGTACTCACGAACGACGTTGCCGTTGTCGGCAACGTGTTCATGTAAGGGGTCTACATGTCGACACAGAAGGCCGTGGCGATCCTGGTCATCGGCGCGTACGCACTACTCGTCGCCATCCGTCACGGTTTCCGTGGCGTGTCGGTTTCCCTCTAGAAAGGGGTTGTCATGCCGCACGGTAAAGACTTCCTGTGGATCGTCGTCGGCGGACTGTTCGTGATGTTCGTTCTTCCGATGGTTCAGGGACTGCTAGCTTCTCGCAACGTCAAGAAGTAGTTCGATGAATGTGCTTACCAAAGCACCTAACCTAGTGGTGGCATGCGTTACCATAGTTTTGGTAGCGGTCATTGTGGCTGTTACTGTGCTGTCGGTTTCGCACGCCAACACTCAAGACCTGTTCAGACTGATCTCAATGGTCTTTTCAGGAGCAGGGTTGCTGACTGGCACCGGCGCATTCCTCTACTCAAGCGCTGCCGCAAAGTCCGGTAGCACAACTGAACAGCGCTTGAATGGCGAACTGGACGCGAGAATCCAGAACGCTATTCTTGTAGCTCTGGCAAAGAAAGGACAGGACAGTGCACCTTGACCGAATTTTCGACGTTGCGGCATCAATCGTTACGGTTGCTCTCGTGTTCGTGATCGTCTCGAACCCAGGATCCGCCAACGTCATCAACGCCATCGGGTCAGCGTTCTCTGGCTCGCTGCGCGCCGCTATGGGGAGGTGACCACATGGCCGTAGCCGACACTGTGGCAGGCGGCTACGACCGTCGCCAGTCACTCAACCGTGGAGAAGGAGTCCCCGGAGTAGAACCGATTCAGCAGACAGCTACGTCGGAACCCGGGGACCCCTTCTCCAAGTCCTACGCCAGTCCGTACAACAACTATGTGGGTTGGGCGCAGGAAGACAACCCAGACCTCTACGCGCAAGCACTGGCGAACAACCACTACCCAACCAAGTACTCGTGGCATGAAGCGCCAAACAACCACCAGAACGTCGTCAACCTACCGCAGGAATTCGTGGCAATGGCGGACGAGGGTCTACTGTCCACAACGCCCACCCCGGAGCAGCGTGGCAAGCATCCTTACGAACCGAACAACAACCCGCCGGACGCGCCACGCGTACAACACAACCCGCCGGTCTACACGTTCTTCCGGGCGTGGTGGCCGTCGCAGCGGGACGAGCAGGGTCTCAACGGTCATCACCTGACGTTGGCTGACAACATCGTGGTTCAGCCGGTCGGCGGTATGCGACCCAACTACGAACGCAACAAGCGGAACACGTACCGGATCGAACCGGAACCGTGGGATCTGAATTACACGGACGTGAACGCTTCAGCGCACGCCAACGCCACACCACCAGCGATTCCGTCATTGCCGCCGAACGTCGGCGGACAGTCGTACAGGTTGGGCTGACATGGCAAACAAGGTTGAGGTGTTTCTGCACGGTAAGACCGCCGGTCTGCCAAACAGTGTGTGGGTTGTTATCATCGGTGGCGCTGTCGGTGTCGGATGGTGGGTACGGCGGAAAAACAAGAATGCCACCGTATCGGCCGATACCGGCATCGGCGTCGCTTCGGACGGTTCTACATCGTTCGGTGGGCAGGCGCCGTCTCAGTTCATCAACGTCACCCCCGGTGCGCTACCAGTTCCGATACCGCCGGAGAAGAAAGGCTACGTCAGCAACAACGAATGGTTTCAGTCAGGGGTGCAATACTATGTGGACCATCCGACAGAGTTGCCAAAGACTCTGACATTGGCCACGTTGCAGGAAGCACTGAACGCCTACCTGCAAGGGCAACCTACATCGTTGTGGCAGCGTGGCACCTCTGACATGGTTATCACCAAAATCGGGCCTCCGCCAGCGATGCCAGGGTTCGGCGGTGCTCTGTTCGAGCCTGCTGGTAACTACGGTCCCGGGTCGCCTGCTGTAGGTAACCTGATTCCCGGACAGTCGGTGTTCGGGACAATCGGCGGTAAGTATTGGAACCCTGGCGATAACCAGTACGCGGCGGTGGTGGCTGGTCAGACTAAGGCCAATATTGCCAAAGGGTGGGCAATCGCGAACGGGATTCAGGGTTCAGGTCCAGCCGGTTCGGGGGTGGGTGTCGGCGCTGGTACGGCTCCGGCTGCTCCCGCGCCCGTGTACACTGTCATCGGTTCGGAGTCACTCGATCAGGTGGCTGATCTGTACGGGGTGTCTTGGCAGACTATCTACAACGCCAACCGTCACCTGATCAAGAATCCGCAACTGCTACAGACCGGAATGCAACTGCATATCCCGGGTCTCAGCTAGAAAGGGAAATGCCCCTATGGAGAAGACAGAAACCCTTGAGCTTGCTATCGGACGGCAGCTTACGTCGGAAATCGCAGCTCTGCGATTGCGGGTTGAGGTTCTAGAGGCGATAGTGGAATAGGCCGCTGCCGCTCTGGAGCAGGCGAAGCAGAACCCGATGGTCGCGAACATGATGCGCATGATGGGAGGCTGACACACCGATGACACAAGCGTCTCCCGAACAGATAGCGGGTCTGGCGATCGCGGCTGGGATGAAGAACGTTCCGGTCATGGTTGCTATTGCTCTGGCTGAATCGTCGGGTAACACAGACGCTATCGGTGATGTCGGTTTGGAAACTGCTGAGTGGGGTCCGTCGGTAGGCTTGTGGCAGATTCGTTCTATGAATAACCAGAAGGGTACCGGCGGACAACGCGATGAAGTCGCCAACCACAATCCGGCGATCAACGCGAAACACGCTGCTGAAATCAGTAGTGGTGGAACCGGGTTCACAGCATGGTCTACCTACAACAACGGTGCCTATTTCGCGTTCATGGGTAAGGCGAACAGCGCTGCCAAGAATCCTGACAACACCATGGGCGGTAGTGCCGCTGCTTCGACTAGTGGTAGTAGCGGTGGGTCGGCAATCCCAGGTTTCGATTTCATCGTCAAGTTCTTCAAAACTCTTGCTAACCCTTACACCTGGCTCCGCTTGTTCGAGCTAGGTATCGGGGCCACATGCATTTTTATCGGCATAATCATGGTGGCTAAGGGTACGTCCGCCGGTAAGGCTGCCGCAAATGTCGGTAAGGAAGCTGCAAAGATAGCATTGGTGGCTGCGAAATAATGGAAACTAGTCAGATTCTTCTACTGGGCGCCACTATCGTGATCGCCGGTAACTGGTCACAAGGAAAGGCTATCGCCAGTCCCAACATGATTGGGGTAGGGTTCTCCGCTATCTTTATTTCGATCCTGGATAATTGGGTACCTGAGCTGGGACACTCTTTCGCACTTCTGTTTCTGCTCATGGCTGCGGTGTTCTATCTTCAACCAATGCTAGCTCATTTGGGTGGTAAGAATACGTCAAGGGATACCGGAGCAGCATCCCTGACAGGCCCTGCCGCTGTAAACCCGAACCGTGGTCAGCCGCTGACTCTCCAGACTGGACAGACCCTTACTCAATCAGACTTTAGCCAGCGAGTTCTAGGACAAGGTTTTGACAAGCTGCCTATGAGTGATTTCCTCCGTAAGTTCTTGACAGGGAAGTGACAGGATGGCTACCAGCAACACTAACCTTTGGGGAGTAGGTCTGATCACCGTTGGTCTCCTACTCATAGACTCGGCGATCCATGCCAGATCTCCTCTGGACACTGCTAAGGCCATTCTTACCGGGCAATCGATACCGGCTCCAGGGTCAGCGAAAGGCGCTGATTCTAGCAGCGGTGATACCAACGCAAAGAACAATGGTGGGGTTCTGAATGGACTTGGGGTGCCTGGTGTCGGGGGTGGTACGTCTTCCAAGGATCCTCTCCTCCCCCGACCGCCAGGGGTTAATATCCCTGGTATCCCAGTACCGAACCCTCCGTTCGGATTGCCGCACCCGTAATGGCATACGGACTCGGAGCTAAGCCTGTCGTAGGGTTTGCCTACGGTGGAGACGTCGGTCAGTCTTCCTGGCAGGCTATCGAGGCGTTCGCGAAACAGTCGAACGTCCCGGTCAATGTGACTGCTGTAGCGCCGGACGTGCAACCGTCCCATTCGGACGATGGCGGTTACCATTCGACACACAATGCGGTGGACTTCTCCGGTCAGACTGACAATATGGACAAGTTTGCTGCTTGGTGCATGAAATCGGCTCCGTACATTCTAGAGTTGATTCATTCATCCAACAGCGCCCCTGGTGGCGGGTACTTTGTCCACAATGGCCAGGTCGTCGGGTCTAGTGTGTACAGCTCTGTCCTGGCTGACCACTACAACCATGTACACCTGGCGATGACACCATCCGGGGTGAAAGCGGCAGGGGGCGGTGGCGGTGGCGCTGCGCCGACTACGGGTGGGAGTGGTAGTGGTGGTGGGATCCTTCAACCAATCTTCGACCTGTTTGATCAGATAACAGGGTTCTTCAAACTAGCTACCAACCCGTACACTTACAAACGACTGGCTTACGGGATTATCGGAGCCCTGTGCATCTTCTTCGGTTTGATGCTCATGTACGGTGGACACCGTGCGGACAAGATTGTCAAGTTGGTTACCGGAAAGAGCATCAAGGGGAACGTCAAGGGGCAGGCGAAGAAAGCTGTCAAGAGTGTGGCCAGTAAAGGCGAGAGTAAGGCGAAGTCTGACTTTGAAGTGTCGAAGCCTGCTGACACTGGCAACACGTTCGAGCAACCTGCCGAATCTCCTAAGGCGGATGTCGACCTGAACAAGATTCAGCAATCAATCAAAACCGCTTGGAAAGGTTAGGTCAATGCCCAATGAAAACACGCTCGCCGCGTCTTTCCTGGTCATCTCTCAGGGTGTGGTTCTCTATACTGTCCTTCTCCCAAACCTACAGGACGTACGCCGCACTCACCCTGCCAGCAACCCGGCAATGGCTACCGACGTACGCGTCGGAGAAATCATCGCCGGACTACTCGTGGTCGCGACCGGGATCATCGCCGCAGCGCTGGCCCGTAACCCGTTGCCGTTCTGGCTGTCGCTGATCATTGGTACGATGATGACGGGCGCTTTTGAGCTCACGTTCAATCTTGACCCGAGGAAGGTTATCGGATGACTCACCCCGAACACGAGGTACACACCGACAGCGGTACGGTCAGTGTCGACCCCCAAGCCGCCGCTGCCGACTACTACGTACACGACGGTGGGACCATACCGGGGCCAGGTCCCGGCCCGTTCGCGGGTGACTACGGTGCCCCGTTGCCGTATACCAACACGAACGCGCGGGGTGATCTCCCCGCTTCCTACGTCTACCCGGACGACATGCACAAGGATGCTCCGATCACCCTGGAGCAGGCGCGCATCGACGCGGTCAACGTCCGTGTGGTGGACACGGTGCCGAAGGATCATAGTGTTCGGTTTCAGGTCACTACGGTCACCGTAGCAGCTGGTACGTGCGCGCAGGTGCTAGGTAAGGACCCGACCCGGTTGCGGGTGAAGATCCGGGACACTGCGAACCTGACCAACAAGAATTGGCTAGCCCGCGAGTCGTTCAACAACACGGCACTCGGTTTCATGATCCCACGGGATGAACAGGGACTAGATTCCAATGCGGAAGACAATTTGTATATCCTTGCTGACCCTAGCAACGGCGCTACTAGTGTTATTAGCATTTATGCCGAGTACATCCGTTCTGACAATACGCGCGCCGAGACTTACATGCCGGAGTAGGAAATTCCCATGCCGGATGTAACTCGCTATGCACTCGACCTACCGCTACAGGCAACGCTCGACAGTAGCGGTAACGGGTCTGCCCAGTGTGGTCCTGCACAAGGGTCAGAGGTTTGGGTGGTACGCCGGTACGTGTGTGCGGCTTCGTCAGGTTGCACCATCAACTTGTACAAGAATATCGTCACACCCGGTTCTCAGTTTGACCAAACCTTCCGAGGGGCCAACGACGTCGGATCACTAGAACAGCATATCCAACCGGGAGAACAGGTTCTAGTCCGCTGGCAGGATGGTCAGCCTGGCGCGGTTGTTTCGATTACTTTCTACGGTGATCGGCTTATCCGGGGGCAGTGGCGTAATGGCGTTCAGTAGTCAGGATTCGCTCGCGTGGGATTGGCGAGTTATCAACGTCCCTAACATCACGAACAACTGGGTTTACACTGTCCCGGCAAACAATCTATTGGAAGTTATCAACGTCACGTGTCTGTTCATCACCAGTGCTACAGTTGCCAACCGGGTATTCACTCTCCGTTCGTCCTCTAGTTTGCACCCAGCAAACAGTTATTGGACGTCGCTACAGTCGTCGTTCTTTGTTCATGCGGCGTCGCTTTCGATCTTCTACTGTTGGCAAGCTGATACAGGCTTCTCCGGTGCTGGAGCAGGGGCACCGGGATACGACCCGATTATGAACATTGATTTTGGCTACCTTCCACCCAAAATGATTTTACTTCCAGGCGACACGCTGTTTTCTTCTGTGCGTAATCTTCAAGTCGGAGACGCCTTTACTGGGATAGACATTACTTGCCGTAACTACCGTTCCTATGTTCCGGTAGCGTACTCATGACTGATACTGGCTATGGGTTCTCCAGTCTCCCGGCTATGCCGTGGGATTGGATAGATGTAACCATAGCTAACCCTGCCGCAGGCACAGACTTGACTTACACTGTCCCAAACAATTCGCTGTTTGAATTGATAAATGTTACGTTCACCTACACGACTAGTGCGGTGGCAGCTACCCGCAGGGTCACTTTGAGGACTAGTCCGAACGGTTTCTATCTAGTCAATTTTTCGTCGCTGCAATCGTCGTTCTATGATCATGTAGCTTCAACGTCTGTGAGTTATACGTGGGAGCAGGGTATTGGGTTCAAACCTGAATATGACAACGTGTCTAATGCTGTGTTCGCTGGCACACCGTCGAAATTGATGCTGTTGCCCGGAGACACTGTCTACACCAGTACCGCTAACCAAAAGGCTGCTGACCAGTTCAGTGCTATAAAAATGACATTCCGTGCGTACCGTACCTATGTCCCATTGGGGTTCACATGAGTTTCAAGATTACCGTTGTCGATGGTGAAGGTATCAATCACGGAACGCTCGTCGTGGCTGAGGGTACCCCTATTCCCGACACTGGAAACTACATATACTTTGTCTCTGGCGGACCAATATTCCAGGTTCGGAACGTAGCCTATACCGTTCAGGTGACAACGGTTGTGGTTGTCTTACTGGTCATTCAATACGCGGCGACAACGGCGGTGTTAGGACTATGACAATCTTCTTCCCTGACGTCAGTCAATACCAGGGGCATATGCCTTTGAACTTCCCAATCGTCATTGCCCGTTCCTCAATCGGTTTGGTGAAGGATTCTTCCTACGAATTCTACCGTTCACAGGCTGGGCATAACGGCTCTTTCTTTGTCGCCTATCACTTCCTGAATCACAATTCTCTCGACTCGGTGGAAGCTCAAGCTGACTTCGCATTCTCGGTAGTGGGGAAGAATATCCCTCTTATGCTTGACTGGGAATTGAATCGTGGTATGTCCGCTACGGTGGCGAACGCCCAACAGTTCATCAAGAGGTACCGCGCTAAGGGTGGTATCGTACATTCGTACTATCTCCCGCATTGGTTCTGGCAGGGACATCTAGGGTCACCGGACCTTTCATGGTTTAACATCAATGGGATGCGGCTGGTGTCCTCTAACTACACGTCCTATTCGGACACTGGACCGGGATGGGCTGGATACGGTGGGGCGCATCCGTTTCAGTGGCAATACACGAGTACCCCGATTGACTTGAACGCGTTCAAGGGTACGGTTGAGCAGTTCATCG
>Ga0137438_1000079_pt1 | contig 14729 bp, 5 predicted proteins | sample EasRivERMGT157_2_FD_102327 | JGI IMG/M metagenome (GOLD analysis project Ga0137438, IMG submission 102327) | Soil microbial communities from meander-bound floodplain in the East River, Colorado, USA - East River MetaG ERMGT157_2 | ecosystem: Environmental > Terrestrial > Soil > Floodplain ... | reverse complement strand
AATTAGTGGTTTTTTCAATGACACTCACCCTAGTAAATTTGAAGAAGCTGGATGTGTAGTTTGTGGTCAGCTTGTGGTTATGACCAAACTAACAAAACTGACTGATTTAAAATGTTCTCTTGACCCTCTGGGGCGCGTTGGAGTGACCCGTTTACCACGGAACTCAGCAGATGATCCAATCGAGGAGATAGAGGGCCCAATTATAGATGTAAATTGCAAACATGTTTGTCACGAATGTGTTAGCTTTCTGGAAAAAAAAGTGATGCCACCTATGGCTTTGGCTAATGGACTTTGGGTTGGAAATGTTCCAAAAGAATTGTCTGATCTGACATTTGTTGAAAGGTTATTAGTCTCTCGTGTTCGGTCAAACCGCTGTATTGTACATGTCTTGAAGGGTGGCTGGAAGATGCGAGCCAATGCTATCATGTTTCCAACCCCTGTTCCAAAACTGTGTAATATACTTCCTCCACCTGTTGATGAATTGGATGAAGTCATTGCATTTATGTTCACCGGCGTTGCCCAACCTACTGCTGAGGATATGAAGAGAACACCAATGCTAGCTCGCAGAAGATACATATCAGCTGCTCTAGAATGGCTGAAAATAAATCATTCTGACTATGCAGATGTACAAATTTCTCAAAAAAATCTAAATCTCTATCCAGAAGAAGGCCCACCTGTGACAATAGATTATAGGTCATCAGTCATCAACAAGCATAAAGAGGCAACCAGTGTGTTTGATATGGAAGATGAGGATGGTGTACATGAAGGTAAATGCCCATTTGTTGTACATGGCATCACAGGGGAGAATTATTCAACATTAAGCAAAGATGCTACCCGTGCACTTGCACTACAGCATCTCATAAAAGATCAAAATATTCTTTTTGTTGGACATGGTGCCAAACCAGAATCTATGTTTAACAATTCCCAACTATTTCCATCAATGATGCCATGGCTGTTTCCATATGGGCTGGGTGGCATTGGCAATTCAAAAATTATTGGACGAATGTCTTCTATTGCTCAGAAGAAATACCTTCTGATGTATCATGACAAGAGATTTCAAACTGATCCTGGCTTTCCTCTCATTGCTTTTAACCAAGAGCAGATTCAACAGAGTTCTTCTGCAGGTTTTGTAACTGCTGAAAAAGCATATTTTGCTGAAGTTGCAAAGCGATTAATGACTTTGAACAAATCAGTCTTAGAGGATATAACAAATAGAATGATGAAAGGTGAACGGGTGAAGCCTGAAACTGATGCAGAGAGAGCCTGCTTCAGAGTTCTTAGTGATGTTGATACTGTAGGCGGTCATGTGAAAGGCTCCCTGACCTCTAAAAAATACATGCGTAATAACTTGTGGTCCTTGATCTCTTATGCTGGTGCACCATCTTGGTTTATAACTCTATCACCAGCTGATATAAACCATCCAATTTGCATATATTTTGCAGATAAAAATATAACATTTAAACCTGAATTATATTTTAAAAAAGCAGATGATGCTTACAGGCTTGTGACATCAAATCCTGTAGCAGCAGCGCGGTTCTTTCACATGATGTGTGAAAATTTCATTAAACATGTTCTTGGTTTTGGAAAAAAACATCCAGGATTATATGGAGAAACAAAAGCCTTTTATGGGACTGTTGAACAGCAAGGACGACTCACTTTACATCTACATATGTTGATATGGATATTAGGTGCACTGTCACCTCAAGAGATTCGAGATAAAATTCTGGATCCTGAGTTGGATTTTCAAAGGTCAATGGTTGAGTACTTGGAGTCAGTTCATCAGGGGGAATTTTTTGATGGAAAATTAGAAGATGTCATAGAACGAGTTGATGGATATCAAAAAAATCCAGAATATGTGCCTCCAACTAAGACAATGCCTGAAGCACCTCCTCCTCTTTGTAAAGAACGTAATGACTGTAATATCTGTGATAATTGTAAATCCCTTACAAGTTGGTGGGTTCAATTTAAAATTGTGGTTGATGATCTGGTAAAACGTTCAAATCGCCATAATGATTGCAGTAAATCAGTTCGACCTTGTCTTAAAAAAGGAAAGTGCAAGGCTAGATTTCCCAGAGATATTGTGGAAACTACCATGGTTGATCCAGCAACAGGTGCATTAAAAATGAAAAAAGGAGAAGCTTGGATCAATTATTTCTCACCCCTTTTAACATTTCTTGTCCGGTGTAATACAGATACTACTAGTCTTCTTTCTGGAACAGCAATAAAAGCCACAGTGGCATACATAACTGACTACGTGACAAAGCCTGGTCTGAACACATATACAATGTTTGATACAATACGTCAAATATTTGAAAAAAATGAAACATTGTTGACTATGAAAGAAAACATGCAGAACAGTGCGAGAAGCCTTGTTACAAAAATGGTAAATGCTTTGACAGCAAAACTTGAGATTGGCAGTCCTATGGCCTCAATGTACCTGCTTGGAAATCCTGACCATTATACCAGTCATGAATTTGTCAATTTTCATTGGAGAAGTTTTGTGCGTGAGGCATGCGGTGTTTTTTCTACTCCTTTCGATGAAGTTGATAATATTCCTGAAAAGGTGGTGTTGAATAAAAACAGAGGAAAATTTGTAGCTTTGTCAAACGTACATGACTACATATACAGACCAAGAGTATTTGGCTCAGTAAACCTTTATGATTGGATTAGATGTGCCAATAAAAGATGCAAATCTTCTAAAAAGCGCAATGAAGACAAAATTCAAGATGACATGGCTGAAGATGCTGATGACCATGATAACAATACTGATTCAGAAGATGAACTAGATATTATAAGTGATAGGTTCATAGGCGGTGGTATGAATGTCAATACTTGTGAATCTGAATCTGAATGGGTGGAATCTGATCAAGATTTTGAAAATATGGATGATGAACTGAACATAGATGAAAATGTTCAATTCAAAGAAGACGATACACTTTTTTATTCATTTTTTGCAGACCATCCTCAGTACAATACACATGAAATTCAATGCAAATATTTGTCTGAATTTGTAGTGCCTAACTTTATCGGTGGGACTTTACCTCGTTGTGATCAAGGTGATTATGAATATTATTGTTCAACAATGTTGACATTATTTAAGCCATGGCGTACAGGTCATGATTTAAAAGGTGAAGAAGAGACTTGGGAACAAGCATTCAATAAATATAGTTTTTCACCAGCACAAAATAATCTCATGAGTAACTTCAATTTGCGGTATGAATGTCTTGATGCTCGGGATGACTATTCTGCTCAAATGAAGGAAAATAATAAGGAAAACAATAATTTTTGGGAATCTTCCGAAAATAATCCAATAGACCAGGAATACACTGGTTGGAAAGACAATGATGAAGACTTCAATGATGAAATGTATCTTAGTGGGTCATGCAGACAAAATGACTTGTTGGAGTGGGCCATTGCGATGCATGGCAGTTACGAGTCTAAATTCTAAATTTGTCACCAGCACATTTTAAGTAATTCAATATATCTAAACAGAATATACTACACCTACACATCCCTTAATCCCATGATGTTTTAAGCTATTTTCACTGAAATCAATTAAATGTCCTTCACGTATGCATTGGCGCTTTGTCTCAATCCCATCATGATACCATACTTCTCCTGTTGGTGTTATTATTCTAGAAACAAAATGATTTCCAGTGTAGTATATTGCACCGCGAATAGGTAAGACAACAGGTCCAGCCTCTGATTTTAATGTGATTGTCTTTGAGATGTTGATATCTAGTGAATTTTGTGTGAATCCAATCATTCGAAATCGAGGTTGTGAATTGTACATATATGTTCCAGAATTTTCATTACCACAGTGACTACATTTTTTTGTCTTGTTATTGATGGCATCTATATGTTCCTGTATAGTATTATACCGATTTCTTGAGATTGTGAACAAACTTGTAATTTTAGTGGGAGAAGTTGATATAGTACCACATTCTGTACAATTATATTTTAATTTTCCAATAGATTTTCCAGTAAACATATGAGCAAATAGTTCTGATATGTCAACACCAGTTCTTCCATATGGAAAAGCAACTGGATTTTTAATACGCAATAAATTTCGAACAGAATTTCTTGCATCCTCAAAATTTTTTTGCTTCAATGAAACTTGTTGATATCCAATACCAAGTTTATTAGCAAATGAAGACATTAATCCAAATTCCCGTGTCCACATAGTCGGATTATAAACCCATATATCACCTAATACAGTAAACAATGCATCATAAGCACAGCTGTGATCAGCTGAATCCCATATCAATCCTATTGGTGCATCTTGATTTTGTACATCTAAATTATTGTTTGGCCTTTTATTAGAAATTGTTGTGACAGACAATTTTTTTTCATCTACTTTGGTGTTAAAAGATTTTTCATCTGCATTGATGTCAGAAGATATCTCATCTGCTTTGCGTTTAATAGATTTTCTATTATCAATAGCCACAGTACCAGAAGCAGGTGTATACTTGGTACCTTTGTCTTTAAATTTTTCAATTAGTTGCCACTGTGTGTCTGTTTGAACTTTTAAAATATTCATTGGATCAGATTTAGTCCATTTCAATGTATCTGGTACCACATCGGGTACATAAAGTTCACCTTTGAGTAACTGATACTGTCTTATAAGGGCATTTCTTAAATTCCCATTGATAGAGGGTAAAAGTTTGTCTTCAAATCGGAGTCGAGTAATTTCATCCATAAGTTCAAGCTCTCGAAATTCTTGCCTCAAGTATCCAGGAGCACCACAAGTAATTTTATTTGGATTAAAACCTTGAATTATAACTGTTCCCTCAGCAGTTGAACTTCTTGATAATGCAGTATAATATGAAAGATGATCACGACAGCTGTTTAGTATCACTACATTGTCAGGGCGTGTTTTTCCTTGGGATGAATACACAGTCATTGCAAAATTTGGTAATACTTGAACTTGTGATCTACGAATAGGGATAGAAACACCATTTGGAAATGTGCATTTGACAGATTTTTTTACTTTCATTAATGGTACTACATTTTCAGGCAATCCTTCAATATTAATATTTTTTGCAGGTCTGTCAAGCTTGACATAAAGTGTTTCAAGTACAAGCTGACCTCTTGATCCTATCCCTGATTTCCAGCCAACAACATGACCTTCTTGTCCCTTAGTTATGCACAATTCTGTTGCATCATTGTTTCGGATCATTACAGGAAGTCCTATGCAAAGTGACAGTTTTCCAGGTATATGCTCAGATGCAGAATGTCGAAGATTCCATACGGCATCTTGCATATCAGGACTCAAGTATTTTTTTGAGCTTGGCATGGATTTTTTATCTTTTTTTCTAACTGATGACAAAGTGGACGGATCAATATCTTCACCTAGTTCATCATCAGAAAAAAATTCAGTCAATTTTTGGCCTGTCTCTGTTGCAAAACGTAAAGACCCAAGTTTATTAAGTTGGTCTTTCTGAGAATTCAATTCTGTGATAATTGAGACATTTCTAAATCGCTTCTTAGCAATATTTGGTTGTCCATTATTTTTACCAGCAATGCGGGTCTTTAAAAAGTCAATATCATCTTGTGTACACTGTGCATATCTCATGTTTTCCAAAGCTGTTCTAAATCTAGAGTCTTTAGATGACTGTGTGTTTTGGCGCATATTTTGTCTTAGTATCACAACTGTGGTTACCTGATGCCATAGAGCTTTACCAATAGCTGACTGCTGGCTTCTCACTGACATAGAAGCATCCAGACTTGTTCCAACAGTATGGCTATACAGAGGGGATCCAAATACAGGTTTTAGCTGAGCAAAATCACCAGCAAAAATCATATTCAGACCTCCAAATGGTGTTTCTGTCATGTTTCTTGCTTTAGCTAGTGAGGCACTAATTTGATATAATTCATGGCATGCCACCATTGATATTTCATCCAAAAAAATATAATCAACACCATCCAGTCGCTCACGGACATTGCTCTGAGAAGTGGCATCATTTCTAGCACGATCAGAACCAATATTCAGTACTGAATGATAGGTTGAACCATTTAACAATGCAGCAGCAGAGCCTGTAGGAGCAACTATAATAATACGATGTGATTCATTTCTCTCTCTGAAAAACTCAACCAAAGCTTTTAAGACTTGAGATTTTCCTGTACCGCCCATCCCACCTAGATACATTTTGAGCTGAGTAGGATTATTTATGGTTGCATGATTGGCAACAATTCTAAAGGCCCTCTCTTGTTCAGTGTTTAGTTTAAACTTTTGTACTACTGATTCTAGTACATTAATAGCTCCTGGTTGATCTGGGACAAATTTTCTTGATAGATATGAGGTCATTGTATCAACAAAAACTTTGTCAGTTCCATGAAGTTCATCAAATGGTTTGTTTGGGCCGGTTGGTAGATTTTTTGAACGGTCTGCAATAAATTTTTTTCTTATGCTTTGAATCAATGAAGTCCATTGACTTCCAGAATTGTCAACTGTAGGTGTGATATGATCTGTATCTATTTTGTTAATGCCATCTGGACTTTTATCAAGCCAACCTGCGCCTGCAACAGTCTGCTCAACATGTCTCATTTCTTCTTCTTTAGCATCATTTTGTCTTGATGATCCTGTAAGATACATTTCATCATTAAGGTCTTCATCATTATCTTTCCAACCAGTGTATTCTTGGTCTAATGGATTATTTTCAGGATTTTCCCAAAACTTATTGTCTTTGTTATTATCTTTCATTTGAGCAGAATAGTCATCCCGTGCATCAAGACACTCATATCTCAAATTGAAGTTGTTTATTAGATTTTTTTGTGCTGGTGAAAATATATGTTTATTAAATGCTTCTTCCCAAGTTTCTTCAGTACTTTTTAGATCATGTCCTGTACGCCAAGGCTTAAATAGTGTTAACATTGTTGAACAATAATATTCATGATCACCTTGATCACATCGTGGTAAAGTTCCACCGATAAAGTTGGGCACTACAAAATCTGATAAATATTTACATTGGATTTGATGTGTATTGTACTGAGGGTGCTTAGGTAGAAATGAGTAAAACGGAGTATCATCTTCTTTGAATTGTACATTTTCATCAATATTTAGTTCATCTTCCATATTTTCTAATTCATGATCAGAATCAACCCATTCAGATTCAGAATCACATTCATCAATGTTGATACCACCGCCTAAAAATTTGTTTCCAATAATATCAAGTTCATCTTCAGAATCGGTATCATTTTCATAATGATCAGTGTCTTCGCTCATGTCATCCTGGTAATTATCTTCCTTGCCCTTTTTGGCAGGTTTATACTTTTTATTGGCACATCGAATCCAATCATAAAGATTTACTGAGCCAAATACTGAAGGCCTATATATATAATCATGTACATTAGACAAAGCTACAAATTTACCTTTGCTTTTATTCAACATGACTTTTTCAGGAATATTATTGATTTCTTCTAAAGGAGTGGAAAATACACTGCATGCTTCACGTACAAAACTTCTCCAATAAAAATTGACAAATTCATGACTAGTATAGTGATCAGGATTTCCAAGCAGATACATCGAGGCCATAGGACTGCCAATCTCAAGCTTGGCTGTTAAAGCATTTACCATTTTTGTAACAAGACTTCTTGCACTGTTCTGGATGTTTTCTTTTACTGTCAACAATGTTTCATTTCTTTCAAATATTTGACGTATTGTATCAAACATTGAATATGTGTTAAGGCCAGGCTTTGTCACATAGTCAGTTATGTATCCCACTGTAGCCTTTATAGCAGTTCCAGAAAGAAGACTGGTAGTATCAGTATTACACCAAACAAGAAATGTTAAAATAGGAGAGAAAAAATTGATCCAAGCTTCTCCCTTTTTTATTTTTAATGCACCAGTGGCCGGATCAACCATGGTAGTTTCCACAATATCTCTAGGAAACCGAGCTTTGCACTTTCCTTTTCTAAGACAAGGTCGAACTGATTTACTGCAATCATTATGGCGATTGGAACGCTTTACCAGGTCATCAACAATATTTTTAAACTTAGCCCACCAACCTGTAAGAGCTTTACAATTATCACAGATATTACAGTCATTACGTTCTGTGCAAAGAGGAGGAGGGGCTTCAGGCATTGTCTTAGTTGGAGGTACATATTCAGGATTTTTTTGATATTCATCAACACGTTCTATGACATCTTCTAATTTTCCATCAAAAAATTCCCCTTGATGAACCGACTCCAGATACTGTACCATCAACTTTTGAAAATCTGAATCAGGATCCAGAATTTTGTCTCTAACGACTTGAGGTGACAGTGCCCCTTTGATCCAAATCAGCATATGTAGATGTAAAGTGAGTCGTCCCTGCTGTTCAACCGTTCCATAGAATGCTTTAGTTTCTCCATATAATCCTGGATGTTTTTTTCCAAAGCCAAGCACATGTTTGATGAAGTTCTCACACATTATATGAAAGAAACGAGCTGCAGCCACAGGATTTGATGTCACAAGCCTATAAGCATCATCTGCTTTTTTGAAATATAGTTCAGGTTTAAATGTTATATTTTCATCAGCAAAATATATACAAATTGGATGGTTTATATCAGCTGGTGATAGAGTTATAAACCAAGACGGTGCACCAATGTAAGATATCAAAGACCACACATTATTACGCATATATTTTTTGGAGGTCAGGGAACCTTTAACACGACCACCTACAGCATCAATATCACCAAGTATTCTGAAGCAAGCTATCTCTGCATTTGTTTCAGGCTTTACCCGTTCACCTTTCATCATACGATTTGTTATGTCATCTAAGACAGTCTTGTCCAAGGTCATTAATCTCCTTGCAACTTCAGCAAAATAAGGTTTTTCTGCTGTGACAAAACTTGCTGAAGAACTCTGTTGAATCTGTTCCTGGTTAAAAGCAATTAGAGGAAACCCTGGATCTGTCTGGAACCTCTTATCATGATACATTAGAAGGTATTTCTTTTGAGTAATTGAAGACATTGGTCCAATAATATTTGAATTGCCAATTCCACCCAGACCATATGGAAACAACCATGGCATCATTGATGGAAATAGTTTGGAATTCTTAAACATAGACTCTGGATTGGTACCATGTCCAACAAAAAGAATATTTTGATCTTTTATTAGGTGTTGGAGAGCAAGTGCATGGGTAGCATCTTTGCTTAATGTTGAATAGTTTTCACCTGTGAGTCCATGTACAACAAAAGGGCATTCACCTTCATGTACGCCATCCTCATCTTCCATATCAAACACACTAGTTGCCTCTTTATGCTTGTTGATAACTGATGACCGGTAATCTATACTCACAGGTGGGCCTTCTTCTGGATAGAGCTTCAGATTCTCTTGAGATATTTGTACATCAGCATAGTCAGAATGATTTATTTTCAGCCACTCTAAAGCGGCTGATATGTATCTTCTGCGAGCTAGCATGGGTGTTCGCTTCATATCCTCTTCAGTAGGTCGGGCAACACCAGTGAACATAAATGCAATGACTTCATCCAAATCCTCAATAGGAGGAGGAAGTATATTACACAATTTTGGAACAGGGGTTGGAAACATGATTGCATTGGCTCGCATCTTCCAACCACCCTTCAAGACATGTACGATACAGCGATTTGATCGGACACGAGAGACCAATAGCCTTTCAACAAAAGTCAGATCAGACAATTCCTTTGGAACATTTCCAACCCAAAGTCCATTGGCCAAAGCCATAGGCGGTATCACCTTTTTTTCCAGGAAGCTAAGACATTCATGACACATGTGCTTGCAACTTGCATCCACTATTGGGCCATCCATCTCCTTGATTGGATCATCCACTGAGTTCCGTGGTAAACGTGTCACTCCAATGCGCACCAGAGGGTCAAGAGAACATTTGACATCTGCCATTTTTATCAGTTTGGTCATTACCACTAGCTGGCCACAAACCGCACATCCTGCTTCTTCAAATTTACTAGGGTGAGTGTCATTACAAAAACCACTGATTATTTTATGCATAAGCCGCTTGGAAGGAGGTGAAGGTGGAAATTTAATATTTTCTTTTATATAGTATTTATGATTTCTAGAAATTCTAGAAGTCTTTCCCTGTGACTTCCTTCCAACCTTTGGAGGTTTTTTTTTTTCTTTCACTTCATTTTTATTACCATGTTGACGCCTAATACTCTTCTGATTTTTATTAACAGGTTTGAACATGGTCACACATCGATTACAACTCATTGTGCAGACATGAGATTCCACAGCCGTTCGCCTTTCAGTTAGAGACTTGCGACTCACATGTAGATTGTGTTCTTTGGCCACCTCATTTGCTTGAATTGATGTTAAAATATTTGCAACTAAGGCAAGAGGTATATTACATACAAGTTGAGCTTCTCCACTTGTTCTTATTTCTTGCATGGCATTGTCAAGTGTACAGTGACGTCCATATACATAGTTGAATTCATCAGGGTTTTTCAATTGAACTTCTGTTGAAACTACATACTGTTTCAAAAATTCATAGTCAGTTCGAGCAGAACTGCCACCTCCAACAAAACCAGTTGTTGATTTCAAAATCTGATCGGATACTAGCAAACTTGAAGGATTATGGAGGGTAATAAATTTGATACCAATCTCTAAACATATAAAATGCAACCATGAAGACAGTACCACTATTTTGTTCATGGTATACCTTATTTTTTGCAACCGGAATAATTTTCCTGATACAATATGTATCCTCAAATACAATTCAATGAAAAACTGTAAAGAATTTTTCTGGGAAGTCAATAGGCCAGACAATAATAATGTGAACCAGCGGTGTTTAAAGTCATTGTGTCTTGTTATATATTGCTGAAGCATCAGCACCAGTTTATTGATTAAATAATTAATATCATGGGCATGGTTAAAAGTACCATTCAACAAATAGTATATACTGCGATTGATAGCCAAAAATAGAGGTAAGGCTGAACATTTATAATACTTGTGCTGTTTTTGACTGTACTGAGAGCTGGAGCCCTGTTTATGTAAAAGAAAATGAATAGAGTTTTCAGTTTTTTTATATAGGATACAAGGCACAATGATCATATGGTGGCATTGACAAGAGGGGGTTTTTTTTTCTTTTGTCATTTTACCGCAATTAGTAATGTTGTGATGCAGTTTGCTGATTTGAAGGCCAGTTATACAACCAGGCATTAAGCAATGACAAAATGGGATGAATATATAAAATGTGTATTGGGGTATATGACCCACGGTGTTATGGGCCATAGGACCAGCAGCGTAATGGGTCATAGGACCAGCAGTGTTATGGGTCATATAACCAAGATTATTATGAGTTATAAGACCAGGGTTATGGGTCTTATGACCAGAGTCAATGTAATAAAGATGCAAAATAGACACCATTGAACTGTCTTCTGGCCACAGATCAAGGTTGGGGAATGAGTTTTCATCAATAAAGCAAGTTTTGGTGTTGGGGCAGCCATATTTGTATGTGGATGGACAGGAGTTGTATGGACAATGGACAGCAGCTTGAGTGCTGAATAAAGGATTCAATTGTTGGATTGCAATTAATACATTGAACAGGACAAGAAAGGAAAGCATGGTATAATATTGTTAGAGATGGCGGGATTGATGAATGTTCAAGTTTAAGATGATGACAAATTACACCAGGTTATTTATAGCTTAATCATTTAAAACATAAAACAACAACCATAAATATTTAACAATTGCTAATATACAATATAATAGTAGCAAATTGTATAAGTAGAGTTTCATATGCCAGAAATTATCAACCAATTTTGGTGCGCTTTGAAGGATGCAAATCTGAAGTGGCGTATTTTGTTAACTGGGGAATTATCTGCATTTCCAGATGACGACGATTCTTTTGAGTTTCAAAAAAGCGTTCATCAAACTCTGTAATGCCATCCTGAAAAAAAACTAGACATAATATTAGTCATGGCATAACATATACAGTAATTGAACATACCATCATTTGACCACTCCAGCTGGATGTCAGACTGCCACTTAACAGAATATTTGTTTTTGTTGGCCAGTATGAGTGAATCCGAGGGCAATGAATGACGTTTTGACCACAGGGAAGAGAAATGAGGGTCAATCTTGACAACATTCTCGATCTGCCTTGTAAGCATGTCTAATTTGCAGTTTGCCTGCAAATCAAGCTGAGAGTCATTGGCACCCATTTTGTACTTGATCAATGTTTGTGCGATCTGGACAAAAAAGAATGAAGGCAAATCTTGTATCTTTTCACCTCCAGGACCAGTAATGGAGGAAAAACGTCGAATCCAGTCCATGAGATGTAAAGCAACTCCCCTAGAATAACAAATAGCAAATCTTTCATTGACAGGAATGGTATTCAAATCCTGGTCAATCAGAAGTTGCTGGTTCTTGTTTGCTTTCTGATTTTCTTCTTGAGTTGGTGCCCTATAAGTCCTGAAATCAAGGACATTTCCCAAAACAACAAGCACACAAGCAGAAAGCAGATTCATCAAGCCATCAATGTTATGAACATTTGGCAAATGAGAGGCAGCAGGGTCTGTAACGGACATGAGAATTTAATAAAATATACAATAAATAGATAATATATGGCATACCTGAAGCAGGAATTTTTTTCTCAATCAAGCCCATATGATAAAAGAGGATAATGCGACGTAACAAAACTCGGGTGGGATGTGAAGTATTGGTTAGGAAGTTATGTAGAATGAATGTGTGAATGAGGCCTTGGAGAGTTCTCTGCATATGGTTAGAGAGATAATAATGGCCTCCAAGGCATATTGAGTGAGCATAACCAAACACAAAATGCGGTTGGCAAGGCATCATAAAGCTTTAAAGAAAATATCAGTCACAAACTTCAACTGGGTAATAAAACTATAAACTTACAGTCGGTCACCAGGGCGGAGAGCCACTACCTCAAAATCATATTGGGATGAAGGTAACACTTCATTGAGGCGGAAGCTGTTCTTCAGAAAAAAGTCAATAGATGACAAGGGATTGCCATGTCGTTCACGAAGGAATCCCCATGCCTTTCTACCATCAGCCACAGTAATGTCAGTGCCAACACCTTCACAATCAATATGCAGAAAGGTTAATGCATTTTGAAGGCCAACAAGAGCCCACCGCATGTCTTCTGTTGGATATGACAATTTTTGGTCAACATGATGATGACCACGCGTAGCATCCCATGCATGAAGTTCACTCCCATATTCAGTGGGCTCCGTGACACCAGAATAGAGTGGAAGATCCAAGGCATTCAATATTTTCCCTGATGGATGACGATTGTCCCATAAGTCTCCCACACAACCGCTCACCACTGTTGGATTGCAGTCATTGTCGGAAGGCTGAATGGAATAGTCTGTAAAAATAAACATTGAGTAATTTGAATGTTTTTTATGAGAAAGTAAGTTTTAATAGTATCTACCATTGATAGAGATTTGACATGACGGAGTGCCAGCAACCTTTCGTAGGCCACTCTCGTTAAAAGAAATGTCTTCCTTGAGTGGCCATCCAGTTACAATAACATTCCTCTTTGTCAATTCCTGTTGCATTTCCACAGATGTAAGATTTTTCCATGCCTCATAGGTAAACGACTTGATAAGGGAATCTGCAGGTCTTGCAACATGAAGTGGTTGACCATGAACATACAAGGCTTCGATACGCTCAAAAAATTGCTGAAATCGTTCATGATAAACTTTAAACTAGATAGAGAATTTCATTGACCATAATTTATCCAAAAAAAAAAATAGGACTTACATGGAAGGAGGGAGTGAACAACTCTGAGTTGCCTTCAACATCAAACACAGTATAAGACTTATCCCCCTTAATTATTGGAGGGTTCATCTCAAGAGAAAGAGATATTGTTTCCTTTTTCAACTGCAACGTATATTCAGCATAAGCGAAGCGAAAGAAAAAAATACATACATATTCCTTTATCACCATTGGCTCAAATAATGAAGCAATGCTATCAACATCAATTGGATTTTCCATTGATCCAAGTTTTTTTCGATGGATGGGAGAAGATGAGCGATGTCGTTTTGTTGCTTTGGTCAAAGAATTAGGATTTCTAGAACCTGAAGGTTGAGTTGTTTCCTTTGAAGATCGATTGGGAACACCTTCATCATGCCTTTTGTTATGGGAGTTTTCATTCCCATCAGAATGACCTTCAGAGTCACTTAGAGAAGAATCTGAAGGAGAAGGAGAATGATGACGATGACGATGGAGAGGACGCTTAGTGGCAATAGTGAGATTTTTCTTGGCCCGTAAAGCCCGAGCTGTTTCCTTCAATGGAGGGTCTTCATCAGGATCATCATCAGCGTTTTGAGCCTGAGAGACATCGATGTTATTGGAGCTGGTTGGAAGGGCGTCAAAATGGCTTGCATTGATACTATTCATCAATGTTGTTGCAATTAAATTCTGATCGTTGTTCAAGATAATATCCATCATGTTGGAGTCGTTTTGTTGAGGTATATCAGTATCAACTTCGATTTGAGGTACACCTATTAGAGAATGTGAAGATGAATAATCACTAATTTGAAACTCAAATATTTAAATAAAAAAAACATACCCGACGCTTGACCGTTTTCATCGTGGTTTGGGATATTAATGGTGTCGGACTCCTCTTGTTGAGGTATGAGGGTGCTATTTTTAATCTGAGGTACATCTATTAGAGAATATGAAGGCAATTAATTTCTAATTTTGAAAAAAAAAAAAAAAAAAAAAAATTAATTTGTATCTTTTGGGGGGGTGGGAGGGATTTTGTTTTTGTTGTTGTATTTTT
>Ga0137438_1000078_pt1 | contig 14729 bp, 16 predicted proteins | sample EasRivERMGT157_2_FD_102327 | JGI IMG/M metagenome (GOLD analysis project Ga0137438, IMG submission 102327) | Soil microbial communities from meander-bound floodplain in the East River, Colorado, USA - East River MetaG ERMGT157_2 | ecosystem: Environmental > Terrestrial > Soil > Floodplain ... | reverse complement strand
CCTTTATCCAGACTTCGAGCCCGCATTCGGAGGGGCACATGGCATCAGCAGTGTACATAACCTGGTAATTCTTCATGGCCTGCCGCATCTCCTCGGCTTCAGCCGGTGAGAGTCCTTTTAACGAAATCAGTCCTGTAGAATCCAGAGCCGAAATGCCTGCAAGTGTTCCCGCATATTTCAAAAATGATCTTCTAGTTATCGGCATGGTCTGTCCTCCTATCCGTTCAGCAGCCCGTCGGCTGCATCGAAGACCTCTTTATCCGGTGCAATGTAAGGGGTCATCGGTTTGGTCTCATATTCGGGATGCCAATCCGTGGTCTTCATCGACGCCTTGAGCATGGATATCTCGCTCTTCGGATCGTTGAGGTCACCAAAGATCCGCGCCCTTCCCACGCAGTTTCTCACGCATGCGGGCTCTTCGATTCCGGCAGCGAGCCTGTGGCTGCAATAGTCGCATTTATCAACCACTCTCAAATCCTTTGCAGATTTCCCTTTCACTTCAGGGACGCTCTTTGCAAAGGGCTTCGGATCGTTTTTTACCGGCAGGTGAGGATGAAGGAAGCGCGCGCCATAAGGACAGGCGTCGACGCACCGCCCGCAGCCGATGCAGAGGTCCCGGTCCACCATTACCACGCCATCTTCTTTGCGTTTGTATGTAGCGCCATTGAGAGGTTTTTTTACAGGGCAGGGCTTCACACATGGCGGGTTGTCGCAATTGTTACAGAGTTTAGGGAAAAAATGCCTCTTAGCCTTCGGGAATTCGCCGGTATCGGCGAAATCCACCTTTGCCCTGAAGTTCCCTACAGGGACCGAATTCTCCATCTTGCAGCTAACCTGGCAGGATGTGCATCCGACGCATCTCCGCAGGTCGACCAGAAGTGCATACCTCTTGGACATAATACCCTCCTTTCGAAAATATCGAATAGTGAATCAAATACAATGCCATGCCTAAGCCATTGATTTTGAGTATATCCGGGTTGTTATTGGTGTGCAATTACTGAACAGATGTGCAGAATGTGAACAAAAGGAAAATTAAACGGATTCCTCGTCCAATTTTTTTCGGAGGGTATTTCTCGAAATCCCCAAAAGCCGGGCAGCATGGACCTGGTTCCCCTTTGTGAGTTCAAGAGATCTTTTTATCATATGCCTTTCAAGACTTTCGATTATGTCCTGGAATCTCTCCTGGCATCCTCCATGAAAGGCCAAATTTACGAGATTCTCTATCGCGTCTTCAAGATTCACACTTCCTTGTTTCTGGAGGTACTGTTGCTTGCAACAATCCAAGGTCAGATAATCACCGCCACAAAAAACCATGGCCTTCTGAACGAGATTTTCGAGTTCCCGCACGTTTCCCGGCCACGCATATTCTTCCAGGCTCTTCAATGCATCGGTTGCCATTCCTTTAATATCTTTACCCAGTTTTCTGTTTAGCTTACGCATGAAATAGGAAACAAGCTCTTTGATATCACTTCTTCTCTCCCTAAGCGGAGGGATTTCGAGAGTGACCACATTAATACGGTAATAAAGATCCTCTCTGAATGCGCCTTTCCGGACCATATCTTCGATATCTCTGTTAGTAGCCGATATTATCCTGACATCGGTTTCGATTGTTTCCGTTCCTCCCAGTCTTTGAACCAGCCCATCCTGCAGCACCCTTAGCACTTTTGACTGCAGGGATATTGACATGTCTCCTATTTCGTCAAGAAAGAGCGTACCTCCGGTGCATTGCTCAAACTTTCCAATACGCTTAAAATCGGCTCCGGTAAATGCACCTCGTTCATATCCGAATAGCTCCGACTCAAGAAGCTGCTCAGGGATTGCCGAACAGTTGATTGCAAGAAACGGCTTCGCCGCTCTGTTGCTGTAATGATAGATCGCCCGCGCGATGAGCTCCTTTCCGGTGCCGCTTTCGCCCTTTATGAGGACTATCGTATCCGTCGGTGCCACCTTGCCGATCTGTTTATATATATCGAGCATGCTCGGGCTTTTCCCTATCACCTGGACAGATATCGAGGAGTCCTCAGGCTCGCTGAAGGTGACCACTTCCTGCATAAGTTCGCGCGTTCTTATAGCGTCCCGGACCCTGATAATGAGTTCGTCGTTGTCGAAAGGCTTGGTTAAGTAGTCAAAAGCGCCCAATTTCATGGCCTGGATCGCTTTCTCTGTGGTGCTGAATGCCGTCATCATGATCACCTGGACCTCATGATGGGCTTTCTTCATTAGCCTCAATACCTCGAGTCCATCCATTTCGGGCATCCTCACATCCATTATCACGAGGTCGACGTTCCCCTTACCTATCATTCGCAGGGCTTCTTCTCCGTCTTTTGCGGTCAGCACGTCATAACCCTCGGTTTGGAGGAGCCGTTTAATCGAATAGCAAACCGTCTTTTGGTCGTCGACAACAAGTATTGTATTCATGTACCCAGTGGAAGTGTTATATGAAAAGACGTTCCCCTCTCATCACTCTCAAATCCGACATTTCCGTTATGGAGATTAATTATATTATATACGATAGAAAGCCCAAGCCCTGTGCCGTCCTCCTTGGTGGTAAAGAAAGGGTCGAAAACTTTGTCCTGTATACCTGCGGAGATGCCGCGCCCTGTGTCTTTCACGGTAATACTAATATGGTCTGCCTCCACCCCGCTTGCCAAAGTGAGCACACCACCGTCAGGCATCGCCTCTACCGCATTGAGGACCAGGTTCAGCAATGCCTGCTGAATCAGAGCCCTGTCAGCCCGTATTAAAGGCAGTTTCGTAAGCTGCAAGTCCACGTCAATCGAATGGTTCTTCAATTGGAACTGGATAAGATTCACGCCCTGTTTGATTATAGGATTGATATAAACGTTCGAGAGAATGAATTCATCGCTTCTCGCGAATTTCAGAAACTTGGCAAGGAGGTCATCCATTTGGTCCGCCGCCGAGATTACGACTCGCATGTCCTCTTTTGTCAGAGCCGGATTGTCTTTGAATGTCTGAAACAGCACCTTTATCGAAGTTAGCGGGTTTCTTATCTCATGGGCAAGCCCTGCCGAAAGTCTGCCCAAAGCGGTGAGCTTTTCGGTCCTGAGCATCTGCTTATACGATTCCTCTGTCCGTTCACGGTATAACTGCAGCTCTTGGGAAAGATTGTTGAAGGTATCGGCAAGCTCTCCCACCTCGTCTTTCGTCCCGATGGCAATTTGTTTGCCGAAATCACCTCTCGATAGATTATGGGTAAATTCAACGAGCGTATAAAGTGGTTTGGTGATAATCTTGCTCAAGTAAAATGACAGGATGGTTCCTATTATGATGACCACAGCCGTAAGCGTGACGATAAGATTCCGGATTCTATTCAACGTTTGCGCTATTCTTTCTTCTTTCAATCCAATATGCAGCTCCGGGGTCATTCCCTCAAAAACCTTGATACCAATGTCCCTTATATATCCCTTTTCGGTCTCAAGCAACTGTATTGTCCGTGATTTGTTAGTCAAAGGATTCCATCTCAGCAAGTCAGGGGGATAGCCGTTTACAAACGTATGAGCGTACGGGCGCCCATCATTATCTGATACATAGATATATTCGACATCCCGTTCTTTTTCACTGACATCCTTGACAGCAGCCTGCACTGTGTACAAATCATTCAACAATAGAGAGTCAGCTATTCTGTCCGAGAGATTCCTTGCTATCGATATCCCCTGATTCGTCAGTTCGTCGCGCAGGGATTTGGTGACCACGTCCCTGACAGCCAAGCCTATCAATGTACCAAGACTTATGCCGATACCTACATTCAGAAGGACAATTTTAATCCAGAGTTTCATTTCAGAAGACCATATTGAATAGAGAGCTTTTTTATCTCGGGCAGTGCCGCAGCATTATATTCCGTGAATCCGGCCGGCATTTCAGTTTTGTCCCAGCCAATCAGAATATTTTTGTGTCTGCCGATGGGATCGAAGGACAAAAGCGCCGACTTGACGCCTTTGATAACAGATGGAGGGACGTCTTTATTAAAACAAACAAGGCTGCTCGGATATGCCTTGGATATTGCGAGGATTTTGATTTTGCCTTCAGCAGCAAGCCGTTTAGCAAGGGCATCTTGCATTCCTCCTGCATCATATTCCCCGTTTAGTACTGCCCGTGCCGTGTTGCTGTGGGAACCGCTAAATATATGTGTCTTTAATTGCTTTAATGTGATCCCCGCATCTTCGAGCATCTTCCTGGGAATGATATGGCCCTGAGTTGAGAACTTGTCTCCGAAAGCGAAACTCTTCCCCTTAAGATCGCGTAAGCTGTCTATGCGACTATCTATTCTGGAGAAAATAACCGAGCGGTATTCGGGTTTTCGATCAGAATTTAGACCCATTGCTACACATCCTGTGCCGTATTTCTCCGCGGCAAGAAGAGCGTTGACTGGACCGAGAGCGGCGAATTGAGTGATTCCTTTCCCCAGGTTTTCGACGGTATCTTCGTATTTCTCAGTAAACCTCAAGGAGAATGTTTTCCCCGTGCTTTGTGAGATATACCGAAGGAACGGGATGTAAATCTCCACATCCTCTTTCGGTCCCAGTCTGAGATCAAATCCGAATTTTAGCGTCTCTGATTCATCGTTCTTTGCGTGCTCTTCGATAGAGGCAGATCTTTTAACTATGCTAACCTTTTTTGGAGTTTCTGATTCGCCGCACCCGTATAGCAGAACGAGCGAGAGTACAAGCGCACCCCTTAGAGCATTCCAAAGCATTTTCTATTTTACAACATTCTTGAGCGATTCGAGATTGACCGCCAGAGACGTAGGGCAAGAAGTTCAGTTCGCCCGTTGCAAATCTCCGAACATACGCCCTGTGCACGTTCTTCTCGGAAATCTCTGTTCGCCGCCGTTGCGTGAACGGCGGCGAACATATTAACTATCTTCTTCTCCAGCCGGCCCAAACAGGGACACCATTGGCATCCCTCAATACCAAAACCTGATCACCTTTTTTCAGTTCGCCGGCAATTATCGCCGGTTTGCCCGCGAAGGTAACCCGTGATCCCTTGACCTCAATATTATCGCCTTTCAATATCTTCATATCGAGGCGCTCGATATACCACGACGGCCCGAGATGAACAGGGATCGTTTCCTTGTCGTTCTTCAGTATGACCTGCACGCCTGAATACATTCCCTTCTGCGGCACGACAGCCTGGATGTCGACGACCTCGCCACTTATGTTTTCCACTACGGCAGGGTTGTACATCCTGCTGTACTGAGACCCAGGACCCCAGCCGCCGCTGCCACGCCAACCTTTCCATGGCTGGGCAGATGCAAATGTTGCCGTAAGAAACAGTGCTGCCAGTGCTGTGCATGCTATGATGCTCATCGTCCTTCGTGTCATGATTACCTCCTTGAGCCGGACTTATTCGTGTCTACTTCGAGGCCATGAGTCTTGATACTCCGACAATTTTCATGAGCCTCGTCCCATGAGCGCTTTCTTATTTCCTCCTTCGCATTCCCCTCAATGCTGCCGAATCCGGTTGGCGTCGGATCTGTAAGATTACCGCAGCATACCCCCCTTGTCCACGTATCAATAATAATATCTAGCCCTCAATTCCACCCTGTAATTATTCTGTTTTTCGCCGAAGTCACTGTTTCTTTTGCCTGCAAGGAAGATAGCTTTCAGGCGCAATTCAAGGTTTGTGTAACCTGTATAAAGCAATTCAGGCGAAAGAGAAAAGCTTCTGTCGATCATATTTGCTATAGATGTTATTGCCGCTGTGAAGTAAACAATATCAAACGGCTCCTTTTGGCTAATACGAAGGTACAGGTAATCCTTCATAGGAGTGGGCTTGCCGTAATTTCCATCAGTCAAAGACGCGGCTTTGTTCAGAGGCGCAGTTTGGCCTGAAGAAAGGAATGAGTTATATCCCGTGTTTATGAATGAGAAAAAGTCCCTCATTTCACTTGCCGCAAATCCCGTGTCGTTCCTGTAATATTCAATTATATAGGTAGCATCCTTTTCGGTAAGATATCTTATTCCCAGGAGATAGCTTTTTGCATCATATGTCCTCTGGAACATATTTCCTGCACTGTCTATAGTATTCTTCGTGAAGTTGTTTATCCAGGCAAACTCACCATGGATCTCAAGGTTGGTAGTGATATTCCTCGAAAAGTCCATGCCGTATCGTGTTGTTTTGCTCCCGCCGGTAAACAGGATCAGATCAATATCCGTGTCGTACAGCAAAAAATACAGTTTCCCCGCAAAATTCATACGGTCGATCGTGCCAAAAGTGTTATTTACATGCTCGTAAACAGGCAATAAGACCGAAGTGAAAGAGAATGTTTTTAAAGGACCTTGAAAGCTTTTTATGTAATCCGCTGAAAGCACAATATAGCCTTCACGGCTAAGTTCAGGATCATCCGGATCTTTGGGCCTATCCAGAAAAGCGACCGGATTCCATGCATACCCCTTGCCCCAGTTTAGCGTCTTTTTGCCGGCATCGATCTTCAGGGATGACGATGGTTTAAGGGAAAGATATCCTTCCTGAATGATCGTTTGCTGATCTTCTCCAAGGTATGATTTCCGGTAAGCAGTATTTGTCCTTACATAAAGTCTCGATATGCCGTATTCAAGGCTCCCTTCCAACTGCAGCGCGCCATTGTATTCATAAATGTTATTTCCTTCCCTTCGGTTATAAAACTTCAGCTTGTAAAGCGCTGCGTCCTTGTCGAGTCCGAACATTACCGGTCTTAGTTCTGCATAACCACCCAGATGATAGGGCTTCTTCTCAATTTCAGACGCATCAAGGGTATACTCTTCAGCAGATATAATCGAAGACAGGAGAAGCGGAGCTACTAATATGAATATCAGGGGCAAGCCACGCATCCACTCCCGTTGCATCGTCGCGTGTAACGGGAAGAAGAAGCGTTTCAGTTTTAGAAAAAGACAATCCATTTTACCGCATCGACTCCATGTTCGGCATGAATGTCAGTGTAAATACCTCGTCCTTGTACTCTTTCTTTTTGATCTTTGCAAAGATCATCACAGATTTATAGCCCTTGTATAGCGGACTGTCTGTTTCTATAATCGACGGACGCACGATGCCGTCGCCAAAGTCTTTGATGTCCTTAAAATAAAGCGTTTTAATGAGCATGCTTGCCTCGGTAAGGCACTCTATTTTCGTCGGGAGCTTTTTGCTTTTATCGATCCATATTTTCAATCTGTCATAAGCTACTGTTTTTGTTTTCGCCTTGGCAGAGAGAATATAGTCGTTGCCCTGTTCCTCGACTTTTTCAACACTATATTCTGCGGCATAATCGAGACTTAAGATATCAGCATTATTAAAAACGCCGCCGACTACCGACTGGAGACTTGTTATCCGGATGGGTTTGCCGACATTCGGGATATATAGCCACATATTGTCTCCGAGACGCAGCGTACTTCTTCCTTTTTCACTGGCAGGGGCAAGGAACAACGATGCAACCTTGTCAACCCCCTTTTTGACTGTAAACAGTGTGAACTCTTTTTTCCTGCCGTCAGGCTCTATGTTTATAAGCTTTCTGTATGATTCGTACGACTCGGGACTAAGGTTCCTGTCCACCTGTTTCAAGAGCGCTGTTCCGTCTATTGCATAAGCCGGCAGGGCAATTATGAATGTGAGAATAACGACGATTATTTTAAGCATTAAAACCCCCTATTTTTTAACGGCTTTTTTTACGGCATCAGCAGCGGTTCCCTTGAATTCAATATGATTTATGCCTTTCACCTTCGTTGTTGCGATCATTTTGTCTCCAAACGCACCGGCTATAATGGTCTTGACGCCTTTTCCCGCAAGGAAATCAACGACCAAAGAACCTGTCCCTCCGCCAGCATTTCTGTAAGGGTTGCCAAGGGCTTCAATGAATCCGCCTTTGCCGTCAAAGATGAGGAAGTAAGAGCTTCTTCCCGCTACAGGGCTGACAGCGGAAGCCGGAGTGGTTCCATCCGACGCGACAGCTATCTTTGTCTTATCAGCCGCAACCGCGTAGCCTGTCATGCTTATTGCAAAAACAACCAGAATTCCTAACAATAGCGCCCTTTTCATATTATTTCCTCCCTATACATGTCTCAACGCCTTGATGGGCTCCATGCGCGACGCTTTGAACGCCGGCTGAAGACTGGCGATTACAGAGACGATTATTACGGTTGCCGATATGACGATAATGTCATATGGATATATATTTGCATGAAGGATCAGCCCCTTCTGCTGCCCGAAATTGAAGGTGACTTTTGATGCATTGAGTATAAATATTAGGGCACTGCCCACAATACTGCCCAAAACTGCGCCGACAACGCCGAGGCATAATCCTTCTATCAAAAACATGTTCAGGATCTTTCCGGGCAGTGTGCCTATGGCTGCGATAGTGCCTATCTCCCTTATTCGTTCATATACCGCCATTATCATCACATTCATGATACTGATGAGGACAATGGCGATCAGCATCAGCTTGATGAAAAAGGTCATCACATCAATCATTCGAGCTATGTTGTAAAATGGAGAGAGCTTTTCCCATGTGTGGAGTTCAAAGATCGGTTTTCCCTGCTGGTTGAGCTCCTTTGAGAGCAAGCCGCTCAGTTTTTCGTTGAAGCTGTTGAGTTTCCCAAAGTCCTTCAATCGGATGGCGAACTCGCTTATTTCCTTTCCGTCCATTCTGAGGACTTCCATGGCGTCTTCTATGTGGATATAACCGTCCCTGCCACCTGGTCCTGTTGCGCTTTCAAGCACGCCGGATACAATGAACTGCTTTCCGTTCACAGAGCCGTCCTTATTGGTGGCCACGACCACTACCGTATCGCCGACCTTTACTTTCATGCCTTTAGCCAGAAGTTCGGGTATCCAGATTTCCCCCTTGCCGAGAACCTTTTTACCCTCTGTCACCCGCGAGGCAAGGAGCGGGACACTCTTTAACTCCTTATCAGGATAGACTCCGTTCAGCCTTATGTTAGCGGTCTCCACAAAATTACTGAACATGCCGCCGAATTTTATCCTCGGTGAATACGCCTCTAGCTCGGGCTGTTTATCCAATATGTCTTCAAGCCTTGCAATGGCCCCCGCCTTGAGATTGAGGTTAAGGGGAAGGTTTTCTATGGATGCGACATAACCTTTCCTATGAACCTGCATGTGCCCTATCATTGAATCGGTTATCTGACCTATCATCATGTTCTTGAATGAACCCGAAACAGAGATGAACACAAGGACAAAAACCACGCCTATGGTGATGAGTGATGCAGTAAGCAAGGTCCGTCTTTTATAGCGCATCAGGTTTCTTACGGCAATTTTGAAAAGGTTACGCATTGTTTGCACCTCCGTGAGTGCCGACCAATTCGCCATCTTCCAAGGTGAATATTGTTTCGGCTTCACTTACAACCTTCTGGTCATGCGTCGAGAAAATAAATGTTGTTTTGAATTCAGCCCTCATTTTTTTCATAAGCTCAATAACCAAATAAGCCGTTTTGTGGTCTAAGTTAGCGGTCGGCTCGTCGGCAAGGACAAGCTTCGGATTTGTAACCAGTGCGCGAGCAACGGCCACTCTCTGCTTTTGCCCGCCCGAGATCTGGTCCGGATATTTCCCCTTTTGTTCAAGCATTCCGACCGCCTCTAATAAAGCTGTTACACGCTTTTCTCTTTCCGGAGCCGGAATGTTTTGGACCATAAGGAGGGGGTACTCGACATTCTCATATACAGTAAGCACAGGGATCAGGTTAAAATCCTGAAAGATAAAGCCGATATTTTTCCCCCTGAATATTGCGCTTTGCTTACGGTCAAGTGATGAAACATCCACATCTGCGACCGTTAATCTGCCAGCCGAGGGTTTGTCGAGACACCCGATCAGGTTCAGAAGCGTTGTCTTTCCGCTTCCCGACGGTCCAATAAATGCAGTAAAAGCCCCCGGCGCCAGGGAGAAAGTTATCTTCTTTAATGCCTTTACAGCTACGTCCCCCATGCGATAGTCTTTTGTGACGTCCTCTGCTACTATCAATCCCATAGCTCCTCCTTATGGAGAACTCTCCTTACTTCGGCTGTCAATTATAGATACAAATCTGTCATTTCAGAACACCCTTCCTTACCTGCGCGGTTCGCCGCGCCTACCGCCGCGCCAGAGGGGCGCCAGCGTATCATCCCTGAATGTAACTACCCTTCCTGTCTCCAGGTTCTTCATTTGCCGGCAGATAACGCGAATGCTGCCGTCCCGGCCTATCGTCTTCGATCCGGTCACCTCGACCAATGTGCCTCCCTTGATGCCTGACTGTAAGCTGTTCCAGAACCACGATGGTCCAGTATAAAGTTCATACAGCCGGTTTGCGGTTTTCACTGCTACGATGACAGGGCCACGCATGGAGTCGCTGACTGTTACAACGCGACCGACAAGCCTCAATTCGGTGTTTTCATCGTAGCCCTCCATCTCTTCGGCTACCGCAACTGTGCAAGAGATGATAAGGAAAAACATTATTGCCGGCATCAGGTTCAGTTTTTTCATCGTGTTAGTTTGGGCGACCGGCGCGGCTTTAGCCGGTCGCCTCCCCGCATCCTCGTAATGTTCTTTACTCGCTTAGTGATTACCAGCGACCCATGCCGCGTCCCCGACCATTGCCATAGCCATAACCGTAGCTTGCAACACCACTGTCGACGGCTTGTTTCTGAATCTGTGTCCTCAGGTCGACCATCTCTTTCTGTTTCGCATTAATTGCATTCCAGTCAGGACTTTGCTGGCTGCGCATTGTCCAGAGCTCGCTTCTGAGCTGGACCATCCGCTGCTGCAACGGCTGGACCGACTGCTGAAATGCGTCAACCTTCTGTGCCTGCTCCGGCGTATAGCTTGCAGACGCATAACCCGGACCATACCCGTAGCAACCACAACCGCCGCGACCCCATGCAAACGATGTTGCGGCCACTGCCAAAACAGCTGCCAATACAAACGTCAGAATAAGAAACTTCTTCATGCTGCACACCTCCTTTCTTTTCTTTAAGACACAAAGGAAAGAGCAATACTTATGCCAATATAAAATATAAATGATATGTTAATACTAAGATCTCATAACACTATGATATATTGAGTGTTATATCAAGTCGATAATATAACGTATCGAATTATTCAGATACATTGAGATGCAAGACCTGCAAATCCTGCATGCCAAAGTGCATTTATTGCATTCATCGAGCCGGGATTTTGTTTGCTTCATTCTAATGACTGTGAGTCAAATGAGCCGGGCGCGAAGGCATCAACCCGGAAAAGTCATTCCAATGGAACATTCTTATAATCATTATCCCGCCGCTTGCCGAGATCAGGGCAACCCGGCGAAGGCCAGACAAAGTCTGTCACTTCTCTCACAATAAAGGAGTCCTTGAGAGGACGTGTAACCATACGCCGTGCATAAGCCCACTGAAGCTCCTGAAAGAGATCGATATCGTTGGGTTCTAACTTGCCCGATTCGATCTCTCGCATCTGGGCTTTGACCTCTTTGGGGTAGACATCGGGATTCAGCTTTACATGCACGGCCTTTCCGGTCGAGACCTGCTGGACATAGAATTCACTCTCCGTAAGGTTGTTGTCTATCGCATGGCTGCCAAAACGCAAACGTGCACCTGTCAGATACGAGGCGACATCGGCTCCGCATGCCGAGTTGTTTGAGACAATCCGCAAGTCAGTCCTGTCGATAATGCCGGTGGGAAAGAGTTTATCGAAGGCAACCTTCAGCGATGCAGCACTCTCGACGAGCCCGCCACAGAAGTGTCCGTGGAATTTGATCAGGTCCTTAAGAGCGATCGTCTTGGTCTGTTTCGCATAGCGACCGTATTTGTTCTCGGTATCTCTTACGTCGAATGATGGAGTGTAGGGACTTTTGCCAAGCCATTCAGGATAATACCATTCGGCTTGCGCAGGGTCAGCGGACAGCGGCGTGTTTGCGGCCTTCTCCGTTGCAAGCGCCTCTCCGGAAATGATGAGACAAAAGAGAAGTGTTAATCCGATCTTCATGATTGGTATCTCCTTCTTCATCTATTCACATACCGTGCTGTTCTTACCGATAGAACAGACTTCTTCCTTAGATGCCGCCGTATAGCCGGACATGCCTGAATAAGTGACGGCCTCATCACTTTGATGAAATATTTCCATAGGACGACTCTTTTGTGTTATTTCCTTTTGCGCCGGTCGCGGTGTCTTCCCGGCGCGCCTCGATTTCGCAGGTATTTCCTTTGTGGAAGGTTCATTCTTTGCGGTCAGGACAGCTTTTATAGTTTTAGCGCCCGAGTAAATCTTCTTGCCGTCATCATCGTTACACACCAGAACTGGGACAGCATCAATCCCCATCCATCCAAGTGCACCCTTTACTTCGCTTGCCTCTATGAGCGTTAATGGGATCGATCTTTCCTTGGCGAACCTGATGACCTCCTCGCAGTGAGGACATTCTCTTGAATAGATGAGCACATATTTACCGGAAGGTATCGGCGTCGATGCGGCATTGATCGACCCCACAAGAGAGCCCGTCAGTATAAACAGACAGAAGCCGACCAGCATGGGCTCTCTTACTCCGTTTATGATTTTAAGCAGTGCAATGCCGGCAATAATCGACGCCACGGCTATACAAAATGGACAAAAAGTGTGGGCAACGAAAAACTGGAACCCGACCAGGTATCCTTCTGCGGTAAGCGCACATATAAGCAATAGAGAGCTGTATTTTCTCAGCGCTTCTTTGCGTTCGGCTACAAAGAGTGTGCAGAAAAAAACAAAGCCGAGCACGTACATGTATCTCTCATCAAACCTCAGATAGCCTTCGACAATCCTGCATCCGGCACTGTTGCAGAGGGAGCTATTAAGCAGTGACAGAATAAACTCGGCCAAGGTCAGGAGGGCGCCTAGCATGATCAGAATGACATAAGCTACGTTCAGCTTTTTCATACTATACTCCTCGCTTGGCCGTCGAAAGAGTCCCGAACAACGTTAACCGTAATGGGAAATCGTTCGATGCCACGTCCGAACATTCTTCTTCCGGCTACCATAAAGTAACGCCGATATAGATGCCGGCGCACATGAGTGCCGCGCCGCTAATTTTTTTGGCATATACCGCCCAGTTCTTCACACCGCGCGAGTTGATAAGGCTCTCCGCAATGCCGACTGAAAGACCAGCGGCGAAGATCAGCGCGCAGTGGCCGATAGCGTATGTAAAAAGCAGCATGCTCCCATAAAGCACATTTTTCTCTGATGATGCGTATCCGAGGATAACCGCAAGCACAGGGGTTGCGCACGGCGAAGAAACCGCTCCCGTCAATAACCCAAGCAGAAATGCCCCCGTCAATCCCCGCCTGTTAACATGCACAGATCGCTGAAGAGGGAGCGGCACTGAAATGATGCCCATAAGGTGCAATCCCATTAGTATGGCAAGGGCTGCAAAACCGTACACCAGCCAATTGCCCAGGAAGTCTAACAACTGCCCAAAATAGGATGCGGCTGCCCCGAGCAGGGTAAAGGTGAACGAAAGACCGATCACAAAGACGGCGGAAAAGAGCGCAGCTCGTTTACGATTGCCTTCAGCATATCCCCCGACGTAGCCGATTACAAGCGGTATCGCCGCCAGAACGCACGGGCTTGCTGCCGAAACGAGTCCCGCAAAGAAGACGAGTACGAAGGCAAGGACCTGCTGCCCCCTGATAAGGGCTTCGATATTTTGAAACAACGCATCCACAGGTTCAGATTCCGGCTTTCTTCAGTACAGGCACGATCGATTCGTAGTCGTAGTATCCGACATGCCGGTGAAACTCTTTGCCGCTTCGATCGAGAAAAACCTGTGTAGGTATGCCGAAGACCCTGAAGCGCCGGGCAGGTTCGGCATCCTTCCTGACGTCGACGTAGATGACTTCGAGTTTGCCTTTGTAAGCAGACGACAACTTACTCATTACCGGCTTCATTTGTTCGCAGGGGATGCAGCCGACTGATCCGAGTTCAAGCATAACAATCTTTTTCTCGGTTTTCGCTTTTGCAAGCATGGAATCAAGATCGGCAGCAAAACCCGCACTATACGAAAAAATAAGGGAAAGAGCTATCAGTAGAACCTTAATTGGGTTCAATATCAGCCACCTTGCAATATTGGTCCGAAAAATATTTCCTTTGAAAATAGAGGGCCACATTTACGAGTCCAATCAGAGCGGGCACTTCGACAAGAGGGCCGATAACCGCAGCAAATGCCGCGCCGGAGTTGATGCCGAATACGGATATGGCAACCGCAATGGCAAGCTCAAAATTATTGCTTGCAGCGGTAAAGGACAGCGTTGCGGTTTTCGCATAATCCGCGCCTATCTTTCTGCCCATATAGAAAGAAACAAGGAACATGACGACAAAATAAATAAGCAGCGGTATTGCAATGTGCACGACATCCATAGGAAGCCTGACGATGTAATTACCCTTCAGCGAAAACATTACGATAATGGTGAATAGAAGAAAGATGAGGGTGAGAGGGCTTATTCTCGGGATGAATTCACGTTCGTACCATTGACGGCTTTTGATCTTGAGCAGGCTGAACCGGGTAAGCATCCCGGCCAGAAAAGGTATGCCGAGATAGATGAAGACGCTTTCTGCGATCTGGCCGATAGTTACATGCACAACGGCGCCTTTGAGTCCGAACCAGGACGGCAGGACAGTGATGAAGACATATGCGTAGACCGAGAAAAAGAGCACCTGGAAGATCGAGTTAAATGCGACAAGTCCTGCAGCATATTCGGGATCGCCGCATGCGAGATCGTTCCAAACGATG
>Ga0137438_1000077_pt1 | contig 14750 bp, 18 predicted proteins | sample EasRivERMGT157_2_FD_102327 | JGI IMG/M metagenome (GOLD analysis project Ga0137438, IMG submission 102327) | Soil microbial communities from meander-bound floodplain in the East River, Colorado, USA - East River MetaG ERMGT157_2 | ecosystem: Environmental > Terrestrial > Soil > Floodplain ... | reverse complement strand
CCGAACCGCTATTTCTCGGTCAATGCTTTGCGGAAGCCGCTGTTGCGAACCAGTTCATGCACCGTGCCGACCAGTGCATCGCTCAGCACTTCGTAGTAGTTGTCCGCCTTGTACGAAATTCCAAAGCGGCTCGATGAGCCGCTGATCGCGACCGCCCACAGAATCTTGCCGTTCGTATCGGTAATTATGGCCTGCAGCCCGACTTCGGCGTTGTAGCGGTTGGCCTCCTCGACGAAGAATTTCTTGATTTCACCCTTCAGGATCACGTCTCCGCCGCTTTCCACCACCTTGAGGCCCAGGCCGGCGAGAAGCGATTTCACCTGATAAGTCACGAAGCGCGCGACATCCTGGTTCGTAGTGACCTTGCGCAATGGGACCTTGCTCGTATTCTGGCCGATGAATGCGGGATCTTCGCGCGTGTCGGTAAAAGGATCGACCTGCAGCTTGATGCCTTCGAGACCCTTCAGATCGACCGGCTCCCTCTCGGACATAGGGGAAGTCGGTTTCCACTCCAGCGGGATATTTTCGAGCTTGTCGGCGGCGCCAGCCGTGGAAAAGGCGCCGATGAACATACAGGCTGCAAAGACCGTCAGCAGAAAATGGAATCGTTTTTTCATCCTGTTTGCTCCTTGGAAAGTTAACCGCATGTGAAGCGCCGATTGGCCGCAAGCTGCGCGCCTAATTCACCGCCGCCTTGTTCAATCTGCCCGTGACAGCGTCGATCTCGACGGTCGCCTTGTGGTTGCTGGGAAGGAACATCTGGTATTTGTAGATGGCCCTGCCGGTCACCCCGACCGACAACTCCATCGACGTCACTCTGACCGGTCCCGTGAAAATCTCGGGCGCCGAGGCGCGGGCTTTTGCCTCCGCCAAGGTTGCACGCTCATACATCGAATAGCGATACATTCCCATCTTGTTCTTGAACTGGAAATTCGCCGGTTTGGCCGGGTCGCAAAATGCCTCCGCATTGGTGCCCTCGGAATTCAGAACACTGATGACGTAGGGCGTCATCTCGCCACTGCCGCTTTGCTGCCACCCGGTCACAACGCCCGGACGTTCCTTCAGCGCCGCTTCGAGGCAAGTCTCCAGCGTCCCGCCGGGTTCCCAGGGATTGCCGGCAATAGCGGCCGCTGGCGCAACCAGGTTCAGTAGGAGCACGGCAAAGAAAATTGATTTCATGGCTTTCCCCGATGATGTAAGAAAGATTCCCCGACTTTGAGACCACCGCCGGCGCTCGAGGTTCTCAGCCCCGGCGCGCAGATATTCCCGGAGCCAGGAAATGCGCTCAGGGCCTCACTGCAATGTTCCATCCGCCACTGTGATCCGATGCAGCAGCCTGCGATGCCCTTCGTAGCCGCCCGTGGCGGCATGGATCACGCTGCGGTTATCCCACATGATCAGCATGCCCGGCGCCCACTTGTGGCGATAGACAAATTCCGGCCTGGCCTGATGGGCGTACAGCTCCTTCAGAATCACGCCGGCTTCGTCGTCGGGAATGCCGTCGACGCCGATGGTATAGCCCGGACTGACGTACAGCGCGAGGCGCCCGGTCTCGGTATGCGGCCGCGCAATCGGATGAAGCTGCGTCCTCAACGCCGAGTCGCCGTACTTGATCGCCATGGAACGGCCCTTGTCGCGCTCGCCGTACATTCCATCCTTTGCGTAACCCTTGCGTGCCGAGTGAATCGCCATCTTGTCCTTCAGCATCGCGCGCATGGACCCGGACAAGCCGTCCCATGCGGCGTACTGATTCGAAAACAGAGTATCGCCGCCGGTCGGCGGAATGACATTGCCGTAGAGCACCGTAGCCGCGGGCGGACGCGTCAGGAAGCTCCAATCGGAGTGCCAGGTCTCGGCAAAGATCGGCGTCTTCTCGTCGGCCTCGCGCCTGACCTGCACGACGCGCGGATGCCCGGGGATCGCGTCGATATACGGGTCTTCGCCGTTCGGCCCCATGTAAGTGGCGAAGCGCTCAATGTCCTCGATCTCCATCAACTGGTCCGGGAACGCAACGACCTGGTATTTCAACCACACCGCACGAATCTCGGCCACTTGCCCGGAAGCGAGGGCTCTGGTGAGATCGACTGCGCGGATCAGCGCGCCACAGGATGCTTGCTGCCGGGTCACTTCGATAGCCACTTGCTGTTATCCCGTCATCGGATGTTTACAGGATCGATTCTAAACTGCGTGCCGCAATCATGCAGTGCCTCCTCGATAACCCTCTGTCGCCGTTCCCCGACTATCTCCTCGGGCTCACTGTGTTCGTTATCGCACCGACCCGTCCGGAACTCCGCAGACAACGTCGCTGTCAGATAGGCTCGACCGCACGGTATCGCCTGCGGTTTGTTCAATCCATGGAGGAACACATGAAACCAATGCTTGGAAAAACAGGCCTCGCGTTTGCCGGCCTAACCCTGATAGCGGGCGTTCTCGCTGCGGGTACTGGGCTGGCAATAGCCGGCGCGACAAAAGTAACACTGAGCGGCGCTCAGGAAGTGCCGCCGGTCCAGACTTCGGCGGCGGGTACCGGCACGATCACGGTCAATGATGACAAGTCCGTCAGCGGCAGCGTCACCACGACGGGCCTCAAAGCCACGATGGCCCATATTCACGAAGGAGCGGCGGGCAAGAACGGGGGAGTCGCGATTCCCCTGGAAAAGAAATCCGAAAACGAGTGGGCCGTCCCGGCCGGTGCCAAGCTCAACGATGCACAGTACAAGAGCTACAAAGCCGGCGACCTCTATGTCAATGTGCACAGCGACGCCCACAAAGCCGGGGAAATTCGCGGCCAGTTGAAGCCCTGACCTACATTAAAGCAGGGATACCGAAGAGGGGCGAGGGGGAGAACGAGCCAGGTCCGGCATGCTTTTTACCCTCACCCCTCGTCCCCACCCGCAAATATAACCGACGGAGCCCCTGTAGGAGGTCCATACTAGCCGTGCCGCGCGTCGCGTCCGGCCCCCGGCGCGACAGACTGCCCTGCGAGGGCGTCACGGAGATCAGCATGAGTGCCGGCAGGAAAGAAAGCCCCGAAAAGTCCGCCTTATCCCACCAGCTCAGGAGAAATCCCGATAAGCCTGTGACGGAACTCCACAAGAACACCGCATCCCACACCGAATTGTCGACGAAGACCGGCAACCCGGAACGCAAAGTCGAGTTCGCGCAAGGAACCGTCTACCGGCAAGGTGTCCGCGTGGCCAACGGGCCGCAGAAAAGCCCGATGCCTCGCGCCAGGAACCGCTAGGCCGCCCTGTGGATTTTCCCGGCAGATCCCTCCTAAAACTGCTGGGTAGCCGTTCTATATTAATATCTCCAGAGGTAGCGAATGAGCAATGAGAAATGGGCCATGCACTTCAAACAATTCAGGACTCGCACCGAAGTGCGCAGCACCCTGACCAGCACCCTCACCATGCTGATGGAACCCGGCAGCGGCCAGACCGTGTTTCCCGCCGAGATCGGCACGCTTTCCACCGGCAATGACCGCGAAGTGATGGAATCCTACGGGCTCGTGAAAACCTTCTGCGACAGCAAGAAGGGAAACGATCGGCGTTCCATCGCCGCCACCGTCGGCGGCGAAGTACGCGACCTGTTCGCCAAGGCGCTCGAGAGAATGAAGGAGCTGCCTCCCGAGCCGATCAAGCGCGATCCGATGACCCCCGCTGTGCGCCTCGTGCGGCGCGCCTGAACAACGCTGTGCGCCGTTCATGACAGCCGTCTACGACTCGGTCGCATATCAGACGGCGCTGTCGCAAGCGCATGCAAGCATCAAGACCGTAATCCAGCGCCGGCAACTGGACCCTTTGCGCTACATCGTCGAGATCGATGCGGGGCTGCCCATCTTCGCAACCCGCAGCACACACCAAGTGCGCATTGCCTACAACCGCTTTCAGGTCTTGTCGACGGAGACCACCATCCCGCATGAGTGGATGCTGGAGCAAACGGGCAAAGGCCACGAAGATTTTCTGCTGGCCGTGGATGAGATGGTCCTGGCACTGAAGGGCAAGATTCAGGCGGCTGGACGCCCGATCTAGCGCTCGTTGCGGGATTTTTGGCCGCGGCCAGCACTCGATGGTCGGGATGTTGGTGTGTAGCTTTATGGATTGATCGTGTCCTGCGTCACGTTAGGCTCATTAGTTCGCGTGAGAATTGTCGAAGCGGGGCGATACCGCTCGATTCCGCGCGCTGGCACCAGTCGCGAAGCTACTCCACCAACTGGTCGGTGGACGCGGTGGATCGCGCCCACAGTTCGGTCAATTCGTGACGCATGGAGTACACGGTTTGCAGCAGCGGGGCCTTCCGCAACACCGGCTCGACATCGATCGGGTGCCGCGCCTTCACGTCCCAGGTGTAGAACCCCAACCACCGCGCGAAATTTTCCAGGGAACGCGGATCGATTTCCTCCTTGCGTTCCAATCCAGGCATCCCTTCGAGCTTGGTTGCCTCCTTCATGCACACGTCGCGGACCGCCCGCATATAGCGCGCGAGGACGTAGTAGCGGTTGTGGATGAGTGACTCCAGCGTCTTTCTGTCGCACACAGTCTTGTAGGGGTCGAAGCGCGGCATGGTTGCAACGTGCCGAACATGGGCTAGGCGCAGCATTTCCAGGATGCGGATATACATCCAGCCGATGTCGAACTCGTACCACCGGCTGGACAACTTGGCCGACGTCGCATACGCGTGATGATTATTGTGCAGCTCCTCGCCGCCGATCAGGATGCCCCAGGGCGCGATGTTGGTGCTGGCGTTTTCAACCGGGAAGTTGCGGTAACCCCAGTAATGGCCCAGGCCGTTGATCACGCCGGCCGCCCAGAACGGAATCCATACAATCTGCAACGCGAAGATCGCCAGGCCAGGCAGCGAACCGAACAGAAGGAGGTCCGCGAGCGCCATGGTCACGAGGCCGGACTTCGGAAATCGCGAATAGAGATTTCTCTCGAGCCAGTCTTCGGGCGCGCCGTGGCCGTACTTCTCCAGGGTTTCGCGGTCATGCGCGGCCTTCACGTAGAGGAATACGCCCAGGAACAGCACCCGGACGATGCCATAGATCTGCGGACTGTGAGGATCTTCCTGGGTTTCCACTTTAGCGTGATGCTTGCGGTGGACCGCCACCCATTCCCTAGTCATCATGCCCGTCGTGACCCACAGCCAGAAGCGGAAGAAATGGCTCACTACCGGGTGCAGGTCGAGTGCACGATGCGTTTGATGACGGTGAAGATAGATTGTCACCGCGACGATGGTGACATGCGTAAGCGCCAAAGCGATTACCGCATACATGCCTGCGGAAAGATTGAACACTCCAGAGTAGAACATCGCCGCCCTCCTTGCGCCGCCTCTGAAATGTAATTATTCGCGGGTCCGCGCATGCCATCCTTGATCTGCGTCAAAGGCATCAACAGCTACCGCCGTGGACAGGACTGTCCGGGAGCGTAGTCGGCAACGATATTGAATCCGCCGGGGAAACGCTCCCATACGAAGGCCGGGTCCAGGGCTGTTCGGCCGCGAAATCCTTGAGGTCAACGAAATCCTTGAGGTCAATCAGGCTAGGCATGAAAAGCGGCCTTACGTTGGATGGCCAGCTTCCGCCGGTTCCACTAGCGATTGCACACGAGGCGCCGGCCCTCATCACCGGTATTCAGAATCATCTTCCCGGCGACCAGCTCCTCGACGGCAAGCGCACTGACCTTTTGGGGAGCGCTGAGAGTCAGGACCTTTCCGGCGAGTTCGTACTTGAACTCGGATACCTGGCCATCGCTCGAAGCGATCCTGAGGATCCCATCTTGCTGGAAATTGTATTTGCTGGTTCGTCCTGAAATGACATCGCTACAGGACCACACGCCGGAAACCGCGTTCGCAGGTGACTCGGCCGGCGGCTGTACGGAGACCGCTGGAATCGCGGCATTTTTGGGATCGGCGGGTACGGCAGCAGGTTCGCTGGCGGGCTGAACGGGTTGCAAAACGGACTCGGTGGTCGGGGATGCAATCTGCTTCGGGGGCGGCGGAGAAGCGACGCGCTTTGGCCATAATACGAAGAGGCCGATCAGAACCACGCCGGCCGCGATCCATTTTCCCCATTTATGAAGAAACGAAGGATCCGGCTCATCCTCCGCTTCGTGTGACGCAGGCGCGTCGCGAATGGACAGGGACATGTCATATGCAGCGCGCTGAACGGGATCGGCAAGAATGGCTTTCGACTGCTGCAGGACCACCAACTTGTTGGGGTCGTGCATCGTGGCCATCTTCAGCTCCTCGATGCGCATCGCATACGCGGTCTCGATCTCCTGCGCGGAGGCCTTGGGATCGACGCCGAGAATCTGATAAAGAGTTTTCTTCATATCGGCCGGGTGAACATTTGTAAATCATGCGCCGACCGGCCGCTCATCGCAACAGGCTTTACGCTGGAATGCCCGCCCTGATCACGAATCAACTTTCAATGCCTGTATCAGGCCTTCGTCGTCATTGCGCGCGACATTTACCCGGCCGCCGACCCGGTGATGCATGAACTGCGTCACGCCGTGTTCGCGGGCGATCGCCATCGCCTGCCCTGCATCGGTTATCGTCGGGTCGAGCCATGCGCTTTCTGAATCCTTTGACAGCACCACCGGCATGCGGTCGTGAATCCCGGCGGCGGAGCCGACGGCCTCGCGCGTGAGGAACGCGCAACTGGCCTGCCAGATCTCCTCGTTCGCCGGCTTCCACATCGCCATCAATCCGGCAAAGGCGAAGAGCCGATCCTCGGGCAGGTGGAAGAAATGCGGCTGCTTCTCCTGCTTGATCTCTCCGGTAGCCGGGTCGGTCCGCTCCACCGCCTTCCATTCGTACCAGCCTACGGCGGGAACCAGGCAGCGGGACTTGGCGAGCGGCCCTTTCCACATCGGCTTCGTGGCCGCTTCCTCGGAGCGGGCGTTGTGCGTCGTGCGCGGCGGCTTCGGCTCCTTCCACCAGCTTGGGATCAAACCCCAGCGTGCATTGACGAGCTCGAGCTCGCCGGTGGAGCGGTCCAGGCGCAGAATCGGGATGATCGATGCGGGAGAGACGTTGAAGCGGCGGGCGAAAGGATTGCTGTTGTGCCGGCCGATGTGCCAAAAGCGCTCGATCTCGGCTTCCTCGGGACTGACGTAGCGGCCACACATGGCGGCATTATCGCTGGAACGGAAAGAATCCGGGCTCGCCAACCGGCAAACAACAACCAGGCAGCCCTTTGTCCCGGTTAACGCTTATTCTGACGACGCCGCAATATAACAAGCGAGGTTGCCTACGCAAGGCAGCAGTTCTGATTTCACTCAGAACACGCTTCAATGATTGCCAACTGCAAATCACCAATCACGACTATCACGGCCGCTCCATGGCACATCGCACCGCCGGAGCCATATCCTTCGCGCTGAACACGACATCAGTCTTCCACCCGTAGCCCGTGCCTTCGACGTCATATTTCGCTCCCGGTTGACCGGCCTTGACGAAGCTCATCACAAAAATCGGCGCGATGACCTGATGGTCCTCCGCCCTCATCCAAGAGTCCCCCGTCGGTCCGGCGAAATGCATGCCCTCCAGCGCATGTGCCACCTTGACCGGATCAGTGGTCCCGGCCTGATTGATTGCACTCGCCACCATCTCGACCGTCCGGAAAGCCGGAAGATAAGCCAGATCGGCATTCGTTTTGTATTTGCTTTGGTAATCGAGAATCGTGCGTTCCCACTTCGGGTCGGTCGCGTTCAGGTGCCACGAATAGATCGTTTTTATCCGGTCCGCCCCTGCCGCCCCGATTGCCGAAGGTGTCCCGAATCCCGCCGCCAGCAACGCGTAGTAGTGCGCTTTGAACCCCATCTCGTTACTCGCCTTGAGGAGCAGGGAAAGGTCTGTGCCCCAGTTTCCCGTCAGCACGCTGTCGGCGCCCGTGGCGCGAATCTTGGCCACGTAGGGTGCAAAGTCCTTTACCTTCGCAAGCGGGATCAATTCATCACCCACGATCGAGATATCGGGTCGCCTGGCAATCAGTTGCTCGCGCGAACCCCGGCTCACGCTCTGCCCGAATGCATAGTCCTGATTGAGGAGGTAGACCTTCTGGATTGCGCTCTGCGAAGCGATGAATTTCGTCAGTGCCATGAGCTGCATGTCGGTATGCGGCTCGAACCGGAAGTGCCAGAAACTGCATTTCGCTTCGGTGAGAGCGGGGTCGAGAGAATTGAAATTGAGGAGCAGGGCGGTCCTGTCCGGATAGCGCGCGTTGTGCTTGGCAATCGCATCGGTGAGCGCGTGAACGACGCTCGATACCGTGGATGCGATGTAGCGAATGTCACCGTCGATGGCGCGCTTAAGCTGGATCAGCGCCTCTTGCGGCGTGCCCTTGTTGTCCATCGGCACAATTTCGATCTTTCGGCCACCGAGAACGCCGCCTCGCGCATTGACCATGTCGGCAGCGGCATTGAATGCGTTGAGCTGCCCTTCGCCATAAATGGCATTCGGCCCGCTCAACCCAACCGAAACCGCGATCTTGATGGTCTCGTCCCCCACGGCGGACAGGCAATTCCACGAGAGCAAAGCAACGAATGCAACACCGGCGATCCTGACGTACATGGCTCATCCCTCATGTGATGGGTTGCACACAAGACTGTCGATCAATGGCCTGAAGGGCCGTCACGGCTCTCAAGCTGGCCTCGGTATGTCTGTTGAGGAGATTGTGCGTGGCTTCAGGCTTTTCCGCGAACCGTGGCTTTCCGCATAGACCTTTGTGAATTCCGCACCCAGCAGAAAGATCTGTGCGGAGTAATAGACCCAGACCAGTAACACGACCAGCGCGCCGCCGGCGCCATAGCTCGATTCAACGCCGCTCTTCACGATGTAGAACCCGATGAGGAATTTTCCGAGCGAGAATAGGAGCGCTGTCACCAGGGCGCCGATCCAGACATCGCGCCAGCGGATCACCGCCCGCGGCATGATCTTGTAGATGATCGCGAACAGGACCGTAACGATCGCCACCGAGACCACGAAGTTGGCTGCTTGCAGCAGCACCTCCATCGCGCCGAACCAGCCGCTCCAATACTTGCCCCAGGCCGCGATCGCTGCACTGATGACCAGCGAGACGATCATCAGGAAGCCGATCGCCAATACAATTCCGAAGGAGAGCAGGCGCGTGCGCATGAAGCTCCAGAGGCCGGAGACTTTGTCTGCCTCGACCTTCCAGATGCGGTTCAGGTTGGTCTCGAGTTCCGCCAGGACAGTGGTTGCGCCGATGAGCAGGACCAGGATACCCAGCGTACTCGCGATCATGCCCCCCTTCGGCTTCTGCGCGCTGACCAGCATGCCTTCGATGGTCTTGGCCCCGTTTTCGCCGATCATGCCACGCGCCTGATCCATGATCGCCGCAAGCGCCGCATCCTGGCCGAAGATCAGCGCGGCACCTGCGATCACGATGACGAGAAGCGGAGCAATCGAGAACACCGTGTAGTATGCCAGTGCGGCGCCCATGCTCGGCGCGTAGTCCTTCATCCAGTTCTTGAACGCTGTCGTCGCCAATTGGAACAGGGATTTCGGTGTCATGTTTCCGCCGTCTCTTGGGCCGCATTATCGTTAGGTATCGCAAAATGGGGAAATTCAGGCTCCGGGTGCGGAAATGCCGTGACGACGTGAAGAGGTAATAAAAATTGGTTCTTCAGCTCTTTCGCGTTTACTCAGTCCTCATTGCTCAGTCCTCAGTCGTTGCCCCGTCACGTCCGTGACGGCCCTCCCGCCACATGCAGCATGTCTACCGACAATGCCTCCGCCTGCGCTTTCAGCGCTGCGTCCAATTGCGCGAGACTTTGCCGTTGCGAGACCAGATCCGCCGTGTCGACGGTCTCGCTGCCCAACACGCCAGAGATGCCGGCCTGCATCCGGGCCGCAAGCACCTGCCGCTGGCGCGAGATTTCCCGCACGCGACTGCAGCGCAGCGATTCTTCCTCGACGAGTTCGGCGGACGCTTCACGCACATGCCCATCCGGGGGAGCAAAGAACTGGCCGCAGGTTTTGCACTTGAGCGCTGACCTTTCCGAGGCGGAATCGTCAGTCGGTGTGTTGCGAGAAGAAGCAGGCATCGAGCATCTCCCTCTTGTTACCCGCAGACCGTTGACGATACGCCCACCGCCGGAGGCGGTAAAGGCCCGAAAGGCCGTGACGATCGTGACGGCGTGACAATCGTGACGAGGTCGTTAAAGCTAGTCTTTCAGCTTTAGCGCTTTTACTGAGCACCCCTCAAGAGGGTATTGAAAAGAATCCTCGTTGCTCAGTTCTCAGTCCTTGGCCTTTCACGTCGTCACGACCGTCACGATCGTCACGCCGTCACGGCCGTCACGCTCCCTCGACCACAATGATATTCCCCTTCGACGCCCGCATCCGGATCTGCTTCGGCACGCGATACTCTTCCGAGTCGTACCACTGGCGCGCGCGCGCGGCGCTTTCGAATTCCAGGATCACGATGCGCTTCGGATTCCACTTGCCTTCCAGCACGTCGATCTTGCCGCCGCGGACCACGAACTTGCCGCCGTACTGGGTCAGCGTCGGCCCGACCACCTTGCGATATTCATCGTAGGCGGCGGGATCGTGGATTTCGATATCGACAATCATGTAAGCGGACATGCGGATCCTCCCCGGGTTCTCGTTCTTGGAAGGCACAAGGATAGAAAATCGGGCGGGGGAATGCCAGCGAAATGATGTGACGGTCGTGACGATCGTGATGGCGCAAAGGCTGGAAGAGCCGAGCGGGACAGACTTGGAAATCGAAACAAAGTGCGGCAATTTCGACCTGCTTTGCCGTCGATTGCCCGGCTTTTACCTCGTCACGATCGTCACGACTCTCCCCCTTTGATCCTTCCCACTCCGTCCAACACATGGGAAACTACCCATCCATCCACCGGCCCATCGTTCATGAAATACAAGGACTACTACGAAATCCTGGGTGTCCCGCGAGACGCCACGACCGACGCCATCAAGAAGGCGTATCGCAAGCTCGCGCACAAATATCATCCAGACGTCTCGAAGGATCCCAAGGGCGAGGAGAAATTCAAGGATATCTCCGAAGCCTACAAGGCGCTGAAGGACCCGGAAGCGCGGGCCGCCTACGACAAGCTGGGCAGCCACCGGCCCGGGGAGGATTTTCAGCCGCCGCCCAACTGGGGCCAGCAATTCGGCGACGGGCAATTCTCTTTCGAAGACATCGATCTGTCGGACCTGTTCGCCGGGCTCGGGGGTGGCGGGCGTGGCGGCCACGCGCGCGGCGGCAAATTTCCGATTCCAGGACAGGATTACGAGGTCACGGCGCCGATCTCGATCGAGGACGCCTACCGCGGCACGGAACTGGAGCTAAATCTCAGCGTGCCCGAATACGACGGGCAGGGCCATGTGCGCCGCGTGCCGCTGGTGTTCAAAGCGCGCATTCCCAAAGGCGTGACGGATGGAGAAAGGCTGCGCCTGCCGGGCAAAGGCGGCAAGGGGCTCAATGGCGGCGCAAACGGCAATCTGTATCTCACCATTGCGCTGCAGCCGCATCCGCTCTATCGCGCGACGGGCCATGATCTCTACCTGGATCTGCCGCTCTCGCCATGGGAAGCCGCGCTCGGCGCGAGCGTGGAAGTGCCGACCCTGGGCGGATCGGTCCGGCTCAAGGTGCCGCCGGGAACGAACACCGGGCAGAAACTGCGCCTCGCCAAACGCGGATTGCCGAAACGGGGCGAAGGCGAAGGCGACCTTTTCGCTATTGCGCAGATCGTCGTGCCCGCTTCGCCCACCGAGCGCGAGAAGGCGCTGTTCAAGGAACTGGCGGAGGCCTCGAATTTCAATCCGCGCGCGTCCTTTCCGACAGGAGACGGGAAATGAAAATTGAACTCACCGATGCACAATGGCTGAGCGAGCATGCCGAGGTTTCAATCTCGGAACTGGCGGAGCTGTCGGGATTGTCCGCCGAGCTGCTGCGCGAACTCGTCGAGTACGGTGCCCTGATTCCTGTCAATGCGCAGGATCCGATTAACGAGGAATCGGCACAGTGGAGTTTCACCGCCGAATGCGTTGTCGCCGTGCGCACGGTGAGTCGCCTGCGTGAGGATTTCGACCTGGACGCGAATGCCTTGTCCGTTGCCCTGATGCTGATCGAACGCATCCGTGGGCTCGAAGCGCAGCTTCAGGACCTGCGTTCGCAATTCCCGCAACTGCGGGTGAAGAGGTGAAGAGGTGAAAGGGGAAAGGTCAAAGGTCAAAGGTTAAAGGTTAAAGTTGGTGCTTTAGAGGGGTCCTTGCTTCGACCTTTCCCCTTTCACCTTTTACCTTTCACCTTTTACCTTTTTTCGGAGGGAACCGCCATGACAAACCGACTGATCGCCGCAGCGCTCGCCGTACTGACCCTGGCCGCCGCTCCGGCGCTGACCGCGCCCCCTGTCGGCTTCCCTGCCCCGCCCCCGAAAACGAGTCCTGCGCAAGGTACGATCGACTTTCACGTGCATTCCGAGCCGGATGTTTTCGGACGCAGCATGGACGACATCGACGTCGCCGTGCTCGCGAAACGCAAAGGCATGCGCGCGCTGGTGCTGAAGAACCATGTCACCATGACCGCGGATTGCGCGGTGCTGGTGATGAAAACGGTGCCCGGCATCGAGATCTTCGGCGGAATTGTGCTTAACAACGCCGTGGGCGGCATCAACCCGGCGGCGGTCGAGTGGATGCACCGGATGTCCGGTGGACGCGGCAAGGTCGTGTGGCTGCCGACCTTCGATTCCGACAAGCACGTCAAGACGCTGGTGGACCCGAAAGGCAGCGGCATCGTCGTTGCGCCCAACGGCGTCGTGACGCCGCCGCTCGAAGAAGTCCTGAAGATCATCGCGCGGGAAAACCTGGTGCTGGCAACCGGGCACATCCACGCCGAGGAAGTAATGGCCGTGGTGAAGCGCGCAAAGGAACTCGGCGTGAAGAACATCCTCATCACCCACGCGCTGACCAATATCCCTGGCCTGTCCATGGAGCAGGCCAGACAGGTCGCGCAGTCGGGCGCTTACATCGAATACTGCTATCTGCAATCGATGGCCGGACCGGACGCGCAGCACGCCTGGATGAAGCACTGGAACAAGGTATCGCTCAAGGACGTGGCCAAAGTGGTCGGCGACATCGGCGCGCAGCACATTGTTCTTTCCACTGACCTCGGCCAGCACGCGATGATGACGCACCCCGACGGCATGGAAGACATGATCACCGGCCTGCTCAAGGAAGGCGTGTCGCAGGCGGATATCGACCTGATGGTGAAGAAAAACCCCGCGCGGTTGCTCGGGCTTGAACAGCCGTGAGGATCGTAACGGTCGTGACGACGTGACGGCGGAAGAACAAAAGCGCCAGAACAAGATTCAGGCAGACAGACTCATAACGTCTCGCCTGTCCAGATCGTCACCTGGCGACGGGTTTGATGCGTCGTGCGGTCATACCGCAATCTCAAATCCATTTGCTCAATGCTCTCGCGCTATTTGACACACAACGAGCAAGAACGGGACCGCCGTTTGTGCGTCAGGTACAGGCGCATTGCGAGCGCCCGGACAATTGTCATTGTGCTGCCCTCACGAAACCAACGAGATCGTTCAGATCCTTCCCAATCCCATCGGCGGAGACGCCGAGCCGCTCAACAGGAAGATTTTGTCGGTTCGCCCAGAAAGTCGCATAGACGAACGATTTTGCTCCGGCGGCATCCCACCCGGCGAACGCAACGAAGAGGATGTCCTCTTTCCGAAGCCCCAACGCATCTATCGCCATTTGATATGCATTGGGCGCAGGCTTATAGGTTCTTAGCTTGTCGGTGCCGATAATCTGTTCGAAAACTCCCACGATTTTCGAGTTCCTGATCCCGGCGTCAAGTATCTCCAGGGTTGCGTTCGACAGGACCGCGAGTCGCAGACCCGCCCTCTTGAGTGATTCCAATGCCAATGGAACGTCGGGCCACGCCTTGAGTTCGAGGTAACTGCCCATCAGGCGCATTTGCTTATACGGGGTGAGATCCAGTTTTAGTAACTCGGCAGAAAACATCAGACTGTCCTTGGTTGCCTGCCAGAAATCCGCATACTACCCTGACAACGCACGCAACCATTGATATTCAAACTGCCTGGTACGCCAGGCGCTGCCTAGCTCGCTGCCCTTTCCGGGGAACAGGTTCTCGCAGAGCGCAAATACGGAACGAGGATCTAGGATTGGAAACGCATCGAAAGCGATAGCCCGAAATTCCGATCCTGTGGCAGCGCCCGCCGATAGAGCCGACGCCGCTGCTCCCGACGCGATACCGGCGGCCGCCAGTTTCAAGAACTCCCTACGACTTGACTCCATAACTAATCCATTGGGGGAGGATGGTCCTGATTCGACGACGCCCCCACCGCCTCTAGTAGGGCGTGCCATTCTTGTGCACGAACTTCCACTTGCCGTCGACCAGCAGTGCTTGAAGGTCATCGTCCGGGTAGCTGCCTTCGTCCCCGGGGCTACGATCGCCCACCTCCAAGTAGACGACCTCTTCCCCTGTTTCGTTGACGAGTCGGTGACCATTGCCCATCCCGGCCTTGAAACCGGCGCACATGCCCGGCGAGAGCCTGGTCCGCCCTTCGTCGGTGTATAGCGTGGGATGACCCTGCAAGACGTATACGAACTCGTCTTGCTTCGTGTGAGCGTGACGCAGCGATGAAACCGCGTTTGGCGCGAGCCTCGTAAGATTCACTCCGAAGTTGGTCAGACCGAACAGGTCACCGAGCGGGTGCTTTTGCCTT
>Ga0137438_1000076_pt1 | contig 14800 bp, 13 predicted proteins | sample EasRivERMGT157_2_FD_102327 | JGI IMG/M metagenome (GOLD analysis project Ga0137438, IMG submission 102327) | Soil microbial communities from meander-bound floodplain in the East River, Colorado, USA - East River MetaG ERMGT157_2 | ecosystem: Environmental > Terrestrial > Soil > Floodplain ... | reverse complement strand
CTGGAACTGGCCGGGGCCGATTGGGCGCCGCATTTCGTCGATTTTTTCAATGGCGAGAGCAGAACGCCCGCATACCGTCAAATCAATGTCATGGGCGAAGTGCCCGTTCTTGAGCACCGCGGCAAGCGCATGACTCAGTCGGGCGCCATTCTCGATTACCTGGTCGAGCAGTTCGGAAAATTCGGCTGGTACGACAACAGTGATCGTCGCGAGATTCTGCGCTGGCTGCTGTGGGACAACCACAAGCTCACCAGTTATACGGCGACTTACCGTTTCCTGCGCATGTTCATGCCGGACCCGGACCCGGCGGTCGTCGAAGAGTTTCGCAAGCGCGCCGAATCGAGCTGGAAGATTCTCGATGCCCATCTGTCCGGGCGACGCTACCTCGTCGGCGAGCGGCCGACGATCGCGGATATTTCCGCCTGCGGCTATCTTTATTTCGACGATGAACTCGGCGTGGACTGGAATCAATATCCCAACGTGCGCGACTGGTTGCAGCGCATCCGTTCCACGCCGCGCTGGAAGCATCCGTATGACCTCCTGCCGGGTCATCCCATCCCCAAGCGTGCCTGATTCACCATGACCGCGATCCAGACCAAACTCAATCCGCGTTCCCCGGAATTCAAGGCCGCACGGGAGGCGATGTCGGCCCTGGTCTCCGACCTGCGCGCCAAGATCGGCCTCATCGGCACGGGCGGCGGCGAAGCTGCGCGCGAAAAGCACGTCGGCCGCGGCAAGTTACTGCCGCGCGAGCGAGTTCGCCGCCTACTGGACGTCGGTTCGCCATTCCTCGAGTTATCGCAACTGGCGGCCTGGAACATGTACGACAACCAGGTGCCGGCCGCCGGAATCGTAACCGGGGTGGGACGGGTGTCCGGCCGCGAGTGCGTCGTGGTTGCGAATGACGCGACGGTCAAGGGCGGTACGTATTTCCCGATGACCGTGAAGAAGCACCTGCGCGCGCAGGAGATTGCGCAGCAGAACCATTTGCCCTGCATTTATCTGGTTGATTCGGGCGGAGCCAATCTGCCGACCTGGGACGAAGTATTCCCCGACCGCGATCATTTCGGCCGCATCTTCTACAACCAGGCCAACATGTCCGCACTCGGCATTCCGCAGATCGCCTGCGTGATGGGATCCTGCACTGCCGGCGGCGCCTACGTGCCGGCGATGGCCGACGAGTCGATCATCGTCAGGAACCAGGGCACGATTTTCCTCGCCGGCCCGCCGCTGGTGAAAGCGGCCACCGGTGAAATCGTCAGCGCGGAAGAGCTGGGCGGCGCGGACGTGCACGCGCGCGTGTCAGGCGTGGCCGATCACTATGCGAATGACGATCCCCATGCGCTGGAGCTCACGCGGCGCATCGTCTCCCACCTGAATCTCAGGAAGCAAGTCGGCCTCGATCTGCGCGAACCACGCGAGCCACTGTACGATTCGAAGCAACTGCACGGCGTGGTCCCGGCCGATACGCGCAAGTCGTTCGACGTGCGCGAAGTCATCGCCCGCATCGTCGACAGCAGCGAACTCGATGAATTCAAGCCGCTCTACGGAACCACGCTGGTCTGTGGTTTCGCCCACATCTGCGGTTATCCGGTCGGCATCGTCGCGAACAACGGCGTGCTGTACTCGGAATCCGCGCTGAAGGGCGCGCACTTCATCGAGCTGTGCGCGCAGCGTGGCATCCCGCTGGTGTTCCTGCAGAACATCACCGGGTTCATGGTCGGAAAGAAATACGAGGCCGGCGGCATTGCCAAGGACGGCGCCAAGCTGGTTACCGCCGTGTCGTGCGCGCGCGTGCCGAAGTTCACGGTTATCATTGGCGGCAGTTTCGGCGCGGGCAACTACGGCATGTGCGGCCGCGCCTATTCGCCACGCTTTCTGTGGATGTGGCCGAACGCGCGCATTTCAGTGATGGGCGGCGAGCAGGCCGCGAGCGTGCTCGCGCAGGTCAGGCGCGACGGCCTCGAAAAAGCCGGCAAGACCTGGAGCAGTGAAGACGAAGAGGCTTTCAAAGCGCCAATCCGCGCCCAGTACGAACTTCAGGGCCATCCTTACTACGCCAGCGCCAGGTTATGGGACGATGGCGTGATCGACCCGGCCGACACCCGCATGGTGCTCGGTCTCGGCCTGTCGGCGGCGCTCAATGCGCCGATCGAAAAAACCACCTTCGGCGTGTTCCGCATGTAGAACATGGAAGCACCCGCCACCCAACAGAATATGGAATCCATCTATTTCACCGAAGAGCATGTCGCGCTGCGCGAGCAGGTTGCGCGGTTCATCGCAAAGGAAGTCGAACCGCACGGCGCGGCGTGGGAGGAACAGGGCTATGTCCCGCGCGAAGTTCTGCGCCAGATGGGCGAGCTGGGTTTTTTCGGCATTACTTACCCCGCCGAATACGGCGGCTCGGAGGCCGATGCGCTGACCTCCCTGGTGTTCGCCGAAGCGCTGTCGCGCAGCACTTTCGGCGGATTCGTCGTGACGGCATTGGTACACTCCGACATGGCCTCGCCGCATCTGGTGAACGCCGGATCCAAGGCCCAACTGGAAAAGTATCTTCCCGGGGTCATTCAGGGTGAACGCATTACCGCGGTTGCTGTGACCGAACCGGACGCCGGATCCGACGTGGCCGGTATTCGCACCCGCGCGCGGCGCGACGGAGCCGACTGGGTATTGAACGGTGCCAAGATGTTCATCACCAACGGCGTGCGCGCCGATCTGTATTTCGTTGCGGCGCGCACGGACCCGAACGCGAAGGGCTCCCGCGGCCTTTCCATGTTCATCGTCGAGAAAGGCACGCCGGGCTTTCGCGTCGGCCGAGCGCTCAACAAGACCGGCTGGCTGTGTTCCGACACGGCGGAACTGGTGTTCGAAGACTGCCGTGTACCTGCGCAGAATCTGCTGGGCGAAGAGAACGCGGGATTCTATGCGGTCATGAAGAATTTTCAGCGGGAGCGTATTGCCGCGGCCGCGATGGCGGTCGGCAATGCTTTGACCTCCCTGCGGCTGACGATCGAGTACGTAAAGAACCGCAAGGCCTTCGGCGGCGTGCTGTTCGACAAACAGGTGATACGCCAGCGCCTGGCCATGCTCGAAGCCAAGACCCACGCGGCCCGGCAGTTTCTCTATCACTGCGGCTGGCTCGCCACCCAGGAACGCGAATGCGTGCGCGAAGTCTCCATGCTGAAGGCGCTGACCGGGGAACTGGCGAACGAGGTGGTTTATACCTGCCAGCAATTCCACGGCGGCATGGGCTACATGCGTGAATCGGCCATCGAGCGGCAGGCGCGCGATGCACGCGTGTTGGCGATCGGCGGCGGCGCCACCGAAGTCATGCTCGAAGAAGTTGCCAAGCGTTTCGCACCAGACTGATGTTACCCAAGACCCATGAACCTAATAAACGATTCACCGCAAAGACGCAAAGGACGCAAAGAAACATCAAGTGCATGCAAGGTACAGAGGCTCAATTCCCACTAACCCGACCCGTCGCGGATCCCGATTCTCATTGTGACTTATCTCTACCCGTTTTCCTTTGCGTCCTTTGCGTCTTTGCGGTGAAATGTTTTCACTGAGATGAATCAAGACATGCTGCAAACTGATGTCAAAGACGGCGTCGCGACGATACGCATGAATCGTCCCGATGTGCATAACGCGTTCGACGATGTGCTCATCGCCGCGCTGACCGCGGAACTGCGCCGCATCGAACAGTTGCCGGAAGCTCGCATCCTCGTGCTCGCGGCCAACGGCAAGAGCTTTTCCGCCGGCGCCGACCTCAACTGGATGCGTCGCATGGCGAAATACTCCGAGGAGGAAAATCTCCGGGACGCCTTGGCGCTCGCAGGCCTGATGCGTACGCTCAATGGGTTGAAAAAGCCGACGGTCGCGAGAGTGCAGGGCGCGGCTTTCGGCGGCGGCGTCGGTCTGGTTGCCTGCTGCGATATCGCGCTCGCCAGCACGGACGCTGCTTTCTCGCTCTCGGAAGTCCGTCTCGGCCTGATTCCGTCGGTCATCAGCCCGTATGTCATCGCGGCAATCGGCGAGCGCGAGGCGCGGCGCTATTTCCTGACCGCGGAGCGCTTCGACGCCTTAGAAGCCCGGCGTATCGGTCTCGTGCACGACGTCGTCGACAGCAGCGTGCTGGATGAAGCCGTAGCGAAAATGGCGGGACACCTGCTCCAAGGCGGACCACACGCGCTGGCGGCCGCCAAGAATCTGATCGCCGATGTGAGCCGGCGGGCAATGGACGATGCGCTGGCGGCCGAAACCGCACGGCGCATAGCGGCGATACGCGTCGAGCGCGAAGGGCAGGAAGGACTCGCTGCTTTCTTCGAAAAGCGCAAGCCGAACTGGAGCTGACAGTTCGAATCATGATGGATTCCGAAGCCGCCGTCGATGCGCAAAGAGCGAAGTTGCTGGCATTGTTCTGTGCGCTTGGCCTGGCGATGTTTGTTCTCGATCTGGGCGCGGGGGTCTGGCTGTGGCACTACATGGGGCACTACAGGCTCACCCTGCCCGGCTTTGACAGTCTGCTCGGCGAGCTACGCTCCGCGCAAGCGACGGCATTGATCGATATTGCCCTTAAGACCCGCGAGGGCTGGGCGGCTTGCGAAGAGGCACGTGGCGGAACGATCGAGACCCTCGTGCATATTGCCATGACGGCGAGCTTTGTCGGCCTCGCGCTGTTCAGTCTGTGCTTCCTGCTTGCGCTGCTGCTTCACCGCAGTCTTTCGCGCCTGTCCGGCGGCAATTCAGAGCCGTTAACGCCGGATAACGTGGATGACACTTGGAAATGAAGATCTTTTACCACGGAGGACACCGATACCCTCGCCAGAAGGGTACTCCGACGTGCTTCGCACGTAGGGTATTCGCGAGGGTATCGGTGTCCTCCGTGGTTAGTTCGGTTTCTTTAAATGTTTGAGAAAATACTGATAGCCAACCGCGGCGAAATCGCCTGCCGCATTGCGCGTACCGCGAAGCGTCTCGGCATTGCCACGGTGGCGGTGTATTCCGAGGCCGACGCGCGTGCCTTGCATGTCTTCAGTTGCGACGAGGCCTGGCCGATCGGCCCAGCGCACCCGCGCGAGTCCTATCTGCGCGGCGACCGCATACTCGAGGTCGCGAAAAAAAGCGGCGCCCAGGCGGTTCACCCGGGCTATGGCTTCCTGTCCGAGAATGCGGACTTCGCGCGCGCTTGTGGCGAGGCAGGCGTCGTGTTCATCGGGCCACCGCCCGCCGCGATCGAAGCGATGGGTTCGAAATCGGCCGCGAAGGCGTTGATGGAGAAGGCCGGCGTGCCGCTCGTGCCAGGCTATCACGGCGACGCGCAGCAGAGCGCAGCGCTCGAAAAAGAAGCCGGGCGCATCGGCTATCCGGTGCTGATCAAGGCCTCTGCCGGCGGGGGAGGCAAAGGCATGCGCGTGGCGAGCCAGGCAGCCGAGTTCGCCGAGGCGCTGGCTTCGGCGAAGCGGGAAGCTGCTTCGTCTTTCGGCGATGACCGGGTGCTGATCGAAAAATATCTCGCGCGCCCGCGGCATATCGAGGTGCAGGTGTTTGCCGACATGCACGGTGCCTGCCTGCACCTGTTCGAACGCGACTGTTCCGTGCAGCGTCGCCACCAGAAGATTCTCGAGGAAGCGCCGGCACCGGGTCTGGGCACGGAACGCCGCAAGCAAATGGGGGACGCTGCGGTGGCGGCGGCAATGGCGGTGGGCTATGTCGGCGCGGGAACAGTCGAATTCATCGCCGAGCCGGGCGGTCGCTTCTATTTCATGGAAATGAATACCCGGTTGCAGGTCGAGCATCCGGTCACCGAGATGATTACCGGCCTCGATCTTGTCGAATGGCAGTTGCGGGTCGCCTCAGGCGAGGCGTTGCCGCTGGCACAGGAGCAAGTCTCGATCAGCGGTCACGCGATAGAGGCGCGTATCTACGCCGAAGATCCGGCGCGCGGCTTTCTGCCGACAGCCGGTTGCATCGAACACCTGCGCGAGCCGCTGGCAAGTGCGCACGTGCGCATCGACGGCGGCGTGCAGACAGGCGACGAAGTCGGCGTGCACTACGATCCGATGATCGCCAAACTAATTGCCTGGGACCGTGATCGTCCGTCTGCATTGCGGCGGTTGCGCGGCGCGCTGGGCGAGTACCAGGTCGCAGGCGTCACGACCAACCTTTCGTTCCTGTCCGCAGTCACCGCACATCCGGCTTTCGCCAATGCCGACCGCGACCCGGGATCGCTTGACACCGGCCTGATCGAGCGGAATCGGGCTACGCTGTTCCCCGAGCCAGCGCCGGTGCCCGATGCGATTCTGGCCATCGCGGCACTGAGCGAGTCCTTGCGCATGGATCGGGAAGCCGCGTTAACCGCGGCCCGTTCGAGCGACCCGTTTTCGCCGTGGCATTTGCGCCACGGCTGGCGCCTCAACGAAGACAATCACCACGCCTTCGTATTGCTGGATGCGGGAAAGCGCAAACAGATCGTGGCGCATTATCGTGGCAGCGGTTATCTGCTCGAGTTACCCGGTCGGGAGAGCATGACGGCTTCGGCGAGCTACGCCGGCGATGGCACGATCGACGTGGAGCTCGATGGCAAGCGCAGCCGCGCCACGGTCGTGTGCCATACCGGTGCACTGACGGTTTTCGCCGGCGGTGGCAGTTACCGGCTGGAATTCGAGAAGCCAGTTGCGATCGAGGAGGAAGATCCCGCGGGCCGGCTGGTTTCGCCTCTGCCGGGCAGCGTGATCCGGGTACTCGTCGACAGCAACGAGACGGTGGTGAAAGGGCAGGCGCTTATGATCATCGAGGCGATGAAAATGGAACACACGATCATTGCGCCGAAGCGCGGTACCGTCAGGCAGATATACTTTTCCACAGGCGAGCAGGTAGCCGAAGGCGCGCAATTGCTCGAGTTCGAACCGGAGGAAGCCGTCAAAGCATGAAATATCCCGCACGCGTAAAGATGGTCGACGTCAGCCCGCGCGACGGTCTGCAGAACGAACCGGGCTCGGTGCCGACCGAAGTGAAAGTCGAACTGGTCGATCGGCTGTCGGATGCCGGATTGCGATCGGTCGAGGCCGGCAGCTTCGTATCGCCGAAGTGGGTCCCGCAGATGGCTGACTCCGCCGACGTCATGGCGCGCATCCGCCGCAAGCCGGGCGTCGCCTATCCGGTATTGGTGCCGAACATGAAAGGGCTGGAGGCCGCGATCGCCGCGAAGGCCACGGAAGTGGCGGGCTTTGCGGCGGCCACCGAGGCCTTTTCAAAGCGCAATACCAACTGCACGATCGAAGAATCGATGCAACGTCAGGCCGAGGTATGCAAGGCGGCGCTCGCAGCCGGGCTGCGAGTCCGCGGTTACATTTCGGTCGTGCTCGGCTGCCCCTACGAGGGCGAGGTGAAGCCGCGGGCGGTTGCCGACATTGCGCAGCAACTCTTCGACATGGGCTGCTACGAAATCTCGCTGGGCGACACCATCGGCACCGGCACGCCGGTGCGCGCGCAGCGCATGATCGAAACGGTGTCGAAAAAAATACCGGTCGAGAAACTGGCGGGCCATTTCCACGATACTTACGGCCAGGCACTCGCCAACATCCTGGCCGTGATGGAACTGGGGGTGGCCACGTTCGACAGCTCCGTTGCGGGCCTCGGCGGTTGCCCCTACGCAAAGGGCGCGACCGGCAACGTCGCCACCGAAGACGTGCTCTACATGCTGAACGGCATGAACATTGAAACCGGCATCGACATGAATCGGCTGCTCGACGCAGCGCAGTTCATTTGTCATCACCTCGGCAGGGCGACGGTGTCCCGCGCCGGCCGCGCGCTGGCGGCGAAACGCGACAAGGCCACCGCATGAACACAGCATTCCAGGATGTACCTTCCCCCTGCGTAAACGTGTGCCAGATGAATCCGTACAACGGGCTGTGTCGCGGTTGCATGCGCACCCTGGACGAGATCGCGGGCTGGCTCGATCTTTGCGCAGCCGAAAAACTTGTGGTGCTCGATCGTCTCGAAGAGCGCCGACGCACAGGGACTTCATAGTGAATACCGGATTGACCACACCTGCTCCACGCAAGCTCATCCATCGTCGCCAGATCGAATGTATCGGCTACCACCGCGACGACGGCCTCTGGGATATCGAAGGCCACCTGGTCGACACCAAGAGCTACGACCTGAAGGACCTCGATCACGGCCCGGCGCCGGCAGGGCATCCGCTGCACGAAATGTGGTTGCGGCTCACCGTTGACGACGATCTCAATGTCGTCGCCGTGGAAGCCTGCACGGTATGGGCTCCTTACAACATGTGCGGCGACGTCACGCCGAACTTCCAGGTGCTGAAAGGACTGGCGATCAAGGCGGGCTGGACGCAGAAGACGCGCGAGCTGCTGGGCGGGACCAAAGGCTGTACACATTTGCTGGAGCTGCTTGGTCCGATGGCGACGACCGCATTCCAGACGATCTATCCGTTGCGAGCGCACCGCGAGCGCGAGCAGGGCAACCGCAAGCGTCCGGGCCTGCTGGATTCCTGTCATGCCTGGGCGTCGGACAGCCCGGTGATCGCGAAACGGTTTCCTGAGTTTTATACCGGCCCGAAGAAGACGAAGGTGGGCTGAGCACCAATGCGCGCCAAACCGCTGTCCGGCATTCGCGTTCTCGATCTGACCCGGCTTCTGCCCGGGCCGGTTTGCACCCTGCATCTCGCGGATCTGGGTGCCGACGTGATCAAGATCGAAGATACCGGCGCCGGCGACTACGCGCGAACGCTCGGCGCCGAACCGGGAAAAATCGCACCCGTTTTCGCCGCGATCAACCGCAACAAGCGGGCATTGCGGCTGGATCTGAAAAAACGCGAGGGTGTCGAAGTCTTTCTGAGACTGGCGAAAGACGCCGACGTGGTCGTCGAGAGCTTCCGCCCCGGCGTGGTGGACCGCCTTGGTGTGGGCTACGCGGACTGCAGCAACGTCAATCCGCGCATCGTCTATTGCGCCATCTCGGGCTATGGACAGACCGGGCCTTACCGCGATCTCGCCGGCCACGACGTCAATTATTGCAGTTACGCCGGATTTATCGAGCAGGTTGGCATCGCCGGCGGCGATCCCGCCATTCCGAATCTCCAGGTGGCCGACATTCTTGGCGGCGCCGTAGTGCCAGCCATGGGCATCCTCGCGGCGCTGCTCGATGCGCAACGCAGCGGCAAAGGCCGTTACGTCGATGTCGCCATGGCCGAAGGCGTGCTTGCACACAATCTGCAGGCGCTGGCCGCGGTTGCGTCGACAGGAAAGACACACCCGCGCGGCGCGGATTTCCTGTCGGGGCGCGAGCCCTGCTATGCGGTCTATCGCACAGCCGATGGTCGCCATGTGGCGGTGGGCGCGCTCGAGCGCAAATTCTGGGAGCGCGTATGCGACGTATTGCAGCGACCGGACCTCAAGGCTTGCCATTGGGAAACGCGCACTGAGCCTGGCGCCAGGGATGCGCAGTGGGGCAAGGAACAAACCAGCGCGATTTTCGCTTCCCGGCCGCTGGCTTACTGGGTTGAGAAATTCGCCGGCGCGGATTGTTGCGTGAGTCCGGTGTTGACGCTGGAAGAGAGTTTCCAGGATCCGCAGATCCTGGCGCGCGGGATGGTGATGCGCGACGGCGCAACGTTGCAGTTTGCCCCGCCGCTGAAGATGAGCGAGTACGAATTCACCGCCGAGCGCGTGGCGCCCATGGCAGGCGAGCATTCCGACGAGATCCTCCGGCAAGCCGGCTACACCGTTGCCCAGATCGAATCGTTGCGCACGGCAGGCGTCATCTGACGCTTCCGGTACCCGTGGCGGTTGCGTTTAAAGCGACTCCACGAACTTCACCAGTGCCGCGCGATCTGCCTTCGGCATGGTCCTGAACGATTCGCGCGACTTTTCCGCGTCGCCGCCGTGCCACAGGACTGCCTCGATCACGTCGCGGGCGCGGCCGTCATGCAGCAGGTTGTCATGTCCGCTGACTGTGCGGATCAGACCGATGCCCCACAGCGGCGGGGTGCGCCATTCGCGGCCGCTGGCGCGGAAATCCGGGCGTCCGTCCGCCAACTCTTCGCCCATATCGTGCAGCAACAAGTCGGTGTACGGATGAATTTCGAGATTCGCTGCGGCCGCAATGGCGGTTTTGTTGCCGGTCTTGAGCTGGGGCATGTGACAGATGCCGCAATTGGCTTGCGCAAAGAGGCCTTCGCCGCGTTTCACCTCGGGGTCGTCCACGTTTCGCCGCGCGGGCACCGCCAGCGCCTGAAGGTACAAGGTAATGTTGCTGAGACGGCTGGGGACGACCTCGGGCCGGTAATTTCCGGTACACCCGCCCTGGCCGCCGCACTTGCTTGCCGATGGCAAGTCCAGGCACTGAACCTGCACGGTCGGACAGTTCTCCTCAGGAAAGAATTCTGAAGTCGCGCCGATATCGCCGAAAAAAGCGGCCGCCGTTTGCTGGCGCAGGTTGGGTTGGTTTGCTTTCCAGCCGAAGCGGCCGAGCACGGTCTTGCCGTTCTCGTGGTCCCAGACGTAGTTCGGTTTGCCGCTGACGCCAAGTCCTTCCTGCTCCCGGGCATTGGCAAGGATTGTTTCCTCGGGCACGGCCTCCAGCAATCCGAGCCCGACCATGGCTGGCGCGATACGCGGCGAAATCATGATGTCCTTACCGATCTCGCCGAATTGCAGCGCGGTGAACTGAATCCTGGGGACACGCAGGAAGACCTTTTCTCCATCCGCCAGGCTCACTTCGCGCGGCTGATAGGTAATGACCGCCTGGCCTTCGGCGGGAACGCGACCCGGGATGCCCCGGTTTTGCAGCTGGTCCCCGTAGGCGGGATGCGGGTTTGGTCCCCCTTCCTTGCTTTGCCCCGGGATGCTCAATCGCACCAGCAGTCCGCGGACGGCGTCCTCGCCGTTCTCCGGCGCTTTGGCGCGTCCATTGTTTTCATGGCAGTGTGCGCAGCGGTCTTCGTTGAACGTGGGACCCAGACCCCAGACGCCCCCTGGCTCCGGCGCGACCACCCAGGCCTCGTTGAATTGCTCTTTGCCCTTGATGAACTGCTCGGCCTGCGCTTTGTCGAGCATGGCGACCGGTATCGAAAAGGCGGTGGGACCCTTTTCGGCTGTGGTGAAACTTCCCGCGGAAAGCGCAGCGGGTTCGAGGACATCGGCATTGCCGCTCGCCAGCAATGCGATGCAGGCCAGACTGGCCGACATGGCCAGACTTGATGCATTGATCCGCGACATTCTGGATCGACGGGTTGGCGAAGGTTCAAAAAGCACTGCGCACTCGCGCGGGGCTGGAGTCGTGCGGCCGTGCCCTGCCCCGGGCGCCGTCAGTGATCGTGGTCCCACGGGCTGTGCTTGACCTCGGGCGGAATCCAGATCGTTTGATAGATCTTCTGCAAATCCTTTTCCTTGGCGATTTCATCGCTGTCCGAAAGCTTCGAATATTTTGCCTGCGTCGGACTGGAGTGGTTCTTGGTATTCAGGCTGGGCGCCGAAATCACTTTTCTAAGTTTGCCCTTGCAACTCTGGCAATGTCCCGGCCCTGACTCGTTCATCCCGTGGCGGGTCTGGTAGATCACGCGACAGGGGTCGCAGGCGTACTCATAGGTCGGCATTCTTGTTCTCCTGGACTTCTCGCTTAAGCGGGACTGAAAAGGGCCGATCCCGGATGGAATCGGCCCCATCGACAACAGAAACGCAAATCAGGCCAGATTGGTCTTGTTTGCCAGGATCTCGACTTTTGCCTGCATCGCTGCCTGCTTGTTGATGTTCCAGATCCGCGCTGCATTCTCGCCGAAGACTTTGCGACGGATTTCGTCGGTGATTTTCGGATAGCCATGGCCCTCGACCAGTTGGTCCGGGATCTGGAATTTGCGGAAAGCCTCGATCTGCCATTGGGGGTTGCCCCACAGCAGCGAGTCGGTGCCCCACAGCACGTAGTCCGGCCCGAGATCGCGCAACAGGGTGCCGAGCACGTGCGCGCACTCCAGCGGCCGGCTGGTGACGGTCGCCGCAAACGTCGAGCCGACTTCGCAGTACAGGTTCTTGCGCTGCGGCTTGAACGTCTTCAGCGCGGCCAGTTCATTGTGATAGGGCCAGGCCGAGTGATAGGCGATGAAGTTCAGATCGAGGAAGTCATCCGCCACCGCGTCGAAGTCCTCCGCGTGCGCATAGCGTGCGTAGAACTGACCGAACGGGATGCCCTTGTGGCAGCCGATGTTCTTGATGCCCAGCTTGCGGCACTTCTCCCACATCGGGTACGCGAGCTTCTCGTCGTCGAACCACCAGCCCTTCTTTGCGGTTGCGTCAAATGTGTAGAGTTTGAGGCCGGAGACCTTGTACTGCTCGGCGTACTGCGTCAGGCGATCCAGCGTCACGCTCAGGCCCTGATTAGGCGTCAGCCCGCCGGCTAGCATCAGCGTGGACTTGGGCCAGTTGTTGCGCACCCCCACTTGGTACTCCATCGGGATCATGTCCTGGCCGCCATAATGCTCGCGGAAGCCGAACGGGTTGAAGATGCCGACAGTCGTGTCGCTTTCCTGCAGGATCAGCTTGCCGTAGTTCTCGACGTTCATGTCGCGCGTGCCGTTGGGCAGGCCGAAGGCCTTGCCGAGGTCGTCGAGCAACTGCACGAACCACATGCCGCGCTCGGTGGTGTTGACGCCCAGTTGATAGTGGCCCGGGCGGGTACAGACGTGCGTGTGAACGTCGACGATGAAATCCGTGCTGGCTCGCGCGACCTGGATGGCTTCGTTCTTGGCGCCGATATCGGCAGCCTCGGCGGCGCCGACTTCGAAGAACTTCATGCCGGTCACTTCGTTGGCGGCTAACATCGCCGCCGAAAAGCCCAAGGAGGAGCGAAAGAAGGCGCGCCGTGACATCCCCGCTTTCTTGGCGCTTTCCTCCATTTTCTCGGAGATCTTCGGTCCCATGCCGCCGGTCATGAACAGCGACGTGCCGACCTGATCGCCGTCAAACGGATCGGTACCCAGGTCCTTGTTCAGATCCCCGAGACCCTTGAATTGTTGCAGGATATTGAATTCCATTAGGCTTCTCCCCCTTATCTTTTTGCTTATTGATATTTCAGGCGTCTTGACGTGCCCCGAAAATCTATTGGCGCCTGCTCTGACTACCGCGAGTCTTGAAGACATCGATCCCCACACTGCCGCGATGACGCTACTCCTGCGGAAAATTCGTGTCAATCGGATCGGCCAATCTGTGGCAGCCAGGCGCGCTTATGCTGCAGTGCATGCAGCGCCAACCAATGAATTGGGGATGCAAATAGCCGCGACCGCAACTCCAGCACGGATCATTCTTCGGGATCGGGCTGGAGCCAATAATTGACGGTGTCGGGATGCGCCGCCATCCAGTTGCGCGCGGCATATTGGGGCGACAGCTTCTTTACGTTGACCAGGTAATCCATCTCCGTTACCGCCTTGACGGACAGCGAAATGCGCTGCAGCGCCTTCCACGTATGCTTGTCGACCTTCGCATAGAAATCCTTGTGCGCAACGAGATAAGCCTTGTCGGTCCCGCCCAGCAGCTGTTTCGGCTCATCCAGGACGCGCATCCTGGCGACCCGGTTGAGATACTGCGGCTGCCACAAGGGCATCACGAACCAGCGTTGTGCGGCGACGTTGTCCTCGAAGTTGGCGATCCAGTCGGCCGGCTTGCCGGGCACAAGCTGATAACCGGCGTCGGCCAGCCCATATTCTTCCATGATCTTTTTCGAGCCGATCATCAGGCCGGAATCGGGGCGCGTGCCGCGAATTTCCTTCTGCATCTTTGCCGCGACTTCAGGCTTGCGCAGGTCCGAAACGCTACTCACGTCGGCCGCGGGCACGTAGTCCGGCACCGACCAGAACAGCCTCGCATCCTCGAACAGCGTCGTTACTTTCATCGAGCTGTCCTTGTATTGCTCCCAGTAAGACGCGTGCGCATTCGGAAGCCAGACGGCAACGAACAAATCGACCTCACCCTTGCCGAGAAGGGGATAGATCTCGGCATGGCTGCCTTTCTTCACGGCGACGTTGTAGCCCAGGCGTTCCAGCACGCTCTGGACGACATTTGCGGTGACTTCATAAAAGGACAAATCCACATGCCCGAGGGTGACAAAGCGCGATTGCGCAAAGACGTTGGGGCAGGAAAGCAAAACGGCAGCCAGCAGGCCGGCAAGCCAGCGTTTCATCGAATGCATGGATGGGTCCCGGATTGTTGCGTTCGGCAAACCGGAAAATTTCCGGCCCGCCGATACGCACAGCATTCACAGCATTCTACTTCTTTCGGTTCCACAGCTCAGGCGGCGTCCTCAGGATAGCGGCAGCATCACCGTTTTCTTGTAGGCAGGGCGGTTGCTCAGGATGTCGAACCAGCGCTGCACGTTGGGCAAATCAGCGCGTTCGATCGGCAATCCCATCCAGCGCCAGATCGCGCATCCCATGGGGATGTCGCCCATGGTCAGAGCATCGCCGACGATATATGCGCGATTTTTCAGATGCGTGTCGAGATAACCGAGGATCTCGGCAGTCTTCAGCCTGGATTCTTCCATGGCGCCTGCATCGCGCTGGTCGAGCGGTGTGCGCACAAGATTCCAGAACAGCGGGCGGAACGTCGGCCAGAACGTCGTGTTCTGCCAGTCCATCCACTTGTCGGCTTCGGCGCGGACCTTGAGGTCCTCGGGCCAGAGCTGGCCGGCGCTGTGCTTGGCGGCCAGGTAACGCACGATTGCGTTCGACTCCCACAGCACGAAACCGTCTTCCTCGATCGTCGGCACCAGGCCGTTGGGATTGAGATTG
>Ga0137438_1000075_pt1 | contig 14813 bp, 18 predicted proteins | sample EasRivERMGT157_2_FD_102327 | JGI IMG/M metagenome (GOLD analysis project Ga0137438, IMG submission 102327) | Soil microbial communities from meander-bound floodplain in the East River, Colorado, USA - East River MetaG ERMGT157_2 | ecosystem: Environmental > Terrestrial > Soil > Floodplain ... | reverse complement strand
TGCCAGCGAAGGCAACCTCAATTCCGCTGGGCGGTGGTAAATCGCGCAGGTTGTGGGCGGATATATAAAATTCAGCGTTCTGAAATAAAGGCATAGTTCTTTCGTAATCAAACGATAACTGCGATGGCTTCTTCTTCAACAACTTGCCGTACAATTGTACAGTCCGCTGTATTTTCGCCTTGTTCTGTTTTGATTGTGACTAGAACCAAGCAGGCAAATGGGCGAAAATGCTACCACGATATAGTAAATTTCGATAAAATAATCAGTTTTGAAGCCAGACTTCAAGCAATTTGTATCAAGGAGCAGGGCATGAATTTTCGTAACACTACAGCGCTCGTGATGGGTCTGCTGGCAGCCTTATCCGCACAGGCGGCGGACGATGCTGCCAAGGCCACAACGATGGCCACCCAAGTTTGTGTCGCTTGTCACGCAGCAGATGGCAATAGCGTGGTCGCGATGTATCCAAAACTTGCCGGTCAGCATCCGGAATACATTAGCAAACAGCTCAGCAATTTTAAATCCGGCGAGCGCAAGAATCCCATCATGTCGGGCATGGTGGCCACGCTTTCGCCAGAGGACATGACAAACTTGGGCGCTTACTTCGGCTCCCAGACCGCCAAACCTGCTGCGGCCAAAAGTAACGGCGCTGGTTCTGTTGGCGAGAAGATTTTTAGAGGCGGTATTCCCGGTATCGGTGTTCCGGCCTGCGCTTCCTGCCACGGCCCTAACGGTGCCGGTATTCCGGTGCAATTCCCGCGCTTGGCAGGGCAGCATGCTGAATATACGGTTACCCAGCTTAAGGCGTTCCACAGCGGTGAACGTGTCAACGATGGCGCCAAGATGATGCGCACTATTGCTGGCAAGCTGTCGGATCAGGATATGGCGGCGGTGGCGGATTATATTCAGGGGTTACGTTAAAATTCAAACTTCATCACGCTAGGATAACCGCTTGCTATGCTGTAGCGTTAAGGGTGGCACCAGCCACCCTTAACTTTTGGTAGCACTCTCGTTAGACCTGTCAATAAATGGTCAGTCGATAAGTCAAACATGAATCAGGCATCACAGTCTTTCTCCAAGCGTATCTATGAACTCTTCAGCGCCATGCGCTTTGCCGTTAGCTTGCTGACCGTGCTGGGCATTGCTTCGATCATCGGCACTGTGCTCAAGCAAAATGAACCCTACGCTAATTATGTCGTAGAGTTTGGTCAGTTCTGGTTTGGCTTCTTTGAGACTTTGGGCCTCTACGATGTTTATCACAGCGTTTGGTTTCTCGCCATATTGCTGTTTTTGGTGGCTTTTACCAGCCTGTGCATTTATCGCAACAGTCCGCTGATGCTGCGTGAATTGCGCACTTTTCACGAACATGCGACCGAAAATTCGCTACGTAATTTCAGCCATCAACATGAGTATGCTTTGACAGGATCGGTTGAAGAGACGGTAAAAGGTCTGGCGGGTTTTCTGGCGACGCGGGGATTCCGGCATAAGGTGGTCGCGCACCGCGATGGCTCCAGGCCATCGCCGCCAAGGTTGGCAGCTATCAAAGATTAGGTTACATCTTCACCCATAGCGCGATCGTCATTATCTGTGTCGGCGGTTTGCTGGATAACAATGTGCCGTTCAAGGTGCAGGAGCTGCAGGGCTATAAAACCGTTGAAACGCTGGATATTCCTGAAGCTCAAGTACCGAAGAAAAGCCGCATGTCGGTGGCTAACCTGTCCTTCCGCGCCAATATGACCTTGGCAGAAGGCTCCAGCGCTGATGTCGCCTTCATGCTGATGCGCGACGGCTATCTGGTGCAGGAACTGCCATTTAGCATAGCGCTCAAGAAATTTCGCATAGAGCATCACGCCACCGGTCAGCCCAAACCTTTCGAGAGCGATATAGTGATTACGGATGCTGCTCTCAAATCTTGGTGTGAATATGTTTCTCTCAGGCTTACATTCCTACGGCAAGCTATGAAGTCGATGCTTGGCGGCCGATACGGAAGCGCACTGCGCCGTCACGGTTTTCTGCCAGGCTCAGCAGGTACCCACCTTGCTGAGCCTGCTTGCCGGCATGATACAGTCCGATGCCGAGGCCATTTTCTGATGTTATCTGCTTTTTGAATAATTGGTCGGCCACAAATTGCGGCATGGCGCGACCGCTGTCCAAAACTTCTACGTAAAGGCCGTCCTCATTTGCCAATATGGCTTCTACGCGTATCCCAGGTTCATTCTTGGCTTTCTCCAGCGCATTTTGCAGCAGGTTGTCGACGATGCTATCGAAAATTTCTGCATCCACCTCAGCTGCCGGAATATCATTGCCTGTGAATAAAACGCCGCTATTAGCATGGCGCTGCTTAAGATCATTCCACCATTCGGTAAGCGGCTGATTGCGAGCTGTTTGATTTTTGGGTGCCTGCAGTTTGTCCAATGTCAACGCCAGCCGATGATTCAACAAGGGCAACTGGCGTCGTATCAGTGCAACCAGTCGGACACTGTCTTCCTCACCGGTTTGCTCGGCTGCCGTACACAAGGCGCTGAGTGATTGCACCAGGTTTTTAATGTCATGCGTCAGGCGCGCTCCGGTTTCATACACTGCCTGCATGTAAGTGTTTTGTTGCAGAACCTCTTCGCGGCGTTTGGCCTCGTAAAACTCCCCAAGTAGTTGTGTCAGCAGTTTCACATGTAGCAGCAGTGCCGGGGTGAGTGGCCAGCGGGTATAAATCGTCAGGTGAAGCTCATGAAACTGAAAAGCCTCCTGGTGTTTTGTCACCGCGCCCAGCTTGTCACTGCCATCGTAGCTATGCCAACTGAGGCCGCTTACCCAAGGCAGAGCTACTACCTCTTTCATGGCAGAGTAAATGAAATTCTGCGGGGTGGATTGATGCTCAGCCAGCTCGGCAATGTTCTTGATCCATTGCTCGAAAGGCAGGCCTACACTCAGAAGATAGCGTGAGAGTAGCTGACCGATGCCGACAAATCCCGCATGCGGATTCCACAACCAGCTGATTAACAGCAGAGTTGCGGCGAGGCTAAACAACATTTTAAGGAGTATTTCAGTGTAGTCGGTCTCACTGGAAGCTCCAATGGCAAAGCTGCCGAGGACTAGAATTGCCGCAAGCAATAGAAGCAGCAAGGTGTAAAAAAAATCTAATACCGGCTGGTACTGATTATCTTCGGTTTCCACCCGCAAGAATAAAATACTGAGCGGCAGCACCGGTAACAAGTATTCAACAGCATAATAGGCAGCAGCCACGTCCTGTGTGGCATTGAGCAACTTGGGGACTACCCACAGCAGAAGTACGGCCAGTAAATAACCCACAGCCAGCAGGTAGCTGATGCGCAGCATTTTTGTGCGCGTGGAAAACACGCGTCCGCCCAGTAAACCAAATAGACCTGCCATCCAGAATGCGATTACCCACCAGTTGATGAAGAAAATCATCAGCACCCCTCCCGCCAAAAAAAGCGTAACGGCAGCAAACGAGAGATTAATTTTGGTGCGCCAGATGGGCTGCCATAGCAGGAACAGGCCATAATGCGTAAGCACCAGAGCTTTGCTCAGCGGTGAACTAAAGCCCCACAATACAACGCCATGCAAAGACAGCAGCATCAGCCCTAATACCCATTGCTGTTTCGCTGCCTGAAAAGCTTGCCGGACGGAAAAGAAATTGCTGACGTGTGAACGCAGGGATGTCATGAATTTGTCAATATAGTCGAAACTCCGCCAATTTTTGGGTTGCCTGACAATTAAAGATAAAAATAATTTAAACTAAAACATTTAGTTGCAGTTATTTATTCATGTGGTATATAGTTTGCATGTAATTTTTGACAAAGCGAAACTTAGGTTAAAAATCTAAAGTCAGCGCGACATCGATGAGAGGATAGCATAATGAAAAAACAAGCGGGTTTTACTCTAATTGAACTGGCTATTGTGCTGGTGATTATCGGCCTGCTCTTGGGCGGTGTGCTTAAAGGTCAGGAGCTAATCAACAGCGCCAAAGTTAAAAACATGGCGAGTGACTTCAAGAATACACAAGTCTATATCTATGGTTATCAGGACAAATTCAAGGCCTTGCCAGGCGACGATCATGCCGCTGCAGCCCACGTCGGCGGTACCGCTGCCACCACCGGGACGCAGAATGGGGTTATTGAAGGTCAATGGGATGCCAGTACTACCGCTGATGAATCCTTTGTGTTCTGGAACCATGTCAGGTTGGCGGGGCTTGCGCCTGGTCCAACTTTGACTACTGATGCTAACTACATTCCACGTAACGCAGATGGCGGCAAAATTGGGGTTCAGAGTGTGTCTGGATTCACAGAGATTACAGGTATGACGGGTGCCTTTGTAATCTGCTCGGACGGTATTTTGGGCAAGTTTGCCAAGCAACTGGATGTGACGCTGGATGATGGCGAGACTTCGACCGGTTCCCTGCGCGCTGTGGTAAGCGGAACACCAGGGGCTGGTGTATTGACTTCGGTCATAGTTGACTCGACAACATATACCGTCTGCCTTTCTTTCTAATCTGCCATTCAAGTTCAAGCCCGCTTCTGCGGGCTTTTCTTTTTCTGAAGGCAGATTTACATTAGAATAAGCCGCTTACAAAATTTGAATCTGCCATGACCGACAACATCGTCGAAATCGATAACCTCTCCTTTGGCTACAAAGGCCGCTTGCTGCACAAGGGCATCAATATGTCCTTTCCGCGCGGCAAGGTGATAGCCATCATGGGCGGCAGCGGCAGCGGCAAGACCACATTGCTGCGCCTGATTGGCGGCCAGCTAAAGCCCAACCATGGCCAAGTACGGGTGGATGGCGAGGTGGTACACAACCTGGATCGCTCTGGCCTTTACCGCATGCGGCGCAAAATGGGCATGCTGTTTCAGTTTGGCGCGCTGTTTACCGATTTGTCAGTGTTCGATAACGTGGCTTTCCCCATGCGCGAGCACACCGACTTGCCGGAATCGATGATTCGCGATTTGGTGATGATGAAATTGAATGCAGTTGGTCTGCGTGGAGCACACAGCCTGATGCCAACCGAGCTTTCTGGCGGTATGTCGCGCCGTGTGGCTTTGGCGCGAGCCGTAGCGCTTGATCCCGCACTCATCATGTATGACGAACCGTTTGGCGGGCTGGACCCTATTTCCATGGGCGTGATTGTCAATTTGATTCGCAGCCTGAACGATGCGCTGGGGGCCACGTCCATTGTGGTGACGCACGATGTGCACGAGACTTTTTCTTTTGTCGATTATGTGTATTTTGTATCCGAGGGAGTTGTGGTGGCAGAAGGCACTCCTGAACAGCTGAGTAAATCTGATATGCCGTTTGTGCACCAGTTTGTACATGGCGAGGCTGATGGGCCGGTGCCATTCCATTACCCCGCGCCGGATTATAAGCGCGAGATGCTGCGAGGCCATGATGCTTAAACGGCTGACAAAGCTATTGCAAGGCATCGGCAGTCGAATGTTAGAGCGCATCTGGCGACTGGGTGCCGCTGCACGTTTCTTTTTTTATACGATGGTGTATTCGGGTGAGAGCCTGCGACGCCCGCAGCTTGTCGTGCGCGAAGTGTATTTTACCGGCGTCATGTCACTCATTATTATTTTGGTGTCGGCATTTTTTGTCGGCATGGTGTTGGCTTTGCAGGGTTACAACACCTTGCAAAAATACGGTTCATCCGATGCAATTGGCGTGCTGGTAGCACTCTCTCTGGTGCGAGAGCTGGGGCCGGTAGTCACCGCCCTGTTATTTGCAGGACGCGCAGGTACAGCGATTACCGCTGAAATTGGCTTGATGAAAGCGACTGAGCAGCTATCGGCCATGGAGATGATGGCAGTCAGCCCGATTGCCCGCGTAGTTGCGCCGCGTTTTTGGGCTGGGGTGATTTCCATGCCGATCCTGGCGACCTTGTTCTCCATGACGGGCATCCTGGGCGGCTATATGGTTGCTGTGCCACTGATAGGCGTGGACGATGGAGCATTCTGGTCGCAAATGCAGGCCAACGTGGATTTCAAGGAGGACATCGTCAACGGCTTCATCAAAAGCTGCGTTTTCGGCGTAGCCTGTACCTTGATTGCCTTGTTTGAAGGCTACGATGCACCGCCTACGGCTGAGGGCGTCAGTCGCGCTACGACGCGCACGGTAGTGATTTCCTCGCTGGCAGTGCTGGGGCTGGATTTTGTGCTGACTTCGTTCATGTTAAGCCCATAACACTGGGCGCAAAAGTATGGGAGAAAAAATGGAACGGACAACAATAGATTTATGGGTGGGGATTTTTGCGGCGGCAGGTTTGGCAGCCATGATGGGCCTGGCCATGAAGGTGGGTAATCTAACCACCTCCGGCATAGGTGAAACTTATGCCGTGACCGCTGCTTTCGAGAACATCGGTGGGCTCAAGGCACGCGCGCCGGTGAAAAGCGCGGGGGTGGTGGTCGGCCGCGTGGATGGTATCCAGTTTGATACCAAGACTTATGAAGCCATCGTTACCATCAAGATCGACAAGCGTTATGAATTTCCCAAGGACACTTTCGCCAGCATCTACACTTCCGGTTTGCTGGGCGAGCAGTATGTGGGGCTGGATGCTGGTGGCGACTCGGTCCCATTAAAAAATAATGATAAAATCGCGCACACTCAGGATGCGGTGGTCTTAGAGAAGATGATTAGTCAATTCTTATACAACAAAGCCTCCGAGACTGGCGATACGAAGTCCGGCGATAAAAAACAGGTGGGAGAAAAATGAAAAGCTTTACGCAATTCTTGTTAGGTTTAACCATGATGGGGCTGGCTGCTAGCAGCGTGGCTGAGATAACGCCGCCTGATGTGCTGGTTAAGCATACTGCAGAAGAAGTTCTTGAGATCGTGAAGAAGGATAAAGATATCCAGGCGGGCGACCAAAAAAAGATTTTTGCTCTAGCCGAGGAAAAAATTCTGCCGCATTTCGATTTTGAACGCATTTCACGCTTAGTGTTGGGTAAGAGTTGGGTGCGTGCCACCAAAGAACAGCAGGAAAATTTTCAGCGTGAATTTCGCAGTTTGATGTTGCGCACTTACGCTTCAGCATTGTCCAAATATCGTAATCAGGTGATTGATTACAAGCCGCTACGCGCGCAGCCTGGCGACACCGATGTGACTGTTAAAACCCTGATCCTGCAACCAGGTGGTCAGCCTATAGGCGTGGATTACAGCCTGGAAAAATTGCCGGATGGTTGGAAGGTTTATGACATCGTGATTGAAGGCGTAAGTCTGGTGACCAATTATCGCGGTCAGTTTTCCAACGAAGTTCGTCAGTCTGGTATGGACGGCCTGATTCAGAAACTGGTCGAAAAAAATAAGGGCGCTGGTGCAGACAGGAAGCAGGGATAATTTGGCTCAGATCATACAGGATGGCAGCCGCTGGCTGGTTAGCGGTGCCATGACAGTGGCACAAATGAACGCTTTGCTGGCCGAAAGCGCTGCTCTGGCTGCTGCTGACCAAGTCGAGATTGACTTGAAAGCAGTATTGGACGTTGATACTACGGCCATCAGCCTGCTGTTTGAATGGCTGCGTCAGGCGTATACGCGCAAGTCCAAAGTGGTGTTTTCAAACCTGCCGCAGAATCTCACCAGTCTGGCGACACTCTACGGCGTCCTCGAACTCATACCCCAATCTACTCATTGAGCTTGGGCTGATGGCACCCGGCGTGCTAACTCCCTGGCAAAGCACTTTTAGATGACTCCCGCAATCAAGATTGATCAGGTTCACAAGCATTTCGGCACTTTACATGCGCTGAAAGGCATAGACTTGACCATTGAGCAGGGCGAATTTTTTGCCCTGTTAGGACCTAACGGCGCCGGCAAATCGACGTTGATCAACCTGCTGGCTGGGCTGTTGCGTCCAAGTAGCGGTAAGCTCTCAGTGATGGGCTTTGATGTGGTTCAGCAGTATCGTCAGGCGCGTCATGCATTGGGTGTGGTGCCGCAGGAGCTGGTGTTCGACCCTTTCTTTAATGTGCGCGAAATGCTGCGGTTTCAGGCTGGTTATTTTGGTCTTGGCACAGAAAATGATCCATGGATTGATGAAGTGATCGAAGCGCTGGGATTAACCGATAAAGCAACTACCAATATGCGGCGTTTATCCGGCGGCATGAAGCGCCGTGCACTGATTGCGCAGGCCTTGGCACACAAGCCGCCGGTTCTGGTGCTGGATGAACCTACGGCCGGGGTAGATGTTGAGTTGCGCCAGATATTGTGGGAATTCATCAAGCGCCTCAATCGTGAAGGCCACACCATTATTCTTACCACGCATTATCTGGAAGAAGCCGAGACCTTGTGTTCACGCGTGGCCATGATGAAGCAAGGCGAGATTGTCGCGCTGGATAGCACGGCTAATTTGCTCAATCATTTTCCCGGCAAGAATTTGCGCCTCAAGCTTGGCTCAGCTTTGCCGCAGAGCTTGAGTGCGATGTTGCGCAACGAGGAGGACGGTGAATACATGCTGGCGCTGAGCGAAGTCACGCAGGTTGAATACGTGTTGGCAGAATTGCGCAGCGCGAATGTCGTAGTAGAGGATATGCAACTGATAGAAGCCGATTTGGAAGATGTTTTTGTTGAGTTGGTGGGGCGTAAATGAATTTGATCAGCAGCTCTACGCGCGGTCCCTGGACATTGTTCAAAAAAGAGCTGTTACGCTTTTGGCGCGTGAGTTTTCAGACCGTAGCAGCCCCGGTGATGACCGCGCTGCTGTATCTGCTGGTGTTTTCGCATGTACTGGAATCACGGGTGCAGGTGCATGGCGTGAATTACACCTCTTTTTTGATACCCGGCCTGATTATGATGTCGGTATTGCAAAACGCTTTTGCCAATAGCTCATCCAGCCTGATTCAATCCAAGGTGATGGGCAATATCATTTTTGTGTTACTGACGCCTATCTCCTATCTGGAGTTCTTTCTGGCATTCCTCGCCTCCTCCATTGTGCGGGGCTTGGTGGTGGGTCTGGGCATTTATCTGGTGGCAATCATTTTTATTGATCTGCCGATGGTTCATCCTTGGCTGATTTTGGCATTTGCCGTGCTGGGTAGCGCACTGCTAGGGGCGTTTGGCATTATTGCCGGCATCTGGGCGGACAAATTCGACCAGATGGCAGCGTTCCAGAACTTCATTATCATGCCGCTGTCTTTTTTATCCGGTGTATTTTATTCGATCCACTCGTTGCCGCCGTTTTGGCAGGCAGTGTCGCAGCTCAACCCGTTCTTTTACATGATAGATGGTTTCCGCTACGGATTTTTGGGCGTAGGTGACATCTCGCCAGCGATTAGCCTTAGCGTTGTCGGTGCCAGCTTTTTTGGCCTATCATTGATAACACTACGGATGCTGAAAACCGGCTACAAGCTGCGAGGGTGAATATGCCAAGGTTGATATGTTAAGTGCGGAAGAATTAAAGGGCTACATCATGCAAGGCCTGGCCTGCAATTATGTAGCAGTGCTGGGTAATGACGGCCAGCATTTTGAGGCTGTCATCGTCAGCCCGCAATTTTCTGGTAAAAATATGGTGCAGCAGCATCAATTGGTCTACCAGGCACTGGGCGACCGCATGCGCGAGGAAATCCACGCGCTGTCGATGCGTACCTTTACGCCAGAGGCTTGGGCACGTTCTGCTGCTGAATTAAAGTAATGAATTGAAAATGGAGAAATAAAATGGATGCACAACAAATGATCAAGAATCAAGTCAGCGCTAATCCGGTGGTGCTTTATATGAAGGGTACGCCGCAGTTTCCGCAGTGCGGATTTTCCAGCCTGGCGGTGCAGATACTCAAGGCCTGCGAAGTAAGCAATCTGGTGACGGTGAATGTATTGGAAGATCCCGATATCCGCGAAGGCATCAAGACTTATGCCAACTGGCCGACCATTCCCCAGTTATATATCAATGGCGAATTTGTTGGCGGCGCTGACATCATGCGTAGCCTGTATGAACAAGGTGAACTGCAAAAACTGTTGCAAGAAATAGCGGCCTGATTTGGACAAGCTTGTTATTCAGGGCGGCGTTCCGCTGCATGGAGAAGTGCGTATTTCGGGGGCTAAAAATGCAGCCTTGCCGATTTTATGTGCTGGTCTGCTGGCAGAAACTCCGCTCAGGCTGACTAACGTTCCTCATTTGCGGGATGTGGCAACCACATTGACCTTGCTCGGCCACATGGGTGTGCAGGTCTGCATGGACGACAGCATGTGCCTGGAACTGGACGCCAGCAATATTCATACGCAGGAAGCGCCTTACGAAATGGTGAAGACCATGCGTGCGTCTATCCTGGTGCTGGGACCGCTATTGGCACGCTTCGGTCATGCACGGGTATCGTTGCCTGGCGGCTGTGCCATTGGTTCGCGGCCGGTAGATTTGCATATCAAGGGCTTGCAGGCCATGGGCGCGGACATCCGTATCGAACATGGCTACATTGAAGCCCGTGCAGCAAGGCTTAAAGGTGCACGTGTGTTCATGGACCTGGTAACCGTGACCGGCACTGAGAATCTGATGATGGCTGCAGCACTGGCAGATGGCACCACCTATTTGGAAAATGCCGCGCGCGAGCCGGAAGTGGTTGACATGGCACAATGTCTGGTCAAAATGGGCGCGCGCATTGAAGGCGCCGGTACTGATGTGATTACTGTGCATGGCGTAGAGCGTCTGCATGGCGCGCAACACGAAATTGTCTGTGATCGCATAGAGGCAGGCACTTATCTGGTAGCTGCAGCTATGGCTGGCGGCGATGTGAAGCTGCACAATGCGCGCGCAGATTTGCTAGAGGCGGTGATTGAAAAGCTGCGTGAAGCAGGTGCCAGTGTTGAGCATGATGACAATACGATCGCATTGAAAAGCACTGGTAAACTGAAGGCGGTAAATCTTCGAACCGCCCCGCATCCGGCTTTTCCGACCGATATGCAGGCGCAGTTCATGGCGTTGAACACGGTGGCCGATGGCGTGGCGCGCGTGACTGAAACCATATTCGAGAATCGCTTCATGCATGTGCAGGAAATGCAGCGCCTCGGAGCTGAGATTGAAGTGGAAGGCAATACGGCGATTGTACGCGGGGTCGATTATCTGGATGGCGCCACGGTGATGGCGACGGATCTGCGGGCCTCGGCCAGTCTGGTGCTGGCTGGTTTGGTGGCGCGTGGAGAAACCACCATAGAACGCATTTATCATATCGACCGTGGTTATGAGCGTATAGAAGAAAAACTGTCGCAACTCGGTGCGCGTATACGTCGCGTAAGCTAACTGGAAATAAAAGCATGATTACCATTGCCCTGTCGAAAGGCCGGATTTTTCAAGAAACCACGCCACTGTTGGCTGCGGCTGGCATTACTGCGCTTGAAGACCCGGAAACTTCGCGCAAGCTGATACTGTCGACCAATCGTCCCGATGTACGACTGATTATCGTGCGCGCCACGGATGTACCGACTTATGTGCAATACGGCGCGGCAGACATGGGCATTGCCGGTAAGGATGTACTCAACGAGCACGGCGGGGAAGGCCTGTATCAGCCGCTGGATCTCAAGATTGCACGTTGTAAAATGATGGTGGCGGTGCGCGAGGACTTCGATTATTTCGGCTCAGTGTGCCGTGGTGCACGGCTCAAAGTAGTTACCAAATATGTCAAAACCGCGCGTGAACACTTTGCCGATAAAGGCATGCATGTTGACTTGATCAAGCTCTATGGCTCGATGGAACTGGGCCCCTTAGTTGGCTTGGCGGATGCTATTGTTGACTTGGTCAGCACTGGCGGCACACTGCGTGCCAATAATTTGAAGGCGGTGGAAGAGGTGGCTGCCATCAGTTCGCGCTTGGTGGTCAACCAGGCATCGCTCAAACTCAAGCGTGATTTGCTGCAACCCTTGATGGATGCCTTCGCTCAAGCCGTTGCCAATAAACAGGATTAATGCATAAGCGCCTTTAATATGAATATCAGACGTTTTTCTTCCACCCAAGCCAATTTTGACGCTGAGCTCAAGCAGTTGCTTGCCTTTGAAACCGCGCAGGATGACGAGATTGACCAAGTCGTCGCTAACATTCTGCGTGATGTTAAAAAGCGCGGCGATGCTGCCGTACTGGAATACACCCAGCGTTTTGATCGCTTGAATGCGGCTACTATTGCCGAATTGGAGCTTTCTCAGGCAGAACTGAAAGCAGCACTGGGCAGCCTGCCTGCAGACCAACGTCAGGCGCTGGAACAGGCCGCTGAGCGTGTGCGGGCTTATCACGAGAAGCAGTTGATGTCATCCTGGAGCTACACCGAAGACGACGGCACTTTACTGGGACAGCAAGTTACCTCATTGGATCGTGTCGGCCTCTATGTGCCGGGCGGCAAAGCAGCCTACCCTTCATCGGTCTTGATGAATGCGATCCCGGCCAAGGTGGCAGGTGTCGAAGAGTTGATCATGGTGGTACCAACGCCGGGTGGTGAAAAGAATGCGCTGGTGCTGGCCGCCGCAGCGGTATGCAGAGTTAATCGCGTGTTCTGCATCGGCGGTGCACAAGCCGTGGGTGCGCTGGCATATGGCACCCAAACCGTGCCGCAGGTGGACAAGATTGTCGGGCCCGGCAATGCTTATGTGGCCGCTGCCAAGCGCCGCGTGTTCGGGGTGGTAGGCATTGACATGGTGGCCGGTCCTTCTGAAATTCTGGTGATTTGCGACGGCAAAACCAATCCGGACTGGATTGCCATGGACTTGTTCTCGCAAGCTGAACACGATGAACTGGCGCAAGCGATATTATTGTCACCGGACGCTGCATTTCTCGATCAGGTGGCCGCAAGCATTGATCGCCAGGTGGAAGAAATGCCTCGCAAAGACATCATCCGCACTTCGCTGCAGGACCGTGGTGCGCTGATCCAGGTGCGCGACCTGGAGGAAGCGGTAAGCATCGCCAACTTCATTGCTCCGGAACACCTGGAATTGTCAGTGGACGATCCATTGGCGTTCAGCAAAAAAATCAAACACGCCGGCGCCATTTTCATGGGACGTGATACCTGCGAAGCGCTGGGTGACTATTGCGCAGGCCCTAACCATGTATTGCCGACTTCACGCACGGCACGTTTTTCTTCGCCGCTGGGGGTATATGATTTCCAGAAGCGTTCCAGTTTGATCATGGTTTCCTCGCAAGGCGCACAGACGTTGGGCAGAATGGCTGTCACGCTGGCTTATGGCGAAGGCTTGCAGGCACACGCACGTTCCGCCGAATATCGTCTGAAAACAGGCACCGTCTGAAATCATGAGCAAGTTCTGGAGCCAGGTCGTACACGACCTCACCCCCTACGTGCCTGGCGAACAGCCCAAGCTGCTCAACCTCATCAAGCTCAACACCAACGAAAATCCCTACGGTCCCAGCCCCAAGGTGCTGGAAGCGTTGCGTGCCGAGGCGGCCGATAGTTTACGACTGTATCCCGACCCTGATTCCGTTAAGCTCAAAGCGGCCATTGCTGAGTTTCATGGGCTGACTTCTGCACAAGTGTTTGTCGGCAACGGCTCAGATGAAGTGTTGGCACACACTTTTCAGGCGCTTTTGAAACATGATGCAGCGCTGTTATTTCCCGATATTACCTATAGTTTCTACCCAGTTTATTGCGGCCTCTATGGTATCAAGTATGAGACCGTACCATTAACCGAAAGCTTTGAAATTCGTATTGACGACTACCAGCAGCCCAATGGCGGCATCATTTTCCCCAATCCCAATGCGCCTACCGGCCGTTTGCTGGCGTTAGCGGAAATCGAGCGATTGCTGAAAGTAAACACTGACTCGGTCGTGGTGGTAGACGAGGCCTATATAGACTTCGGTGGCGAATCTGCAGTTGCACGGGTTAATCGCTATCCGCAACTGCTGGTGATACACACTCTGTCCAAGGCGCGTTCTCTGGCAGGTTTGCGCGTTGGTTATGCGGTGGGCCATCCGGATTTGATCGATGCGCTGCAGCGCGTTAAAGGCAGCTTCAATTCCTATCCTTTGGACCGCTTCGCCCAGGCTGGCGCTATAGTGGCCATGCAGGATCGAGCGTATTTTGAAAATACCCGGCAAAAGGTTATTACTACACGCACCAAGTTGATAAGCGATCTGGAAGCTCTGGACTTCAGCGTGTTGCCCTCTGGCGCTAACTTTATTTTTGCGCGCCATGTAAGCCGGGATGGCGCCGAGCTTACCGCCCAGTTGCGCGAACGCAGTATTATTGTGCGGCACTTCAAAACCCCCGCTCGTATCGCCCCGTTTCTGCGCATTACCATAGGCACCGAGCATCAGTGTCGGGCGCTGGTTGAGGCGTTGACAGAGATTGTAGCGACTGCCAATCCCTAGTTGCCGGTTTTATTGATAATTAATACTAAAGCAGGGATGGCGCATGAGTTTGAATTTGCCAGGAAGTAAGTGTTAGAATGTTGCGGTTAACCATATTGTTATAAATAAATGTATTATTAGCTCGTGTTAAATCAGAAGCTTGTAACCAAATCGGAGGAAGTATCATGGCACAAACCCAAATGGCATTAGACTCACTGGATTTCGACGCAACAGTAGCACTAGCTACCGCGGTAGCACCGCACGTGGACATTCTTGAAATCGGTACCCCATGCATCAAGCACAACGGCATCAAGATGCTGGAAGTCCTCAAGGCAAAATTCCCCAACAACAAGATTCTGGTTGACCTGAAGACCATGGACGCCGGCTTTTACGAAGCCGAGCCATTCTACAAGGCCGGCGCAGACATCTGCACCGTGCTGGGTACAGCCGACCTGGGTACCATCAAGGGTGTGGTTGACGTAGCCAACAAGTACGGCAAAGAGTGCCAGGTTGACCTGATCAACGTCACCGACAAAGCCAAGCG
>Ga0137438_1000074_pt1 | contig 14817 bp, 11 predicted proteins | sample EasRivERMGT157_2_FD_102327 | JGI IMG/M metagenome (GOLD analysis project Ga0137438, IMG submission 102327) | Soil microbial communities from meander-bound floodplain in the East River, Colorado, USA - East River MetaG ERMGT157_2 | ecosystem: Environmental > Terrestrial > Soil > Floodplain ... | reverse complement strand
GTCGCCGCAGTTTTTTGCGGGCAACCGGATGGATGTCCTTTTTCGGATTTATCACTATTGCGTCGATCGGTGCATTGCGCATGATGTTCCCTCGAGTCTTATACGAACCGCCGAAATCCTTCAAGGCCGGAAAACCGTCGGATTATCTTCCGATGTCGGTATCGGAAAAATACAAGGATACTGAGCGTGTCTGGATCTGCCGCGATGAAGAGAATATTTTTGCCCTCGTAGCGATTTGTACGCATTTAGGTTGTACGCCGCGCTGGCTTGCTGCCGAAGCAAAATTCAAATGTCCCTGCCACGGGTCAGGATTCACGTTCGAAGGAGTCAACTTCGAAGGACCGGCACCGCGTCCGCTTGAAAGGGCGAAGATCGTTCTTACGGAAACCGGAGAATTGCTTGTCGATAAAGGCACCACGTTCCGCTATGAAAATGGCGATTGGGTGAAGCCCGATTCATTCTTGAAAGTATAAGAAAAGTTATATTTGTGTAAGTCACTATTCTGCTAAAGACTAACGACTAAGGACTAACGACTTTACTATGGCACTAAAACTACCATTTGTTCCCCCGAAGCCGCCGCCGATCGATAAGGTGAAGAAGGATATCACGCAATCCGAAGCGTGGAAATCCATCTTCCGGCATTCCTACCAGGATAATCAGCGTAACCGTGCTTTGCAGATCGTCGATAACGTCTTTCTGCATTTGCATCCTGTCCGCGTTCCGCGCCATGCAACGAATTATTCATTCACATGGGGTATGGGTGGAATTACGTTTTTGCTCTTCATCCACTTAACGGTCACCGGTATCATTCTGATGTTCTGGTACCGTCCCACAGAGGCATTTGCCTTTCAGGATATGAAGGCATTAATGAATGACGTATCGTTCGGACCGCTGCTGAGAAACCTTCACCGGTGGGCAGCGCATTCGATGGTGATCACCGTCATGCTTCATATGTTCCGTGTCTTTTTAACAGGATCGTATAAACCGCCGCGCCAATTCAACTGGGGCGTCGGAGTTATACTTCTTCTTCTTACATTCCTTCTTTCATTCACCGGATATCTACTTCCGTGGGATCAGCTTTCGATCTGGGCGGTAACAGTAGGAACGAACATGGCGCGTTCAGTGCCGCTGCAAGGATCGGAGGGACCGTTCTCCAACTACCTTGGACTCAGGCCCGATAATGACATCAGGTTTATTCTGCTGGGAGGTACGCAAGTAGGCGAACCTACATTGCTTAGGTTCTATGTGGGGCATTGTATCTTCCTGCCATTTATTGCGGCCACACTCATGGCAGTGCATTTCTGGCGCGTTCGAAAAGATGGCGGCATTTCAGGACCCGTACTAAATACGAAGGCAAGCGAAGGTGCAAAATACATTGCCGAGAAAATGGCAACCAAGCGCATTGCGCAGATCAAAGGTGTTCCGGCCAACGGTAATGGCGCTGCGAAACCTGCAGCTGCTCCGGCAAAAGCACCGGCTGCACCGAAACCTGCCGCAGCTCCGGCTGCTGCTGCACCCGGTGCCGCTCCTGCAGCACCGCCTGCCGGAGGAGCAAAAGCTCCGCCGCCGTGGCTGAAGAAATAAGTTGTATCAAATGGTAGGCGCAGGGCTTTAGCCCGTGAGCGCGTTCAGTGATAGACTCTCACGCGGGCTAAAGCCCCGCGCCTACCGAGAAAAGGAAAAAGAATTTCTGCTAACGACTATCGACTAACAACTAACGACTGCTTATGTCAGAAGGCTTACATAATTTTTGGCTGATCCTCAGCAAACCGGACAATGTCCCGATCGTGCTGATGGTCATTCTCGTTTCTTTCTATTCCTGGCTTGCCTATAAACAGGCAAGAAGGAATGACCGGCTTGGCATTTACGAAGCGACTCAGGCTGATAAAGTCCAGGTCTGGCCATACCTTGTGAAGATCGAATTCCTTGTGACGATCATCGTCCTGATCATTCTTACCGTCTGGGCGATCACCATTAATGCTCCTCTGGAAGAAGCGGCGAATCCGACTTTGACGCCGAATCCTTCGAAAGCACCGTGGTACTTCCTTGGATTGCAAGAGATGCTCGTCTATTTTGATCCCTGGATTGCCGGCGTGATGCTTCCGACATTTATCATCGTCGGTCTGATCCTTGTTCCATACATAGATCCGAATCCAAAAGGGAATGGATATTACACCTTTAAAGACCGTCCGTTTGCTATTGCAACATTCGCGATCGGATTTCTCATCCTATGGGTATTGCTGATCGTGCTTGGAACATTCATGCGCGGTCCGGGCTGGTATTATTTCTGGCCCTGGGAATACTGGGATACTCACCGCGTCGTCGCACTGACGAACGTCGATATCTGGGAAGGGTTACTCGGCATTCCGTCGAAAAATGTTGACGGCTCGTTCAATCTTGTCCAGGTCGCCCTTGGCGGCGCTCTGGTGATCGGCTTCCTTGCCGTACTGCCGATGTGGATCTGGAAAAAGTATAAAGAAAAATCACCTGTGCTCAAACAGATGGGAGCATTGAAATACGCAATGACGGCTGTGCTCTTCTTAATGATGGCCGGGCTTCCGATCAAGATGTTCCTGCGTCTGGCATTCAACATCGAATACATCTGGGTATTCGGTATCGGGCACGATCTGTTTTTTAATATCTAATTTTATAGTCGATTTTCCCTTCTATGGCAAATACGAATCCTAACATGCCGAAAAAGGCGCCGTGGTGGAACCCCTTCAAGTTCTTTGAAGTCCGCAAGAGCATTCCTGTGGAGCAGCGCTCGTATACAAAGATCTACGGCATCCTGTCGATCCTGCTTTTCGCGTTTACAGTATGGGCCGTGCTTGATGAAGTCATGACCCGCCGCCCGTGGAAAGATGTGCAGGCGGATTTCAAGGAATTCAAAGCGACCAGACTGAAGCTCGAGATAAAGAAAGAGAAAGCAAAGATCGATCCTGCCGTCCGGAAGGATCTGAAAAAGCGCCTTGCCGATCTGGATAAGCAGGTGAATTCGGATTCGTATCTCGGAACACTGGATCAGATCAACGATCTTGAAAAGAAGATCTATAAGGCACAGCGCGATTATACGTTCGCAAAAGCCACCTCCGACGAAACATACTACTATCTCGATGAAGAGCGTACGCAGCATAAGGATACTTCTTCCCGGGCCAAGGATTTCCGGGAGATCGAAGCGAAGAAAGTGAAACTACTTGTGGCAGTGAACGATCTTCTGCATCAGGATACGGTGCTCAAGGGAAAGATCCTGCCGATCCAAAAAGCCTTCAAAGAAGCTCAGCGCGTCAATGATTCTGTCTATGCGAATGTCATTGTCCTTGAGCGCAAGCTCGAGGCAGTTGATAAGATGCCGATCGCAGTAAAACAGACAATGCTCATTAACTATGAGAAGACGAATTTCAATAACCTCAAGATGCGCATTGATCGGTGTGAAACATGCCATCTGAGCTATGCCGATCCGCTGTTCAAGAATGATACGCTCGTCTCAAGCGATAAGAGCGAGATCAAAGCCTGGCTGAAAGCGAATAAGTATAATGACCAGGAGCATTACAAGATCGAAAAGCTCGGAGCAAATAAAGATACTGTCGTTGCAGTTGTCTCTGCACTATTCCGTTTGCATCCGAATGTTGATCTCTTCATTAAAGGCCACAAGCTTGGGGAACCGCCGGGAGCAGGGGTCTTAGGTTGCACATCGTGCCATGCAGGACAAGGACCATCGATCGTTTCTCCGGAATTTGCCCATGGTTTCCAGGAACATTGGTCCGAGCCGCTACTCACAGGCCATTATGTTGAATCTTCGTGCCAGAATTGTCATTCAGGCAAAATCGATTTCGAAGGTGCGAAATTTATTTCGATGGGTAAGAAGCTTTTCACCGATTTCGGATGCTACGGCTGCCATAATATGCCGGGATATGAAAATACCCCGGGACAGGCTCCGTCGCTTCTGAACATTTCGAAGAAAGTAACGCCGGAATGGATGTTCCAGTGGATCAAGAATCCACGCGGATGGGGCAAAGGCGCCCGAATGCCGAACTTCATGCTCTCCGACGAAGAAGCAAAAGCGGTGACGGCATTTATCATTGATCAGTCCAAAACTTCGAGCTATGCACCTCTTGCGCATTATGGCGGAGGGGGAGATGTCACTCGCGGTAAGCAGCTGTTCTTCGACGATGGTTGCGTTGCCTGCCATGCAATGGATGAGTATAAGAGCGATGCGAGTATGCGTCTGAAAGAAGGAAATGCATTCGGAGCGAATCTGAATAAAGAAGGCTCGAAAGTGACGGCTCCGTGGCTTTTTGACTGGCTGAAAAATCCCAAGAATTATCTGCCGCATTCGCGTATGCCAAGTCTTCGTCTCACTGATGAAGAAGCCGCCGATCTTACAGCTTATATCATGGGGCATACCGGTGTCAATGACGATGCGAAGAGCTCATTAAGCGGAGATATTACTGACGCAGCACTAATCAAGAAAGGCGAGGGCTTGGTACGCTCATACGGCTGTTTCGGCTGCCATGAGATCAAAGGAATGGAAGGCGAGGCGAAAGTCTCTGTTGCTCTTAATACCTTCGGCAAGAAAACGCCCGGTGAGTTGTTTTATGGAAATGTCGATGGTGAAACCCTCGGCGGATTCCGCAAGGAATTCAAGAAAGCAGGATTAGCGCTCGGCGAGATCGAAGAATCGGCGATCCATGAGAATCAGGATTGGTACACATGGGTCGTTGGCAAGATGAAGAACTCCCGTATTTATGCTACCGAACGCATTCCGTCGAGGATGCCGAACTTCTCAATGTCGGTTCAGGAAACATTCGCCCTGACCGTTTTCCTGAAGAGCCAGACAGGGGTGTTTATCCCTGCAGGTTATGGCGATCCTTTGAAGGAGCCGGTACAACAGGCGCTCGATAAAGGCAGAATGTTCATGCACTGGAATAACTGTGTCGGATGCCATAAGATCGAATCGGCAGGAGGATACGTTGCAAAATATATTAACGAGAAATATGCCGGCGATGAAAATATCGCCTATTATGCGCCGCCGTATCTCGGCCCCGAAGGTGACCGTGTCCAGGAGCAATGGCTGCATCAGTTCTTAGCAGGACCGTTCAAGATCCGTCCGCTCGTCAAGCTCAGGATGCCATCATTCGGCTTCAGCGATGAGGAGATCGCAACGGCAACGAATTACTTCCTTGCAACGAAGAAGCGGCCGTTCGTGATGACAAGTTATGATTATCCTGTCACTGCTTCGCTGCTGCCTTCCGGCAAAATGCTCTTTGATAAGCTGAAATGTCTCTCCTGCCATACGATGGGAGGATCGGGAGCAAATCCGGCAAAAGCACCTGACCTTGAGAACGTTCGCAAGCGCATCAGGCCGGATTGGATTTCAGTTTGGCTTGCGCATCCCGATGCGCAAATGCCGGGAACACCGATGACAGGCTTCTGGTGGAGCGGCGGTAAACTCGCTCCGGCAGATCCTGCAGTTCTGGGTGGCGATCCAATGATGCAGATCAAAGCCGTAGCTGAATATGTGCATTCCATCGGCAAGGAATCGATCCCTGCGCCGACGCCGTATGCAACGATCGGCGGATCGGATAAATATGTCATGCCGAACGGCGATTACGAGGCTGCTATGATGCGCCTGGAAATGCCGACGGCTTCAATGATGACGCAGACCCCAACTTCTGCTCAGAAACATAGTGAGCTGCAGACAAAGAAGAAATCGAAGAGTATTTCGATGCGCTAGATTTTTCTCTCATTTCACAATAATGCCCGCTTTTTAGCGGGCATTTTTTTCTCGGTATTATTGTAAGACTATGGTCTTATGAAGCTACTTCTGACCATTTCCTTCCTCTGCTGCACTGCGGCTTCCTTCGCTCAGCGAGTGCCTTCGAGCTGCGATGCGCCGGATTCTCTTAAGAAATTTTATCGCGAAGATGCAGCATGGCTCGCTTATCAATTTGAAAAAGAAACACAGTCATCCTTTGTCGATAGTGTAATTATTCCTCAACCGTTACAAGATATATTTATGCGAGCACTTCTGGCAGTTCATAACGCCTCCGTTTTACCTGCCGTCGATACATTGACAAACTTCAAATTTTCACGGGATTTTGGCCCGACACCGACTTCCTTTAGCAGTGTTCATCCTTTTTCGCTTGACCGTATAGTATTGTCGGCAGATTCAACTATTCTCTGGGAGCGTAACCTTGTTAAGGGAATAAGCCCAACGGGGAATAGCACCTTTGATAGCTTAATGAAAGTATATGGGATTACCTTTGATTCTATTTATTACTACCCGAACTATTGGATTGCACTTACTCATATACCATACAACATATTAGTCCTTGATTCGCTGATCAATATCGCAGCATCAGATCATTTACTTGCCGATTTTTTTGGCTGGGTAGGCGGCGGTGATATGACAGAAGGACATCTCCAAAAGGATAGTTCAATTACGCTGATTTACTCGGTTGGCTGGGGCGACTGTCCCAGCGGATGTATCGAACGCCGGTTTTGGCACTTTACGGTATTTCTCGATTGCTCGGTTCGTTTTGATTCTTCCTATGGAGATCCTTTGAGCGGAAATAAAGTCGTTGCTGAAACTGAAACGCATTATCCTCTGATCCTTCATCCAAATCCGGCAATGGATAAGCTCATTATTACAACTCTGCCGCGAAACGTTATCCATCTGCTTGATCTTCAGGGGAAAGAAATAGCAACAACATTGTGCAAAACTGAAAAATTGGAATTAGATGTATCCCCTCTTCCAAAAGGGATATACATTATCAATGTCGTCGATAAAACAGGAAATCACCAAAGCGCAAAGTTTATTAAAGAATAAAAGTATTTATGAAGTTTACTCTCTCAGCCTTATTGATCACTGTTTTGTTTACTTCCTGTTCAAAAAAACAGGAGGAGCAGGAAGCTATCTATAACTCCGCTTATAAAGTCATCTCCGTCACAAACGGTGGTACGATCAAAGGGATGGTGAAAACCGACCCAACCCCGAAATACCAGGCATCGATCGAAACGCAGAAGGATCAGGATGTCTGCGGCACGTCACATCCGAATCAGAGCCTGCCGGCCGCTTCCGGAGAGGTCCCAAATTGCGTTATCGGACTTGAGAAAATTTCTGAAGGAAAAGATTTCGCAAAGAAAGAATATACCTTCGATCAGAAGGGTTGTGAGTTTCTTCCTTATGTGCAGATATTGCCGGTAGGCTCATCTATCGTCGTGAGTAATTCGGATAAGGCGCTTCATAACTTCCATATTAGTCGGAACGGTGAAACTGTCGTCAATGAAGCCCAGCCCGAAGGCGCTCCTCCGCGCGAAGTGAATCTTAAACAGAAAGGCCTCCACGTTGTGATGTGCGATGTTCATCCCTGGATGAAGGCTTATATCTGGATGGCTGATCATCCATATTACACGATGAGCGATGCGGCAGGGGCATTTACTCTCAGTGATGTGCCTCCCGGAAAATATAAACTCATCTTATGGCGGGATAATTGGAATGTTGAGGAAGTAAAAAACAAAGGCGGAGTTATCGAGTCCTATAAATGGGCAAAGGATATTTCGAAAGAGCAGGAAGTGACTGTTGAGGCAGGGAAGGATGTAATAGTAGATTTTAGCTTACCTTAAAAAAAAGGGCGGACTAAGAGTCCGCCCTCCTAATAGGATCAATATACTTCTAAATAACGGTCAAGCTCCCATTGCGTGACGGCCATTCTGTAAGAATCCCATTCCGAAGTTTTTGCTTCGATGAGTTTTTCTACACAGAATTCTCCAAGTGCTTCCCTGACGACGGTATCCTTTTTAAGTTCATCAAGAGCGTCCATGAGGCTCTTGGCAACAGTCGTAATGCCGCGTGCTGCCGCCGTCTCGTCGGTGAATTCAAAGATGTTCTCTTCTACCGGAGCCGGTGCCTTCATCTTTTTCTCGATGCCATCGAGACCTGATGCCAGCATGACTGCAAAAGCCAAGTACGGATTTGCCGTCGGATCCGGGCAGCGAAGCTCGACGCGAACCGCTTTCTCTCTGCCTGCAGTGATGCGCGGAATGCGGATCAGGGCAGAACGGTTACGCTGGCCCCAGGCTACATAGACCGGTGCTTCGTAACCGACGACAAGGCGCTTATAGGAATTGATCGTTGGGTTCAAGATCGCATTCATCGCCTTAATATGCTTGAGCTGTCCTGCGATATAATGCTTTGCAAGATCGGAAAGCTGGTATTCGCCCTTGGCATCGTGCATCAGATTCTTTTTTCCGTCCTTAGAGAAAAGCGATTGATGGACATGCATTCCGGAGCCGTTAATACCGGCAATCGGCTTTGGCATGAAGGTACAATGAAGATCATATTGCATCGCGATCGACTTCAACGTGTACTTCATCATCATCACGATATCGGCACATTTCAAGGCACCGTCATATTTAAAATCTATTTCGTGCTGTCCGATGGCAACTTCATGGTGCAGGGCTTCGACGTCGATTCCGAGTTCATGGAGGGCAAACGTCATTTCTTTGCGGATCTCCGTTCCGAGATCGGTCGCTTGATCGAAATATCCGGCTGAATCATGTGGCAGGGGACTAAGCGTTCCGTCTTCACTTTTCTTGAACAAGAAAAATTCTAATTCCGGGCCGGTGTTGAACTGGTAGCCGGCCTTTTCAGCACGGGCAATATTGCGCTTCAGGATTCCGCGCGGATCGCCGACGAATGGCGTTCCATCCGGCATGAAGACATCGGCAATGATCAGCGCCGTCACTGCACGCGTATTCTTCGACCAGGGGATGACCTTGAAGGTATCCAGGTCGAGGCTGAGATACATATCCGATTCCGAAATACGGGCGAACCCTTCGACCGAAGAGCCGTCGAACCAGACGTTGGAATCGATCGCATCCGGAAGTTTCGAGATCGGAATGGTAATACCCTTCATCACTCCGAGAATATCGGTGAAGAGCACGTTGATGAACTGGACTTTCTGTTCCTTGGCAAGAGCAAGCACTTGTTGTTTCGTCATAGATAGAATAGAATGGTTAAGTGTACGATAGAAATATGAAAAAAATGTTGTTTAGAATCATGACTTCAATTCCTCGATTGGCAATGAGGAAGTTTCTTTTGGCGATGAAAGCACGACATTCGTTCGCGTCTGCTTCACGCCTTTCCACGATTGTATTTCCGAAAGAAGTTGTTCTAAGGTCGATGTATTCCAGGTACGGATCTTCAGCAAGTGCGAACCGTCGCCGGTCACGGCATGAACTTCCATGATCTCCGGATTTTTTCGTGCCGATTCGAGAAATGCCGGATAAAGCGTGCTGGATTCGACCGTGACAAAAATGAATGCGGCAACATCCAATCCGGTTAGTTTCGGGTCGAGTTTGGCGTGGTAGCCTTCGATGATATCGCGTTCTTCTTCGAGTTTACGAAGCCGTTCGCTGATCGCCGGAAGGGAAAGCCCGATCGCCTCGGCAAGTTCGTTGCGTTTGGTACGTCCCTGGTTCTGCAGTTTCAGCAGAATGGCAAGATCGATCTCGTCAAGCCCAAGATGGGCTAACGAAGGAGTATTGCGATGGTTCTTTTTTGACAAAACGAGAATTTTTGGGTAAACTGCCGAACTTTCGTAACTTTGTAGTACAAATATAATACATTTCTTTTCTAAGGTTTTGAAAAGCATTTACTTTAATAAATAAGGCGATGGGGATAATTGACTTGCGTTCGGATACCGTAACGAAGCCCTCGGAAGCGATGCGGCAGGCAATGGCGCATGCCGTGGTCGGCGATAACGTCTTCGATGAAGATCCGACCGTTGAAGAGCTTCAGAATGAGGTAGCAGCACTTCTGGGAAAAGAAGCAGCACTCTATTGTCCTTCCGGCTGCATGACAAATCAACTTGCCGTGAACATCCAGACGACCGAAGGCGACGAAGTGATCCTTGAATCCGATTCGCATGTCTTTAATTACGAGACCACTGCTGCAAGTTTTCTCTCTCGCGTCCAGTTGAATCCTGTAAAAGCTGAAAGCAAGGGGATAATGACTGTCGAAGATGTCGATAGTGCGATCCGTGAGCAGGCATATTATATGCCGGTAAGCCGCCTGCTTGTGATCGAGAATACCCATAACCGTGCCGGCGGGACGATCTACCCGATCGAACGGATCAAAGAACTTTCGGAGTTTGCTCGAAGCAAGGGCCTTCTTATGCATCTTGATGGCGCACGTCTTTGGAATGCCTGTGTGGCCACAGGGATTTCACCGAAAGAATACGCGCAGTATTTTGATACGGTTTCTGTCTGTTTTTCAAAGGGATTGGGAGCGCCGGTCGGAAGTGCAATCTGCGGATCAAAAGAGAATATTACAAAAGCCCACAGAATGAGAAAGATCTGGGGAGGTGGTATGAGGCAGGCAGGCATTATTGCAGCCGGAGCACTTTATGCGCTGCGAAATAACCGCGAAAGGATAAAAGAGGACAATCGGAAGGCGAAACGTTTCGCTGAAATATTTTCTCAAAATGCAAAGAAAGCTTCTGTTGATCTCGATTCTGTTGAAACGAATATTATTCTTATCCGACCCAACGAAACAAATCCGGATATAGGAAAATATATTTCCGATATCCAATCCAAAGGCATCAGGCTCTCACCTGGTAAGCGGGATACGATCCGGGCAGTAACGCATCTGGATGTTACCATGGAAGAATGTGAAAAGGCTGCCCATGTAGCTGCCGAATATTTTTCATAATATGACCCCTGAGTACAAGGAATCCGATTATACCTATTTCACACCGTACCGAGTCCGTTCGCATGAATGCGACAGGCAGGGAGTCGTCCATAATTCCAGGTATCTCGAAATGCTCGAAGTTGCACGCATCGAGTTCTGCAGGGACGTTCTGTTGATCCCGATGGATAGTGGTACCTTTGCCTCGCATGATAAATACTTTTTTGTCCGCAATGCCCTTAATTATTTCTCTCCGGCGGAGTTCGACGAAGAATTGCTTATCTATACACGCGTTCCGAAAATCGGCAGTACCAGTGTGAGGATCGAACAGATCATGAACCGAAAAAGAGACGGATCACGCATTTTGGAGTGCGAGTCGGTTATGGTCCTGGTTGATGAAAAGACGAATATACCGAAGGAAATAGGGTCTGAAATTCGAATGAGAATAATTAGTGAATAAAAACATCATCGGGAAAATCGCCATTCTTTCTCTGGGTGCTGCCGTATTGCTGCAGTTCATTATGCCGTTCGTCTATCCGATAGTGGGGCATGATGCTGCCGTTCATCTCAATTGGCTCGAACAATTTCCCAAACTCTTCCGTGAAGGGAATCTCTATCCCCGCTGGATGCCCGACTCGTTCTGGGGATTCGGATCACCGGCATTTTATTTCTATCCGCCTCTGACTTATTGGGTTTCTGGTTGCATTTCCTTAATCTTTCCTTATGTATCTGCGGTTACACTCTTTGTCATAGTTGGTTGGATTTTTACATGCTGCTCGGCCGGAACATGCTATTTCTATCTCAGAGGTATCATGGTGGACCGATGGCCAGCAACAATTGGAGCTTTACTGTATGCTATACTTCCTTATAGATTTGTCGATCTCTATGTACGGAATGCATTATCCGAGCATGCCTCCTTTATCTTTTTCCCGATAATCTTTTTGGCGATAGAGATCGCAATTTCTAATTATCCTCTCACCAAACGTGAGAAACTCCTGTCTACAGTACTTTCGATCATTGGCTGGGCCGGCCTATTGATGACGAATATTCCCATGTCAGTGATCGGAATATATTCGGTACCAATTTATGGGATTCTTCGATCTTTCAAACATCGAAGACACTGGCAACTTGCATTTCCCCTTGGCGGGAGTTTTATTGCACTGGCGATAGCAGCAGTATACTGGGTGCCGATTTCTCCGTTGATTTCAGAGATCAAACTTTCCCATCTTTGGGATATAAGTTATGCTGAAGGTGAAACCGGCTATGCTTTACTTGATGTAACTTCTCACGGTCATTTACATCTCTTTTTCGTTTCTGTTAATTTATGCATTCTCATATCCTGCCTGATTCTCTATATTTCCGTCAGATTTAGTAAGCAGTTTATGTCCTATAGGGATATGCTATCAGCTTGGAATGTCATACTTTTTATTAGCTTAATTTTCCAGATCCCATACGTTCTCAAGCCACTATGGGATGTGCTTCCACTTATGAATCTGATGCAATTTACCTGGAGATGGCAGTCCCTCGGTACGTTGGCTGCCGTAGCTTGCATTACGATGATTGTCAGTAGCGGACATAGTAAAAGAAGGATCAATTGGTCGATCACCACTATTTCTCTACTCTCCCTACTGCTGTCTTTAGGTGGCTATGTTTACTTTTTTTCAGGCCTTTTTTCTCAGCCTCTACCCTCTAAGAAACTTGAATCAATTGACGCTCCCGAATACGTAAGCCGATTTGCAAGTAACAACTATGATACGGTTATCTCATCCTACCGGGCACATCGAAATGATCCCGATGTGATTGTTGTCAATGGACTTCTTACTCATTCACAGTTCTTCCCGACTGAGGAAGAAAGAGGGGAGTTGCACTTTCAAGTTGGTGGATCAACCGGGCGGTGTAATGTTGTCTTCCATACAATATATTTTCCGACATGGCATCTTTTCGATGATGGGGGCAATGAATATCCTATTGGGGCTGATTCCATCGGTCGCATCGTTGCCACACTGCCACAAGGAGACCGAAATTATGTACTCAAACTTGTTAAGACAAACCAGGAACGGATCGGCTATTGGATTTCCATTGCGGGACTTGGAATTTTTGGGCTGCTTGGGGTTATTACAATCCTTTCGCGAAGGCAAGCAACTTCGTTTTAATAGTAGCAGTTGGTGCCTCAGCGTAATAACGCAATAGCGGCTCCGTCCCGGACGTACGGATCATCAGCCATGCACCGCCTTCTAAGAGATACTTAAAGCCATCCCTGGTATTCGTTTCGGTAACTTTTAATCCTGCGATCGAGGTGAATCCCTTTTTTGCTTTCTCGAGGACCTGCGTTTTACGGTCGTCCGTAGTATGAAAATCGAACCGTTCGTATTCATGCTTGCCGTATTCTTTTTCAAGATCTTTTACTAATGCCGCAAGCGACTTTTTATAATACGCACAGATCTCGGCAAGAAGCAATCCGTTAAAGAGCCCGTCCCGCTCTGGAATATGTATGGAGGGAATACCGATACCACCGGATTCTTCACCGCCAATAAGCACTTTCTCCTCAAGCATGAATTGAGTGATATACTTGAAGCCGACCGGTGTACGTTGAATAGGGAGTTTATATTTGACGCACATTTTATCGATCATCGAAGTGACCGAGAGACTGACGACTACGTCACCTTTCTTTTTGCGGACTTCAACCAGATATTTCAAGAGCAGGCAGAGGATCATCTGCGAACTGAAGAAATTTCCGAATTCATCGATGGCGCCGATGCGATCGGCGTCGCCATCGGTGACTATTCCCAGATCAAAGCCGCCTTCGACAACGAAATTGGCAAACTCTTTCGTATTCTGTGGCAGCGGCTCGGGCGGAGTGCCGCCGAAACCCGGATTCCAGACATTATGAAGAATTCCGGTATCAGGAAGAAGATGCTCAAGCGTTTCAATGCCGGAGCCATACATCGGATCGTAGGCGATCCGCAGCTTGGATTTCTTCAGCAGAGGCAAATTCACCAACTTCGCAAGCCGCTCGATATACATTTTCTTCGCATCGAGCGGAACGATCATTTTTGATTTGACAAGTTCATCATATCCGTAAACTTCCCTCGAAACGCGGAGATCACCCGATTCAAGATTCGCGCAATTCTTCTCGATAGCCGAAATGGCATCGGGTAACGCTGCGCCTCCATACCATCCCTTGATCTTGTAGCCGTTATATTTTGCCGGATTATGGGAAGCAGTGATCATCACTCCTCCGGCAAGTTTCTTTTTGAGAATTGCCAGGGATGTGGCCGGTGTGGCAACGATACTTGTCGCAAGATAGGTTTTAATTCCGCGTGAAGCCATGACACGTGCGGCAAGTTCGGCGAATTCGCGGCTGCCGAAACGGGCATCATAGCCGATGAAGATACCGTTTTCGATCCGTGGAAGAGTCTTGAAATATTCTGCCGCTGCAAAAGAGACCTTTGCAACGTTCTCGAATGTATAATCCTCCGCGATCACATCGCGCCAGCCATCAGTTCCGAATTTTATTGGCATAGTCCAAATTGTTCTTGTAATAAAACATTCTTTTCTTCATCGCTTATTTCCCGCTTTGTCCGGGTTCCGTTTTCCAAAATGATCAGTGTATTTCCGCTTATCGTTCTTAGTCCGGTCTTTGTATAAATCGATGCCAGTGGTTTTTTGATAAACGGAGATTCCGGAGAGCGTTCATGAAAACGGCACATTAGTGCAAAATCCTGAAGTTGGCGAGGTGTGAGGGTAAAAAGATATTCAGTCTTTACTGCATCACCTTCTATTCGCGAAAAAATGAACTCGTCATTTTCCGATCTTCGGATCTGTGCCGTTCCCAGTGTATCGGTTATCACCGAGCTGTCTAAGGTCATAGGAGTCGTACTGAAATTTGAAAAACCGACATCTGCAATATATTCTTTCTCCAAATGCACCAGCAACGTCATGTGATCGAATTCAGGCCCATATCCGCCTTGCTCCCTTGCTACTCTTCCGGAAAGCATTGTCACGTTGAAGCCAAGATTTTTCAAGAGCCATGCGAACGAAGTGTTCAGTTCATAGCAAAACCCGCCGCGATTCCTGACAAGTATTTTATTCAGAAAACGTTCTTCGTCACAAACGATAGGGATGTT
>Ga0137438_1000073_pt1 | contig 14876 bp, 10 predicted proteins | sample EasRivERMGT157_2_FD_102327 | JGI IMG/M metagenome (GOLD analysis project Ga0137438, IMG submission 102327) | Soil microbial communities from meander-bound floodplain in the East River, Colorado, USA - East River MetaG ERMGT157_2 | ecosystem: Environmental > Terrestrial > Soil > Floodplain ... | reverse complement strand
GAAGCAGCTTGCCGGAACGGGTTTTCGGCAACAGGCTCACGAAGTGCACGCGCGCCGGACGCCCAATCGCGCCGAGTTGCGCATCGACCGCGGCCATCACTTCCTTCTCGTGCGCCGCCGCCAATTCTGCGGTGGCAATTTTCGACGTGTCCTTGACCACGGCAAACGCGACCGGCATCTGGCCCTTCAGCGCATCGGCGACGCCGACCACGGCGACTTCGGCGATGTTCGAATGCGATTGCACCGCTTCCTCGATCTCCCGTGTCCCCAACCGGTGGCCCGCCACATTGATCACGTCATCGGTCCGGCCGAGGATGAAGTAATAGCCGTCCGTGTCGCGGATGCCCCAGTCGAAGGTCGAGTAGACCAGCTTCTTCGTGAACGTGGAGAAGTAGGTCTTCACGAAGCGTTCGTCGTCGCCCCAGATGGTGGTCATGCAACCCGGCGGAAGCGGCGGCTCGATCACCACCACGGCCTTTTCGTTGGCGCCGGCTTCGCTTGCATCCGACTCGCGAAGCAACTTCAGGTCATAGCCGTAGGCCGGGAACGACGGGCTGCCGAATTTGATCGGCGTCTTTTCCACGCCGGGTAACGCGGTCAGCACAGGCCAGCCGGTCTCCGTCTGCCAGTAGTGATCTATGACCGGCTTGCCGAGTCCCTCGGAGATCCAGGCATGCGTCGATTCATCCAGCGGCTCGCCGGCGAGGAACAGATGTCTCAGGGACGACAGGTCGAATTTCTTCAGAAACGCCGGATCATGCTTCTTCAGAACGCGGATCGCAGTCGGCGCGGAAAACATGACATTGACCCTGTGGTCCTGCACGATCTTCCACCACACTCCGGCATCGGGTCGTATCGGCACGCCCTCGTAAAGAATCGTGGTGACACCCGCAATCAGCGGCGCATAAATGATGTACGAGTGCCCCACTGCCCAGCCGATATCGGACGTGGTGAAAATGGTATCGCCGGCGCCACCGCAGTAAATATGTTTCATCGATGCGGCCATGGCGACAGCATGTCCTCCGACATCGCGCTGTACGCCCTTCGGCTTGCCGGTAGTGCCCGAAGTGTAGAGAATGTACGACGGTTCGGAGGACTCGAGCCAAGTGCAGGGGACCGCCGCGCGCTCGTGCGCGCGGGCAAGCTCGACCCAGTCGACATCCCTTCCGGGGACGGTCGTCATTTGCGGATCGAGGCCGCGGCGATAGATCAGAACTTTGTCTGGCGGGTACTTCGAAAGCCTGATGGATTCGTCCACCAGCGGCTTGTACGGAATCACCTTGCCCATGCGGCTGCCGCCGTCCGCGGTAACCATCAATGCCGGGCGCGCGTCGTCGATGCGCGCCGCAAGGCTGGCTGCGGCAAAGCCGCCAAACACCACGGAGTGCACCGCGCCCAGGCGCGCGCAGGCGAGAACGGCGAACACGGCTTCCGGCATGTTGGGCATGTAGATGATCACCCTGTCGCCGCGCTTCAGGCCCAGAGCCTGCATCATGGCGGCGACACGGTTGACCTCATCGTGAAGCTGCCGGAAGGTGAACGATGCGGTCTTGTCGAGCTCCGTCGAAATCCAGATAAGGGCTTTCTGGTCGCCGCGTACCGCGAGATGGCGGTCGACGGCGTTATGACAGAGGTTGGTCAGTCCGCCGACGAACCAGCGGGCGAACGGAGGGCGGCCGTAGTCGAGCACGCGATCGAACGGCCGCTCCCAGTCGATCAGCAGCGCCTGCTCCCGCCAGAACCCTTCGCGGTCTTCAATCGAGCGGCGATGAAATTCAGCGTAACGCTGTGCCATGGGTCTTCTCCCTCGTGCCGCCTTTTCAGGCGATCTTGACGGCCGCGCGGCCGCGCATTCTTGCATTCATGACTTTTTCAAACACGCCCGGCAGATCGGCAAAATCGACCGTGGTCACGATATCCTTGAGGTGCCGCGGCTTCAGATCGCTACCCAGGCGCTTCCAGACTTTCGCGCGCAGCGGCATCGGCGCGTTGACCGAATCCACACCCAGCAGGCTGACCCCGCGCAGGATGAAGGGCATGACCGTGGTATTGAAAGTGTGGCTTGCCGCCAGGCCGATGCTCGCGAGCGTGCCGCCGATCTGCATGGTGCTGGCCAGCCATGCCAGAACATCGCCGCCGAGATTATCGACGGCACCAGCCCAGCTTGCCTTGTCGAGCGGCTTTATTTTGGCAAGATCGAGACTGCCGCGCAGCATGATCTCCTTTGCGCCAAGGCCTTTGAGGTATGCGCTCTCGTTTTCCTTGCCAGTAAGCGCCACGACGTCATAACCCGCGCCGGCAAGGATGTCGACGGCGATGCTGCCCACGCCACCGGTCGCCCCGGTTACGACCACCGGTCCATTCGCAGGTTTCAGACCTTCGTGCTCCATGCGTTCGACGGCCAGCGCCGCGGTGAAACCCGCCGTGCCCAATGCCATCGATTCGAACAAATCCAGGCCCTTCGGCATGGCGACGACCCAGTCAGCGGGAATGCGCGCGTATTGCGCGTAGCCGCCATCGTGCGCGACGCCGATATCGTAGCTGGTGGCAATGACCGCATCGCCTTTCCTGAATCGCGCATCGCCCGACTCCACGACGGTGCCCGAGAGATCGATGCCGCCGACGCAGGGAAAGCGACGAATGATCCGGCCCGCGCCGGTCGCCGCCAGGGCATCCTTGAAGTTGACGCTCGAATACGCGACCTTGATGACGACATTGCCCGCATCCAGTTCGTCGAGCTTCATGTCGACGTAGCGGCTTGCGACCTTGCCGTCTTCGTTGAAAATCCGGTAGGCCTTCAGCGTCGTCATTTACGTTCCTCGTCCGGGCATGTTTTCTGGATATTAAGCGAGATGGGCCTCGCTCAGATACTGGTGCGTCTGCATTTCCACCAGCCGGCTCGCGGTGCGCTCGACCTCCACCTCGCCGGCCGCCGGCTGCAGCAACTCCGTCAAATGCGCCCCAGCGGAAAGAATCAGCTTGACACGGCGGTCATAAAATTCGTCGATCAGCCAGATGAAGCGCCGCCGCCGATCCGCCTCGCCCGGTCCGACGCGCTGCACATCGGAGATCAGCACCGTGTGGTAACGGCGCGCAAGTTCGATGTAGTCGGCCTGGCCGCGCGGGCCGCCGCATAGCTCCTCGAAACGCAACCACGCCACTCCCGGGCCGGTTCGCAACGCCCGGATCGTACGGCCTTCGATTTCCAACTCGGGATCGCGCTCGCCCTGCCCGCCGGCGATGGCCTCGAAGGTGGCCGCCATGGCTGTTTCGGCCCTGGCGTCGGCGGGAAAATGAAAGACCCCGCCTTTCTCCAGCACGCGCAGGCGGTAGTCCGCACCGCCGTCGACCTGCACGACCTCGAGATGCTCCTTGATCAGGTCGATCGCCGGCAGGAACTGGGCTCGTTGCAGGCCGTCGCGATACAGCTCGTCCGGAGTCTGGTTCGAAGTCGTCACCAGCACAAGGCCGTTGTCGAACAATCCTTCCAGAAGGTTGCGCATCAGCATTGCATCGCCGATGTCGGTGACGTGAAATTCATCGAGGCACAACAGGCGATACTCCTCTGCGATGTCACCGGCGATTTGCTGCAGCGGATTTTCCTCCCCCTGCAAATCGCGCAATCGATGATGGATGTCCTGCATGAAACGGTGGAAATGCACGCGGCTCTTGCGCGCGATCGCAACGGAGTCGAAGAATGCATCCATGAGGAAGCTCTTTCCCCGGCCCACGCCACCCCAGAGATACAGCCCGCGGACCGGGCGCTCGCGCATGAATACGCTAAGCAGCGAATAACCCAACTGCTCTGACTGGGTCAGTTCATCGTGCAGCCGCTGCAAATGCCCGACCACCACGAGCTGGGCGGCGTCAAGGCAGAAACCATGCACCTGCGCCACCTGCCGGGCGTAGTCGGCGAAAGACTGCGGATCGTTCGTTTGTGCCGGCTGGGCCATCAGAGATTGATCGTACGCTTGTCGACGGCGAGCGCCGCTTCGTGCAGGGCTTCGGCCAGTGTCGGATGCGCATGCACGATGCGCGCAATATCCTCGGAAGCCGCACCGAATTCCATCGCGACCACGGCTTCGGATATCAGTTCGGACGCATAGGGTCCAATCATGTGCACGCCGAGGATGCGATCGGTTTTCGCATCCGCCAGCATTTTCACGAAGCCGGCGGTCTCGCCGATCGCTCGTGCGCGGCCGTTGACGATGAACGGAAACTGTCCGGCGCGATATTCGATGCCTTTCGCCTTCAACTCCTGTTCGGTCTTGCCGACCCAGGCGATTTCGGGCGATGTGTAAATCACCCACGGGACTGTTTCCAGGTTGATGTGTCCGGACTGTCCCCCGATCATTTCGGCCACCGCGACCCCCTCTTCCGACGACTTGTGCGCGAGCATCGGCCCGCGCACCACATCGCCGATCGCATAGACGTTCGCCAGGCTGGTGCGGCAATGCTCGTCCACCTCGACGAAGCCGCGCGGATCGATCTTGAGTCCGACGGTTTCCGCCCCGAAGTTTGCCGAATTCGGGACGCGTCCGACCGCCACGATCAGCCGGTCGAATTCGGCTTTCTGTTCACCCACCGCGTCAGCGAACTCAACCGTCACCGATTTTTTGGTCGTCTTGACTCCGCCTATCTTCACGCCAAGGCGGATATCCAGTCCCAGCACTTTGGTGAAAATCCGGAACGCCTCCTTGGCCACCTGTTCATCGGCGGCCGGCAGGAACGCCGGCAATGCCTCGAGAACGGTCACCGCGGAACCCAGGCGCTTCCATACGCTGCTCATTTCCAGACCGATGACGCCGGCGCCGATCACGCCGAGGCGCTTCGGAATGTCGGGCAGCGACAACGCACCCACATTGTCCAGGATGCGATCGTTATCCACTGGGGCAAACGGCAGTTGCCGCGGGCTCGAGCCGGTCGCGATGATCGCGTGTGTAGCCTCGATTGTTTCGGCGCTGTCGCCGTCCCTGACTTCGATCTGATACGCGCCCGCTGTGCCCTTGCCGGTGAAACGCCCGCGGCCGTGCATCGATGTGACCTTGTTCTTGCGGAAGAGCAGCCCAATGCCGCCCGTAAAAGTGTCGACGATTTTGTCCTTGCGCGCCAGCATCTTCGCCACGTCGATGGTCGCTTCTTTGACACTGATCCCATGCTCGCCGAACTTGTGCAAAGCGCGCTCGTAGTTTTCCGAGGATTCGAGCAGCGCCTTGGAAGGGATGCATCCGACGTTCAGGCAGGTTCCGCCGAGACTCGCCTTGCCCTTGGCGCTTTTCCAGTCATCGATGCAGACCGTATTCAACCCGAGCTGCGCGGCGCGTATGGCGGCCGTGTAGCCGCCGGGCCCGGCTCCGATCACTGCGACATCAAAGGTCTTTGCCATGTTCTTTCTCGAAAGTCATTTAGCCGCCACAGCTTCAGCCGTAAGTGTTTCACCTTAAGGCGCCAGGAGCGCCAAGAAAACCACCAACAGGTTCTTCAACGCAAAGGAGTTCAGAGGAAATCAGCCAACAGTCAGGATTCGCGTTTCTCTGTGCTCTCTGGAGTGGAAGGTTCTATTGAAAGGTTTTCTTGGCGCTCCTGGCGCCTTCGCGGCAAAGTTTTTTTCAGAGTTCCAACAGCAAGCGCGCCGGATCTTCCAGCGCGTCCTTTACAGCCGCCAAGAACAGCACCGCCTCGCGACCGTCGATGATGCGGTGATCGTAAGACAACGCGAGGTAATTCATCGGACGGATGACGATCTGTCCGTTCTCCACGACCGGACGGTCTTTGGTCGCGTGCACACCCAGGATTGCGCTTTGCGGGGGATTGATAATCGGAGTCGACAGCATGGAGCCGAAAACGCCGCCGTTGGAAATCGAGAAGGTGCCACCGGTGAGTTCCTCGAGGGTGAGCTTGCCGTCCTGGGCACGCTTGCCGAAATCGGTGATCTGCTTCTCCACGTCAGCAAAGGAAAGCTGATCGCAGTTGCGCAGGATGGGCACGACCAGTCCGCGAGGGCTGCCTACCGCGATGCCCACGTCGAAATAGCCGTGATAGACGATGTCGGTACCATCCACCGATGCGTTCACCACCGGGAATTTCTTCAGGGCGTGGACAGCGGCCTTCACAAAAAAGGACATGAAACCAAGCTTGACCCCGTGCTCCTTCTCGAATTTGTCCTTATAGCGATTGCGCAGGTCCATGACCGGCTGCATGTTGATTTCGTTGAACGTGGTCAGGATCGCCGCGGTGGACTGCGATTCCACCAGCCGCTGGGCGACGCGCTGGCGCAGGCGCGACATCGCCACGCGCTGCTCAGGCCGGTCACCCAGCACCTGGTCGATATTCACCGGGGATGGCAACGTAGCCGGAGGCTTGGCTGCGGACGCCGGAGCCTGCAACTGATTCGCTACGTCCTCCTTGGTGACGCGCCCACCGCGGCCGGTGCCGCTGATCTGCGAAGTGTCGAGATTGTTGTCTGCGGCAATTTTCCTTGCGGAGGGCATGACGGCCGGCGGTTCCGACTTGGCCGCGGAAGCCGCCGGCCTGGGCGGACTGACAACAGCGGCTGTCGCCGCCGCACCGGCAGGCGCCTTTGCATCGGTATCGATGGTCGCGATCACCTCATTGCTGGCGACTGTGCCGCCGTCGCCCTTGATGACTTTGCTCAACACGCCCGATGCAGGCGCCGGTAGCTCCAGCACCACCTTGTCGGTCTCGATATCGATCAGGTTTTCGTCGCGCCTGACGAATTCACCCTGCTTCTTGTGCCACGACAGCAATGTGGCCTCGGCGACCGATTCGGACAGTGCCGGGACCTTGACCTCGACTAACATGGCTCGTTCCTTCTTGGTTCAGCGTATCCGCTCGAATGCTTGCCTCAGACGCGGCGATTGTTCAAACACCGTGGGACAGGGCAGCGTCCACTACCGCTTTTTGCCGTTGGTTATGCAATGCCAGATATCCTCCAGCGGGCGTGGAAGATGACGGCCGCAGCGCATAAGATAACTTCTGATGGGGCAGCATCTGGCGCAGCAGGTAGTGCTGTATCCGGTGCCACGCGCCCTGGTTGCCGGGTTCTTCCTGGCACCAGACGATTTCCTTTGCATCCTTGTAGCGCTCGATCTCGATCTTGAACTGGTCATGCGGAAAGGGGTATAGCTGCTCCAGCCGCACGATTGCGATGTCGTCGATGCCGCGCTCGCGCCGGGCCGCAACCAGATCGAAGTAAACCTTGCCGCTGCAGAACACCACACGCTTCACCTTCTGGATATTTTGCAGTTCCACATCCGGGATCACCACCTGGAATTCACTGTTGGCCAGGTCATCGAGCGACGAAACCGATTCCTTGTGACGCAGCAGGCTCTTCGGACTGATGATGATCAACGGTTTGCGAAACGGCCTGATCATCTGGCGCCGCAGCAGGTGGAACATCTGTGCCGGCGTCGAAGGAATGCAGATCTGCATGTTGTAATCCGCGCACAGTTGCAGATAGCGCTCGATGCGCGCCGATGAATGCTCCGGGCCCTGGCCCTCGTATCCGTGCGGCAGCATCAACGCGAGGCCGCAGATTCTCCCCCATTTGACCTCGCCCGCGGCGATGAACTGGTCAATCACGACCTGCGCGCCGTTGGCAAAATCGCCGAATTGCGCTTCCCAGAGCACCAGTTCGTTCGGCTCAGCCGTGGCGTAACCGTACTCGAAACCCAGCACCGCCTCTTCGGAAAGCACCGAGTCGATCACCAGGAAGTCCGGCTGGTTCTCGCTGATGTGTTGCAGCGGAATATAGGTGCCGGCATCCCAACGTTCGCGGTTCTGGTCATGCCATACCGCGTGACGATGGAAGAAAGTGCCGCGGCCGCTGTCCTGTCCCGACAGGCGCACCGCGAATCCGTCCTTCAACAGCGAGGCATAAGCCAAATTTTCGGCCATACCCCAGTCGAGCGGCAGCGTGCCCGCCGCCATCGCGCGGCGATCGGCAACGATTTTTTCGACACGCGAATGCAGTTTGAAATGCTGCGGAACAGTCGTGAGTTTTGCGGCGAGCTGCTTCAACGCCTCCATCGGCAGGCCGGTAACGGCCTTGTAGTTCCAGGGAATATTCTTGAACGGCGCCCAATTCACCTGGAACGGCGGCTTGTAGTTGGAAAGAATGGTCTTGTTGGTGTGAAAGCCCGCATCCAGCGCGTCACGGTAGCTCTTGATCATTTCATCGGCATCCGCGGGCTTGATTACGCCCTGAGCGGCGAGTTTTTCGGCATAGAGCCTGCGCGTACCCGGATGCTGGCCGATGAGCTTGTACATCAGCGGCTGCGTCACCATCGGTTCGTCCTGCTCGTTATGGCCGAGCCTGCGGAAGCACACCAGATCGATGACGACGTCCTTATGGAACTCCATGCGGAAATCCATGGCGATCTCGGTCACCAGCGACACGGCTTCCGGATCGTCGCCGTTCACATGGAAGATCGGCGCTTCGACCATCTTCGCGACGTCCGTACAATACAGCGTCGAGCGCGTATCGCGCGTGTCCGACGTGGTGAAGCCGATCTGGTTGTTGACGATGATATGAACCGTGCCGCCGGTTCCGTAGCCGCGTGTCTGCGACAGGTTGAGCGTTTCCATGACTACGCCCTGGCCGATGAACGCGGCATCGCCGTGAAGTACGATCGGCAGCACCTGCGTGCCATCGCGGTCCTTGCGCCTGTGCTGACGCGCCCTCACCGAACCCTCCACCACCGGGTTGACGATTTCGAGGTGCGACGGATTGAACGCCAGCGTCAGGTGCATCGGTCCGCCCGGTGTCATGATGTCCGACGAGAAACCCTGGTGATACTTGACGTCGCCCATGGGCAATTGCTCAACCTGCTTGCCTTCGAACTCCGAGAACAGATCCTTCGGCATCTTGCCGAGCGTATTGACCAGCACATTAAGGCGTCCGCGGTGCGCCATGCCGATGACTGTCTCCTGTATCCCCTTGGCACCCGCGCGCTGCAGCGCCAGATCCAGCAGCGGAATGACGCTTTCACTGCCTTCCAGCGAAAACCGCTTCTGGCCTACGTAGCGCGTATGCAAGTATTTTTCGAGAGTTTCAGCCGCCGTCAGGCGCTCGAGAAGGTGGCGCTTGAAATCCGCGTCGTAACTGGGCTGCGAACGGATGCCCTCGAAGCGCTGCTGGATCCAGCGCTTGACCTGGGTATCGGTGATGTACATGTACTCCATGCCGATCGACCCGCAGTAGGTCTCCTTCACTGCACGCAGGATTTCCCGCAGCGGCATCTGATCCGGACCCACCAGCGAGCCGCTGTTGAACACCAGGGTCATGTCAGCCTCGGTCAAGCCGTAGTACGCAGGGTCGAGTTCGGGGACGATCGGCTTGTCGAAGCGCTTGAGTGGATCGACGCTGGCATGGCGCACGCCGAGAAAGCGATAGGCATTGATCAACTGCAATACCGAAACCTGCTTCTTCTCCACTGTCGCCACGGCCGTCGTGGGAGCGTGTCCCTGGCCGTTGCCGTTGCCGCGCTTCCTGGCGAGCCGGATGAAAGACTCGACGACCGGTGCATGCGCAACGTCGGGGGCGCCACCCGATTGCTGCTGCATCTGGTCGAAGTAGCGCCGCCATTCCGGCGTGACGGCCTCGGGATTCTCGAGATAGGTCTCGTACAGGCCTTCGATGAAAGGCGCGTTGCCGCCGAACAGGTAAGAGCTGCCGAGGGATTCCTTCATCATGGCGATTTACCTCTAAGGACGGTTATCAAGTTATCCGGCGATCGGGTCATTCGAATCGCGCACGCGCATGATTGCCCGATCACCGTTTTTCGATGGGCACCACATCGCGCTTGGCCGCGCCGGTGTAGAGCTGCCTTGGCCGGCCTATCTTCTGCTCCGGATCGGCGATCATTTCGTTCCACTGCGCGATCCAGCCCACCGTGCGCGCCAGCGCGAAAATACAAGTAAACATCGACACCGGGATGCCGAGCGCGCGCTGCACGATACCCGAGTAAAAATCCACGTTCGGATACAGCTTGCGGCTCACGAAATAATCGTCTTCGAGTGCAATTTTTTCTAGCGCCATCGCCAGCTTGAACAGGCGGTCGTTCTGCAGGCCGAGTTCGTTGAGCACTTCGTAGCAGGTTTCGCGCATCAGCTTGGCGCGCGGATCGTAGTTCTTGTACACACGGTGGCCGAAGCCCATCAGCTTCACGCCTGAATTCTTGTCTTTTGCCTTCGTAATGAACTCGCCGATCTTGGAAACATCGCCTATCTGCTCGAGCATATTCAGCGCAGCTTCATTGGCACCGCCGTGGGCCGGTCCCCACAGGCAGGCTATTCCCGCGGCGATGCAGGCAAACGGATTGGCTCCTGATGAACCGGCCAGCCTAACGGTAGACGTCGAGGCATTCTGCTCGTGATCCGCATGCAGGATGAAGATACGGTCCAGCGCGCGAACCAGCACTTCGTTGACTTTGTAATCTTCCGCCGGCACCGCGAACATCATGCGCATGAAATTAGCCGAGTACGAGAGAGTATTCGATGGATACACGAACGGCTGTCCGATCGAATACTTGTACGCCATCGCCGTGATCGTCGGCATTTTCGCGATCAGGCGGAACGCCGAGATGTCACGATGCGCCGGGTTGTTCAAATCCAGCGAGTCATGATAGAACGCGGACAGCGCACCGGCGGTGCCAACCATGACCGCCATCGGGTGCGCATCGCGCCGGAAGCCACGGAAGAAGTTGTTGAGCTGATCGTGAACCATCGTGTGACGCGTGACGGTCGTGACGAATTGCTCCCTCTGCTCCTTGTTCGGCAACTCGCCGGTCAGCAGCAGATAGCAGACTTCGAGAAAATCACAGTGATGGGCCAATTGCTCGATCGGATAACCGCGGTAGAGCAAAACGCCGGCATCGCCATCGATGTAGGTGATCGCGGAACGGCAACTGGCGGTCGAGAGAAATCCGGGGTCGTACGTATATTTTCCACTCTTGCCAAGCAATGTCCGGATATCGACCACGTCCGGCCCGATGGTACCGCTGAGAATGGGGAACTCGATGGGCTGTGCGCCATCGTTGAACGAGATTGTTGCGGTGCGCTGTTTTTCCATGTCCCCGCTCGCTTTCCAGCCCATTAAAGAACTAAGTTTAACAGCTTCTTGCCCCTCGGAAATACGAGGATGCGGTGCAATAATAGTTATTCAAATAATTTGATGATTCCAGCGGATTCCGCGTCCGGTGGCGACATTTTTCCGGTCACGAAATCCCACAGATCATTGTCCGGATAGTCGAGCAACCGTTTGAATGCCGCAAGTCTGCCGGGCGACAAATTTTCTAAATGACGGTCCAGGAATTTCGCCAGTACCAGGTCCAACTCCAGTAATCCGCGCCGGCACTGCCAGCGGATCCGGTCGGCTTCGGACATTGCTCAGTTATACCGCCCGCTTGACCATCAGATCCTTGATCTTGCCGATCGCACGCGTCGGATTGAGCCCTTTCGGACAAACATCGACGCAATTCATGATCGAATGGCAGCGGAACAACCGGTAGGGATCTTCCAGGTTATCGAGGCGTTCACTGGTGGCTTCGTCGCGGCTGTCGGCGAGAAAACGGTAGGCCTGCAGCAAACCGGCCGGGCCGACGAACTTGTCGGGATTCCACCAGAATGAGGGGCAAGCGGTCGAGCAGCAGGCGCACAGGATGCACTCGTACAAGCCATCCAGCTCTTCGCGTTCGGCCGGCGACTGCAGCCTTTCCTTTTCCGGCAACGGCTGATTGTTGACCAGGTAAGGCTTGACCGAGTGGTACTGCTTGAAGAACTGCGTCATGTCCACGATCAGATCGCGGATTACCGGCAGTCCTGGCAGCGGGCGCAGTTCCACCGGCTGCTTCAAGTCGGTCAGGCGAGTGATGCAGGCCAGCCCGTTCTTGCCATTGATATTCATGGCATCCGAGCCGCACACCCCTTCGCGGCACGACCGGCGCAGGGACAGCGAGTCGTCGATCGACTTGATGCGGATTAGCGCATCGAGCAGCATGCGGTCGGTCGACTGCAGCTCGACGTCGTAGTCCTGCATATAAGGCGTGGCGTCCTTGTCCGGGTCGTAACGATAAATCTTAAAGCGCATTTATCAGAACCTCAGTTCGTAAAACTTCCAAAAGACCATTTGACGCAAAGGCGCAAAGACGCGAAGCAAGCCAAATTTCTTGCAACAACTACACGAAGCGCAGCGAGATCGAATTCTCGTTTCGGGTTCCATTCTCCATTACCACATTTTGAACCCATTACTCGCAGTTCTTTGCGTCTTTGCGCCTTTGCGTCCAACTGAATTCAATAAGTCCGCACCTTCGGCTCGACGCTCTGCGCTGTCAGCGGCTTCATGTGCACAGCCTTGTAGTCGAGCCGGTTCCCGTCTTTGTACCAGAGCGTATGCTTGAGCCAGTTGGCATCGTCGCGTTGATGATGGTCCGCGCGATCATGGGCGCCGCGGCTTTCCTTGCGCGCCTCTGCGGACACCAGGGTGGCCACGGCGACCTCAATCAGATTGTCGAGTTCGAGCGCCTCCACCCGGGCGGTGTTAAAAACCCTGCTCTTGTCCCGGATCTCCGTGCGTTGCGCGCGCTCGGCGGTTTCCTTGATCTTCTTCACCCCCTCGATGAGCATGTCGGGAAAGCGAAACACGCCGCAATGCGCCTGCATGATGCGTCGCATCTCGGCCCCGACTTCATGCACGCTCTCGCCCCGCTGCTGGCCATCGAGTCGGGCCAATCGCGTGGATGTCCTCTCGGCAGCGTCCTTGGGCAGGTCTTTGTGTCCGGGATTTTCTTTCAGGAACCGGATCATCGTATCGCCCGAGGCCTTGCCGAATACCAGCAGGTCGGTCAGCGAGTTGGTTCCGAGCCGGTTGGCGCCGTGCACCGACGCGCAAGCGCACTCGCCTGCCGCATAGAAGCCCGCCACGAGGGCCTCCGGATTGCCCGCCTGCGGAGCAACGACCTCACCCCGATAATTGGTGGGAATGCCGCCCATCTGATAGTGGCAAGTCGGCACCACCGGGATCGGATCCTGTACCGGATCGACGTTGGCGAATTTTTTTGCGATCTCGCGGATGCCCGGGAGCTTGTCCTCGATCAGATCGACGCCGAGATGATCGAGCTTGAGAAGCAGATAGTCCCCATCGGGGCCGCAACCGCGGCCCTCCTTGATTTCGGTTGCCATGGCGCGCGACACCACATCGCGGCTCGCCAGATCCTTGGCATTGGGTGCGTAGCGTTCCATGAAGCGCTCGCCATTCTTGTTCAGCAGATAGCCGCCTTCGCCACGCACGCCTTCGGTTATCAGCACGCCGGCGCCGGCAACGCCGGTCGGGTGGAACTGCCAGAACTCCATGTCTTCGAGCGGGATGCCGGCGCGCGCCGCCATGCCGAGGCCGTCGCCAGTATTGATGAACGCATTCGTGCTGGCAGAATAGATGCGCCCCGCTCCGCCGGTGGCGAACAACACCGCGCGCGCATGCAGGATCGAGACCTCGCCAGTCTCCATCTCCATCGCGGTCACGCCCAACACGTGTCCGGACGCATCGCGCACCAGATCGAGCGCCATCCATTCCACGAAAAAATGCGTGTTCGCGCGGACGTTGCGCTGGTAAAGCGTATGCAGCATCGCGTGTCCCGTACGGTCCGCCGCGCAACAGGAACGTTGCACCGACGGCCCGGCGCCGAAATTCTGCATGTGGCCGCCAAACGGGCGCTGATAGACGGTGCCATCCGCGTTGCGGTCGAACGGCATGCCGAAATGCTCGAGTTCAAGCACGACTTTGGGCGCTTCCCGACAGAGAAACTCGATCGCGTCCTGATCGCCGAGCCAGTCCGAACCTTTGATGGTGTCGTACATGTGCCACATCCAGCTGTCTTCGCCCATGTTCCCGAGCGCCGCGCCGATGCCGCCTTGCGCGGCGACTGTGTGCGATCGGGTGGGAAATACTTTCGACAGCACCGCAACCTTGAAACCCGCTTCGGCAAGTTGCAGGGATGCGCGCATGCCGGCCCCGCCCGCGCCCACGATTACCACATCGAATTTTCTGACCGGGATGGCCATGTGTCAGAGACTCCAGAGGATCTGAACAGCCCAGACGGCATAGCCGGCCAGGACCAGCACGACGGCGATTTCCAGACCGAGACGCACGCCGGTGGGTTTGACGTAATCCATGAGAATGTTGCGCATGCCTATCCAGGCATGCCAGAACAGGCTGATGAAGAAAACCATCGTCGCAATGCGCATCCATTGATTGCCGAATAGGGCGTGCCAATCCGCGTAATGCCGCGGCGTGCAGGCCAGCAGGATGCCCACGAAGGCGACCACATAAACCGCCATGACCAGCGCCGTAATGCGCTGCGCGAGCCAATCTTTGAGCCCATAGTGGGCGCCGGTGATGGCACGTTTCACCACAGCCTGACTCCCAGTGTTGCCGTGAATGCAAGACTGATCGCCAGTACCGCAACGCTCGTCGCACGCGCCGGGCCGAGATCGCCGGCAACCTGTATGTCGAGCAGAAGATGGCGCAATCCGGCGAAGAAATGATGCAGAAATGACCACAGCATGCCGATCAGGAACAGCTTCACCGGCCAGTGACCGATGAGCGTCTGAAAATGCGCGTGGCTTTCCGGCGAGCGCAGGCTTTCCTGCAGCAGGTACAGCAGCGTCCAGGCGAACACGAACAATGCCGCGCCGCTGGCGCGATGAAGAATGGATACCAGACCAGGCAATGGCAGCCGGATCCTGAACAGGTCGAGGTATTTCGGACGTTGGCTGGCAATCATAGAGGGTTCCCGAAAAGCGGCGTTCAAACAATGCTGTTGCGGTAATGATGCTCTCTGGTGCTGCAATAACTGCGG
>Ga0137438_1000072_pt1 | contig 14971 bp, 13 predicted proteins | sample EasRivERMGT157_2_FD_102327 | JGI IMG/M metagenome (GOLD analysis project Ga0137438, IMG submission 102327) | Soil microbial communities from meander-bound floodplain in the East River, Colorado, USA - East River MetaG ERMGT157_2 | ecosystem: Environmental > Terrestrial > Soil > Floodplain ... | reverse complement strand
GTCGAAGGCGTGGAGGTCGGCGAGGGGTCGGTAATTTCAATGGGTGTCTATATCGGGCAGAGCACGCGCATCTACAACCGCGAAACCGGCGAGGTGCTCTACGGCAGAATTCCGCCGGGTTCGGTCGTCGTATCAGGGAATCTGCCCTCTGCGGATGGGAAATACAGTCTTTACTGCGCGGTGATCGTCAAACAGGTTGACGCCAAGACCCGCGCCAAGACCAGCATCAATGAACTGCTGCGCGGCATCTGAGCGCGCAACGCCGGCGATGATGCAGCATCGGATCGGCACAGGTCCTTTCAATCACGAGTCAGCGAGGCCAACATGTTTCTGACACCTTTGTTCAAGCTGATGGCAGAAAAGCAGGCGTCCGACCTTTTCATTTCGGCGGGCGCCCCGATATCGATCAAGATCCTCGGCACCATCATGCCGGTCAACCAGCAGATCATCGATCCGGAGACTTCGCGCAAAGTCGCTTATGAAGTCATGACCGACAAGCAGATCAAGGATTTCGAAGACACCATGGAGATGAATTTCGCCCACGTGGTGCCGGACATCGGCCGATTCCGGGTGAACGTGTTCCGCCAGCGCGGCAACGTTGCCATGGTGATCCGTTTTCTAAAGAGCGGCACGGTGGGGATCGACAAGCTCAGGTTGCCGCCAATCCTCAAGGAATTGATCCTCGAAAAGCGCGGCTTTGTCGTCGTCGTGGGTTCCACCGGTTCGGGGAAGTCGACCACGCTGGCGGCCATGATCGAGCACCGGAATGCAATGCGGCCCGGCCACATCCTCACCATCGAAGATCCGATGGAATTCGTCTTCCGCAATGATAAGTGCGTTATCAATCAGCGCGAAGTCGGCACCGATACACGCTCCTACGAGAACGCGCTGGTGAACGCAATGCGTGAAGCGCCGGACATGATGATGATCGGCGAAATCCGCGATCGCCAGACACTGCAGCATGCCCTGCTCTACGCGCAGACCGGCCACCTGTGCATTTCCACGCTGCACGCGAACAACAGTTATCACGCGCTGAACCGGATCATCAATTTCTTCCCCTATGATGCGCGCACCTCGCTATTGTCCGATCTGTCGATCAGTCTGCGTGCAATCATTTCGCAACGCCTGGTCAAGGCCAACGACGGCACACTGGTCGCCGCAGTCGAAGTCATGCTCAATACCAAGCATGTCGCGGAACTGATCAAGAAAGGCGAGATCGATCAGATTCGCGAAGCCATGGAACAGAGCCTGTCGCCCGGTTCCAAGACTTTCGAGCATGCGTTGTTCGAGCTCTACATGGCCGGGACCGTCTCCAAGGACGAGGCGCTGAAGAATTCGGATTCGTCGACCAACCTGTCCTGGCTGATCAACAACTTCGAACAGAAGGCCTCTGGAAAACTCGGCGAGAGTCCCACCGGCCGCGTGATGGTCAAGCCGGGCATGGGCTATTCGTTCAGCGAAATAAAGCTCAACGTGGATGAGGAAAAGAGCTGAACAAGCCCGACAGCCCTTCTCCGGCCCGCTCGTGGCCGCACGCCCTGCGATGACATCTGCGACTTTCGAGCTCGCGCGCGAGCTGATCGGCCGGGTTTCCATTACGCCCAATGACGGCGGCTGCCAGGATGTGTTGGCGCAGCGCCTGGCCAGGCTGGGATTCAGGATCGAGCGCATGCGCTTCGGCGACGTCGACAACCTTTGGGCCCGCCGCGGCAGCGGCAAGCCTCTGGTTTGTTTCGCCGGACATACCGACGTCGTTCCCACCGGCCCGCTGGATCAGTGGCATTCCGACCCTTTCCTGCCGACGGTGCGCGACGGTGTCTTGTACGGGCGCGGCGCGGCCGACATGAAATCCTCGATCGCGGCGTTCATCACGGCGATCGAAGCCTTTCTGGCGGAGCATCCCAATCATCCCGGTTCGATCGCGTTACTGATTACCTCGGATGAGGAGGGCGTTGCCGTAAACGGCACCGTCAAGGTCGTCGAAGCCTTGCGCGCGCGTGGCGAAACGCTCGATTACTGCATCGTCGGCGAACCGTCCTCGGTCGAGATGCTCGGCGATACGCTGAAGAACGGGCGTCGCGGCTCGCTGTCCGGCGAACTGCTGGTGCGCGGCGTTCAGGGGCATATCGCCTACCCTCACCTTGCGCGCAATCCGATTCATCAGTTCGCACCGGCCCTGGCCGAACTATCGGCGGCGAAGTGGGACGATGGCAACGAATATTTTCCGCCAACGACCTGGCAGATTTCCGGCATAAACGCCGGCACCGGGGCCACCAACGTGATTCCGAGTGAACTGCGCGTGTCTTTCAATTTCCGTTTCTCGACCGCCAGCACGATGGAAGCACTGAAGGCGCGCGTGCACGAGGTGCTGGACCGCCATGGACTCGACTATGCATTGACGTGGTCGCTCTCCGGCCGGCCATTCCTGACACCGAAAGGCAAACTGGTGGAAGGTCTCACGCGCGCAGTGAAAGCCGTCACCGGGCGAACGCCCGAACTATCGACCAGCGGCGGCACTTCGGATGGCCGCTTCATCGCCGACATCTGTCGCGAAGTCGTCGAGCTCGGCCCGATCAATGCGTCGATCCACAAGCTCGACGAACATATCGTCCTGGCCGACCTCGAAGCGCTGTCCCGCATCTATCAATTGGCGCTCGCCGACATACTGGATGGGAGCTAAAGCAGCCGCGCGCCTGAAGACCGTCCGCGATTGGCTGGATCTGACGGTGGAGCGTTTCAACAAAGCCGGCCTGTATTTCGGTCATGGCAGCGCCAATGCCCGCGACGAAGCGGCATATCTGATGCTGCATACGCTCAAACTGCCGCTCGATGAACTCGATTCCGTGCTCGACCGGCAGTTGACGCCCGCCGAAATCGAATCGCTCGAAGGCATCGTGCGCCGGCGCATCGACGAACGCGTGCCCGCTGCGTATCTGACTCGCGAAGCCTGGCTTGGCGAATTCCGCTTTTACATCGATGAGCGCGCGATCGTGCCGCGTTCCTATATCGCACCGTTGCTGCGCGACGAACTGTACCCGTGGGTGAGCGAGGACCAGCCAATCAACAGGGCGCTTGACCTGTGCACCGGCTCGGGCTGCCTGGCCATCCTGCTTGCTCATGCATTTCCTGGCGCCGAAGTCGATGCGACGGATCTGTCGGCGCAGGCGCTGGAAGTGGCGGCACGCAACGTCGCGGATTATGGATTGCAGGATCGCGTGCATCTTACCCAGGGCGATCTGTTTGCCGGCCTTACCGGACGCTACGACCTGATTGTGTCCAATCCGCCCTATGTGAATCGGGCGTCGATGGAAGACCTGCCGCAGGAGTATCGCGCGGAGCCGCCAATGGCGCTGGCCGGCGGCGAGGACGGGCTCGCTATCGTACGCAGGCTGCTTGCGCACGCCGGTTCGCATTTGAACGAACGCGGCATCCTGGTCGTTGAGATCGGACACAATCGCGACGTGCTGGAACAGGCATTCCCTCGAGTGCCGTTTACCTGGCTCGCGACCTCGGGCGGTGACGACTTTGTCTTTCTGCTGACGGCGGCGGAACTGCATCGCTGACGTCGTCGTCGGCGAGCGCGGGCGCACTACCCGCCCATTCCAGCAATTCACTGATTTCGGCTTCCTTGAGCTCGATCCAGTTGCCGCGCTTGAGCCTGGGCGGCAACGTGACGATGCCGAAGCGCACGCGCATCAGGCGGCTCACCTGCAGCCCCAGCGCTTCGAACATGCGCCGGACTACCCGATTCCTGCCTTCCTTCAGAATCGCGCGATACCAGCGGTTGCGGCCCTCGCCGCCCTGGTCCTCCAGCACGTCGAACCGGGCTTCGCCGTCGGAAAGCCGCACGCCGCTTTTCAGTTCCTGCACCTGAGCGGGAGTAAGGCTGCCGAACAGCCGGACCGCGTATTCCCGTTCGACTTCGAAACGCGGATGCATCAGCCGATTGGCGAGCTCCCCCGACGTCGTGAAGATGAGCAGGCCGCCGGTGTTGAAGTCCAGCCTTCCCACTGCCAGCCATTTCGCGCTACGTATGACCGGGAGCTTTTCGAACACGCTGCGCCGTCCCTGAGGATCGTCGCGGCTCACAATCTCGCCATCGATCTTGTGATAGACGATGACCCTGGGCAGGCGCGAAGTGACCTTGAACTTGATATGACGGCGTCCGATCTGGATCAGGTCCTCGGTCGTAACGCGCATGCCGAGCGTTGCCGGCTCGCCGTTGACCTTGACCTTGCCGGCTTTAATGACTTCCTCCATTGCGCGCCGCGAACCCAGACCGGACTGAGCGAGCACTTTCTGCAGTTTCTGGGACCGGACAATCGCCGGCGCCGCCGCTTGCTGCGGTCGGGGCGACGGCAAGGAGGCTTCGCGCTTGGTCCCGGGACGCGCCGGCTTTCTGGAACCTCTTGCTACCGCGGGCGTGCTTTTCGGGGCTCGCCGGGGCGAAGCCCGGCGCTTCGCCGATTCCGGACCGGGACTGGCGGCCATCAGGCAGGTCTCCGTTCAATCATCGCCTGCGCCAGCGTGCCGCTGTCGACGTGCTCAAGTTCGCCGCCGACCGGCAATCCGCGGGCGATGCGTGAAACTTTCATGCCGCGCGCACCGAGCAATTCGCCCACGTAATGCGCCGTCGCCTCCCCTTCCACAGTGAAATTCGTGGCAAGGATCGTTTCCTTGACGATGCCATCGAGCGCGCGCCTGACCAGGCGATCGAGATGAATGTCCTTCGGTCCCACGCCATCGAGCGGAGAAAGCCTGCCCATCAGCACGAAGTACATTCCGTCATAGACCTGCGCCTGCTCCATCATCAGCAAATCCGCCGGCGTTTCGACGACGCATAGCGAAGCCTGATCGCGACGCGCCGAACTGCAAAGTTCGCATACTGTTTGTTCTGTGAAGTTGTTGCAGCGTTCGCAATGCCTGACCTTGGCGAGCGCCTGATCAAGCGCGCGGCCGAGCCGCTGCGCGCCTCGATGGTCACGCTGCAGCAGATGGAAAGCCATGCGTTGCGCCGACTTCGGCCCGACGCCGGGCAGGCAGCGCAGGGCTTCGATCAGTTCTTCGAGGCTGGACGGGGTTTTCATGCTGCGCCCCCTTTACGCCAGAGACGAAGAACCAAACCTGACAAATTGAAAATCTCACCACGAAGACACGAAGAACGCGAATACCCTACGTGCGTAGCACGTCGGAGTACCCAGTTAGGTTCACGAAGAAGGCCAAAATTCGGATCTTGCATTCTTTATGTTACTTCGTGTCCTTTGTGTCTTCGTGGTAAGCAGTCCGGCGTTCGGGTTTTCACATTCTCACCAGAAGCTGATATCAAAACGGAAGTTTCATTCCGGGCGGCAGACCGAAACCGGAGGTCAGGCCGCCCATCTTCTCTTGCGTAACCGTCTCGAGTCGGCGCACGGCATCGTTCACCGCCGCGGCAATCAGGTCTTCGAGCATGTCCTTGTCGTCGCCCATCAGGCTGGGGTCGATGCTTACGCGTTTGACGTCATGGCGACCGGTCATGGTGACCTTGACCATTCCGGCTCCCGCCTGGCCTTCGACCTGCATCGCGGCGATTTCCTCCTGCGCCTTCTTCAGATTTTCCTGCATCTGCTGGGCCTGTTTCATGAGACCCGCGAGTTGACCCTTCATCATGAGCTTATTCCTTACTGAACCGGTTTGATCGAAGTATCCTTGACCCGGGCATCGAAATTCTCGACCAGTTCGCGCACGAACGGGTCCGCATCAATCGACTCGATTGCCTTGGCCAGCTTCTCCTGCCGCTCCCGATTTTCGATTTCCGCAGGCGTCTTGCCGCTGCCACCGGTTGCGATGCGCAGCCGCAGCTTGCGGCCGAAGTAATCTGCGAGTGCCGACTGCAATTTGTCGGTGTAGGCCTTTTCCAGCAGGTGTTTGTGTGCCTCGGGCACGACCAGGTCGATATTATCGCCTTGCAACGCCCGGAATTCACAATTGTCGCCCAGCATGCGTGCCATGCCGCCCACCTTGATGCGCCCGACCAGATTTCTCCAGTCCATCAGTTCCGCCTCGATGGGCCGGGCATCCACGACCGGCTGGCTTGATTTCTCCATGGCTCGCGGTAAGTCGTCCGCTCGTGTCACCGCAGGCCTCCCCGCTGGGCGAGCCGGCGACGGATTCGCGGCAACCGTCCCATTGTTATCGACCGGCACAAAAGCCAGCATGCGCATCAAAGTCATGGTGAAACCGGCGAATTCGTCCGGTGCAAGGCCGAGATCGCGTCGCCCGTGGATGGCGATCTGATAGAGCAATTGCACGTCCTCTTCCCTGAATTCGCGGCCGAGCGCAACAAGGGTGTCGCGCTCTGGCTCATCGTCGGCGAGCGCATCGGGGACGGTCTGCGCCAGCGCTACCCTGTGCAGCAGGGTCGCGAGCTCTTGCAACGCCGTATCGAAGGACAGGCTGCGCGCGGCCATGCGGTCGGCCTCGGCCAGCAGTGCCGGACCCTCGCCCCGCGTCAGCGCGTTGAGGATCGAAAATAGATAACCGCGATCCACCGCGCCCAGCATCTCCCGCACCGAGGTCTCTTCGACTTTTCCCGCGCCATGGGCAATCGCCTGGTCGAGCAGCGACAATGCATCGCGCAGGCTGCCCTGCGCTGCACGTGCAAGCAGATTCAGCGCCGGAACTTCGAACGTCACGTTTTCCCTGCCGAGCACGTTTTGGAGCTGACCGCGAATCTGCGCCAGCGGAATCTGCTTCAGATTGAACTGCAGGCAGCGCGACAGGACGGTCACCGGGATCTTCTGCGGATCGGTGGTCGCGAGGATGAATTTGACATGCGCCGGCGGCTCTTCCAGAGTCTTCAGCATCGCATTGAAAGCATTGCGCGACAGCATGTGCACTTCATCGATGATGTACACCTTGAAGCGTCCACTGGTCGGCGCATACAGCGCACCCTCCAGCAATTCACGCATGTTGTCGACCTGGGTGTTGGACGCAGCATCGAGTTCGATCAGGTCGACGAAACGGCCGGCGTCGATCTCGACACAGGCCGCGCACTTTCCGCACGGCGTCGCGGATACGCCGGTTTCGCAGTTGAGCGCTTTGGCGATGATTCTCGCGAGCGTGGTCTTGCCGACGCCGCGGGTGCCAGTCAGCAAGTAGGCATGGTGCAGCCGGTTCTGCGTAAGCGCGTTGCTGATGGCGCGCACCACATGTTCCTGGCCGACCAGCTCAGCGAAATTTCTCGGGCGCCATTTGCGCGCCAGGGCTAGCGTCACATCGATCCTCGGAGGCTCTCAATAAAAACACTCACCGCTGAAGCTGCTGCGGTGAGCACCTTTCTCCAATAGGGGTGGCGAGCCTTACCCCCGGCACTTGCAAAAAATAGCTGTGGCTGCTTCCTTCCGGACCTGACCAGATTCACTACCCTGCAATGCGGGGAGGCCCGCCATTGAACGTTGAGGAGCGAGGAACCAGGGGCGTGGGGCGAGTTGAAACGCTGTCGCGCATTGGCGCATGAAACTACTTCGCTCCTCAATCCCGACTCCTCACGCCGTTGTTACTGGAATCTTGCCTATCTTCGACTGCCATTCGCGCGGGCCGGTCTGATGCACCGAGGTGCCGTTGACATCGACCGCAACCGTGACCGGCATGTCCTTGACTTCGAATTCGTAGATCGCTTCCATTCCAAGATCGGAAAATGCGACCACGCGCGAGGACTTGATGGCCTTCGACACGAGGTAGGCGGCTCCGCCTACGGCCATCAGGTAAACCGCCCGGTGCTTGCGAATTGCCTCGATCGCCGCCGGGCCGCGTTCGGCCTTGCCGATCATGCCGAGCAATCCGGTCCTGGAAAGCATGGTTTCGGTAAATTTGTCCATGCGCGTTGCCGTGGTTGGCCCCGCGGGGCCCACAGCTTCGTTTCGAACTGCATCGACCGGCCCGACGTAATAAATAAACCGGTTGCTGAAATCGACCCCCGCGGGAAGCCCCTCGCCTTTCGCCAGCAGGTCCTGAATGCGCTTGTGCGCCGCATCCCTGCCGGTCAGTATTTTGCCGTTCAACAACAGCGTTTCGCCCGGCTTCCAGCCGGCGATCTCTTCGCGCGTGACTCTGGCCAGGTCGACACGGCGTGACGACGGCGAGGGCTCCCAATGCACATCGGGCCAGCGATCCAGGCTCGGCGGATCGAGCCGCGCCGCGCCGCTGCCATCCAGGGTGAAATGCGCGTGGCGCGTCGCCGCACAGTTCGGGATCATCGCAACCGGAAGCGACGCTGCATGCGTAGGATAGTCGAGGATCTTCACGTCGAGGACAGTGGTCAATCCGCCGAGTCCCTGAGCGCCGATACCCAGCGCATTGACCTTGTCGCAGATTTCGACACGCAACTCCTCTATCCGGTTCTTCGGTCCGCGTCGCTTCAGTTCGTGCATGTCGATCGGGTCCATCAGCGACTCCTTGGCGAGCACCATGGCTTTTTCCGCCGTGCCGCCGATGCCGATGCCGAGCATGCCAGGCGGACACCAGCCCGCGCCCATGGTGGGCACGGTTTTCATGACCCAGTCCACAATGCTGTCCGAAGGATTCAGCATGACGAATTTGGACTTATTCTCCGAACCCCCGCCCTTCGCCGCGATCCTGATGTCGACCGTATCGCCAGGCAAGACTTCCATGTGACTCACGGCCGGCGTGTTATCCCTGGTGGTTTTGCGCCCGCCGGCTGGGTCGGAAAGGATCGAAGCGCGCAGCTTGTTGTCCGGATGCAGATACGCGCGGCGCACGCCTTCGTTGACCATGTCGGCCACGCTCATGGTCGCGCCGTCCCAGCGCACGTCCATGCCGATCCTCAAAAAGGCGACGACGATTCCCGTGTCCTGGCAGATCGGGCGCTTGCCTTCCGCGCACATGCGCGAGTTCGTCAGGATCTGCGCGATCGCATCGCGCGCCGCAGGCGATTGCTCGATCCGGTATGCCTCGCCGAGGGCCTCGATATAGTCCATCGGATGGTAGTAGGAGATGTACTGCAGGGCGTCGGCGACGCTTTCGATCAAGTCTTGCTGGCGAATGGTGGTCATGGTGCGGGTGGGGGGGAATGCGGGACTATCCATGCACGGCGCGTTGCCCCGTTGCGATGCGATCAGTATACGCCATGACCACTGCCGAAACCACGAAAGTCAGGTGGATCACCACTTGCCACTTGATCGTTTGCTCGCTCATGTGCGGCGCATTGATGAACGTCTTGAGCAGGTGGATCGACGAAATGCCGATGAGGGCCATGGCGAGCTTGACCTTTAGCACGCCGGCGTTCACATGCGACAGCCATTCCGGTTCGTCCGGATGGTCCTGCAGGTTCAGCCTGGACACGAAGGTCTCGTAACCACCGATAATTACCATGATCAGTAGGTTTGCGATCATGACTACATCGATCAGCCCGAGTACCAGCAGCATGATGTCGGTCTCGGACAGTCCCCGCACATCCAGAACCAGGTGCTTGAGTTCGACCATGAAGCGATAGACATACGCGGTCTGCGCGACGATGAGCCCGACATACAGCGGCGCCTGCAGCCAGCGGCTCCAGAAAATGAAGCCGGCCAGAACGCTCTGTGATCTGCTGTTGCTCGAATCCATATATCTTCTGCCATCGCATCGTTGTGGGCGGGCGCATTTTACACCACGACGAAAGCGATTCGTGGCGGTCGAGGGTGGCGCGCGGCACTTCTCGCTATAATCCAGCGAAAGGATTTCCCGCCACCAGCCGGATAGCAGAATAATCGGGGAGGATGCAATGAGTTCGATCGAGTCGGTCCTGAATGAAAACAGGGTGTTCCCGCCAGCCGCGGACTTCGTCAGGCAGGCGAATATTTCCGGCATGCCGGCCTACCAAGCCCTGTGCACAGAAGCCGAGAAGGACTACGAAGGTTTCTGGGCGCGCCTGGCCAGAGAAAACATCCTGTGGCAGAAGCCCTTTTCCAAGGTGCTGGACGAGACCAAAGCCCCGTTTTTCAAGTGGTTCGGGGACGGCGAACTGAATGTTTCCTACAATTGCCTGGATCGCCACCTCAACAGCCAGCCGAACAAGATCGCGATCATTTTTGAAGCGGACGACGGCACGGTCACCAAGATCACCTACAAGCAGCTCTACCACCGTGTTTGCCAGTTCGCCAATGGACTGAAGTCCCTCGGCGTCAGGACGGGCGAGCGCGTCATCGTCTACATGCCGATGTCGATCGAAGCCGTCGTTGCCATGCAGGCTTGCGCTCGCATCGGCGCGACGCACTCGGTCGTGTTCGGTGGCTTCTCCGCCAAGAGTCTTCACGAACGCATCATTGATGCCGGTGCTACCGCGATCATCACCGCGGATGGACAGATGCGCGGCGGAAAGGAGATCGCTCTCAAACCGGCGATCGACGAAGCCCTGGCGATGGGCGGCTGCGAAGCCATCAAGAATGTCGTGGTCTACAAGCGCACTGGCAGCCCCGCCAAAATGACTGCGCGGCGCGATATCTGGTGGAACGACCTCGTGCAGAACCAACCCGACGTTTGCGAACCGGTCTGGGTTGGCGCCGAACATCCGCTGTTCATCCTCTACACGTCGGGATCTACCGGCAAGCCCAAGGGCGTGCAACACTCGAGCGCCGGCTATCTGCTGCATGCGATGCTGACGATGAAATGGACGTTCGACGCCAAGCCGGCAGACGTGTTCTGGTGTACGGCGGATGTCGGCTGGGTGACCGGACATACCTATATCACTTACGGCCCGCTCGCCGTGGGCGGCACGGAAATCGTGTTCGAGGGCGTCCCGACATTCCCGGATGCGGGCCGGTTCTGGAAGATTATCCAGGATCACGCGGTGACGGTGTTCTACACCGCGCCCACGGCGATCCGCTCGCTGATAAAGGCCGGTGCCGACCTGCCGAAGAAGTACGACCTGACCAGCCTGCGTCTGCTGGGTTCGGTCGGCGAGCCGATCAATCCGGAAGCCTGGATGTGGTACTACAACACCGTCGGCGGCGCGCGTTGCCCGATAGTCGATACCTGGTGGCAGACCGAGACTGGAGGACACATGATCACGCCCCTGCCCGGCGCCACCCCGCTCAAACCAGGTTCCTGCACCATGCCGCTGCCGGGCATCATCGCCGCGATCGTCGATGAGACCGGGCACGATGTCGAGAAAGGCAAAGGCGGCATCCTGGTCATCAAGAAACCATGGCCGTCGATGATCCGTACCATCTGGGGAGACCCGGAGCGCTATCAAAAGAGTTATTACCCGGACGATTTCAAGGGCAAGTACTACCTGGCTGGTGATGGCGCGAGCCGCGACCTCGACGGCTACTTCTGGATCATGGGCCGCATCGACGACGTGCTGAACGTGTCCGGGCACCGGCTGGGGACGATGGAAATCGAATCTGCTCTGGTGGCGAACACGAGACTGGTCGCAGAAGCCGCCGTGGTCGGCCGCCCCGACGACCTCACCGGGGAAGCCGTTGTCGCTTTCGTCGTCACCAAGGGGCCGCGCCCGACCGGGGACGAGGCCAAGCGCATGGCGCAGGAATTGCGCGACTGGGTCGGCAAGGAAATCGGCCCGATCGCGAAGCCGAAAGAAATCCGTTTCGGCGACAACTTGCCCAAGACCCGCTCGGGCAAGATCATGCGGCGCTTGCTGCGCTCGATCGCCAGGGACGAAGATATTACGCAGGACATTTCCACCTTGGAAAACCCGGCCATCCTGGAGCAGTTGAAGAAAGGGATGTAGGTTACGACTACTCGGAAATCCCCGAGTGGTTGTTGCGGCCGGGTTTCAGTGCAGGCTAATGCGCCTCGGGCGCGTTAAGCCGGAACTAAAATCCGGCCATCCTCGAGCAGTTGAGGAAGGGAACGTAACCTCCTCCATCCACGCAAAGATTCCCGAGCGGAACCCCTTGTTTCTTTGACTTGAAAGGAGGTCTCACGTATCCTTCGCGCCTTCCGCAAACCATGGCAACCAATGCAGCGCGGAGTGTCCTGAAAATGCGGAGAGGTGGATGAGCGGTTTAAGTCGCACGCCTGGAAAGCGTGTTTAGGTTAATAGCCTAACGAGGGTTCGAATCCCTCCCTCTCCGCCAATTGAAAAAGACCCGCTGCGGGTCTTTTTTAATTGGTGATGGAGCGGAGGGCTCATTCGCACCCTCTGGTTCGACCACGAAGCGCTGCTTCGTGGGACGCCACCGCGCCGTTGCGGCGGCGGTCCCTCGCTTACAGCGAGGGATGACGGGATCGCCCTAAGGCGAGACCGGCACAATCCCTCCCTCTCCGCCAATAAAGAAAGCGACCCTCGAGGTCGCTTTTTTATTGGCTGAAGTGGGGAGTACTTCGAGGCCCCCTGGGTTCGACCAGGCAATCACCGATTGCTTGGGAAAACGCGCGCTCGTCGGGCGTTTCAGTGCAGGTTAACCTTAAGGTTACGCCGGAACTACAATTCCTACTTGCGGCGGCGGTCCCTCGCCTACAGCGAGGGATGACGGGACGAGGACCGGCACAAGCCCCCCTCCAAATGCGAACCCAAGGGTCGCTTTTTATTGGCTGAAGTGGGGAGTGCTTCGAGAACCCTCTGGTTCGATCCCGGTACCACGCACCCGCGCCGCCTCAATCTATCGCACAACATGCTCGGCGCTCCTGCACACCGGCGCGTTGCCCAACGTCGGCGCATTGTTCGCCACGCCCCAACATTGATTTGCACAAAGCCGACATGGCTCCCCGACGGAATTTTTTCTTCGTCGCTGTTGGTGACGCAGCATGCCAGGCGCGTCGACGGATTACCTGCATTTGACTTGGCATTTCGACACGTGCCGCGCAACCCGCCGAAATATTTCCGCGAGTAATTTAGATTTCAATTTGGCAATTTGGAGACGGCAATTTCCGCGCAGCGAATCTGCGCGTGCGTGTCATCCAAAAAGGGAGCAACTTCGTTCAATGACTTTTCTTGTCGACGACGCATTCAATGCAGATGGACCAAGCAACGGTTTCAGGTCGACGCAGTTCCACGTCACCCGCCGGGAATGCCCCTGTCGGCACCTCGGTTGCCTCGCATCTCTCACTCTTCGCCACGCCCCTCTCCATGTACGAGTCCCCCGGTATGGACGAGGTCAACCGCGATATCACTGCACGCCTCGTCGCCGAATCCCTCTCGCTGCCTTCCGTGCACCGTAGCAACGTCGGCGGTTGGCACTCGCAGCCCAATCTGGCAATGCGCCCGGAAGCCAGTTTCCGCACGCTTCTCCAATACATCGTGTCGCGGGTGCGCGAGACGGTGGATGGTCTCGCGCAGGAGAGGGGGCTGGGGCTGCCAGCGATGCGCATCGGCGTGCACGCGTGGGCGATGGTCATGCGAAACGGGGACTATACGATTGCGCATGATCATGCGGATGCGCATTGGTCCACGGTTTACTATACCGACGCGGGGGACGCAGACGAAGGGGCGCATCCTGACTCGGGGTTGCTCGCGCTCGTCGATCAGCGGCACGGGGGCAGGCCGATGCCGGGGCTCGACCTACTCGGCACGACCTTCACGGCGCGGCCAAGCACGGGGCGGCTGCTGGTTTTTCCGGGGTGGATGCTCCACTACGTGAACGCCTACCGTGGGCAGCGGCCGCGCGTGGCGGTTTCCTGCAACGTTACCTTCGAGCTGGCTTCGCTGTTGCGGTAACCGTCGCTGACACCCATCAATCCTCCGGCTAGCCCGCAGAGTCCAGTTTTTTCCAGAGACAAGCCTCTCTGGCGGCCTTGTCGATGTCTTCGAGCTGGAGCCTGTGTTGGGCAAGTTCTTCCGGTGTCGCGCGCACCACGATCAATTCCACGTCGGAGGTGGAAAACGCGCTGTCCAGGACCGGCGAAGAAGATTCCCCCATGTCCATGAGGAGACTTTCCTGTCCGCGCGTCATGGATAAATAAACTTCCGCCAGCAAGCGCGCATCGAGGAGCGCGCCGTGCAGCGAGCGCGCGGCATTGTCGATCTGGTAGCGCTCGCACAGCGCATCCAGCGAATTGCGCTTTCCCGGATGCAGCGACTTCGCCATTTTCAGCGTATCGGTCACTTGCGGGCAGTATCGTCCTAGGGGTTGCAGTTCCAGCAGTGCGAGTTCGTGATCCAGAAACGCCACATCGAACGGCGCGTTGTGAATGATGAGTTCCGCGCCATCGATGAATTCGAGCATATCTTTCGCCATTTCACGGAATTTTGGCTTGTCTGCCAGAAATTCGACCGTGATGCCGTGCACCTCCAACGCGCCGGCGTCGATCTCCCGCTCCGGATTTACATACTGGTGATAGTGTTTGTCGGTGAACCGGCGATTGACGATTTCCACCGCCGCGACTTCGATGATGCGATGGCCCAAAGCCGGATCGAGGCCGGTGGTTTCCGTATCGAGAACAATCTGGCGCATGAGCGAGGGGCTAGGGACTAGGGGTTAGGGGCTGGGGGCTTTGCATTTCCAGAATTTTCGTCTTCGACAGTTTTCTTCCCTAGCCCCTAGCCCCTGACTCTTCACCCCTGCGCGAAGCGCTTCCGCGACGCCCCGGTTCGCGAGTTCGTCGGCTTTTTCGTTGCCGGGGTCACCGGCGTGCCCCTTGACCCATACCCACTCGATTTGGTGGCCTCGCACCAATTCATCGAGCTTTTGCCATAGATCGACATTCTTGACCGGCTTCTTGTCCGCGGTACGCCAGCCGCGCTTTTTCCAGTCCTGAATCCAGAGCGAGATGCCGTTATGCACGTACTTGGAATCGGTATGCAAGCGCACGGTACAACTGCGCTTGAGCGAACTCAGTGCCTTGATCACTGCCATCATTTCCATGCGGTTGTTGGTTGTATCCGTCTCGCCGCCGGACAATGTTTTTTCGTGATCGCCCCATTTCATCCACACTCCCCAGCCCCCGGGTCCGCGATTGCCCTTGCACGCTCCGTCGGCATAAACATCGCCAACGCGACTCTCTGCTTATTTCCGCTTGCATGATTGGT
>Ga0137438_1000071_pt1 | contig 15014 bp, 13 predicted proteins | sample EasRivERMGT157_2_FD_102327 | JGI IMG/M metagenome (GOLD analysis project Ga0137438, IMG submission 102327) | Soil microbial communities from meander-bound floodplain in the East River, Colorado, USA - East River MetaG ERMGT157_2 | ecosystem: Environmental > Terrestrial > Soil > Floodplain ... | reverse complement strand
CTAAAGCCAAGCCACGGGTGTTTTCTTATGCGATAGCGCCCCAGCACCAGCACCATGATGAATGCCAGCAAGTACATAAGGCCATACCAGCGCACAGCCAGAGGCCCGAGGTGCACAACGACTGGATCGAATTGCGGATGGATGAGCATGGCAGCGCTGAAGTGTGTCGGCAAATTATACGTTAGCGCGAATTATCGCCTTCGGCGATGCCATAAGAACAACGCACTCACCGCAAAGGACGCGAAGGACGCGAAGGAAGGGCAAGGGCGAAAACCATGCAAGTATAGAAAGTGTTCATTGACGGCAAATCCGTCGCCGAGAATGTTGGCGCTATCGGTCCACGTGCAGCTACACCCTTGTCAATCCGAGTTTGCTTTTCCTTAGTTCCTGCTTTTCCTCTGCGTCCTTCGCGTCCTTTGCGGTAAATGCGCTGTTTAACTGGAAAGTGTTTCCTAGGGCACCTGCACGTCGTACATGCGATCGAGGATGATGCCGGTCTGCCGCTCCAGCAGCGGCGTCTCGCGAACCTTGTCGTAGAAACGCGGCTTGGGCACCATCGCCGCGAGTCGCGCAGCTTGCTCCGGTCCGAGATTTGCGGCGCTGACGCCGTAGTAGTAGCGCGCCGCGGCCTCCGCACCGAACACGCCGTTGCCCCATTCGATGACATTGAGATAGATCTCCAAGATGCGCCGCTTCGACATCACGTTCTCGAGCATCAGCGTGATCATTGTTTCCTCGGCCTTGCGCCACGGGGTACGCCTGCCGGACAGGAACAAGTTCTTTGCGAGCTGCTGGCTGATGGTGGAACCGCCGGCGACCACTTTGCCTTTCTTCCGATTCTTCTCGTAAGCCTTCTGGATCGCCTCCCAGTCGAAGCCCTCGTGATCCAGGAACTTGGCGTCTTCGGCGGCGATGATTGCGCGCTTCAGATGAACCGAAATGCGCTCGTAGGGCACCCACTGGTGGCGCAGTACGGCATCCGGATTCTTCCGCTGCAGCACTTCCAGGCGGTCTTCCATGAAAGCGCTGGTCGATGGGTTGAACCAGATCCACCAGACGACGCTGCCGAAGATCCAGAATTGATACACGACCACGGCCGCGATCAGAAGCAGCGCGAGCCGCGCCGTCAAGCGCCATGCGCGCTTCATCGGATCATGGATTGCGCAACAGCGCGATGACCGGCGCGGTTTCGGGACGCACTCCGCGCCACAGCCGGAAGGATTCCGCCGCCTGCTCGACCAGCATGCCGACCCCGTCGGACGTCTTTGCGGCGTGCGCCGCGGCGAAGGCGAGAAATGGCGTGAGAGTTGTGCCGTACATCATGTCGTACGCAAGCGCACCGGCGGCAAACGCGTCAGCGGGCAGCGGCGGCAGCTCCCCGCGCAGGCCGGTCGACGTGGCGTTGATCACCAGATCGAAATGATGTCCGGCCAGCTCGTCAAACCCCAGGCCGCATAGTACGCTTGACGCGGCAACCGCTTTGCGTCGACAGGTTTCAGCCAGCCGTAATGCCTTCTCGACGGTGCGATTGGCGATCGTCAGTATGCTGGGTTCGTGCTCGAGCAAAGGCGTGAGCACGCCTTGTGCCGCACCGCCCGCACCGAGGAGCAGGATTCGCTTGTTCCCCAGCACGAAGCCAAGGTTGTGCACGAGGTCCCTGATCAATCCACTGCCGTCGGTATTGTCAGCGCGGATGCGGCCATGCTCGAAGTCCAGGAAGTTTGCGGCCTCGGCGTCCCTGGCGCGCTGCGAGACTTCGTCGGCAAGATCGAATGCCTCGAGTTTGAAAGGCACAGTGACATTCACGCCCTTGCCGCCGGCGGAGCGAAACGATTCGATGGTCGCGCGAAAGCCGTCGACCGGTGCGAGCAATCTTGAATAATCGATGTCGTGGCCGGTCTGGCGCGCAAACGCCGCATGGATCTCGGGCGATTTGCTGTGGGCGATCGGATTACCGACCACGGCGTAGCGATCGGTCATGGGTTGGCAAGCAGTTCGAGGTCGCTGCGCGTGTAGCTGAACGTGCGCGTGATGCTCAGAATATCCCAGTCCTTGCGAACCACTTCGGGGAATGGCGGGAATGGCCCCGCCAGATCGACCGCGCGCCCGGCGGCGGTATCAAGCAACCGGTATCCCGACGAACGGTCGAGTTCGATCTTTTCCACAGTGCCGTCGGCCCTGATATGCACGGTCATCACCAACGATCCGTACAGTTTGCGTCGCCTGGCTTCCTCAGGGAAATACCGCGTGCCGATCGTCTCGACGCGCTGACGCCACTGGTCCACGTATTGCGCATAAGCCACGCCTTCGGTGCGCGCGCCGATGAATTTTCGCCGGGGCAGTTTCTGATAAGCATCCCAGTCTTTCGCGATCTGCGCTTCCAGTTGCGCGATGCGCAGACGTTGTTGCTCGGCAGCCGGATCCTCGAACCTTGCCTCTCGCGGCAGCTGTGGCGCAGGCCGGGTCGAATCGGCGGTCGAGTGTGTACCTTGCGAGAGTCGCAGCAACCGCTGCGCCTCTTCTTCCAGCCGCTGCACCTGCCTTGAGGCAAGTTGCACAGCAGGCGCCGGCTCGACGTTGTGAAGTTTCGGCAAATTGGTCTTGGCGCGACGCTCGGCTTCGGTATTGCCACCTCCGTCAAGGTTGGCCTGGGCCAGTGCATCGGGCTTGACCGGCTTCGATGAAGTCTTCGAATTGACCAGCACGACGTCCAGATGCGGCACGAACTTCGATCCTTCGAATGCCGGCGGTGCGAACGTGATCAGCAGAATGACGGCGTGCAGGACAACAGAAACCGCCAGCGTTATCGGCAGCACATCGCCCGCCGTGGGTGGCGGGGGGATAGTGAGGCCGGCAGGTAAGCCGCCTCGTGCGGGAAACGCGTTGATCGAAATATCCGGCAAATTCGCTTTGCGAGTGGACCTAATTGTGCCAATTCTAGATAACTACGGCCCAACTGTCAGCGCGATTGCGTTTCGAGCGGCCGTTTGAACTCGCAGTGCAGGGTAAGTTCCAGAAGATCGATGCTGGACACGGCGACTTCCACCCGGCTTCCGGGCGCCGCGGCCGGCATCGAAGGCACGCGCGCCACCAGGGGAATGCGATCGATGCGCACCAGCTCCTCCCGCAGTACGTCGGCGCCGGTCAGGCTGACGCCTTCCTGGATCAGCCAGCGCAGACACCAGTAGCGCTCCATGCCGCGCTGGAACTCCGCATAGGCATCGTAAGCCAGTTCGAAATCGCGCAGGATCACCAGCAAGCGCTCGTCCCGCGGCGGATAAGCGGGCGGCTCGTTGCGCACCAGCGACAGCAATTGGCGCTGATTGACCAGGTCGGCGTAACGCCGCAATGGGGAGCTGGCCCAGACATACTGTGGTACGCCCAGGCCCTGATGCGGTGCCGGCACCGTGGACATTTTCACCTTGCCGCTGGCCTGCGCACGATACAACGCCGGGATCTCTTTCTCCGCCAGTTGCCGCCCCCACTCGGTATTGACCAGGATCATCATTTCCGAGACGACCTTGTCGATCGGCGAGCCGCGCCTGCGCTCGACGATCCTTATGTGATCGTCGTCCACATAGAAGTTGTAGTCGGCCCGCGCGATGGCCGGTTCGTCCTTGCCGCGTTGTCTCTCCAGTTTGGTAGCCAGCCGCCACAACAGGACGAGTTGCTCGCCGAAACGATGCTCAACCCGCCCGGCGGCAAGCAGTTGCTCGTTGAATTGCGCTTCCAGGCTGTCGTGGCGCAGATTCTCCGCAATCCTGACGCGCTCGACTAAACTGCGATATCCGGCGATGTCCAGCTCCGGTGTCACTTCGATATACATTGACAGGGCCGGACAGTCGTGGCCTTGCGACAGCGTGTATTGCGCAATGGCCGTTTCCGGCAGCATGGTGATCTTGTCGCCGGGAAAATAGACCGTCGACAGCCGCTTCGCGGCCTCGCGATCCAGCGGCGAATCGGGCAGCACACCGAGGGCCGGTGCGGCGATATGCACGCCCACCTGCCAGTTGCCGTTCGCGAGTTTCGTTACCGAGAAAGCATCGTCGATCTCGGTTGTAGTAGCATCGTCGATGCTGAACGCCTCGACCGCCGACAACGCCAGATCGCCTGGCCCAGCAGCCGCCAGTGCGGGATCGAATCCCGTGCCGCGCGGAAAATACTCGAACAGGAAACGCCCGAAATGATAGTCGCGGCTGGAAGGCAGCGCGCCGCTTTTTTCCAGCAGCTTCGCAATGGTCAGATGAGTTTGCGCCGCGGCCTGTTCGAGCGCCTTGAACTCGACGGTGCCTTTGTCGGGCTGGTAGAGCAATTGCGGCAGTACCGGTCTGAGCTCTTCCGGAAATTCGAACCGCGCAAGCTGGCCGGCATAGCGTGCCTGCAGCTCGGCCTGCTTTTTCTTGCGCTCGATGCTCGCCAGCGCCGCTTTCAGGGCATCGGCGGGTGCAGCCTTATAGCGGCCCTTCCCCTTCTTGTAGAAATGCGTGGGCGTCGCATGCAGCCGCATCAGCAGTCCGGCGCTCTCGACCGGCTTCGGATCGTGGCCGAAGTATTCCTTGCCTAGCTGGTCGAACGCGAACTCGGTTTCGCCCGAGCACTCCCAAAGGAAAGCCGGATCGATCTCCTCGGAGATTTTCTGCGCCTGCGCCACAAACTGCGACAGGGGCATGTGATCGAATCGGATCAGCACGGCGGCCTCCTTCACCTTGGTGCGCTTGCCGTGCTGGTTCTCGACCTGCAACGAGGTATAGTTGTCGGCCAGCACGGTACCGGCCTTGAAGGCGCCGTCTTCTTCAAAAAAAACGTTCATGTGCTGCGCCGATGAGGCGTAAGGGGCAAACAAAAGCGAGCGCGCGATTATACGCGAGCCCTAGGCCGCGAAGTCCAGGACGATGTCGACGTAATCGCCGAATTCACTGAAACCGTGGTCGCTTCCCTGCACGATGACCTGCCGGCAGCCGCGGTATTGGTCGACCGCGATGCGCCAGTCGAGCAATTCGTCACCCGTCGTGTGCATCAGCAGATAGCGATGCATTGTTGCCGGTCTGTCTACCCGCAGTCTTGCGAGCTGCGCCAGATGCTCTTCGGTCAGTACGTACTCGTCGCCGGTGTAGAGATTCTTCTGCGGGCCCAGATAGGTGCGCAGGCCTTCGTGCGGCGTAATCGCGGGATTGACCAGCACGGCTCGCAGTCCCAGCTTTTCAGCAAGATAGGTTGCATAGAACCCGCCCAGTGAACTGCCGACCAGGGTGATCTGCCCTGCTGGAATACCGGCCACTTCGCGTTCGAGCAGTGCCATCGCGTCCTGCGGCCAATGCGGCAGGGCCGGGCATGCAAATTCGTTCTCGCGACCGAGCCCCGCAAGCCGTTCGCGTAACTGGTTCGACTTGTGGGAGGATGGGGAGCTGTTGAAGCCGTGGATGTAGACGATCATGGGAGCGCTCCGGTGCACCGGCATTGTGCCCGAGGGCCCGCGAGCGCACAAAGGAGCTGCGCTAACCTCGAAAGCGACCCGCTTGGGCGGTTTTCGCATGGCACGCCGCTTGCCACTGTCGAGTGATCACGGTAGCCATGCGTCGAGCGTAATGTCATGCAAGGAAAAACCATCCGATGAAAAATGATTCCCGCAGGCGATTCCTGCTGCAGTCCGGCGCAGTCGCCAGTGCGCCATGGCTGCCGGATATCGTGCGCGCAGAGGAAGCGGCCAGACCCCAACTGCCTGTCGGCGCAAAGCTCGGCGATGTATACGTTCTTCCGGCAACGCCCGAGACCACGCAATGGGGCTGGTTCGACAATGCCCAGCCGCCGGTCCTGAAGCTGCGCTCAGGCGAGCGCGTCGCCATGGAAACCATGATGGCCTCGGCCAATCTCATATTGCCGGGCGTATCGATCGAGGACATCACCAAACTACGGCTGGCCTATCCCGGCCGCGGCCCGCATACCATCACCGGCCCGATCTACATCGAGGAAGCCGAACCCGGCGATACGCTGAAGATCCGCATCGAACGCATTGTGCCGAGAAGTTATGGCGCGAACTGGAACCTGCCGGGCGAACTGGGTCTCGGGCAGTTCCCCGACCGATTTCCGGTCGGCCAGGTACGCTACTTTTATTTCGATATGGACCGCGCCAGCACGCAGTTCGCCCCCGGTATCTGCATACCGCTGCGACCGTTCCCCGGCGTACTTGGGGTCGCACGGGCGGAACCGGGCCATTACAGCACAGTGCCGCCCGGTCCCTTCGGTGGCAACCTGGACATACGTGAAATGATCGAGGGGACAACGGTCTATCTGCCGGTCTTCGTCGAAGGAGCGCTTCTGTGGAGCGGCGACTCGCATGCTGCGCAAGGCAACGGCGAGATAAACCTGACGGCGATCGAGACCGCGTTCAATGAACTGCGGCTGCACATCGAAGTGATCAAAGGCAAGCCGATCGTCTGGCCGCGTATCGAGACGCCCACGCACTGGCTAACGGTGGGCTACGACCGCGACCTCAACAAGGCGCTGGAGATTGTGAAGACGGAAACCAGGGCCTTCCTGGCGCAGACGCAGGATATCGCCCCGGAGAAAACCGAGGAATGGATGGCGACGCGCTACGATTGCCGCATCGCCGAAGTGGTGAATCAGATGAAGGGCGTGTTCTGCATGATCCCGAAGAAAGGCGTAAAGCTGCAGCGCGCTGTGCGCCCGCTCCGGGAAACGCAGCGCTACTTTGCCACCAGCGCTTCATCTCCTGACCTGCAGACCGCCATGAACGAAGCTGCGTTCGCAATGATCGAGCAGATCGCCGAACGCAAAAAGATGTCGGCAATCGACGCCTATTCGCTGATGAGCCTGACCATGGATTCCCGCCTGGGCGACATCGCCGACTCCAAGAAGTCCGTGCACTGCCTGGTGCCGAAGAACCTCTGGACCGCCTAAGAAAAAGTCAAAATCGTTGACGCAGATACCCTCGCGAAGCGTGGGTATCTGCGCCTACGCTGTTGAATCTGGTTTGAGAGCGTCCAGAATCTTCGCGTGAACGCCGCCGAAGGCGCCGTTGCTCATGACCAGTACATGGTCGCCGGAACGGCTTTCAGCCACGATCGCCCCGACCAGCAAACCGAGATCGTCGAAACATTTCGCCTTCGCGCCGAGCGGCGCCAGCACCGGCTGTGCATCCCATCCCAGACCATTTGTGTAGCAGTACACCAAATCGGCGCCCGCCAGGCTTCCGGGCAATGCATCTTTCATGACGCCCAGTTTCATGGTGTTGGAGCGCGGCTCGAGCACTGCCAGGATGCGTGCACCGCGCACCTTGCTGCGCAGGCCTGCAATTGTGGTTTCGATCGCCGTCGGATGGTGTGCGAAATCGTCGTACACCGTGATACCGTTCACCGTGCCGCGCAACTCCATCCGGCGCTTTACATTGCGGAATTCGGCCAGGGCATCAATTGCCTTTGCGACAGGTACACCGGCATGCCGCGCGGCCGCAAGCGCCGCCAGCGCGTTGTTGCGGTTGTGCTCACCGAGCAGGTCCCAGTTCACCGTGCCACGCGGTCCGCCTTCGAAGAATACGTCGAAAGCATGCTCGTCTCGGGGCTTGGCGGTCCAGCCCTCCTCCACCCCAAGCCACTCGATCTTGCTCCAACTGCCCTTTGCCAGGACGCGCCGCATGCTCTGCTCCCGTGCGTTGGCAATGATCAGACCGTTGCCTGGCACGGTGCGAACGAGATGATGGAATTGGGTTTCGATTGCGGCGAGGTCCGGGAATATGTCCGCGTGATCGAATTCGAGATTGTTCAGAATCGCGGTGCGAGGCATGTAATGAACAAACTTCGAGCGCTTGTCGAAGAAAGCGGTGTCGTATTCGTCCGCTTCGATCACGAAGAATGACGAATCGGTCGCGCGGGCGGAAATGCCGAAATTGAGCGGGACGCCGCCGATCAGGAAGCCCGGATTCAATCCCGCGTGTTCGAGAATCCAGGCCAGCATCGACGTAGTAGTGGTCTTGCCATGCGTGCCGGCCGCGGCGAGCACCCATTTGCCCCGCAGCAGGTTTTCATAGAGCCACTGCGGTCCGGACGTAAACGCCAAGCCGCGATTCAGGATTTCTTCCAACAGCGGATTGCCGCGCGCGACAACATTGCCAATCACGAACAGATCCGGCGTCAGCTCGATCTGCCTGGGATTGAAGTCCTCGATCAGTTCGATGCCCTGCGCCTGCAGTTGCGTGCTCATCGGCGGATAGACGTTCGCGTCGCAGCCGGTGACCTTGTGGCCAGCCTGCCTGGCGATCACCGCAATGCCGCCCATGAACGTGCCGCAGATGCCTAGGATGTGGATATGCACTTGAGTTGCTGACTTGGAAAGTCAAAGGCAGTTAACGCGAAGGACACGACGGTACACGAAGGAAAGGCAAAAGCAAGGGCGAAGGAATGCCATTAGAGGAAGGGCTATGCTTTCCTCGCGAAACCAACTTACAGTCGGATTGTTCATGGAGGGATTTCGCTTTCCTTCGTGTGCCTTCGGTTTACCTTCGTGGCCTTCGTGTTGCATGTGGTTCGCTCTAAATCTCACAAAAGGCGCGACTTGTCGCCGGATGCGAAGCCGATCAGCGGGCCGTCGATACCGCGACCCAGCGCAATCACCTTGAACAGCTCGCCCATTTCAGCGGGTGACAGCAGTTTCTGCACGCCCGCAGTGAGCGCGAATCGGGAGGACGCCGCAGTCTCGGGCAGTTGATCGAGCAATCGCGTAATTCCGCAATTGATGAGGAACTGCGCCTGTGTGGTGTAGCCAAGGAGTTTCAGTCCGGTATCGATACCGGCTTCCGCGATAGCCGTGAAATCTACGTGTGCGGTGAGATCCTGCAAGCCGGGCAGAAAGAACGGGTCGTCATGCGCGCGATGCCGGTAGTGGCACATCATCGTCCCCTGGGAGCGTTGCGGGTGGTAGTACTCGCGCCGGCCGAAGCCATAATCGATCAGCACAAGCGCGCCTTTTCGCAGCGCGGCGGACAAACTGCGTACCAGCGCCGGGGCCACCAGTGAAATCTCGCTGACGTAATCGGCCTCTGCACCGATCGCTTCGGCCGCGCTGCGCAACGGGCCAGGCTGCAGGGGTCGCTCCGACCAGACAAAACCATCTTTCCAGGCCACGCCGCGTTCATACAGACCATCCTGTCGCCAGGCGACCAGATGCGCCGGGAGCGCATCCATCACTTCATTCGCGATAACGACGCCCTCGAAATTTTCCGGCAATGCGCTGATCCATTCGATCCTGTCTTTCAAAGCGGGGGTTCGTTGCTGCAGCGAGCGCTGCTGGCGCTCCACGAGCGTGGGACTGGTTTCCAGGATCAGATAGCGCCTAGGGAGGCGATCGACGTTCTGCAACTCGCCGAGCACATCTGCTGCCATCGCGCCAGAGCCGGCGCCAAGTTCCAGCACATCGCCACCGGCTAGATCGAGAATCTCGGCGATCTGCCGCGCCAGCGTACGGCCGAAGAGCGGCGAGATTTCCGGAGCGGTCACGAAATCACCGTCAGCGCCGAGCTTGGCCGCGCCGGCTACATAGTAGCCCAGACCGGGCGCATAAAGCGCCAGTTCCATGAAGCGTGAAAATCCGATCCATCCACCGGCGGTATCGATTTCCCGGCGGATGGTCTCGCTGAGCCCGTCGCTGTGACAGCGCGCATCAGCGGACGGTTCCGGCAGGTCTGGACTACGCAGGGCGGTTGGCAAGGCGGAAACGTGGAAGGGTTGGGCTACAATCGCCATTCAACAACAGCTGCGCTGCATGGCGCAACCTTAGTCGGGCGAAAAAGCAAAACATGGGTCGCGCGCAAAACGATCGGCCGGTGGCCTTGGTCACCGGGGCGGGCAAGCGGATAGGGCGGGCAATCTCGCTCGGGCTGGCGGCGGCAGGCTGGGACCTTGCGCTTCACTTTCACCACTCCCAGGCCGAAACGGATACCTTGGCGTCCGAGATATCGGCGCTGGGCGTTAAGGCCGTGGCAATCCGTTGCGACCTCGGTAGCGCGGATCAGGTATCGGGCCTGATCGCAGAGTGCGGGCGCAGACTGGGAACACCAACGTGCCTCGTGAACAACGCGGCCTTATTCGAGTACGACAATCTGGCCAGTTTCGACGCCGATAAATGGCAACGGCACATGGACGTAAACCTGCGCGCGCCGCTACTGCTCGCCAAGGCGTTTGCCGCGCGGATTCCCGATGGCGTTACCGGTTGCATCGTGAACCTGCTGGATCAGAAAGTATACAACCTGAACCCGGACTTCCTGTCCTACACCATCGCGAAGATCGGACTCGAGGGTGCAACTCGCGTGCTCGCGATGGCGTTGGCACCGAAAGTGCGGGTATGTGGCGTGGCGCCCGGCATCACGCTGGTGAGCGCAGAACAAACCGCCGACGGTTTTGCGCGCGCCCATCGCGTCGCGCCCCTCGGACGCAGCTCTACCGTGGAAGACGTCGCCGACGCAGTGTGCTACGTGGTCAACGCCAGGGCGCTGACCGGCACGACGATCGTGGTCGATGGCGGCCAGCACTTGTGGCCATCGCGTCGCGATGTCCAGTTCGAAACCGGTGACAGCCCATGACTGCGCGCTTCCTGAACCCGCGAACGTCGACGGACATGGCCGCAGCTAACGGACTGGGCCGTGCGCGCCGGATCTTCCTGAAGAACTTCGAGACGCGGCTCTCCATCGGCATCCACGATTTCGAGAAGCAGGCCAGACAACGGGTCATCGTCAATGTGGATCTTTATATCGATCCAGACGGCAAAGTCGAGAGCGATCATATCGACGAAACGGTAGACTATGACTTCGTTCGCAGGGAAATCGCCGCGCTGGCGGACAGTGGCCACTTCAACCTTCAGGAAACTTTCTGCGAGAAAGTCCTGGCGATCTGCCTGGCAAGGCCGGGCGTTGTGGCCGCGCGGGTCTCCAGCGAAAAACTGGATGTGTATCCGGATTGCGAATCCGTCGGTTTCGAAATTTTCCGTAGCAAGTAGATGACGACACTGCAGAAACAAGTCTACGAAGGCAACAAGCTCGCCAAGCGGCTGCGCCGGCAGGTGGGGGAAGCCATTGCCGATTTCGACATGATCCACAACGGCGACAAGGTCATGGTCTGTCTTTCCGGCGGCAAGGACAGCTACGCGCTGCTCGATATCCTGCTGTCGTTGAAGAGCCACGCGCCGGTCGACTTCGACATCGTGGCGGTGAACCTCGACCAGAAACATCCCGGCTTTCCGACCGACGTACTGCCCAACTACCTGACTTCGATCGGCGTGCGGTATCGCATCATCGAGCAGGACACATACAGCGTGGTCAAGCGCGTCATTCCCGAGGGCAAGACCATGTGCTCGCTGTGCTCCCGGCTGCGGCGCGGCGCGCTGTATCGCGCGGCCAAGGAAATCGGCGCCTCCAAGATTGCGCTTGGCCATCACCGCGACGACATTCTCGAAACTTTCTTCCTGAACCTGTTTCACGGCGGGCGGCTGAAAGCTATGCCGCCGAAGCTGGTCAGCGACGACGGCCAGCACATTGTGATACGTCCGCTCGCCTATTGCCGGGAACCGGATCTGGAGCAATACGCCAAATTGCGCGCGTTTCCGATCATTCCCTGCAACCTGTGCGGCTCGCAGGAAAATCTGCAGCGTCAAGTAGTGAAAAACATGCTGCAGGAATGGGAAAAGAAATTTCCCGGTCGCCTGGAAACCATGTTCGCCAGCTTGCAGAGGACCTCGCCTTCCCATCTGCTCGACCCGCGGCAATTCGATTTCGCCAATCTCAAGACGCAGCCTGAAGCCTACAAGGATGGCGACATTGCTTTTGACGACGAAGATTTCTCCGCGCGCCTGATCCAGTTCCCTGCCGTCAAATCGGCCAACTAAAGCGGGTCGATCGGGTTGGCCGCCGCCGGCATTCTCCTGCCCCAGCATGTCCGCATTGTTTGTGTATACGGGGTTTGAATTTGCCCTCCCCATTGGGGACAGTGAGCGCTGGCTTCCACGGACTGTATGACTAGACCGGGGTCTAGGCAGGCAAAACCGGATGCGGTGAGTCCGCCTTTAGGCACAAGCACCAGTGGACGTCCATGACCAGGCTGCCTGTTTTTTGCACAGGGCTGCTTGGACGGTACTCCCGTGTCTTGTACACTGCGCGTCTTCCTGCGTGCGCCGCAGTCCTTTTTTCAGCCTTTAATCCTCCTGCCGGGGAAAACCATGTCCACCCAAGATTACGGTCCAAAGAGAAAGATCAATTCCTTTTATCCGCCGCAGCGCCACTTGATGGGACCCGGCCCCTCGGAAATCCATCCGCGCGTGTTTTCGGCGATGGGCAAGCCGACCATCGGCTACCTTGATCCAGTGTTCGTCGAAATGATGGAAGAACTCAAGGAACTGCTGCGTTACGCGTTCCAGACCAATAATGCGCTGACCTTCCCGGTTTCCGGTCCCGGCTCTGTTGGCATGGAGATGTGCTTCGTCAACATGGTCAGCCCGGGCGACAAGGTCATTGTCTGTCGCAACGGCGTATTCGGCGGCCGCATGATCGAGAACGTGCAGCGCTGCGGTGGCGTCGCCGTGGTGGTGGAAGACCGCTGGGGCACGCCGGTCAGTCCGCAGAAGGTCGAAGACGCGTTCAAGGCCAACCCGGATGCCAAGGTGCTTGCCTTCGTGCACGCCGAAACCTCGACCGGTGTGGCCTCCGATGCCAAGACGCTGGCGGAAATTGCCCGCAAGTACGGCGCGCTCACCATCATGGATGCCGTGACGTCACTCGGCGGTACGCCCGTTCTCGTCGACGAATGGGGCATCGATGCAGTCTATTCCGCCAGCCAGAAGTGCCTGTCCTGCACCCCCGGCCTGTCGCCGATTTCCTTTAATGAGCGCGTGGTCGAGCGGGTAAAAACCCGAACGGAAAAAGTTCACAGCTGGTTCATGGACATGAACCTGCTGCTCGGCTACTGGGGTTCCACGAACCGCACCTATCACCACACCGCGCCGACAAACTCGCTGTACGCCTTGCACGAATCGTTGCTGATGCTGCGCGAAGAAGGTCTGGAAAATGCGTGGGCCCGCCATCAGCGTAATCACCTGGCGCTGAAAGCCGGCCTGGAGACGCTGGGCCTGAAGTATCTGGTGGAAGAACCTTACCGTTTGCCGCAGATGAATGCGGTATCAGTAGCGGAAGGCATCGATGAAAAAGAGGTGCGTCGCCGCCTGCTGCTGGATTACAACCTCGAGATCGGGGCGGGACTGGGCGATCTCGCCGGCAAGATCTGGCGCTTCGGCCTGATGGGTTATTCCTGCAAGATGGAAAACGTAATGCTTTGCCTGTGCGCGCTGGAGACCGTGTTCACGGACATGGGCGTGAACGTCAAGTTCGGCGAAGCGGAAGCCGCGGCTTATCACGCCTATGCCGCCCATCCCTCGCGCTTGCAACCGGTGCGCGCCGTCGCCTGACGCGAAGTCGGTTTGCCAGGAGAATAAGGCCGGCATTAGCCGGCCTTATTCATTTCCCGGCGTCTTCCTGTTGCGCAAGCCGTGCGATTTCGTCCGAATCGATCGGGCCCGGGCGGACTTCGTGATTGGCCGCATAAAGCATCGCTGCGGCGACTTCGTCCGCATGAATCGGCCGGTACTTCCGTAGTCGTCCCCGCAGCAGCGGGGCGATCAATTTGCCGACGAAAATGCCCGCCCTTTCCCCCGGCCGTTGCTCATGACGCTCACCTAGCAGAATCGACGGGCGCATGAAAACAACCCTCGGCAGGCCGATTGCGGCAATATCCCGCTCCGTCTCACCCTTGACCCGGCTGTAGAAGATCGACGAATGCGCATCCGCGCCAAGTGCGGACACCAGCAGGAATTGCTGCGCGCCCTCCGCTTTGCCGAGCTTGGCAAGCACAAGCGGATAGTCGTGATCGACGCGTCTGAACGCCTGCTGCGATCCTGCTGTCTTGATGGTGGTACCGAGACAGCAAAAAATATCGTCACAGCGCTCGCCCAGCGCCTGAATGTCATTGAAGTCCACCAGTTCGACACGAAGTTTCGCATGCGACATCGCCAGTGGCCGGCGTGAAAACACGGTGACTCGGTCATACGCTGCGTGATCGAGCAGGCGGGCAAGACACCGGTCGCCGACTAGTCCGCTCGCGCCCGCCAGCAACGCGTGCTTGGCCATTATCGGTCGCCAGGGTTGCGCGGCGAGCGGCGCGTGTTGAACGCCAGGATCGCGAGTGGGGGAGCTATCTGGCGTTGCATGAAGGCGGCGGACACCTATTTGGTAGCGACCTGCAATTTCCTGGTGTATTGCTGGAAACGGGTCGCGTTCTGCGGCGCCTTGATCGACTCGAGCGTCGCAAGCCCAGGCGCAAGCTGGTCGAGCCGCGCCTGTGGCAACGGATGGGTCTTGTAGAGCAAGGTCAGATAGTTGTCCTTGGGATCGGCGCTCGCCAGCGTGGTCAGCACGGCGGGCAAACCGTAGGGATCGTAGCCCGCGCGGGCGGCAAGGACAACGCCCATGCGGTCGGCTTCGAACTCGTCGGACTTGTCCAGGCCGCGCGCGTACAACTCCTTGGTCGGACCGGCCAGTTTCTTGACGAGTTCGGCATGCTTGTCGTCGGTCGCGGCAGCCACGCCTTCGCCGAGAAGGCTGGCAAATGCAGACTTGCGCAAAGCCTTCAGGTGATGTTTCTGGTTCACGTGCGCCACTTCGTGACCGAGCACGCCAGCCAGTTCGCCTTCGTTGCGCAACTGCCTGATCATCCCCTTGGTGATAATGATGTAGCCGCCGGGCGCGGCGAACGCGTTGATGTGGTCCGAATCGTTGACGCCGAAATGCCAGGGCAGGTTTGGCCGGTCCGATTGCCGCGCCACCCACAGGCCGACTTCGTTCACATAGCGTTGCAGGTCCGGATCGTCATACAACGGTCGCGCACCCAGCAACGTTTCGGTCATGCTCTGGCCGATCTGGATTTCCTCGGGCTCCTTGACTTCGCGCAAATTGCCGACGCTCT
>Ga0137438_1000070_pt1 | contig 15164 bp, 15 predicted proteins | sample EasRivERMGT157_2_FD_102327 | JGI IMG/M metagenome (GOLD analysis project Ga0137438, IMG submission 102327) | Soil microbial communities from meander-bound floodplain in the East River, Colorado, USA - East River MetaG ERMGT157_2 | ecosystem: Environmental > Terrestrial > Soil > Floodplain ... | reverse complement strand
TTTGATCATACGCTTTTTGCCAGTATCAGAATAGAATAACTCGGTATTAAATCTAAAATAATCATGGGCGATATAATTTCGCAATTTAAGTAATGCTTTTAATTCTTCTGCCACATCCTCACTAAAATGATAGAATCGCTTCATTTCATTGATAAGTACACCAAAAGTTCTGGATCCAAAATCATAATTATCCCAGAGTAAATCAACTTCAGCTACTGTCGTCAATCCATCATTTATCATTCTGTGAGTTGAGATCATTACAATAGCCTGTTGTTCCAATATTTGGGCATGAAATATTGCCAGACCAAAATGAGCATATACTTCTTTAGCTTGATCGTCATCGTCTAAAGTATCAAATACTTGTATTGCTTCGCTATAAGTCATCTGATATAATGTCAAAAAGTAAAATTAAAGAACTTGCCTCCTTTCGGAAAGGTTGTTAGTCAAAGCGTTATTTTATGGAAATCGATAAAACTGCTGATTTGTCTGTTGATCGTGCTTACCGCTACACTCTGTCACGTATGTGGGACGATACCTTACCACAAGCGTTGTACATTTGTCTGAATCCGTCAATTGCAGATGCTTCTATTGATGATGCAACTGTAAGACGATGTATTGGACTTACTAAAGCGTTCAAAGCATGTTATGGTGGTTTCACGATTGCAAACTTGTTTGCATTCCGAGCAACCAAAGTTGCGAATATGATGGTTGCTGCTGATCCTGTTGGACAAGAAAACGATGCATGGCTGACAAAGTTGGTCAATGATCCGAAATATGCCATCGTGATTGGTGCATGGGGAAATAATGGTTCTTTTTTGAAGCGTGGCAATACCGTCCGGCAAATCGTGTCAGATCTTCATTGCCTGGTCAAGAACAAATCAGGTGAGCCAAGACATCCGTTATACGTTCGGTCTGAAACCCAGCCGATCCTTTTATAAAGTTGTTAATTTATAGTGCGAAGGAGTGAACAATTAATTCGCGTTATAGACTTCTTGAATTGCAGTAAACAGAGAATCTATGCCTCCCTTTAAATCAATTACTCTAAATCGTGGCGAATGATTGTTATTGCGCAGTATTGACAAAGAATCAGTGAAGAGATTAACAGCGTCAGTTCTTTTTGTTGGATTTTTTTTCGTTGGCTTCAGAGATTCAGTCAGTTCCGCCAGACGAGCCTCATAAGTCCCATCAGAAATCATTTGATTCCAAGAATCTAACAAACCAAAAGCTCTTGCAACTCTACCAAACCTGCCCATACCTGTTGGAAATTGGTCAAGAAGACTTTTGTTGAAAACAAAATAATATTCAGGTTCTAAAAGATCATCAAGCTGAACGCATACAAAAACATCACAAGAGACTCCTTTCTCAGTCTCGTCTTTTTTATACCAGGACAAAGCCCAACCATGATTATGATTATCATTAAAAAATTCAATTTTACGATATGATGTTTTTACATCAATTTTTATTGTACTTGTTGAGGTGTCGATCTGAACATCCCATCCAGTTTGGTTGCCAAACATGCTTATGGCGGACTCGTCAGTCTGGACTTCTCTTTTAAGTTGAAGAAAAACGTAAAGTTCACCAATAAACCCTTTTACGGAAGACAAATTTAATAGATTAAGTGGTTTATACTTTCTAACAAGCATTTTCAATTGGTCAAGATCTGAAGTTGCTTCGTCAATCGACAACTGAACTTTTGATGGTGGTGATGATCTCTTCATAATTACTGAAAGAATTTACTGAAATGTTTATAATAAAAGAACCATGAAGGATGCGGTAATGCAATCACTGGGATAACATTGATTCCATCCGTCGAGATGTCAAATGTCGAAACGATCTTTCGGATCCCAACATGTTCCTCTTTTTCATTTGTTAAGTATACTTCTTTAATCTGCCTTATGTCTCGCAGTGCACTCTTCGAGAAGATGACAATCCGATCCAGTTTATATATACGAAGGATATTAAGAAAAGGCTGCCTCGATTTCCTCCATACTTCCTCCGGAATTGGATCGCGCATTCTTCTCTCGTGCCTATCGCAAACGTAATCATGCAAAACTATACTATCCCAGAATGCTTGCACTTCTCCAGAGGACATTCCCGATTTGTGTGTTTGCGTAAGCGTCTGCATGATATTTGTCCAAAACTTGTATGTGAACGTATCTTCCGGATCCGCATATTTCTTCGTCATTTTGATTAAGTGATCAGTATCCAACCTGCCTCTATCAGTGTAATTAGATTCACCGAGAACGAGAACTTTTTTCTTTGCCGATGCAAAATCGTTACCAACGAATGGTTGAACAAATTCATTTGGATCAAGTATGTATCCCATAAAACATTAGTTCTTTTGATTACCGCGACAATGTCTGAACGATTCCGTCATGAGAAAAGGTTTTTGGATTCGATGTCCCTGTGGTTCCGATCACGGTGGACATCCATCAACCACAAATGAACCATGCTTGAAGAGAAATGGAGCAAAGATTGTGGTGAATGATGTTTTCGCCCTGGGATATATACGGAGGACAATTATCAAACCGCAAGTCAGATATTTTGAATCGGCAATATCAATGGGACAACTTCCGTAAGGGAGCAGTGTTAACTAAATCAAACAAGCGGAGGAACAAGAAATGTGTTCTTTGACGAGCATGTTATAGAGCCATGACAAACGAACCCATTACCGACCTAATGCAGAACATTGTTGGCACAAATGATTATTTCAAGCTTGCCTTTGAAAGATGGCTTCCAACCTGTTCTCGATTGCCTGAATTTCTTTCAAACTACGAAAGGAAAATTAGAAAAAAGATACGTGAGATAGATGATGAAGGAAAGCAAGCGGATCTTATTGCTGAATTACATATTGCATGGCTCCTCTTGAAAAAACCTGAATTTGAAATTGAGTATGAACCCTGGGGTAAAGATGTTGCTGCACCTGACTACTTTGTGAAAAGCACAAATGACCGATGGTCTATTGAGGTCAAGCATCTGAGAGACATAAGCCAGCCCTTAGATCTGGATTCCGATGAAGCAGTGCTGCCAGAGATTCCTTCCAATGAAAGTCGATTGAGGAACATTGTGACCCGATCAAGGAAGCAATGGCGAAACGACATGCCGACACTTCTGTGGATCAATACTCGTTGTGGCAATACTGATGTTACTGAGCTTTCTTTTGCATTGGAACGGATGAGCGAAAGCCATACATTTGAAGAACTCAGTGGAGCCATGATTCTTTCCACATGGGAATCGTCATATTTCAAAGGACGATCATTGTTGAGAGTCAATCAGCATGCCAAACATCCTTTATCAGCAGAAGCTATAAATTTCTTGCTGAATGTCGAAAAACGAGATCGAGCCTACTAATGAAGAACGAGCAATACAGCATTCCTTCCTCTTGCCGTCAACGAGCTTCATATGAGTGCCAGGGCATACTCTGGTTTATGAAAGAAACCCTGCCAAACAGCCCAGGATTGCGCCAGAATGAAGATTAACGGGCGTAATCAATGGGTTTTAACGTTCGATTGAATGGCATTGAAACTGCCGTTGGAAAATATGTACACTTTGCGAAATCTTGGCTCAATTCCACTCCAGCAGTGCATCGATGTTATAGCGGTTGCCTTTTGCTCCTCTTGCCATCCCGTACAATCTGTCCGGCGATATTTTTTCCTGGTAAACAGGCTTGTATAATTTGAAATCATTATCTTCATTGATCAAAATGTAACACCACAGTTGTTGTTCATCGCCGGATGATGGTGTTATCCAAGCAGATAACCAAGCCAGATTGTCAAGCAAATATATTTTTTGTTTCTCCACATGATCCGCGAGTCCATGCAGGTTGAACATGTCTTTTATATTTTTATCGCCGAATCCTTCGGCAAACAGAGATTTTGATCGTTCAATGTTGTCTTCATATGTTTCTTGATCGTTGTTACAATCGTTGCAAGCCCAATTTGCCAACTGTCTAACCGTTGCAACAATTTCATCTGCCAGGTTAAGGTCATCGCAAACAAAGTCCTTGTTTGACGCATCATAAAGCAGAGTTAAATCCGGTGTCTTTCCCTGTTCGTTTTCAATTGCCGAAATATTATTTATCTTCTTTTCACTTGCATTGCGGTTTTCCAAGTTGAGTTGTTCCATATTTTTATATTCCTTCTGCAATAAGTATTACTGGATTATGAAGGCATTCAAATATGGTACAAAAAGAAATCCCAACCGTAGTGATTGGGATTTTCAAAGAAGTATAACTGTGTAAACATGGTACTATTGAGTCTTTAAATGCACATCAGTATCTTCCTCCATCTTCAATGTCCGACGATTCATTCTGACAGGTATCATCCCAAGACCGCCTTTACGATTTTTGTGAATACCGATGTTTATGCTTTCATTCTCAGGAGAAGCTTGTAGTCGATCTTTTTCCTTCCAAACAGATAAAAGAAAGTCACAAGATTCCACTGTGCTGCCGGAATCGCGTGTACTGTTCATATCCGGTTCATCAAAGTCTAATTTTGATTTATTAATTTGCGTAAGAAAGATGATCGGCACTTCCAATTCTTTTGCGAGATCCTTCATTCCCCTTCCAACACCAGACACCTGTTCGTACAGATTACTTCCTTTGCCTTTGATCAGTCCAAGATAATCAATCAGAACCAATCCCGTTTTTTTGTGATATACATTTTCTTCTGCAAACTCGATCCATTGTTTGATCTTTTGCAGATCCAGTCCAGTTTTGGTGATGATATAAACATTTGGTAACTTTGTGAAAAGCAATTTTGCTTGTTCTGGCAATTCATCATTCGTGCCACTGAATAACTCTTCAACCTGCAACCCACTAATATTCATCTCAATCTGGCATGCCCGTTCAACAATTCCAGTTATCGGCATTTCCATTGAGAAGATCAACACAGGTTCACCGCTTGCCAAGCCATAGTTGTGAGCAATGTTTTGCACCAACCCACTTTTACCAACACCCGTTTTTCCTTGTATACAGAGCGTTTCACCTGCCAACAATCCACGAAGTTTTTTATCTAAGGAAGGAAATCCAAGTGTGACTTTCTTTTTATCGAGATTCTTTGCGTACACCAAATATTCTTGACTTGCTTTCTTAAAATCGTAGACGGCATCTACGTTGAACTCATCTTCCGTCTTCTCCGAATAATTGTTGTAGGCACGAGTCACCAGGCTTGCTAATTCAGAGTCGTTCAACGGAGGATCATTTTTTTCATTCCACATACGTAATATCGCCAACGTATATGATTCATCAAAGTTACCTCGGATAAATTTACCACACAATTTGATCGCCGCAGCATTCCTCTTGGTTTCCGCGACGCCATTTAGAATTGCATTAAAATCATCTCCATTAGTTACGGTATCCTTTGGTTTTTTCGATGATTGTGATTTTATTTCTTCTTGCCATTTATCGAACAATTCTTGAAGAGCTGGGATCGGTCTAATATCTGAATCCTGAAGTACATCCACAGTCCTCGGCAGTTTTGATAAATTGATAATTTCTTCTACCGTTAGGTTCGTCAGTTCATCAAACGTGAGTGGTATTTTGTACCTCTGGCTACCTCCATGTATTGTCAAAGGAATTCGCAATAAAGCTGTCGCATGATAAATAGACATGTCAACCTGATCGTATCCATCAGCAACATCCTTTACAACTCCTTTTAAGACCTTCGCCAGACTAATTGAAGGATTTATTGAACCAAAAACTTTGGTAGAAAACTTTACTTCGAATCCTCTCCTACCGGAGAAACAGATACGGAGATAACTCAAAGGTACATCGTAATTTGATTCGAGCATGTGACAGAATTTTACCACAGTTGCTTTTAATTCTGCAAGCTTTGTGAGATCTGAAACAAACTCCTTTGGTACGTCGAAATCAAATGGCAACTCATCAGCCATGTGTATTCCTGCATATCCCTTAACTGCCTTTGTTCGGTTTACGTATTCTGGGAATGAATCGTCGAATCGGAATATCGATTGATAAGCGTCGGTGTTTAATCCTGTTGTGCTGTATTCACCCATCTTAAAAATCTTGCCTCGGTTACTTTCTATATCACCAGTGACAAATTCTTTGTATATGTAATTCTCCATTTTTTGTTTGCCTTTCTTGTTATGTGTTAATACTTAATTATTTTGAACCATCAATTATCCTGCCAGGGCGGTGTATCCGACGATATTGGCTGCAGCGTTACCTTCGGCTGATCTGGGAGGTCTTCTTTGTGTTTTTCCAGCCAGTCAGATATGAAGCCATTACTGTCATTCAACTTTGTTGTTTTTTTCTCCTTCAACCATTTGTCCATTTGTTCAAACTGTTTTTTCAACTTGCCTTCCGGCATTCCATATTGTTTGCTTAGTTCTTTTTGGTAAGCTTGTGTTACAGTGAAGACCGAATTTTTGTGCCAAGGCTGGTCTGTGGCGATGGCTGGGACTTCGGCAGTTATGCTCTTCTCTCCAGTCCGGAAGGAAACAGCATCAAAAGGTATATTTATTATTTCTTTAATCTTATCTTTAATATGGTCATCGAAACCATTGACACTTGTGTCCAGTGTTTTCAATACAGCACTGTCCGTGCTTTCATTGACAGTCAATGGTTTCCTTGACACCCATTCCTTAAAATTCGTATTTACCGCCAAAATACGCGCTTTTGTCTTCGTGTGATCAACGACAACCGTTAATATCTTTCTGTTGATCAGTTTCACCAGGTCGGCTGCAATCTGCGACTTTTGTAACCCAATTTTTTTTGCAATATATGTTGCACCAAGTTGATGTTCGGATCGGTGAAAACCAAATGTATACCGTATTACAACGATGACAATATTCATTTGTCGTCCGGACAGGTCAATTCGTCCCAATGCATCAAGCAGTTCATTGTCGATCTGGGTATATTTGTCCTGGAGTTGGACGTGCGCCATTATTCAATGCCTCCATCGTCTTGAATGTCGTAACATTTCCTGATGGCATCCAAGATAAGATCGGTACGTGTGTACCGGAATAAAGTACCGTTTGTACTGTTGTTGATGACTTGTTCCATCACCTTTCGGTCAATTATTTGTCGCATCCAACGTGGGCAACGAAACGTTGTGATCGGTTTTTTGTCTTCTATATTCTTTGCTGTCGGTTTCATTTCTGTCGTTCGATAATATTGTGATACAGATCATTTAAATAAGTATTACAACTTTTCATTTTGATACATTTTTTTTACACGATAATTTTACTTGCGAACGATCAGCACGTCAGTGATCAATGCTCAACCACAGTCCAATATAAAAATACCATCCGACATTGATGGACAGAAAAACGATTTGAAATTAAAATAAGCCGGAATAACCTGCAGAAATATGACACAACTGCAGGCTATTCTGCCATTTTTATTTCTGTAACGAATTGAATTTATTCTCAAACCATGTTTTATAGTTGTTGAGTACAGCTTGCGTTTCTCCATATGTCGGAATCGGCGCAAACGATGATATATCCTTTACCGTAGCGATCAAAGCATCAATCTCTTCCGGAGGTCTTCCAGGAAGAATCGGCTTCCGTTCGCCGAAGGCATCAAATTGAAAATCGATCTCTGGACTCGGTTTACCATTAAAGAACTTACCGACGTTTTTCACTTTTATGATTGAATCATAGCCACGATACCGATCAACCATCCCTTCTGCTGCACCAATTTTATCTATAATACTATCAAGAAGTTTGGCACCTACGCTCCAGAATTTTACACCCTGACTCTCTTCTCCGCGAACGATTAGACTTATGTAGCCTCTTTTTTTAGTATACAAATCTTTGTAAGATAGCCAAACCTTATTCAATTCTGGAATCTGTTCGACTCTACTCGGCGTGTCTCCATTTGGTCGCTTAAAATCGCCTTTCGCAATTTTGTGAATATCGCACAGTTCCTTCATTTGCTTTTGTTGCTGTTCAATAAATTCACATATTGCACAAGGTTGATTTGCAGATGAATGTGGGCAAATTGAACTCTTATCACCGAGATCATAATGAATATGTCTCTCAGCTATTGGTATTGGTGGATTGGTGTGTGGGTTAGTCACACATCGAATAACGTATTCCTTAACGTCACCTTTGTTCTTCGATCCTTCCGGTACAAAGTAGTCATTTTTCTTTTTGTTCTTGTTCAGCCAATAATTCATTCCAGGTTCTGGGGATTCGGGGTACTTGTCTGAGTTAATGTTTGAGTTGTTCATATGTTCTTGCTTTTTGAAATGTTTTTTTGAATGAATCCGACGAGATAATGAATGGTAACTGTTTTGACAATAATTTATTTGAATAGACATATCACATTCAAATCTTCTTCGAACGTATCGCAATTGAATACAACCGCATGGATACTATAACTCCAATGCTCATAATGACTTAGCCGCACAGGTGCCTTTTATTTTGACTCTATTGACATCTTTGAAGGGCAGTGCCTTTTTTATTGCCAATAGTGACTATAATTAAGGGTACTAAATTATTTTTCAACGGAAGGGTGTTACGGACACTATTAATACTTTCAGGGGCGTTTCCTTTTTATGGGTATAAAACTTTCCGGCATTAACAACACCGTAGTTGCATTTCTGAATGATCTTCAAAATGCGAGTTATATAGGAGGCGTGAAGAATAAGGGGAAAGACCTCATTTTACACTCAGATTTCAACCTTTTAAGGAGTGATCAGATTGAAAGTTCTCTGTGGACGAAAACAGATTCCAAAAAAGGGAAAAATCGAGGTCTACTTCTTCTTCTCGCAGATGAGGACTTACCTCTATCGATTTCCAGATCATTTGGTACGCGAAATTTAAAAATTGAAAATGGTAGATTTGTACTTCAAGTTTACACTCCTTTTAGAAGCGGCAAACACGTTAAGTATTTCACCACAGTCAAGGCAGACGATTCCACAAGTCGTGCATACAATAACTCAAAACAAAAAGCAGATGAACTTTGGTATACACGTACGGTAGATTTCGAACAAATTGTAAGATTGTTTACAAAATATGACAAGAAGCATTTCGAGAATACAATAAAAAGCATGGAAGAAGCTTTTGCGAATGAAGGTTTATCCGTGGAACAAAATGAATATATCTTTGGTCTGTTTTCAGAAAATGAATTTTTCTTTCGAAAGGTACTTCTTCATTCGAACTTGATAACACGACTTCCATTGGATTATTTGCGAGAAAGAGCTTCGGATCACAACATACAATTTTCAAAACTGTGTGATAGCCATTTCGTTTTGAAGAGTGATGGAAGCAACCGAAACATTCTACTAATTTTATGGCGATCATTTTCTGAAGGTCGTAAGGAGAGAATTAAATATTTCAAACCCAAGATTTACGAATATTTAGAATCGCTTTCTAAAAACGAGCAGCCTCGTCAAGACTATGAATTTTGGTGGGGTGGCAGCCCACACGATATTGCAAATGCAACTCGTTTGACTGATGAACAGATATATCATTTGACAGAAAGCGAAACTTTGCAAAAGGATATAAAGCAGGAAATACCAAAGGCAGATAAAGTACAAAAGAAAAGACAGAGCATCAAAGCAAAGAAGTGATTCTGCAATTCACCCAACCAACGTTTATCCATTTGTCAAAATTAGAGCCACAATTTGGTTTGGGCATCACACCTCTTTTATTAGCCTTAAAGGAGATAAAACTGAGATCTCATTCATGGTCAAAAATTGATTGGTTCTTGCGCCAATTGAATGTACAATTCGTCGCGATGTACACGGTGCGTTTGACTCGCCAGAATCCGGTGTGCATTTCACGGATCGAAGTGATTCTGGGATTTCCCCAAAAGTTGTCACTGTCAAACCCGAACATCAGACGACGTTTTGTTGCTGCTTGATCAGGATCACGTTGGAAGTACACGTCCTTCAGCACTTCCATGTGTCCGTTTTCTTCACCGAATATGTTATCGTCGAAAGCAATGCAATAATGTTTGAAATATTGTATAACAGCTTTCATCTGGCGATCATTGATACAATCATGGAACCATCGCAACACATGTTTGTGCTTGTTATCTGCATCATGGTAGGCATCAAGGAAATGTCGCACACAAGCGTCATAATGATCATCTGGTTCATGGTATCGCCAGCCTCCTCCATCAACATTGTCACGGATCAAGGTTGGACAGCAATTGTTTATTGGTTTATTCATGATTTAAATGAATAATTTTGGCTTATTGACATTATTCTCGGTGCCATCTACTCCGCATGGATTGGACTGAATACCACTTTCCTTTCTGTTATAGTAATCTCGATTCTTTGTAAGCATCGGTGTTTTACTGAGCCAATCATGCTGTTTTTTCAGATTGGACTTCTTCTTCTTTTTCAAATAGAAGAGGTTTGTTGTAGCTTCATCAGAATGACCTAAGACCTCCGTAGCACTTCCCTTTCCACCAATATCTTCAACATTATTGGCAGAGGTGGTTCTTAGCTTGTGAAATGTTTTCCCATGTAAATGTGGAGCATATCTTGCTATAGCTTTATTTATCCACTTTGAAATTGTGTCCTTATGAAGCATGTTACCATACCAATTGGCAAACAATGGTGTATCTGGAGACAGGTTGTCACCCAGGTGATTTTGTAGATTAATAATTTGATCTGAATATGCTGACCACGCCTCACCAGCAATAGCCACTGAATGCTCCTTTCCCTTTTTTGTTTTCTCCATGTAGATGTACGAAAAATCATACTCTGTACTATTGATGTCTTTTATCCTAACCTTTCTTATATTGGATCGTCTAATACCTGTGTTGTATGCGAACCTGATTGCGTTTTTTTGTGTCCTCAATTCATACGTGTTTTCTGGCATTCTTGCAAGTAAATCGATCAGTTCATTCAGGTCATAAGGATCCGGTTCTTTCTTTTGGACTATAATTTTTTCTGTTCTCATAAAAGGATTCTCACCTATAAGCAATTCTTTCCACGCCAGATCAAAAAAACGAATACAGATCGTACGGGCATATTTACGCGCTCTACTTCCAGTTTCATTATCCGTTCTACCTTTAAAAGATTGGATAAATAATTTTGCAAGCGTTGGACTTACTTGCGATAGATAGCAATCGTCGCTGTGCAGCTTGTTGCATATGAAGCTTTTACAACGCTCCAAATACCGCATGTTTTCATCATGAGTTTCTTTTTTTAATTCCCGATTCTTTATGCGAATCGTTTCTGAATCATTAAATTGACTAAGGCATTCGGAAAATCTCATTTTTTGATTATGAGATGAAGGAGATTGGAGTTCAGTTTGAATCTCTTTAAGCAATTTTGTCGCTACTTCTCGATTCCTTGTAGAAAGACTGATTCTACGTGGTTTTCCCATCTTTCTACGGGATTCTGCATCAATTGGCGTTAGCTTATAGTAAAATATCCCACTGCAAGTTTCCTTACAGGGTTTCTTGGAAATTCTATAATTCATAGGAGAATCCTCCGGATTTATTAATCGTCCGTTCCTATGAAAAACTGTATGATTCTTGGTTGGAACTTGCATACGTTAAACTTTCGCATGCAAATATCGCAGGTAGGATTTTCTTTTAGGTAGCTAAATTAGCTGAAAAAGACAATTATTTTCAAAAAAAATTAATAAGAGCCTATATCATTGATGGCTTGGTCGATCTTTTTCAAGATTTTATCGATGTGATCGTTAGGATTTTTCGAAAATGGGACAAAGAGTTCTCTTATTTTAGTTAAGTACACCTTTAATTGATGCCTTTTAGGAATCCTATTATCATCTTCCTTATCATGATAAATAAAGGTATTAAGACTGTTCGTCGGTATACCAGTGATAAATTCATGAAGGCGCGTAACATTTGCCCTGGCAATCCGCTTATAGTCTTCGCTGCCTTCTCGATCAACGATTTTTAGTTCATCCAGTATAAGCTTCAATGCAAAATATCTTGGATAATTTTTCTCTTCTCCTTCGTTAATATCTTTATTGTCACTTTTTTTATATAAGCTGGACTGGCTCATCTTAGGTGGTGCCAACTCTTCCATTTCAATCAACTCCTTCATTTTTTTAATTTCGGTGTCAAGAATATTTACCATGTCCGCATCGACACCGTAGAGTTTGAAATTACCAAGAGAGTCTGCATAAATTGATCGATAGGCGGAGTAAACCTTCAATCTATCAATAGGACTGTAGCTTTCCTCGATCATTACCTTCGAAATATCCGTATAGGTACCGTAATGATCTATTTTTCCATTCTCAGCCTTTGCAAAATACATAGGATGAGATTTTTTCAAAGTTTCATCGATTCCGACCTTTATCTCTTTAAAATTGAACTCTCTATCCATAAAAATGTTTTGAAGAAAGCATCTGAACAAAAAAGGGCTACTGAACAGTTTTTGAACAGTTACCTCATTTGAACAGATGCTATTTTCTTCGGGAATTGCTCATTTTGGAGCATTTTCGGTAAATGCACCCGTAGCTCAATTGGATAGAGCATCTGACTACGGATCAGAAGGTTTGGGGTTCGAGTCCCTACGGGTGTACAAAGGGAAAACATAAGAAACCCTAAATAAGCAAACCCCTGACAGCATAAGGCTTTCAGGGGTTTTGTCTTTTGGCACATTTCTTTTACTTTCCTTTGTTTTGCTTATTTTTGTCACCTATTTGTCACCGGCCACGTTGCATTATTGTGATACAGTTGCAACACTTGCAAATAGGAAAAATATGAGCGTAAAACTTCGAGAGAAAGAAAAAGCAAGCGGTGAGATAAGTCTTTACCTTGATATTTACGATAAAGGTAAGAGACGGCGCGAACATTTAGGGCTTTATTTGACCAAAGACCGGGAGAAGAATAAACAAGTTCGGCGGTTGGCTGAAGATATTCGGTCAAAAAGACAACTCGAATTGAGCGCTAATAACTATCAGATCACACCACAGTTCAAGAGCCAGGTTAATTTCATCACTTACTTTTCCGAAGTCTCAAACGAAAGCCACAGAGCATGGAAAAGCACACTCATTCACTTGAAAGAATTTGCTGGAAAGGATCTTCCCTTCGGCAGAATAGATGAACGCTGGTTGGTTAGTTTTCAGAAGTATCTCTTGAACGTTGTAAGTAAAAATACCGCACAGACATATTTCAACAAGATCAAAGCTGCACTAAACCGTGCCAAGCGCGAAAAACTGATTCTCACAAACCCTGCGGACAATATCGAGAATATTAAAGGCGAAGAAGTTGAGAAAGTGTATCTCACATTCGAAGAAATTCAACAACTGAACGATACTCCCTCAGATCAGGACGGAATAAAACGAGGATTCCTTTTTGGCTGCTTTACCGGATTGCGCCTTTCCGACGTGAGAAGATTGCAATGGAAGCACATTCGGGGAGAGCAAATGACTTTACGAATAAAGAAAACCGGACAACCGGAATATCTTCCTCTTGCAAAAGCCGCTCTATCGTTTCTTGGCGAACGCCGAGCTGATAACGAGAAGGTTTTTGAAATGGGCAAGAGTGAGGGCGGAATATGGAACTCGCTTCAACGCTGGGGAGCTGCGGCTGGTATAGAGAAACACATTTCATTCCATGTATCTCGGCATACTTTTGCAACTCTGGCTCTCACAAGCAAAGTGGACCTTTACACTGTAAGTAAACTATTAGGTCATAGCAGCATAAAGAACACTCAGATTTACGCGAAGATTATAGATCAGAAAAAGACGGATGCTGTAAACCTGATGCCGATACTTTAATCCGATTCATTCTACTATCAATACCCCCACTCCTCATGAGCAAGCGGCGCAGCATTTAGCTCTGCCTTGATTGAACGCCAATGAGGAAGTGATTTATTCATGATGGCAATGAAACGATCATTGTGCTTCCGCTCGATCAAATGAGATAATTCATGAACCAACACATATTCAAGGCATTGCTCCGGTTTCTTTGCTAATTCGAGATTTAACCAAATACGGCCAACCTTCTCATTGCATGTCCCCCACTTGGTTCTCATTCTTCGAACACCCCATTCATTCGCTTTTACTTTCAGGCGAGTCTCCCACTTTTTCAGAAGCGGAGGAATAAGGGTTTTAAGTTGTGAACGGTACCATTCTTGCAGGATTCTCTCTTTATACTCGGAAGATATGCCGGGCCGAACTTGAAGTTCAATTACTGATTTATTTCGGACCACAATTTTCGATGGACCGTCATTGTGGACAATGCGAAGCCGGTAACGCTGTCCTAAGAAATAATGAGTCTCTCCACTCACCATTTCTCTAACTGTTTGCCGGGATTGGTTTGCAAACTTTGCCTGCTGTCTGCGAATCCAGCCAAGTTTGCCAATTATTGCAAGCCGAATGGCATCGTCCTTAATGAGTAAAGGTGCAGCTACTCGTACTCTTCCGGAGGGAGGATAGACTCCTAAATGGAGATTCTTAATATCCTTTCGGACGATCTCTATTTGAAGGCCCCGAATCGTGAAGTATTTTCGATCAGTACTCACTTTGATGTTTTGCAAGTTCGAGGATAATATCGGTCAAATGATCATCGTTCAAAACGCTCTTTATTGCAAGTTTGACTTTCCGCGTCTTTACCCGATTATTTCTCCAATCATCCTGAAGGTTGTTTCGGATTTGTTCATCAACTGTTTCAGCCAATGGAGCATTGCGTTCAAGATTATCATAGAGTGCTCGCTGTGTAGCGGTCTGTATTGTCGGAGGATAAGAATCGCCGGAAGATGGATTTTTTACCTTCCGTGCAAGTTCGACAATTTCCTTCAAATATTCGCGATAACTTATCGCTGCTTTTCTACGCTGCTCGATCAGCGCGTCAAGCAATTCGGACATTTTCTCGTAGTACTTGGGGTTGATCGGCTGTTCGTCAATTATGAGCTTTCGAACGTTGTTCTCGATCGTCTCGGCAATTGCCTCTTCCTTCGAACGAATCCCTTCTGGCAATTCATCAATAGCGCCAATGCCTCTCTCAACGAGAAGCTCAACAAGCGAAAGATCATCGAACGTGGAAATTTTCTTGCTATCTTCGGCACGAATATATGTATCAATCAAATGCCGCATTGCTGGCTCATACATCTTGAGATCAATGTAGTCGCCGCTATTTAACTTTACTTCGGTGCGGACCTTTTCATAATAATCTACCTCATTCTTAATAATTTCTATCTCCGATGCTGAATATCCGGCAAGTGCCATTTCATTTGCCATATTCGCAAATGCACGAATCAAAG
>Ga0137438_1000069_pt1 | contig 15245 bp, 13 predicted proteins | sample EasRivERMGT157_2_FD_102327 | JGI IMG/M metagenome (GOLD analysis project Ga0137438, IMG submission 102327) | Soil microbial communities from meander-bound floodplain in the East River, Colorado, USA - East River MetaG ERMGT157_2 | ecosystem: Environmental > Terrestrial > Soil > Floodplain ... | reverse complement strand
CCTTCCCGGGGCGGCTCCCCGCCTGGCGGTGCACCCGGGAACGACCTGGAATACGAAGCGGATGGATCCTGCGTTCTGGGCCGAAACGGTGCGGCTCCTCCGCGGGAAATTCCCGTCGATGGGGGCGTTCCTGTCCTGGGGAACCGACCGGGAGCGGGAGGAGTGCCTCGCGATCCGGAATCTCGCCGGAGGGAGGGTCGAGCTGTTGCCGCGCCTCGCGTACAAGGCGCTGGCGGCCGCCTACCGGGCGTGCGGCCACGTGATCGGCCCGGACACGGGGCCGCTGCACCTCGCGGCGGTGGTCGGAGCGAAGACCGTTTCGGTGTACCGGGCGACGGACGGGAACCGGAACGCCCCGGTCGGTCCGGATCACAGGTTCCTGCAGGCGCCTCTTCCCTGCACCGCGTGCCTGCGCAGGGAGTGCCCGCGGGACGCGGAGTGCCGCGCCGGCCTCCGTGCGGAGGGAGTCGCCGCGGCGATGGCCGGGCTGATGGGGCCGGGATGAAATGGGCTACACTGCCGAAATGTCCGGGGAGCCGATGCGGATCAACATCGTCGAGCCGACCCTTTCGTCCGAGGCCGGGCACTGCCACAGTTTCGTCGAGAGCATCTGCGCCGCGCGCCGGGAAGGGGACGGCGACATCACGCTCTACACCGGGTCGCGGGCCCGACTGCCCCGCATCGAAGGGATGGGAGTCCGCGTGGTCCCGTACTTCCACCGGCGGATCCGGAGGCCCGAGGCGTTTTTCCTTTACAGGAAACTGCTTCGGGGAGCGGGACGGATCTTCGTCCCCACGGCGGGCAGGGCCGACCTGACGCTGCTGTCCCTCGCCGCGGGGCGACCGATCCCTCCCGGGAAGGCGTTCCTCTACTTCCACTGGGTGAAGCCCGACCCGTCGAAGAGGGATTTTTTCAGGAGGGCGAGCGTCAGCCAGCCGGGCCTCACCCTGATGGGACCGACGGAATCGGTTGTGGGCGTCTTCCGGGAGTGCGGCTTCCGGGACGTCCGGATCGTCCCGTATCCGGGTTCGCCCACATCCGAGGAGGCGGGGGGTGCGGAAGGGGTGTTCCGGCACGTGCTGTTCGCCGGGGCGGCGCGGAGGGACAAGGGGTTCCCGGCCGTTGTGGATTTCGTGCGTTTTCTGACCAAAACCGGATCGGAGATTCCCACGACGGTGCAGGCGTCGCCCGGACATTACGCCAAGTTCGACGACGGGATCCCGGCGGAATTGGACCGGCTGGCGAAGGCGTCCTCCGCCAGGCTGACGATCCTCCCGGAGACCCTGGGGGAAGCGGAGTACCGGGCGATGTTCGACGGCGCGATCGTCCTGCAGCCTTACTCAAGGGACGATTTCGCGGACCGGATCAGCGGCGTGACGCTCGATGCGTTCTCCTCGGGCGCGCCGGTAATCGCGACCGCCGGGACCTGGATGGCCCGGGCCGCCCTGCGTTTCGGCGCCGGCGTGGCGCTCGAAGACCCGTCCCCGGCTTCGATTCATTCCGCCGTGGAGGCGGTGCGCGCGGAATACTCCCGGTTCCGCCGGAACGCGCTCGAGGCCGGGTCGGTCCTCCGGAAGGAGCACGACGCCCGGCAGCTTCTCGAGGTGCTCCTGTCGCCGGACGGGAGGACGCCGTGAGCTCCTCCGCGCGTCGCAGGATCTCCGCGGTCGTCATCGCTCTCGACGAAGGGAAGAACATCGCCGCCTGCCTCGAATCGCTCCGGTGGGCCGACGAGATCGTGGTCGTCGACTCCGGGAGCTCCGACGGGACGCGGGAGATCGCGCGGCGGTACACGGACAAGGTGTTCGACGTCCCGTGGAAAGGGTTCGGCCCGCAGAAGCAGGCGGCCGTGGACCGGGCCACGCACGACGTCGTGCTCAACGTCGACTGCGACGAGCGGGTCACCCCCGAACTGGCGGAGGAGATCGGGGGAATCCTTTCCGGACCGGGGATGGCCGCCGCGTACACCGTCCCGCGCCGGACGTTCCTGGGCGGGAAGTTGATCCGGCACTGCGGTTGGTACCCCGACCGGACGACCCGACTCTTCGACCGCGCCCGGGCCCGCTTCTCGACCGACCTCGTCCACGAGCGGGTGGAGGTTTCCGGCGAAACGGCGCCGCTTGCGGGCCACCTTCTCCACTACTCCTTCTCCGGGATCGGGGAGATGTTCCCCAAGATCGACCGGTACAGCGACCTGTCCGCCCGCCAGATGTTCGAGCGGGGAAAGCGATGCGGGATCGCGGACCTCCTGCTTCGGCCGGCGTTCGCGTTCGTAAGGACGTACGTTCTCCGCCTCGGCTTCCTCGACGGGGTGGAGGGGGTCGTGATCTCCGCGACCACCGGCTGGCTTGCTTTTGCCAAGTACGCGAAGCTCCGGGAACTGGAGAGATCCTCGGGGAAGGGGCGGGTGTGACCTCGTCCGCGCGGCCCAGGGTCGCCGTCGTCGTCCCGAAGTACGGGACCGTCGGCGGCGGCGAGAGGTTCGTATACGAGCTGACGGAGCGGCTCGCCCGGGACGGGCGGTACGAGATGCACGTCTTCGCCAACCGTTGGAGTCCCGGTTCGGAGCCGGTCGTCTTCCACAAGATACCGAGGGTCCCCTTCCCCCGCTTCCCGCGGCAGGCGTTGTTCGCATGGCTCGCAGGACGCGAAGTGGAGAAGGGCCGGTTCGACCTGGTGCACGCCCACGACAGGATCTTCCGCGCGGACGTGTTCACCATGCACTCGATTCCCCACGAGACGTGGATACGCGATGTCCGGAAGCGCCGTCCGACCCTCTTCGACCGGGCGACCGCGTGGGTCGAGGGGCGGATGATGGAGGGTGGCGGGTGCGCGTGGCAACTTCCGGTGTCGTCGATCGCCGGCGAGGCGTACCGGGAGAGGTACCGGATCGACCCTTCCCGGATGCGCGTGCTGCACCCCGGCGTCGACCTCGCGCGATTTACCTCTCCGGACCGGGACGCGTGCCGGCGGGAGGTCCGCGCCCGCTATGGGATCGGCCTCTCGGAGATCGTGATCCTCTTCGTCGGAATGAATTTCGAGGTGAAGGGGCTCGACGCGATCCTCCGGGCGGTCGCCCGGGCGAAGGCGCTGTGTCCCGACGCCGCGCTCCGCCTCCTCGTCGTCGGGAGGGGGAACGAGGGGAAGTACCGGTCCCTTGCGTCCTCCCTGGGAATAGCGGAATCCGTGGTGTTCGCCGGCCCGCACGCGGAAGGGGTGGAGGCGTTCTACCTCGCCTCCGACCTGTTCATGATGCCGTCGGCGTTCGACACCTTCGGAATGGTCGTCCTGGAGGCGATGGCGTCCCGGCTGCCGGTGATCGTGAGCGCGAACGTCGGCGCGAAGGACCTGGTCGAGGAGGGGATGAACGGCTTCGTCCTTCCGGACCGCCGGGACGCCGACGCGGCGGCGGCGAAGATCGCCCTGCTGCTCGACGCGCAGCGCCGCGCCGCGATGGGCGAGGCGGGGTTCCGCACCGCGTCGACGTGTTCCTGGGATCGGTTGGCGGGAGAAGTCGGGAAGGTTTACGGGGAGGCGATTGCGGAAAAGGAGCGGGCCTCCGGTCGATAACGAATTCCAAGGGGGGACGGGAAGATGGGCAGTATGGTCAACCTCGGGTACCGGGTGAAAAAGATCGCCAACAGGATTCTCACGGGCAAGAGAGCTCCTGACGACTACGATTGGAAATTTTATTCGGGTATATATCGGGACGGCCTGGAAGGCATGGAAAAAGACCAAACCCTGGTACTGAAAGAGGGAGAGTACCGCTTCGATAGCGGCAGGCTTGAGAAGAAGGGAGAAATTCTTCCGCTGAATGAAAATCATCGGGTCATTTATGAGACCTTGTTGCAGCTGAATCCCGGAACGGTCTTCGAGGTGGGCTGCGGTTGCGGAGACCATCTCCACAACATCAAGACACTGAACCCCGGGATTGGCGTTTATGGCATTGACATAGCAGAGGGGCAACTGGATTTCCTGAAACAACGCCATCCGGATCTCCGGGATTCGGTCAAGCAATACAATATAACGGTCCCCCTGAAGAACAAGGTGCTTCTCGAGACCGATATCGTTTTCTCCCAGGCTGTAATAATGCATATAAGGGAAAATCACCTTGTCGGATTGGAAAACATGTTCCGGCTGGCGCGACGGCAGGTGGTGTTGATGGAAAACTGGAAGCGGCATGCGTTTATGGACGATATCAAGTCATTATTCGACAAGAAGCGGTTGGCTTGGGAAAACATCTATTTCCACTACCGCAATTCATCGGTAACCGATAAACCGCATCTGATGATAATTTCCCGATCTCCGCTGTCTCAATACCCTGTCCTGGATTCATATGACCTGCTGAAGGACACCGTTGGGAAAATATGAAAATATTTTCAACAGGGCAGGCAATCCGTCCGGTGAGTGCCGAAGGATAGAACCGGGGGTCTTATTTAGGCGAAGAGGTCAATCCGAGGGTTTTTTTCAGGAAGGCCATGCGCGCTTTTCTTGTTTTTCTGTCTAAACCTACGGATTTCTTGAGGCTTGAAGTTATTTTTTTAGATATTATTTTTGATAAAGCCAGATTGATTAACTTCATTCTCATATAATGGTCTTTGAATATTAAAGGAATCATGTTTTTCTGTGCAGCATATCCGGCTGGCGTAAATATTCTGCCTAATGCTATATGATCTAGTATCATTTCTTTGAATTCCAGCAACGTTTCTATTGAATTTTCTGCCGTATAAAATGGGGTATTATTGTCTGTTAACCAGTAATCATCATCTATAATACCTTTTCTTTTTGCAATTTCATAAACTTCTGTCCCCGGATAAATAAACAACACTCCAATATCTCCGTAGATAGTATATTTTATTTTTTGAAGAGTTTGGATAAATTCAATGGTTTCTTTAACCGTTTCATAAGTTTCACCTGGAAGCCCAACGATTAAAAATGCGGTAATCCTTATTGAAGAGTTTGCAAATAGTTTAAAGGCATTCATTGCGTCATCTTTACTTATTGCTTTCCTTGATGTTCTTAAAATTTCTTCGGCACCACTTTCCAGCCCGAATAAAACGTGTTTAAAACCCGCTTTTTCCATTGCCTTGATCATTTGCGGACTGATCGGTTTCATTCTCCCACTGCAAATAAGTTCTAATTTTATTCTTCTTTTTACTATCTCATCGCAAAATTCCATTACTCTTTTATTGTTCAGCATAAATGAATCATCATGAATCCACACGGAATTCATTTCCTTGAATTCATTTTTCATGAATTCAATTTCGTCCACAACATTTTTAACGGATCTGTAACGGACTTTTCTCTGTGACATTGAACAAAGGCAACAAAAAGTACATGAAAACGGGCATCCTCTGCTTGTTAGAATGCAACCGCTTCTTCTTATTTCGTTAAAGAATATGCTGTGTTTTGGAAATGGTAACTCGTCAAGGTTTTCTATTAATGCTCTATCATTAGTTTTAAATATTTTTCCGTTATGATGAAAAGCTATCCCGTCGATGTTTTCCACGGGTTTTCTTTTATCGAGTAATTCCGAGACAGTTATTTCTCCCTCTCCAAGAATAACTGTTAAGAATGGATATTTATCAAGGATCTGTTTATACATGACGGTTGCATGGATGCCGCCGATTATTATTTTTATCGAAGGATAATTATTGTTAATGTATTCTATTAGCTTAAAACTGATTACTCTGTTTCCGGTTAGAATTTGAAATCCAACGAAATCAGGGCGTGATTCTTCTATGTTTCTTATCACAACGTCGATACACTCTTCAGGCTTATAATCATTTAGGAACAATGTAGTTACATGATGCCCTTGGCTTTCAATAAATGAATGTAAATACCCGATGCCTATCGGGTAATGTGAATTGTCCTGTATTTCGGAAGATCTTTGTTCATCCTCAAACGATGCGGTGATGAAAATGATTTTCATACAGGAAATTTCCCCCTTATCGAGCGTTCGAGGCGACGGGGGAGATCCGTCAGCGCCGCGTACGCGGCGCCGATTCGCAGCGAGCGCGGCGATGCCGCACCGATAGCCACCGCGTCCCGGAAAAAAGTCTCGCGGGTCCCTCCTCCCGGGTCGTGCCGGCACAGGCGCTCGAAATCGGAGGACAGGTTCCGGTAATTTCGTTTGAGGAACGTCCGTCCCGTTCGCGACCAGGGGTTCTCTCCAAGAGCTTCCCGGTAATAGCGTTGAAGCTTGAGGGCTTCCGACGGAAACGGTCCGGAAGTCGAGTCCCGGCTGTCCTGGCTCGGGTGAACCCGGTACTTCACGTAGGCATCCTTCAGCAGGACCGCTCCACCCGCTCGAGCCACTTCCATCAGGAACGGACGATCGAACATTTTTCCATAGGTCCCGGTATCGCCGACCGTTCGGCGGAACACCTCCGTGCGATAGACGGCGGAGCAGAACGGAAAGCGAAACCCCGCGTAGAGCTTTCGTGCAAACTCCCGCCACGGCAGGAGCCCGGTCGTTCTTTCCGGCGATGTCGCAGCCCAGTCCCGGGCATTCGGCGCAGCTTCGGCCTTCATCGCCGATCCGATCAAGGTCGCATCCGGGAATGCGGCGATCACGGTGGATACGGCGCCGAGGTACTCGGGATGAAGCAGGTCGTCATCGTGAAAGACCATCACCCATTCGGCCGTCGGTATCCGTTGAAGATCGCGCCAGCAGGCCGACAGGTCGTTCACATCCCTCCGGTGATACTCCACGCCGCGCGGCGCGAAGGATCGCACGATTTCATCCGTGCGATCCGTGCTCCCGTTGTCCACGACCCGGATGGATGTCGCAGGGACGGTTTGCGCCAGGAGCGTCTCGAGCGTTGCGGGAAGAAGGGCTGAGCGGTTATATGTCATGACAAGGATCTCGATCGCCGCCGTGCCGCCCATCAGGAAGTCTCCCGGATCAATCCGACGATCCAGTCGGCGAATCCTTCGAAGCTGTGCCTTCCCCCTTCGGGGCTCTTCAGGTACGCGCGTCCTGCCGCGATCATGGCTATCGCCTCCGCGAGCGGCATCGAGCGCATCCGATCGGTGAGATCCGCCGGCGTGGCGTAGCGCGTCGCATCCAGAAAGCTGCCGGCGGGCACGAACTCCAGGATGTCGGGGGCGCCGAGATAGACCGGGACGATGCCGGCGACGAAGCAGTCGACGATCTTTTCGGTTACCCAGCCGGGGCAAGCCGTGTTCTCGTAGGCGATGCCGAACCGGTAGCGCCGCATCGTCTCGCGCTTGTCATCGCAGGGGCCGAGGAACACCCCGGAAACCCGGCGCAGTTTTTCATTCCACCGGGACGGCAGGTTCTCGAGATTTTCCCATCCGGATCCGAAGACGTCGATTTCCCGGCGCTGCGCGAGGCATTCCAGGAGTTCCAGTCTTCGGTCATGCAACTGGGATCCGCGGAGAGCGCGGTATGACGGAGACAGCAACTTGCGAACGCCGTGGCGGAGCACCCTCGCGAGGTTTCCATGACCGGTCAGGCGCTTCCGATTCCATGTGCGCTCCCGCCAGTATTTGTTCGCCGCAACCAGGACGGCATGCCCCCGTTCGTCCCAAGGCGCCGGCGATTCGACTTCGTCCTTCCAGAAGCACGGGAATCTCAACGGAAGCCACCGGGTCGATGGTCGTCGATCGCGATTCGGCAGCGCCACGACGGGTCCCACGCCGAACCGGAACGGTGCGCAATGCCGCTTCAGGCGATCTATGGAACGGTAGGCGACCAGCGGTGATTCGAACGCCAGGAGAACGGTCGGATCCGCCCCGCATCGGCACAGTTCCCGGCCGTGCCTCGCGTCGAGTTCCTGCAGGACGCGGACATCGGGGGCGCGCCATTCCCCCGACTTCACTTTCGCCAGGGCGAGATCTCCCGAAGCCACCTCGATTCCCAGGGAATCCTGCCGCTCGTACAGGCTGGTGACCCAGGCCGATCCGGGGAATCGACGCGACCAGTCCCGGTCCCGAAGGCGGTCCTCCTGGAACTGCCGGATTCCGCTGCAGAAGGCGAGTTTCAAGCTCAACGGGCCAGCCAGTCGCCAAACCGGAGGAACTCGGCATTGAGTTCCGCGTGCCCGCCTCCGAACCACACGCGCGGCATGAACATCATGCCGTGGCCGTTCAGCATGGCCGCGGACAAGCTGAACTGGGAGTTGGAAATCACCAGGCAATCGGCGTTTCGCATGACGGCGTGCGCCAGGAACTTGTCGTCGGAAGATATTTCTCCCCAGGCGGACACCTCCGGGACACGCTCCTTGAAGAAGTCGAGCGGGACGGGATCGTCCGAGGCGAACAGGAATCTCCGGATGCCGATCCGGGCCAGTTTTTTCAGGAGGGGAAAGACGTCGGAATCGCTTACGAGATGGGTCGAGACGTTCAAATAATCCCCTCGCCGGAGGTGTACGACCGCCGTCGGGAGGTTCCCTTCCTCCAGCAGTTTCCTCGATTCCCGTTCGTGGGCGGCGTGGACGGGAAAAACATCGGACCAGTTCTTCCTCAATGCCTCGCGCAGGACCCGGAACCGTTCGGGGGATCCGTCTTCCAGCCGGTGGTGTGCGTGCATGCCCAGTTTCTTCTTCAGCCACGAAGTTTCCCGCGGATTCGAGTCGTTATACCGGGTGATGGGGAGCCCGTAATAATCGAGCTCCCATGCGTAGATGTTGATGCTTTCCCCCCTCTTCGCCGGCTTGGGAGTCTGCAGGAAATAGCTGGTGTCGCCGAGGATATTGTCCCGGCCCTCCTCCCCGCGCAAATGTTCGACGGCCACGGCGCCGAAGATCTGCGCGCCGAGACCTCCGCAGAACGGGACGACTTTCACCGGTTTTCCCTGAAGAATCCGGAGAAAGCTTCCTTCATGTAGGCGATTCTTTCCCCCGTGATCCCGGGGTACACCCCGACCCAGAACGTATCGTTCATGATCCGGTCCGTGTTCGGAAGATTCCCCACGACCCGGTAGCCGGCCGAAGATTTCCGCAGGGCGTCGAAGCACGGTTGACGGAGCAGGTTTCCTGCGAAGAGCATCCGGGTCTGTATCCTTTTCCGCTCCAGGTCTGAGACGATCCGGTCCCTCGTGAACCCCGCTTCCTCCCGGACCGTCACGGGGAATCCGAACCAGCTGGGGTCGGCTCCATCCGTCTCCTCGGGCAGGATGAGCCGGTCCGCGTGTTTCTCGAGCCCCCGGTACAACTCCCGGAAATTCCTTTTCCGGGCCTTGGTGAACCTCGGCAACTTGTCGAGCTGCGCGCAACCGATCGCCGCCTGCAGGTCGGTGACCTTCAGGTTGTACCCGAAGTGGGAAAAGACGTATTTATGGTCGTATCCGAAGGGAAGCTCCCCGAACGACTGGGAGTGCCTCTTCCGGCACGAGTTGTCCCGTCCCGGCGGGCACCAGCAGTCCCGTCCCCAGTCCCGGAACGACTCGATCAGCCGCTTCAGCATCGGGTCGTTCGTGAACAGGGCTCCTCCTTCTCCCATGGTCATGTGGTGGGGCGGATAGAAGCTCTGCGTGGCGATGTGGCCGAAGGTTCCGGTGAACTTCCCTTTGTAGGTGGAGCCGAGGGCATCGCAGTTGTCCTCGATCAGCCAGAGGTCGTGCTTCCGGCAGAACCGGAGCACCCGGTCCACGTCGAACGGGTTACCGAGGGTGTGGGCCAGCATCACGGCGCGGGTCTTCCTGCCGCGGGCCTCCTCCAGCCTCTCCACGTCCACGTTGTAGGTGGGAAGCGTCACGTCCACGAAGACGGGAACCAGCCCGCTCTGCAGGATCGGGGTGACGGTCGTGGGGAAGCCGGCGGCGACGGTGATCACCTCGTCTCCCGGTTTCAGGCGCGATGCCCCCAGTTTCCGGGAGGTCAGTGCCGATACGGCCAGCAGGTTGGCCGACGAGCCGGAGGTGGTGAGGATGCAGTGCCTGACGCCGAGGAGGCCGGCCATCCGCTCCTCGAACTCCCGTGCGTACCGCCCGGCCGTCAGCCAGAACTCCAGGGAGGCGTCGATCAGATACAGCAGTTCCTTCTCGTCGTAGACCCGTCCCCCGTAGGAGATCGGACTTTCCCCGGGCGTGAAGCGAACTTTCTTCGGAAGGGCTCCCTGGCGACGGATCAGGGAGAGGATGGCCGCCCGCCGCCTGGCGTCGATTCTCATTCTTCCTCCAGCGGGAGGACGATCATCTCCTCCCGCAGCTCCTCCCGGGGGAGGAAGGGGAACATGTCCTCGATCGGGCGGTTGACCAGAAGCTTCGGGTTCACCTGGGTCTGCTGTCCCAGCTCGACCTCGAGCAGGAAGGGGCCCTTCGCCTCGAACATCCGCCTCGCCGCCGCCCGGGTGCCGCGCTCCGTGCGAACCTTCGCCCCGGGGATCCCGTACGCTTTCGCGATCCGGACGAAGTCGGGAGCGCTGTACCCGATCACGGTGGACTGGAGCCGCCCGTCGAAATACGTCTCCTGGAACTGGCGGACCATCCCGAGGGACCGGTTGTTCATCACCACCATCTTCAGGGGGAGTTCGTGGTGGACCACCGTCTGCAATTCCTGGATGTTCATCTGGAAGCCCCCGTCCCCCGCGACCACGATCGTCTCCGCTCCGCCGGAAGCCAGGCAGGCCCCGATGGCCGCAGGAAGCGCGAACCCCATCGACCCCATCCCGCCGGAGATCAGCGCGCGTTGCGTCCCCTTGAGGGAGAACGACTGGGCGACCCACATCTGGTGCTGCCCCACGTCCACGGAGACGATGGCGCCGTCGGAAGCCCCTTCCGAGAGGATCCGGACGAACCGATTGGGGTCGAGGGAACCGGCGGGAGGGGAGGGGGGGGTGGTAGGGTATTTCCTTCTCCACCGGTCGATCCGGGTCTTCCAGGCTCCCCGCTCCTTCGCGGCGCCGGGGAGGGCGGCGGCGAGCGAGGAGAGGAATGCCTTCGCGTCGGCCCGGACGCACCGGGCGGTCCGGATCTTCTGCCCCAGTTCGTTGGGATCCACGTCCACGTGGACGATCCGCGCCCCCCGTGCGAAGGAGTCGGGCCGCGTGCCCGTGATCCGGGTGTCGAGTCGCGTACCCACGATCAGCAGGAAGTCCGCGTTGGCGACCGCAAGGTTGCTGTACCGGTTGCCGTAGGCCCCGACCATCCCGCAGAACGACGGGTGGCCGTGAGGGATCGCGTCCAGCCCCATCAGCGTCACCGCCACCGGTGCGCCGCTTCGGTCCGCGACGCGGGCCAGCTCCCCGATCCCCCCGGACAGCCGCACGCCGCCACCCGCAAGAATGACGGGACGTTCCGCCGCGAAAAGTTGTGAGGCGATCTCCTCGACATCCCCCCGGGACGGGTCGGGATTCCCCGCCCCTTCCCGGTGTTCCGGGGAGCCGAGGAAGGGCGCCAGCGCGTCCGGGTCGACCTCGGCCCGCTGAACGTTCATCGGGATGTCCAGCAGGACCGGACCGTGGCGGCCCGAGCGGGCGATATAAGTGGCTTTCTCCAGCTCGTACCGGATGCGGAGAGGGTCGTCCACGAAGGCGGCATACTTGACGATCGGCCGCACGATGGAGACGATGTCGGTCTCCTGGAAGCCGATCTGGCGGACCGGACGATCGTATTTGTATTCGTACGTGTTCACCTGCCCCGTGATGTAGAGGCAGGGGGCGGAGTCGAAGTAGGCGCTGCCGATCCCCGTGACGAGGTTGGTCGCCCCCGGGCCGCTGGTCGCCATCGCCACGCCGAGATTCCCGGTGTAGCGGGCAACCCCTTCGGCGGCAAAGGCCGCCGCCTGCTCGTGGCGCACGCTGACACAGCGGATGTCGGCCCGGCCGTACGTGGAGTCCAGCAGGTGGGCGATCGCCCCGCCGATCACCTCGAAAACGTGGCGGACGCCTTGCCCGGCGAGGAACCCAACGACGTAATCAGACAGTTTCATTTCGCATCCATTCTACCGTCCGCCGCAGTCCCTCTTCCAGCGACACCTTCGGCTCCCAGCCGAGGAGGCGTCGCGCCTTCCCGATGTCCGCGACCCAGACGGACGGTCCGGGGCGCGGGGGGAGGACGCCCCAGGCGGGGGAAGGAGCGCCGGGGACCAGGCGGGAGAGGATGTCCACCACCTCGCCCGCAGTCGCCTGTCGTCCGGAGCCGACGTTGATGATCTCGCCGGCCGCGGAGGGGACGGTGGCGGCGAGGAGACACGCATCGACCACGTCGTCGACGTGGACGAAGTCCCGCGTGCCGGAAGGGGAGGCGAGTTGCGGGGAGCGCCCATCGAGAAAGGCCCTGGCCGCCGCGGGGATCAGCCGGGCCGGGTCGTCCCAGGGGCCGTAGGGGGAGAAAAGGCGCAGCGTGACGACGGGAAGCCCCCGTGAGATCGCGGCCGCGCGGCACCAGAGGGTTGCCCCCGCCTTCGAGGCGCCGTAGGCGTCCACCGGCGCCGGTTCGTCCTCCTCCGACATGGGGGCGGTCTTCATGCCGTATTCGGACGAACTCCCGATGTGGACGAACCGGTCGAACCCGGCTTCCTCGCATGCCGCGAGGAGGTGGAAGGTGCCGACGAGGTTCGTCCCGAAGATCGTCGCCCCGTCGGTCTGCCCGGGATGGCCGCCCCACGACGCGCAGTGGAAAACCGTCCGGGGCCGAACCCGGCGGACTGCCGCCCGGAGGGAGGAGGAATCGGTGAGGTCCGCGTCGTGCCGCTCCAGGTGGCCGGGAACGTCACCGAGGCGCCGGGTGTCGGAGGAGGACCGCAGGAACACGTGAACGTCGGCGCCGGTTTTGGCGAGACGGCCGACCAGGCGGCTCCCGACGAATCCGGAAGCGCCGGTGACGAGTATCGGCCCGGCGGGCGTCATCCGGGAGGAGGCGGCTTCAGGGAACACGCGCGTTGCGGGTCACCGTAGGCGGCGATCTGGGAGAGGCACAGGGAAAGGAGGTCCCCCTCCCGGGCCGCGAACGCCTTCGTCCAATCGACTACCCGTTCCAGCGCCTCGTCGATGCTCCACCGGGGGCGCCAGCCCAGTTCCGCCTTTGCCTTCGAGCAGTCGAGCTTCAGGTACCGCGCCTCGTGAGGGTGCCGGCCCTCGTCCGGCGCGAGGGAGGCGCCACCCCCCCAGAGCCGGCAGAACCGGTCGACGACCCACGACACGGGCCGGACGTCACCGTCGCCGGGGCCGAAGTTCCACGCGCCGGCGAACGTCCGGTGATCTCCGTGGAGCTTCCTGGCCAGGAGGAGATACCCGGAGAGAGGATCGAGAACGTGCTGCCAGGGCCGGGTCGCCTCCGGGTTTCGAAGACGGATCGGCTCCCCGCTCAGAATCGCCCGGATGCAGTCCGGCAGGAGGCGGTCCGGTGCGAAGTCCCCCCCCCCGATGACGTTGCCTGCCCGCGCCGTGGCGATGCCGGCGTTATGCCCCGACGGATCCGCCGGATTGAAGAAGGAAGCCCGGAACGCTGCCGTCACCAGCTCCGAGCATGCTTTGCTGCTGGAGTAGGGATCGTACCCCCCCAGCGGCTCCGATTCCCGGTATCCCCAGACCCATTCCCGGTTCTCGTAGCATTTGTCGGAGGTGATGTTCACGACCGCCCTGATATCACTACATGACCGGACCGCCTGGAGGAGGTGCGCCGTCCCGAGGACGTTGGTCGAGTAGGTCTCCACCGGGTTCCTGTACGACTCCCGGACGATGGGCTGGGCGGCCAGGTGGAAGACGATCTCCGGCCGGGCTTCGGTCAATGCCGCCGCGAGCCGGTCGGCGTCCCGGACGTCGGCGATGACGGAGTGCACCAGCCGGTCGATCCGGCAGAGGTCGAACAGGTTGGGGTCTGTCGGGGGAGTGAGGGCGTACCCGGTAACCTCCGCCCCCAGGGCGTGGAGCCAGACCGACAGCCAGGACCCCTTGAAACCGGTGTGGCCGGTGACGAAAACCCGTTTCCCTTTCCAGAAGCTCCTATCGGCCATCGGATCCCATCGCGTCCCATACGACCCAGGGGCGGTTTCCACTGTCCCACTCGCGGTTGAAGGTTTCCACCTCCTTGAAGGTGTCCATCGCCTGCCAGAACCCGCGGTGTTCGTAAACCGCCAGCTGTCCGTCGGACGCGAGGCGGCGCAAGGGGGCCTGCTCCATCGATCCCTGCTCCCCGAGGTAGCGGAAGAACTCCTTCCGGAACACGAAGAACCCGCCGTTGACGATCCCGTCCGTGCCGGGTTTCTCCTGAAACGACCGCGCCATGCCGTTGCGGACGTCCAGGATCCCGTATTTCGACGACGGGTGGATCCCGGTAACGGTCCCGATCTTCCCCATCTTCCGGTGGAACCGGAGCAGAGCGTGCATGTCGATGTCGGCGACCCCGTCCCCGTAGGTCAGGAAGAACTCATCCCCTTTTACGTACCTCTCGATCCGCTTCACCCGGCCACCGGTCTCGGTCTCGATCCCCGTATCCGCGAAGGTGATGGTCCAATCTTCGGGTTTGTGGGCGTGGCTGACGATCTTCCCCTTTTCCTTGCCCAGGTGCAGGGTGAAATCGTTGGCCAGCCATTCGAAATGGCGGAAATATTCCTTGATCACGTGTCCCTTGTATCCGAGGCACAGGACGAAATCCTTGACGCCGAAATGGGAGTAGATCTTCATGATGTGCCAGAGGATCGGCATCCCGCCGATCTCCACCATCGGCTTGGGACGGTACTCCGTCTCCTCCCGCATCCGGGTACCTTTTCCCCCGCACAATATGACCGCCTGCAAGATGCCCCCTGTCGTCAACCGTGGTTTGCCTTCGATCTTCCTTCACGGATCTCAAAGATATTCGTTTCCCGAGAGGGATTCAACCGGCTTCGGAACCCGTTACCTCCGGCCTTGGACCGACTCCGCCCCGGACGCTTCCAGCGCTTCTCCGACTTCCCGGATGACTTTCCCCGGACCCATGGTGTCAAGGCAGAGGCTTGCCTCCTTCTGGTCGCACCCTTTCTTGTGGCACGGAACGCAAGGATCGTCCGGGCAGACCACGCGGTGGGTCGCGTCCGGGATCGTCCAGGCCCGCCAGCCCGAGGGACCGAAGATCGTGACCGTCGGCGTTCCGACGGCGTAGGCGATGTGCGGCGCTGCGCTGTCCACCCCCAGGTGGAGCGCGCTCCGGGAGAGGAGGGCGGCGAGCTCGCCCAAGGTGGTTTTCCCCGCGACGCTGCGAGCTCCCGGATTGCAGCGTTCCGCGATCCGCAGGGCTTCCTTCGCCTCTTCCTTTGCGCCGACCACGAGCGCCGGAAGCCCGTACCGGTCTCGGATCCAGT
>Ga0137438_1000068_pt1 | contig 15314 bp, 16 predicted proteins | sample EasRivERMGT157_2_FD_102327 | JGI IMG/M metagenome (GOLD analysis project Ga0137438, IMG submission 102327) | Soil microbial communities from meander-bound floodplain in the East River, Colorado, USA - East River MetaG ERMGT157_2 | ecosystem: Environmental > Terrestrial > Soil > Floodplain ... | reverse complement strand
GACTGGCTTTCCAGGAGCGAAGCAATTGCCGGTATCGCTTCATCGGCCTTCAATTCGCCGAGTGATTGAAGGGCATAAAAGCAGACCCACTCCTCATCGCCGAGGCACTTGACGAGCTGCGGGACGGCAGCACGATATCCAAGGTCGCCGAGGGCCTTTGCAGCCGCTGCCCTGACATTAGCATTTGGATCTTCAAGCGACGGTACGATCAGTGAGGGATCGACTTCGGTCTGTATTTCGCTCAACAGATCGATAGAGAATTTTCTCATATCGTCATCTTTATCCTTGAGCAGCGGATAGAGCAGAGGCACCGACACAGCACCGAGCTGCCTCAAAATAATCAGGCCGGTGTTACGCAGATAGGAATTCTCGCGCAAAAGAGGAAGCGCCATATATGCTACGATTTCTCCGCCGTAGGCAATGAGCGCCCGCATGGCAGCGTCCTGAACGCCGGTATTTTCGTCGCTGAGGGCCTTAATGAGCGGATAGATTCCCCTTTCGTCCCCTTCAGCAAGGTCCTCAGCAGCCTTCCTGCGCACCGAGGGGTCCTTTGCATGCAGCTTATCTATAATTTTCTTTATATTCCGGATCATTATTCCTCCCATCACCCTGCCGGGCGGCAGTATCAGGATATTATAAATTAAAAAGGGCCGTTTTTACAGCTATTTATAATACAATATTTTCAGCCTCTAAATTCATCCATTTTCCCTCTCAGCTTGATCAGTGCTTTACCATGCAGCTGGCACACCCTCGACTCGCTGACGTTCAGGACCTTGCCGATCTCTTTCATATTCAGCTCTTCATAATAATAGAGCGTCATTACAAGTCGTTCCTTCTCGGGCAGTTCATCGATCGACTTACCGAGAGCGGACTGAAGTTCCTTCACGCCGAGTTCCTCAAGCATGTCCCGGGATCCTTCTGCTGATATGCATTCAAGGATGTCTATGGACTCACCCTCCCGGGTTATGCCGAGGTCTTCGAGACGCACCATCCGCACGGTGTTGACTGTAGCTAATACTTTATGAAGTTCGTCCATGGATATGTTCATTCTCTCAGCCACTTCCTCGTCGCTTGCACTCCCATGTTTTTCCTTTTCTATTTCGTCGTACGCCCGCCGTACATCCTCGATCTTCTTTTTTACGTCCTTGGAAGCCCATTGCATCGAACGCACTTCATCGATAATAGCTCCCCTGATCCTGAAATCTGCGAACGTACTGAGGGTTGTGTTCAGGGAGGGATCAAAGCGGTTGACAGCCTCAAGAAGACCGATAATACCTGCCGAGACGAGGTCTTCTACATCGAGTTCGGGAGGCAGGCCAAAAGCGTATTTGTGCGCGTAAAACTTTACTCGCGGCAGAAACCGGAGGACAATCTCTTCTTTTGGGTCTGAATGTTCAGATGGTCCCATTGCGGCATAAGGGTCGAGCATATGCAAATACCTTGGCCTCCGGAGAATAAAGATGCCTGCGAAGCTACTCTTATTGTACAACAAATGGTTTGTACAACAAATCGTGCATGCTTTTTAGATTCTCAGCCGACCCTCAGTGCCTGCTTCAAAAAGAACTGAATGCCTCCCTTTACCTCTCCGGCGGGACCATCGAGAATCTTGTTTGCCACCGAAGCAATTTTCTTCGCAAAACTGCCGTTGGGATACATGGATATATATCCCTTTTGGGCTATTATCGCGTCCTTGACGCTTGGCTCAAAGGGCAGATAACCAAGGTAATCGATCGATAGTGACAGAAACCTGTCTGCTACCAGGGCAAGCTTTCTGAATGTATCAAACGCCTCCTTTTCACTCCGGGCCGTGTTGACCAGAATCCTGAAACACTTCTCCCCGAAATCGCGTGAAAGCACCTTGATAAGGGCATAAGCATCGGCAATCGAAGTCGGCTCGGGCGTCACCACCACAATAGTTTCCTGGGCGGCGCTGCAGAAAAAGAGGACATTGTCCGATATGCCCGCTCCTGTGTCTATCAGGACGACATCCGCGGGTATATCGAAATGCTCAAGCTCGGAAAGCAGCTTCAAGCGCTGAGTATCAGTGAGCCTGGTGAGTTCCCTGACCCCTGAACTTGCAGGTATGATCTGTATGCCCATGGGCCCCTCTGCTACGATCTCTTTCAGGGTCTTCGATCCGTTCAGCACATGTTTGAGATTATACCGGGGCGTTATACCGAGAATCACATCGATGTTGCTCAATCCGAGATCTGCATCCATGATGAGCACCTTCTTGTTCATGCCGGCAAAATATAAAGCCAGGTTCGCGACGAAGTTGGTCTTTCCGACCCCTCCCTTTCCGCTCGAAACTGCTATGATCCTCGGTTCGTTAGTTTTCACAGACGCCTCCTGCGATCAGGCCTGCGATGTAATCCGGCGTCGGGATCCTGATGTCTCCGGGCACATTGGGCCCATCGGTAAGGAATGAAAGCGGCCGGCCCGTCAACATCGACAAATTGTAGAGATTACCGTAGTGCGTAGCAAGGTCGAGCCGGGTGAACCCGACGGTATCGATCGCATAAGGAGAGGCATTCTGCCAGAGTCTCATCGTCGACTGCAGATCCATGGACGCGTCCATGAGAAAGCATTTAGTCAGGGGAAATCCCGTGGAAAAGACCTCCTTTGTCTGCTTGAGTATCTGTCCGTAGTCATTACCGGGCGTATCGACGAGGACCGGTCCCCTTTCGGATTCCTTGTAAATGATCTTCGGGAGTTCGCTCACGCCTTTTACGAATTTTATTTCGCATTTCAGCTGCCGTGAGAGTTCCTTCATGTATGCTACGGAGCTGATCCTTTGAGAATCGAGGGACACCAGGGTCACTTGCCGCCCCGGTGTCGAAAGCATATGCGCGACCTTTGACATTGTGGTAGTCTTCCCGATGCCGGGAGGTCCGAAGAACATGTAGCCCCTCTCTTCGGACGGTATAAGCCTCTTCACCCTGACCTCCTGTTTGATAGCGCTTAAAAGGCTCCCCACAGTCTCACCGGACTTTTCCAGGAGAACCATAGCGAATTGAGAATCGACCCCCTGCTTAATCAGCATGTTGTAGAGGCCCTTTTTGTCCCTGCTTATCCTCAGAGTCGGAACGACCGGCCTCAATGTCTCCTTGAGAAAACTGATCTCCTCCCTGAGACTGCGTATTTCACGCAAAATGTCCTCACTCAGCGTGAAGGAACCATCCGTCGCTGTCTCCTGCCGGGACGGGCCTTCATCGGCCGTTTCATCCAGGGCGGCCGTCACCTCCACCGTCTCCTTTTTCAGCAGACCTAGAGGACCTGTTTTCATGGTCCTGCTCGAAAGGATAATCGCATCGGAGCCCAGTTCCTTCTTGACCATTTCGAGGGCTTCCTTGAAGTTTTTACCGACGAACTTCTTAATCCTCATCCCTTGTCCTCCTGTAGCTTAAACCGCATTCCATTAATCAATCTTTATCGTGCTGATAGAATAAACTTTCGTATTCGGCGCGACCTCGGCATGAGAGACCACAATAAGGCTGCCCGAAATACGCTCGGCCATCTTCTTGACAAATCTCCGCGTGGCCGGCGAGCAGAGGACCACGGGCTGGTATCCCTTTATGAGTCCGTTCTCGAAATTCTCTTTCATGCTCGCTACTATCTTATCTACCGTAAAAGGATCCATGTTGAAAAACTGCATGCCCTGCGGTCCCGTCTGTATCGCCTCAACCATCAGCCTTTCCACCTGGGGGTCTATAACGATAACGGACACTGACCCGTCCGGGTTCTGTATCTGCTTTGTGATGTTCCTGGCCAGCGACTGCCGCACATATTCGGTGAGCATGTCGGGATCCTTTGTCATGGCGGAATAGTCCGAGAGCGTTTCAAGTATCGTCTGGAGGTCGCGTACCGATATCCGCTCCTTCAGTAAATTCTGGAGTACCCTCTGCACCACGCCGAGGTTCAGGAGTCCCGGGATAAGCTCCTCCACAACCTTCGGCTGGGTCTTTGTCATGGTGTCAAGCAGTTTCTGAACATCCTGTTTGCCGAGCAATTCGTGGGAATGGTTCTTTATCACCTCGGTCAGATGAGTAGTAATCACTGACGGGACATCGACAACAGTATATCCTGCCAGTTGTGCACTGTCGACGCTGCTCTCGTCAATCCAGAGCGCCTGCAGACCGAAAGCGGGATCCTTTGTGGGGATGCCCTCGATCTTCTCCTTTTCCGTTCCGGGGGAGATGGCAAGATACTTTTTGAGGATTACCTCTCCCGACGCAATTTCGACACCTTTGATGAGAATCGAATATGCCGTCGATTTCAACGAGAGGTTGTCCTTGATATGGACCGGCGGGACGATAAAGCCCATGTCCGTTACCATCTGCTTCCTGATCGCCTTGATCCTCGCCAGAAGCGGTGCACCTGCTTCAACGAGAGGGATGAGCCCATACCCGATCTCGAGCGTAAAAGGATCGAGCGGCAGCAGTGATTCGAGGTCCTCCACCGGTTTGACGGCTTCGGCTGCAGCCGGGGCTGCCTTCTCCTCTTCCTCTTTCTTGATGCTCTGGTTAACTAAATATGCACCGGTGCCCGTGATCGCAGCGATCATTAGAAAAGGAACATGCGGCAACCCCGGAATAAGGCCGAGAATACCGAGCACCCCTGCCGCAGAGCCGAGTGCCTTGGGATTTCCCAGCAGCTGCTTCGTAAACTCGGCGCCGAGATTCTCTTCTGTAGCGGCCCTCGATACGACAATACCGGCCGCCGTAGAAGTAATCAGTGCCGGTATCTGGGCCACGAGACCTTCACCAACGGTCAGGATCGTATATGTCTGGATTGCGTCCGAAACCGTCATGCCCTTCTGGAGGACGCCGATCAGAAACCCGCCGATGATATTGATGACCATGATGATAATACCTGCAATCGCATCTCCCCGTATGAACTTGCTCGCGCCGTCCATGGAGCCGTAGAAGTCCGCTTCCCTGCTGATATCCTGCCTGCGCCTCCTGGCCTCTGTTTCATCGACAAGACCAGCGTTGAGGTCGGCGTCGATGCTCATCTGTTTGCCCGGCATCGCGTCGAGAGTGAACCGGGCCGACACCTCGGCAATCCTGCCTGAACCTTTCGTAATAACAACAAAGTTGATAATGACGAGGATCATAAAGACAACGAACCCGACGACAAAATTGCCGCCAATGACAAATTCTCCGAAGGATTGGATTACTTTGCCCGCAGCCGCTGTGCCGGTATCGCCATGAGTAAGAATAAGCCTCGTAGATGCGATATTCAATGAAAGCCTGAGCAGTGTCGCTATGAGGAGAACGGACGGGAAAACCGAAAAATCGAGCGGCCTCGAGATGTACGAAGATACGAGAATGACCACGATCGCGAAGGTTATGCTGAACGACAGGGACATATCCAGCACTATCGGAGGCACCGGAATAATCATGAGCCCGAGGATGATCATGATTCCTGCGGCAAGAAGAAAGTCACTTTTTTTCTGCAGATTCTCGAGCATAACTTATCCTTTGATTCCCTTTCCCTTCATCCGGTACACTTGTGCAAGTATAGCCGCGACAGCCTTGTAAAAAGCTTCCGGTATTTCCTGGTTGACATCCAGCGCCGAAAAGAGTGTGCGGGCAAGGGGCTTGTCTTCGAATACCGGCACCCCGCTCTGCCTGGCGATCTCCTTAATTTTTGCAGCTATCAGGTTGGCCCCTTTTGCAACAACCCTGGGCGCTCCCATCTTGCCGACATCGTATTTTAGGGCCACAGCGTAATGCGTCGGGTTCGTGATTACAACATCGGCCCGCGGCACCTCCTGCATCATCCTCCTGCGGGCCATCTCGCGCTGTATGCTCTTCAGACGAGCCTTTATCATGGGAGAGCCTTCGACTTCCTTATACTCTTCCTTGATCTCCTGCTTGGTCATCTTCAGGTTGCGCGAGTATTGCCAGCGCTGGAATGCAAAATCTACGGCTGCAAAGACAGTCAGGACAAGGGCCGAGATCATAACGATCTTCTTTATCTGCCCGAAACAGAAAGCCATAATCGATTTGATGTCCATGTCTATGAGAAGAGGTATATTAAAGACCTCTTTTTTCAGCATCAGATAGAGGATCGTGCCCAGGACCGCGACCTTGAAAAGACCCTTGACCGTTTCGTAAAGAGTATTGATGCTGAATATCCGCTTGATACCCTTCAGCGGACTGATCTTCGAAAAATCGGGGGTCAGGGGGACGGTACTGAGAAGGAACCCCGTCTGCAGAAAATGAACGATCATCACACCTGCAAGGATCAGCATAAAGAGCGGCAGCATTACCATGCCCATCTGCATCGTGTCTGCCTTGAATACATCCATAAGAGTCGTCTCGGTCAGTCTCATCGTGACTCCGCGGCGCAGCGAACTTCCGAAATAGTTGAGCAGCGACGAAAAGAATGCCCCGCTGAAGAGCAGATAGAGCAGGATGGTCCAGACGGGAAGAAGTGAAGTGAGTTCCCTGCTTTTGGGGATGTCGCCTTTTTCGCGCGCCTTTTCGCGCCTTCGCGGCGTCGCTTGTTCGGTCTTTTCTTCGAACTGTTCCGGCATATTATTTCACCAGAAACATCATTGCATCTTTAATGTGTACAAACGACTTACTCATGACCATAAATGCAAATCCCAGTGTAAGCGCCATAAATGTGATACCAACGCCGATAAGAAGCGGAAAGCTTACAAAAAAAATGTTCGCCTGGGGCATCGCCCTCGAAAGAAATCCCATCGAAAGATTAACGAGCACCTGCACGAGAAATATCGGTGCTGCAATCTTGAAGGCCAGAGGGAAGAATAGCGCGTTCAGCTTCAGTACGGCAGAGAACATGCTATGGTAATGCACTGTCGTTATGTCGAAACTGCGCACTATCGCCTCTATGAAGTAGTGATGTATATCGAGGATGAAAAAGAGACCCATCCCCATCAGGCTGTAAAAAAGGCTCAAAGGGCCGAGCACTTCGCCGAATTGCGGGTTGAAGACCGAAGCTATTCCGATGCCCATCGATATGCTCATCCACTGGCCTGCGGCCTCGATCGCGCTGAGTACGATCCTTACTATCAGTCCCAGCGCTGAGCCCACGAAAAAGGCCTCGAAAATTGCCCTCAAAGGTTCTTCCATATTCACGTTGACTATCGGCACCAGAAGCAGCGTAAGCGCAAGACCAATTCCGGTCCTTACGATTACAGGTGTTGTAGTCGTGCCTATAAAGGGGATGAATGCGAGCATGACCATGACCCTTATGAAGATCGGTATGAACTTGTCGGCATATATGTTGACGAGGTTGTAGAATTCCATATCATTTCACGTACAGGGGAATATTTTCATAAAGGCCTCTCGTGAAACCGACGAGGACCTTAACGGTCCACGGCAGCGTAAGGAGAAGCGTAAGAAATACCGCTACTATCTTCGGCACAAAGGTGAGCGTCACTTCCTGCAGCTGCGTAATCGCCTGGAATATGCTGATGAGGACGCCGACAATAAGGCTTACGAGGAGCACCGGCCCACCAACAAGGAGGACCGTCTCGAAGGTCTGACGCGACACCTGGTTCAGCAGTTCGATGGTCATCGGAATCCCTGTATCAGCGAGCCGATCAATAGCCCCCAGCCGTCCACGAGCACGAACAAAAGAACTTTGAAAGGCATCGATATCATGACCGGCGGCAGCATCATCATACCCATCGACAGCAGCACGCTCGCAACGACCATATCTATGACGAGGAACGGCAGAAAGACGAGGAACCCTATCTCAAAGGCCCTCTTCAGTTCTCCGATGGCGAAAGCCGGGACCACAACTCTCAAAGACAGGTCCATCGGCTTTGCAGGCCGTTCGGACCTGGACATCTTCAGGAAGAGCGCAAGGTCCTTTTCCCTTGTCTGCTTGAGCATGAACTCCTTCAGAGGGTCGGACGCCTTCGAAAGCGCGTCTTCGGCCTTGATCTCTTTCTTTGTATAGGGGATATACGCATTCGTATAGATGTTGTCGAATACGGGAGACATCACGAAAAAGGTGATGAAGAGCGACAGCCCGATGATCACCTGGGTCGGCGGGACCTGCGGTGTGCCGAGCGCCTGCCGCAAAAAGGAGAGTACGATCACGATCCTGGTAAAACAGGTCGTCATGACCAGAAGCGCCGGCAGAAAGGCAATGATCGTCAGGAAGAGGAGCAGTTCGACAGGTGAGCTGAGTCCGAAGAAGCTCGACGCTCCCGCGGCTGGAGCGGGCTGGGCGAACGAGATCGATGGGAGAAGCATTAATACAGTCAACGCAATCGGGAATAATATCGAAAACATTCCTTTGAATTTCCCACCGAAGAGGCCCTTGATACCGGATACCGGCACTACGGTCTTAGACTCAGCCTGCTTCATCGCTTCTTCGACATCGGCAGGATTCAGCTTTCCGAGAAGAGAGATATTTTCGTCGGCAATGCCGAGGGCAACATAGTCTTTTACTATCTTGACTATCGCGACCCCTTTTTTGGGGCCGAAGGACTGATAGTGGACCATTTCGATGATCCCTTTGCCCGGCATTATCCGGCCCTTCAGGAATCTGAGAAGAAGATACAGTCCTCCGAGCAGCGCCAGCATAATGACTACGGATTTGATCAATTCGAAACCCACTATTTCCCCCTTGCCGGATTAATCAAGACCTTACCGAAGCTGCCTTACCCTTTCAGCGGGACTGATAATATCCGTAAGCCTGATACCGAACCTCTCGTTCACGACGACAACTTCCCCTCGTCCGATAAGGCGGTCGTTCACATAGACTTCCATCGGCTCGCCGGCCAGCTTCTCAAGAGCGACTACCGACCCCTGACCGAGTTGCAGCAGTTCCTGGACCAGGATCTTCGTCCTGCCGATCACTACTGTAACCTCCAACGGAATGTCGAGGATAAAGTTGATGTCCTTTGTCGCGCCCTGGGTCGTTTTACCCTGGTCCTGGAATTCGGGAACTTCAAGCTCTTTTATCTCGTCTGCCATTTTCTATCTCCTCCTTTTCGCTGCATAAACGATTTCTCTTACAGAACCTTGTTAACCTTCAATGCCATAGCGCCCCGGTAAACTCCGAACTTTCCTGTGAATTTAGGGCAGCCCTCGACAAGTATGTCTATGTCCTCATCGACCCGCCGGTCAAGCATTATTAGATTGCCCACCTTCAGGTCGACTACGCGGCTGACGTCGAGCTTAACCTTGCCAAGTTCACCCGTGATCGCCACAGGGATCTCCTTGAGGCGGTCTTTCAATCTTTCGAGCCATTTCATATCGAGTTCATCCCTGTCGGCTGAAAACGCACTGTAAAGCTTTTCCTTGATCGGTTCCACGGTCCCGTAAGGGATACAGAGATATGCCTTGCACTGCTTTCCTTCCACTTCAAGCACAAACTCGACCTTTATCACTACATCGACAGGTGTCACGATGTTCACGAACTGCGGGTTCATTTCGGACCGCACATAGAGGGGCTTCATCGGAAATATCGTGCGCCAGGCCTCTTCCATATCGTCGAAGAACATCATAACGACCTTGTGGATTATCTTCTGCTCAATCGGGGTAAATTCTCTTCCTTCGGGCTTGTAGTAGGTCTTGCCTGTGCCTCCGAAAAAGAATTCGATGAGGCTGAAGATCATTTGGGCGTCGAAGACCAGGAGGCCGAAGCCCCTCAAAGGCTCCATCTTGAAGATGTTGATGCTCGAAGGGAACGGGACACCGCGCATAAAATCGTAGAACTTGGTAATAGTCACATTGACATTAGTGATGTCAACCATGCGCCTGATTGCTGCTGAAAGGGAGAGCCTGAAGTTTCTGGCGAGCCTCTCGTTGGCGATATCAAGGGTCGGCATCCTGCCCCTGACGATCTTTTCCTGTCCGGTAAAGTCATAAGACTTAACGCCGGAAGGCTCGACGCCCTTTTCGGTCTCGACATCGCCTTCCTGTATTCCCTTTAACAGGGCATCGACTTCTTCTTGAGAGAGGATCTCGTCCATTCCCTTTTCCCTATCTCCTATTGCATAACAAAATCGGTCAGATAGACGTTCTTGACCGTATTGGCGCCAAGGACCTGATTCATGCGTGCATTGATCTCGTCCTTGAGCTGCAATTTCCCCTCCGGCGGGAAGAGCGACTCAGATGATTTGCTGGTGAGGAGCGTGATAACGGCATCCCTCAATTGAGGGGATTTCTGCTTGGCCTTTTCCATCAATGCCGGACCGGCAAGTTCGAGCTGGATAGAAACCTTCAGAAATTTAGGCCCGCCCGGATCGTTAAGATTTACGACAAAAGGCTCAAGAGAGAACATCGCGCCCTCTTCGGACTTGATCTCTTCCTTCTTCTCTTTGCCGCCGAGCAATTTCGGCACAAGAAAGAAGCCTCCGGCAGCCAGAGCCACAGCTACGACCGCTATAATGATGATCATCATCATTTTCTTGTTGCTTTTTTTGGGCGCTGATTCTTCTGCGCCTTCTTTATCCTGTTCAGCGTCCTTGTCCGCCATATGGTCCTCCTCGAGCCGGATTATGTTAAGGCATAGATATGGGTGATCCAATGCTGATTAAAGCACGGACTGTGCCAGCCAATAACTATCTGTTTATATAGTATTATTTTGAGAGGGGGTCAAGAAGATGACGGTTGGGAGGGCATTCGCCCAACCAACCGTCAAACAATTAACTGTAGATTACTGCTTTATGGAGATAAGCAGATTGAGCAGCTCGTCGGTCGTGGTGATAATCTTGGTGTTGGCCTGGAACCCTCTTTGGGCCGAAATGAGACTAGTGAATTCCTCTGCGATATCGACGTTGCTGAGTTCAAGCGTATTCGAAAGGGTCCTGCCAAGTCCGGATGTTTGGGCAGCACCTACGATAGGCTGTCCGGAAGTGCTGGATTGTGCAAACAGGTTATTTCCTATCTTGATCATTTCCGTCGGCGCCGGGAAGCGCGCCAGACAGAGCTGGGCCATGTTCCTTGTCTGCCCGTTGGTGAATACGCCGGTTACCATGCCCTTGTCGTCGATCATCACATTTTTCAGTGAGCCTGTTGCATATCCATTCTGGTTGATATTCGATATTGCGAAGCTGCCCGCTACCTGAGTGGTGTCGGTTAGATCGAAAGTTGTGCTGCCTGCTGCAACTCCTCCACCCCAATTAAAGGCAAGGGCACCGCTCGAACCGGCTGAGGTAAGAACGCCTGTGTTACTAAAAGTGAGGGCCTGCCCGGCCCCTGACTCCTGGTAAAGCCCGGCCGAATCCTGATAAACATAATGAGCGGTATAGGCATTAGAACCTGTTTTTGCGAAATAGACATTGACCTGATGCGCATTGCCCTGTGAATCATAAGCCGTCACGGACGTAGTATTATTGAAAGTATTAGCGGCCGGCGCCGTGGCCGATCCAACAGGGGAAACCCATGCAGCACCCGGAACAGCGGCTCCGGAGTCAAGGTTGACGGCCAGATTAGCCGTGCTTGTAGCCTGCGGCAGGTTGGCATTTGCAAGGAGTTGAACATTGCCGATCTGGCCTGTAATGTTACCTGTAGCATCCGCCAGATACCCCTGGAGGATCGCGCCTGAAGGGGTTACTACATTACCGCTCTGGTCAAGCTGGAAATTCCCCGCCCTTGTATAGTTAGTAGCACCATTGTTGTCGACCATGAAGAACCCTTCGCCGTCGACGGCAATATCGAGTCCACTCGAAGTATTCTGGAACGAACCCTGTGTGAACATGGCCGTTACCCCGTTCACCGCAACGCCACGGCCGACCTGGGAGGAACCCGAGAGCCCCGTGAGCGACTGGCTAAGAATGTCTCCGAAGGCCATACGGCTGCCCTTGAAGCCGACGGTATTGACATTGGCGATGTTGTCGCCGATTACGGACAATGCCTGCCCGTTCGAATTAAGTCCGCTGACACCTGTGAAAATGGATGATAGAATAGACATGACCTTTCCTCCTTAAGCCGTCGCATTACTGACGGAAGTGATATCGCTCAGCGAATATTTGTTATCGCCTACATATAAGGAAATCTTCCCTTGATCCAGACTTACCTTGCTTACCACGCCGGACTTGCTGTCGGAAGTGGTTACCTGTTTACCGATCATGCTTGCCGCATTAGTATAGTTTTGCTGCGCCAGCAGATTGCTCATGTTGGTGTTCATACCGGTCATCTGCTGGAGACTGCTGAAGCTCGCCAGCTGCGAAATGAATTCGGTGTCCTTCATCGGGTTCAACGGGTCCTGGTTCTTGAGCTGTGTAATAAGCAGATTAAGGAAATCGCCCTCTCCCAAGCCGTCGCTCTTTTTTATACTCGTACTTGCAGTTGCCTGACTGCTGGTCGCAAAAAGGGAACTTAATGCGGTGTTATTGATGGCCGAAGTGCTCATGATTTCTACCTCCACTTTCTATGCAAAGAAGTCAGAGAAACCGTTCTTCGATCCCCTGCCTTGCTTTTGCTGCTGTCCCTGGTTGTTACGTTCCTGTCCGTTCCTGTACTGATCTTCCCTGACATCAACATGAAAATCGCTGACCTTGATCCCCGCATTTTCGAGTGATGTCTTTATCTGCGGCAATGCGAGATTGAAAGAGTCCTTTATAGAGCTTGAATCCACCCTGACATCCGCCTTCAGGACACCGTTGTCGAGACTTAGTCTTATGTGCATGCTCCCAAGGTCAGGCGGATCTATCCTGATTACCAGGTTTCTCTGTCCGGAGTCGACGGCCTTTGAAATGACCGCATCCAGTGAAGACAGTCTGCTCGCTGGAACGGTTTCCTGGATGGGGGATTGCTCATGACCTGAAGTCGTCTGCCCCTGAATGGTTTGAGCATATAGACCGGATGCTTCCCTGGAATTGTTCTTGTCACCTGAAGTCTGGCCTGCTGCGGGAACTGAGCTGCTCTCGATCTTGAACTGCGAAATAGAGTCGTCGGATGGTCCTGCCGACTTCGACAGGGAAGCCGCATTTCTACCGGTTTGACTGAAGGATTGCAACTCCGCCTCGGTCTTTGCAGAATCGGCAGTCGGCGGTATGGCATTTGTGAGATTATCCTGCGAAGACCCCTTAAGAGCACTCAAAAGCGCGTCTTTCGAATTAGCAGAGATCTTATCAGGCAGCTTGAAATCGATTTTATCGGCGACGCCGCCCTGGGCAGCTGTTACGGACCCCGGTGACGACTGCGCGGTCTCTTTCGCCGAAGAGGATATTGCGGTAATTGCCGGCATCAGAGCGACCTGCGCTGATTGAGCTGCCTGTGCCGCTTCTGCACCCTGTGATGCCAAGGCAGCCGCAGCTGCTGAGACATCTTTAAGTACGGGTTGATTGACGATCTGTTGGGAGATTGCGGTCATCTGGAGCACAAGCTGCCGCAGGATTTCATTCGGGTCCTGCACCGGCTGTGACTCTTTCGTCTCTTTAGCGTCCGTAGTATCCTTCACCATATCTGAGTCCCGACGGCTTCCGGCGCCCTTTGCAGACGAAGCTTTGGCAGAATCTGCAACGTCTTTCCTTATATTATCTTCAGAAGATACCATCTTCCGGCTGTCGTCAGGCTTAACGGTATTCTGCACCGATGTCTTGAGGACAGAGCTGAAGCTTTTTTCCGGCACAGCCGGAGTTGCCGGGGCAGTCGCGACTTCCGGCGCCGACGGTGCAACAGGTATCAGACCTTGAATCATGCAATGCCCTCCTTTGTTCTGGAGGGATAAAAGCAATAGTCGTGCCAGGAAGGAAAAAATGTAGGGGCAACCCCCTGTGGTTGCCCTTTCGCCTATAGGACAGGCACAGGGGCCTGCCCCTACAATGCTCATCGTTATCAATTCACGGAATGGAACGTTCGGCGGGAATTTTTTTCCGGCTGCGGGGAAGATTCTTCCTACAGGCCCTTGCCGCGGGCAAGTACTTTCTTGGAGAGCGCTGCTGCCTTGACGGGATCGAGCTGTCCCATGATCTTTCCGGCGGAGCGGGCCTTCAGTGAAGATAGAATCTGTACTGCGGTGTCGTCATCTAGCTTTTCGAGAGCCTTCGCAGCCTCTTCAGCTGCCATGGCCTCGTATATTTTTACAACCTTGGTGAGCTGTTCCTGCCTTTTGCCCTCGAGTCCCTTCTGCATCACTTCAAGTTCCTGTTTCAACTTCTTTAACTGCTCTATCTGGACCTGCAGGTCAGCCCTGAGGATCTTGAGCCTTTCTTCCTCAAGTGAAGTGGCCGCCTTGGCCTCCGGCTTCTTTTCCTGCGCAGTTGCGACACACGGAAACATCGGTATCGATAGCATAAGGGCAAGGAGAGCTCCGAACGCTCTATGCAGAAGAATTCCCGCTCTTTTATTCGCCATAATGTTTCTTGTGACGCATGACAGCATGCTCATCCATCCCTCTCTGTTCTTTTTTCTTCAGTTCGCCGCGCTCGGCTTCTTTGTGCCGTTCATCGACCTTTTCGTAAGTCTTGCGCTCCTTTGCAGCCTCGGCCATGATTTTCATGGCTTCATCCAGTCTTTTCTTGCTCGCGTCCACGGACGACTTTTGGCTCTGGAGAAGACCGAACAAATGGTCCATGTGTTCATTCATCTTCTGAATCTCGTCGATCGTCACAGCGCCCTTTTCAGGATACTGCATCTTCTCGCGCAGCACCCTGAAATTATCTTCGAGGTGGGCAAGGCGTTTCTCCTGTTCGTCGACGTCTTTCCTGGCAATCGCAAACAGGTTTTTCGCTTCGTCCTCCTCCCATCTCTTGAGGGAAAGCAGGCTCTCGAGCGGAGTCTTCATGCAGGCTCTCCAAATATGGTGCGAAGCTGAGCCAGCCCTTCACCGAATGTGACCTTTTCAGCAATGCGCTGTTTCAGGAATGGCCTGACCTTCTCCATCATCCCGATGGCGAAATCGAGCTTTGGGTTCGTACCTTCTTTGTATGCTCCTATGGTAATAACATCCTCGTAACGCTTATAAGTGGCCATGACATCAAGCACCTTCTCGACATAAAGACGCTGGTCGTCGCCGACAATGTCCTTCATCAACCTGCTGACGCTCTGCAGGACATCAATCGCAGGATAATGGTTATGGTTCGCAAGCTCCCTTGAAAGGACGATATGCCCGTCCAGAATAGCACGCGCCGCGTCGGCTATGGGATCGTTCATGTCATCGCTTTCGACGAGGACCGTGAAGAGCCCTGTTATCGTCCCCTCTCCATCACTGTTCCCGGCCCTTTCCAGAAGTTTGGGCAGGAGATTGAAAGCCGATGGGGGATATCCCTTGGTGGTAGGCGGTTCACCTGCCGCCAGGCCGATCTCCCTCTGGGCCATGGCGAACCTCGTAAGCGAGTCCATCATGAAAAGCACGTCCTTGCCGATAGACCT
>Ga0137438_1000067_pt1 | contig 15323 bp, 16 predicted proteins | sample EasRivERMGT157_2_FD_102327 | JGI IMG/M metagenome (GOLD analysis project Ga0137438, IMG submission 102327) | Soil microbial communities from meander-bound floodplain in the East River, Colorado, USA - East River MetaG ERMGT157_2 | ecosystem: Environmental > Terrestrial > Soil > Floodplain ... | reverse complement strand
CACGCCATGAGCGACGATAGAGCAAGCCGCGAACGTTTCAAGACGATGGAGCGCAAACTGTTTTTCGGCATCATGACACCGGGTGCCATCCTGACGATCGTGTTCGGCCTGTGGCTGTGGCTGGGTTACGGTTTCCACGGCGGCTGGCTCTACACCAAGATGGCTCTGGTGGCCATGCTCGTCGCCTACCACGGCTACTGCGGCAAGCTGATGATCGACTTCAGGCAGGATCGCAACCGGCACGGCCACGTGTTCTATCGCTGGCTGAATGAGCTTCCGGTCATTGTGTTGATCGCGATCATCCTGCTCGTGGAACTGCAGCCGTTCTGATGCGGATGAACAGGGCCGCGTGGCTTTTCATCGCAACTGCTGCGTTCGCTTGCGCCTCGCTTGAAGCGGCGCAGCCGGCGGCGCGCATCCTTGTGCAAAGCTCGCCGGTTGCCGGTTTTCAGTTTCACGAAGGCAGGCAGTTGTGGGATCAGTTGAAGGTCGGCGACGCGTTGGCGCTGGTGCGCGAACCCGGCAATCCGCATGATGCCCGCGCCGTGCGCGTCGAATGGAATGGGCACATGCTCGGTTACGTGCCGCGTGCCGAGAACGATGCAGTAGCGCGCCAGCTCGATCGCGGCAACAAGCTCGAAGCGCGCATCGTGCGGCTGACCAAACACCGCGATCCCTGGAAGCGCATCGAGTTTGAGGTTTTTCTACGGCTGTGAGACTTTTCACCAACCACAAACATTTTTTCACCGCAAAGACGCAAAGGACGCAAAGTAGACAGGAGCCGTATCAAGAGTGGACAGTATTTTCACTTGCACTCTCAATTTTGCGACGCATCGACACATTCGAACTTGCCTTTCTTCGCGTTCTTTGCGTCTTTGCGGTGAAATGATCTTGAACTAGGGAATGACAGAAAAAAATACGCATAGATTTTTCGCACCGTGCCCGCGCGGGCTCGAATCCGTGCTTGCCGGTGAGCTTGCCGCGCTGGGCGCGGGCGAGATCATCGCAGCGGAAGGTGGGGTGGGCTTTTCCGGCGCGCTGGCGGTTGCCTATGCCGCCAATCTGCACAGCCGCATCGCGAGCCGTGTCCTGTGGCAAGTCGGCGCGGGCCGATACCGCAGTGAAGATGATGTTTATCGCGCAGTGAATGCGCTCGACTGGGCGCAATTGTTCGATGGCGCCCTGACGATACGCGTGAACGTCGCTGCGGTACGAAGCCCGCTCAACAGCCTGGACTTCATCACATTGCGTATCAAGGATGCGGTCTGCGATAAGTTTCGCTCGCAGACCGGCATTCGCCCCAGCGTGGATACAGCGCAACCCGATGTGCGCATCCATGCTTTCCTGGAAACGGAACGGTTCACGCTGTATCTCGATACTTCCGGCGAACCGCTGTTCAAGCGCGGGGCCAGGCAGATTGCCGGGGAAGCGCCGCTGCGCGAGAATCTTGCCGCCGGGATTCTGAAACTCTCCGGCTGGACGCCGGATGTGCCGCTGCTCGACCCGATGTGTGGCAGCGGGACGTTCCTGATCGAGGCGCTGCAGATCGCCCGCGGAATACCACCGGGCGCGCGGCGTAGTTTCGCTTTCGAGAAACTGCGCAGCTTCGACGAAGCGGGGTGGGGCCGGATCCAGGCGGCCGCTCAAGCAATGCCGACACCGAATCCTTCACCGGCGATTTTCGGCAGCGACCTGTACGGCGAGGCGCTGAAGCTGGCGCGCGTGAATCTTGCGGCGGCAGGGTTTGCCGACGCTGTCAGCCTCAAGCAGGCCAACATGCTGGAAATTTCCGCTCCGGCCGCGGAAGGTGTCCTGGTGGCGAATCCGCCTTACGGCGTGCGTATCGGCGAGCAGGATGAGCTGGCGTCGTTTTACCCGCGGATGGGAGACGTGCTGAAGAAGAAATTCGCCGGCTGGCGTGCTTACATATTCACCGCCGACATGCGCCTGCCAAAACTGATCGGGCTGTCGCCGTCGAAACGCACTCCGTTATACAACGGCGCGCTGGAATGTCGCCTCTATGAGTTCAAAATTGTGGCAGGGGCGATGCGCAGGGAAAAGCAGGGGCTAGGGAAAGACAGGGACTAGGGGTTAGGGAAAGACAGGGACTGGAAGCGTCGCCTTCAAAGGCTTTTCCCCTAGCCCCTAGCCCCTAGTCCCTCGCCCCTGTCGTCAGACGATATTCAGGTGATCCACGCCGGTCGTGAGGTCGCGATCCTTCATTTCCTTGCCGTGCAGCTTGATCTGCAGGCGCAGTTCGTTCATCGAATCGGCGTTACGCATCGCGTCTTCATAGCCGATCTTGCCGCCCTCATACAGGTCGAACAAGGCCTGGTCGAAAGTCTGCATGCCCAGTTCTCGCGACTTCTTCATGATTTCCTTGATTTCGTGGACCTCGCCCTTGAATATCAGGTCGGAGATGAGCGGCGAATTGAGCAGGATTTCGATCGCCGCCGCGCGGCCCTTGGAATCCTTCAGCGGAATAAGCCGCTGCGACACGAGAGCCTTCAGGTTCAACGACAAGTCCATCAGCAACTGCAACCGGCGTTCTTCCGGGAAGAAGTTGATGATCCGATCGAGCGCCTGGTTGGCGCTGTTGGCGTGCAGCGTGCACAGGCACAAGTGACCGGTTTCGGCGAACGCGATGGCGTGTTCCATGGTTTCGCGTTCGCGGACTTCGCCGATCAGAATCACGTCCGGCGCCTGGCGCAGCGTATTCTTCAGCGCGGCCTCCCAGGAGTCGGTATCGACGCCGACTTCGCGTTGAGTGATCAGGCAATTCTTGTGGTCGTGCACGTATTCGATCGGATCCTCGATCGTGATGATGTGGCCGTGACTGTTCTCGTTGCGGTAGCCGACCATCGCGGCAAGCGTCGTCGACTTGCCCGATCCGGTACCGCCGACCATGATTACCAGACCGCGCTTGGTCATCGCCACGTCCTTGAGAACCGGCGGCAACCCGAGGTCGTCGATCTTCGGAATCGCGGTGGTGATGGTGCGCAGGACGATGCCCACGCGCGCCTGCTGCACAAATGCATTGACGCGAAAGCGCCCGATGCCGGGCGGGTTGATGGCGAAGTTGCATTCCCTGCTGGCCTCGAACTCCTGCGCCTGCTTGTCGTTCATCAGCGAGCGCGCCAGTTCCTGGGTGTGCTGCGGCGTCAGGCTCTGGTTGGACACCGGCGTCATCTTGCCGTCGAGCTTGAACGCCGGTGGAAAGCCGGCGGTGATGAACAGGTCGGAGGCCTTTTTCGCCACCATGGCGCGCAACAGTTCATGAATGAATTTGACGGCTTGATCTCGTTCCATCTGCTACTCCTGGCTAGTGTCCGGCGCTGTTCGCTGTCCCGGCCCGTCAGTTGAAGGCGTCCTTGTTGGCTGCCTTACCACGCGCTTCTTCCTTGGTGATGATGTTGCGCTTGACCATATCGGCAAGGTTCTGGTCCAGCGTCTGCATGCCCAGGGCCTGGCCGGTCTGGATTGACGAATACATTTGCGCGATCTTGGCTTCGCGGATCAGGTTGCGGATCGCCGGCGTGCCGATCATGATTTCGTGCGCCGCCGCTCGTCCGGCGCCGTCCTTGGTCTTGCACAGGGTTTGCGATATCACGGCGCGCAGCGATTCCGATAGCATCGCACGCACCATTTCCTTTTCGGCCGCCGGGAATACGTCGATGATCCGGTCGACCGTCTTTGCGGCCGAACTCGTATGCAGCGTCCCAAAAACCAGGTGGCCGGTTTCGGCCGCCGTGAGCGCCAGGCGGATGGTTTCCAGGTCGCGCAATTCGCCTACCAGGATGATGTCCGGGTCTTCGCGCAGCGCACTGCGCAGTGCGTTGTTGAACGACAGCGTATGCGGGCCGACCTCGCGCTGGTTGATCAGGCACTTTTTGCTTTCGTGCACGAATTCGATCGGGTCTTCCACCGTGAGGATGTGACCCATCTCATTCTCGTTGATATCGTTGACCATTGCGGCGAGGGTGGTCGACTTGCCCGAACCGGTCGGCCCGGTCACCAGCACCACGCCGCGCGGGTACTGGGCGATTTCCTTGAAAATCGCGGGTGCCTTGAGCTCTTCCAGCGTCAATACCTTGGACGGAATGGTCCGCATTACGGCGCCGGCGCCCCGGTTCTGAACAAAGGCATTGACCCGAAAACGGGCCAGATTGGGGATCGCGAACGAGAAGTCGCACTCGAGGTTTTCCTCGTAGAACTTGCGCTGCCCGTCGTTCATGATGTCGTAGATCATGGCGTGCACGTCCTTGTGCTCCATCGGCGGCAGATTGATGCGCCTGACGTCGCCATGCACCCGGATCATGGGTGGCAATCCTGCCGACAGGTGAAGGTCGGAAGCCTTGTTCTTGACCACAAAAGCGAGGAGTTCAGCGATGTCCATTTATAATTCTCCGACGACGGCTGGATGGGGAGCGAAACTTGCCGGCGGCCTCGGCGCAGATCGAAAATGCTCGCTGCATTCGATGGTTACAGTCAAGAATGCAAGGGAATTATGACCATAATAGCAGCCCGCTTGCAAGCCGTACGCAGCCGTATCGAGGCTGCGGCGGCGGCGGCCGGCAGGTCACCGGCAGATATTGGGCTTATTGCGGTCAGCAAGACATTTCCTGCGGCCGCGATCGCCGACGCCCATGCTGCCGGCCAGAACGCCTTTGGAGAAAACTATCTCCAGGAAGCGCTCGGCAAGATGGCAGCCTTATCCGAGCTGGGCCTCGAATGGCACCATATTGGCCCAATTCAGAGTAATAAGACCCGCCAGATTGCCGAGCAATTTCAATGGGTACATGGGGTGGATCGCCTGAAAATCGCCGAACGCCTGTCATTTTCTCGCCCCGCTAACCTGCTGCCGCTGCAACTATGTATTCAGGTTAACGTCAGCGGCGAGGATTCCAAGAGTGGCGTGCGGCCTGAGGAGGTTCTCGCGCTGGCGAAAGCGGTGTCCCCCCTCCCGCGCATGCGGCTTCGCGGCTTGATGGCCATCCCCGAGCCGACCCCGGACACCGCGCTGCAACGCTCCCGCTTCCAGTTGCTGCGCCAAGTCCGGGACGACATCGTCAGCCGCGGTATTGCGCTGGACACCTTGTCGATGGGCATGTCGGATGATCTGGAGGCTGCCATTGCCGAAGGCGCGACGCTGGTTCGCGTCGGCCGGGCCATTTTCGGCGAACGGCCGGCCTCTTCCGATTAGGGGCAATTTGCCCGCGATGGCAGCGCCCACCTATACTGGCCGGCCGGATGCGCCGCAATCGGCGGCCGGCTCAAGCGAGCTTACTACTGCGAACCTAGGAGAAACGAGATGAACAGAAGGAACTGGATCATAGCCGCTGGTCTGCTGCTGGCTTTGCCCGGCATGGCGTTGGCGGCCAAGCCCGGTTATCTGCATGTGAAGGAAAGCGTCGAGATCAATGCTTCGCAGGCCAAGGTCTGGAGCCTGGTCAAGGACTGGAACGGACTGCACAAGTGGCATCCAGCCTTCTCGAACACCGAAATCAAGTCCGGCGAGAACAACAAGGTCGGTTCGTACCGGACGCTGACGATGGCCGAGGGCGGCGCCAAATTCGACGAGGAACTGCTCGGTTTCAACGACAAGAAGAAGCTCTACAGCTATCGAATCGTCGGCGATTCACCGCTGCCGGTCGCCGATTATTCTTCTTCCATTCAGGTCAAGTCAGGCAAGGCGAAAGGCACTTCGGTGCTGGTCTGGAAGGGCAAGTTCAAGCGCAAGGTGGCTGACAATCCCCCGAAGGGCCAGGACGACGCAGGCGCCAAGAAGACCATCAGCGGTGCCTATCAGGCCGGGCTGCAGAACGTCAAAAAGCTGGCGGAAGCAAAGTAACAGGCTTTCAAAGAGCGGCTCGGGCCGCGCCTTGCCGACCGAGGCAACGCGGGCGGCAGGGCTGCTCTGATTCGAAATCATGCGCATACTTTTCGTTGGCGGCGGCAACATGGCCACCGCATTGATCGGCGGCTTGTTGCAACAGGGCTCCAAGCCAGGCGACCTGCGTGTCGTTGATGTGTCGGAGCAGGCCCGCCAGCGCTTGCAGCAGCAGTTTGGCGTGCGCACGGCCCCTGCATTCGAGGGCGAAATTGCGGAAGACGCGGTCCTGCTGGCGGTGAAACCGCAGCAGCTGCGTGCGGTCGCGAAAGATCTCGGAGCACGCCTGAGCGGGCAACTGGTCATCAGCATTGCGGCGGGTATCCGTACCGCCGACCTGGCGCGCTGGCTCGGTGGTCATGACCGCATCGTGCGCGTGATGCCCAACACCCCGGCGCTGATCCGGTCGGGCGTGTCCGGATTATTTGCGGCTGCGTCCGTCAAGCAGGCCGACCGGGACAGCGCGCAAAGCATCCTCGGCGCGGTTGGGGGCGTGGTCTGGGTGCGGAACGAGTCAGACATCGATGCGGTAACGGCCATTTCCGGAAGCGGGCCCGCTTATGTTTTCTACTTTATCGAAGCGCTGGAGCAGGCGGCGCTCGAGCTGGGCCTGAATGCCGGCCAGGCGCTCGAACTGGCCGTCCAGACTTTTGTCGGCGCTGCAAAACTTGCGGCCGGAAGCGACGAGCCGGTCGCCGCGTTGCGCGCGCGTGTGACTTCGAAAGCGGGTACCACGGAAGCGGCGCTGAAAACCATGGAAGCAAACGGCGTCAAGCGCAAAATCGTGGATGCCGTGCATGCTGCGGCCAGGCGTTCGCGAGAACTCGGAGACGAATTCGGTAAAGACTAGGCTGCGATAAAAATGAATCAGGCACTGATTTTCCTGCTCGAAACCTTCCTCGGCTTGTTTTCGCTGGCGCTGCTGACGCGATTTTATATGCAGGCGGTGCGCGCACCGGCGCGCAATGCGCTGTCGCAGTTTCTTGCGGCGCTCACCGATTTCATCGTCCGTCCGACGCGGCGCGTAATTCCCGGACTGTGGGGCTATGACCTCTCCACGCTGCTGCTGGCATGGCTAACCGAGTTGCTGCTGGTCGGCGGCGTGCTTGCATTGAAGGGTTATCAGCTCGGGCCCGGCGTGGGCGCGGCGGTAATCGGGGTGATGCTGCTTTCGGCGCTGAACCTGCTGAAACTGTTCATCTACATCCTGATGGTTGCCGTCTTTGCGCAGGCCATCCTGTCCTTCATTGCTCCGCGTGGCCCGGCGACGTCCATCCTTGCGAGCCTGACGCGGCCCTTCCTGCGTATTTTCCAGCGCCGCATCCCGCCGATCGGCGGCGTGGATCTTTCCCCGCTGTTCGTGCTGGTCATTTGCCAGATCGTGCTGATGTGGCCGCTGACCTCGCTCGAACTCGCGGTCACTCGCATGCTCTGATCAGTCCGCATGCTCGAATCCTGGTATCGCTACGACGCGGATCGCAGCCTGTTGACGCTGAGCCTGCATGTGCAGCCCAATGCGCGGCGCACGGAGGTGGTGGGCCTGCATGGCGGGCACCTGAAGGTGCGGATCGCGGCGCCGGCGGTCGAGGGCAAGGCCAACGAATTACTCGTCGGGTTTCTGGCGGACAAGTTTGATCTGCCGGGCGGGCAGGTTATCATTCGCCGTGGCAGTCACGGGCGCACCAAGACCGTCGAAATTCATGGCCAGGCGGCGAGCCTCCTGGCGCGGGTGAAGGAACTTCTGCACTCATGACCAGCGATCTCGAGAATCAGGTATCGGCCTACCAGCAGTGGCGCGACGAATTGCGCGATTGCATCCAGGCCTATCAGGACTGGCTGGAAAATCACGGTCACGCCGATATCCAGCGCAGCCTGCGCATCTACGATCTGGTCGAAAGCCTGCGCAACGACCGCATGATCCTCGCCTTTCTCGCGGAATTTTCGCGCGGCAAGACCGAATTGATCAACGCGATGTTCTTCTCCGATTTCAAGCAACGCCTGCTGCCCTCCGATGTCGGCCGCACGACCATGTGCCCGACCGAGATCTTCTACGATACGAGCGAAGAGCCTTACATCAAGCTGTTGCCGATCGAGACGCGCAAAGGCGACGAGAGCATTGCCGCGCTCAAACACAAGCCGGTCGAGTGGGTGAAGATCAAGCTCAACCTGGCATCCCAGGAGGAGATGGCAACGGCCATGTCCAGTCTCGCCGAGGTGAAGTCGGTCACGGTGGAGGAGGCCGGCGCACTCGGATTGCTCGACGAGGCCGATTTCGTGACCACGACCGTGGTGGTGAAGTACGGCGGCAAAGTGGAGATTCCGTGCTGGCGCCATGCCCTGGTCAACTACCCGCACCCGCTGCTCAAGAAGGGACTGGTCATTCTGGACACGCCCGGCCTGAACGCGCTCGGGACCGAGCCGGAACTTACGCTGTCCATGATTCCGAGCGCGCACGCGGTGTTGTTCCTGCTGGCGATGGATACCGGGGTTACCAAGTCCGATCTCGATGTCTGGCAAAAGTACGTGCAAAGCTACGTCACGCGCCGCATCGCCGTGCTCAACAAGATCGACCTGATGTGGGACGATCTGAACTCCGACGAACAGATCGAGACCGGCATCGAGCGCCAAGTCGTCGAGACGGCGAGAATTCTCGGCCTGCCGCGCGATCACGTCATCGCGCTTTCCGCGCAGAAGGGCCTGATTGCGCGCATCCGTGGCGACGCTGGCCTGCTCGCAAAAAGCCGGATTGAAGTGCTGGAGCGCCTGCTTGCGGAGGAGGTCATTCCGTCGAAGCAGCAGATCCTGCGCGCGGCCGTGTCCAGGGAGATTGGTAACATGCTCGAAGCCTCCCTGCAGAGCGTAACCGCGCAGCTTGCCAGTACCCGCGGGGAATTGCAGGAGATGTCCAGCCTTTCCGGGAAGAATCGCGATCTTGCAAAAGCGCTGCTGGCCAGGCTGGAGGTGGACAAGGCAAGTTACCTGAAGCACATGGAGAGTTTCAAGCGCTCCTACGCGACAGTGCTGAAACAGGGGAACGTGCTGATCGGCACGTTGGCGGACGACCGCCTCGACGACATCATGAATCGCAGCCTGGAGTCGATAGAAGGCAGCTGGACGACGGCTGGCCTGATGCGCAGCATGCAGGCGCTATTCGACACCTTTTCGCGACAGGCGGAGAAAATTCTCCAGTTCGCGGGCGAGACGCGCAACTACGTCGACGGGGTCTACTCCGAATTCCACAAGATGTATGGTTTTCCGAAGATGATTCCGCTGGCTCTGAATCTTGAACGCCACATCCTGCGCATGCACTCGCTGCATCAGAGCACGGAGCGCTTCTGCAAGGACCCGGTCAATGTAATGACCGAGAAGCACTTTCTCGTGCGCCGCTTCTACAGCGGCCTGGTTTCGCATGCGCGAGAATTGTTCACCCAGCTGCGGCTGGAACTCGACGCATGGTTTTCTTCGGCATTGACGCCGTTGTCCCTGCAGCTCAAGGAGCACCAGAAACTTCTTGAACGCAAGTTAGATAATCTTCGCAAGGTCGCAGGTGACATCAATACCCTCCAGGAACGCGTACGCCAGCTCGAACAGCAGCAACTGCAGCTCGGCAAGCAAGTCGAGGAACTCACCGAGATTCGGGATGTTCTGCAGCGCGACCCATCGGATATGAAGGTGGCGAAGGTCGCCTAAGGGCAAGAACCGGGAGAAACCCGGAATCGCCTGCCGTCCGGGCAGCACAAGACCGATCGTTGTCCTCCCATGTCAATTTTTAGAGATTTCTCGATCTCGGCTGTCGTTGCGGGCTTCGTCACGGTGCTCGTCGGATTCACGAGCTCGGCGGTCATTGTCTTTCAGGCGGCGAATGCGGTCGGCGCCGGACCGGCGCAAATTTCGTCCTGGATGTGGGCGCTGGGCCTGGGCATGGGCATAACGTGCATTGCCCTGTCGTTGCGTTATCGCATGCCGGTCGTGACTGCCTGGTCCACCCCCGGCGCGGCGATGCTGGTCACCGGCTCTGCCGGCGTGTCTTTGGCCGACGCAACCGGCGCCTTCCTGGTGTCCGCGCTGATGATCACGATCGCCGGATTCTCGGGCTGGTTCGAGCGCGCGATCAACCGCATTCCGGTATCGATCGCGTCGGGCATGCTGGCGGGCGTCCTGATGCGTTTCGGACTCGAAATGTTTGTCGTGATGAAGACGCAGTTCGTGATGGCGTTCTCGATGTTCGCTGTTTATCTGGTCATGCGTCGCCTGGTCCCGCGTTATGCGGTGATATGCGCATTTGCTCTCGGCATCTCGATCGCCACCGCACAGGGCATGTTGCACACGGACGCGGTGCACCTGGAGTTGGCCAGCCCGGTCTGGGTAACGCCGAGTCTGTCCTTGAGCGCGCTGATCGGCGTGGCGCTGCCGTTGTTCGTGGTGACCATGGCATCGCAGAATGTGCCGGGCGTGGCGGTCATCCGCGCATCGGGCTATCCGATCCCGATCTCACCGGTCATCGGCTGGACCGGCGTGGCGAATCTGATTCTCGCCCCCTTCGGCGGTTTTGCGATCAACCTGGCCGCCATTACCGCTGCCATCTGCATGGGGCGGGAGGCGCACGAAGACGCCGGGCGCCGATATGTGGCCTCGGTATCCGCTGGGTTCTTCTACATCCTGATCGGGTTGTTTGGCGCGACCGTGGGTGCGCTGTTCGCCGCGTTTCCGCGGGAACTGGTTGTCGCGATCGCGGGCCTTGCGCTCATCGGCACCATCGGAAACGGCCTGGCAGCAGCCTTGTTGAATGAACGAGGCCGGGAACCCGCTCTGATTACTTTTCTCGTAACCGCCTCCGGGGTCACGCCGCTCGGCATCGGCTCGGCCTTCTGGGGACTGATTGCCGGCGCTCTCTCGCTGTTGATACTTCATTCGAAAGCAGGAAACTGACCCCGAAGGACCTTCAACCGGATAACCTGTCGGCGCAGTCATCGCCGAGGTGCCGACCCCCGGAACTTTACATGCAGCCCGATTTCGGCTACATCAAAACGATGTCGTACTGCTCCTGCGTATAGATCGTTTCAACCTGCAGCGAAATCGGCTTGCTGATGAATTCTTCCAGCATCGCCAGGCTTTGCGATTCCTCGTCGAGGAACATGTCGATGACTTTTTGCGAGGCGAGGATGCGGAATTCCCGGGCGTCGAACTGGCGCGATTCGCGCACCAGCTCGCGCAGGATTTCATAGCAGATCGTCTGTGCGGTCTTGACCTCGCCGCGCGCCTGGCAGGTCGGGCAGGGTTCGCACAGGATGTGCGCCAGGCTTTCGCGGGTGCGCTTGCGCGTCATTTCCACCAGGCCGAGCTGGGTGAAGCCATTGACCGTCATGCGCGTGCGATCGGGCAGCAGGGCCTTCTTGAACTCCGCCATGACGGCATTGCGATGCGCCTCGTTGTCCATGTCGATGAAGTCGATGATGATGATGCCACCGAGGTTGCGCAACCGTAGTTGGCGCGCGATCACCTGCGCTGCTTCGAGATTGGTCTTGAAGATGGTGTCGTCGAAATTGCGGCCGCCGACGAAGCCGCCGGTATTCACATCGATCGTGGTCAGCGCTTCCGTCTGGTCGATGATCAGATACCCGCCTGACTTCAAGGGAACCCGGCGTGCCAGCGCCCGTTCGATCTCGTCTTCGACGGCGTACAGATCGAACAACGGCCGGTCGCCGGTGTAGTGATGGATGCGATCGACGACGGACAGGGTGTACTCGGTCGCGAACGCCTGCATGCGCTGGAAGGTCTCGCGCGAATCCACCAGGATGCGGCCGCTTTCATCATTGACGAAATCCCGCAGCACGCGCAACGACAGGCTCAGGTCCTGGTAGAGCAGCGCGGGTGCAGCGACGGTGCGCGATTTTTCCTGGATGTCGGACCAGAGCTTGCGCAGGTATTCGATATCGGCGCCCAACTCTTTCTCGCTGGCGGTTTCCGCCATCGTGCGCACGATGTAGCCGCCGGTCTCATCCGGGTGAATCATATGCTGCAGTTTTTCACGTAGCAACGCGCGCTCGTTCTCGTCCTCGATGCGCTGCGAAATGCCGATGTGCGACTCCTGGGGCAGGTAGACGAGCAGGCGACCGGCGATACTGAGCTGCGTCGACAACCGCGCGCCTTTTGTTCCGATGGGATCCTTGATGACCTGCACCAGCAACCGCTGGCCGTCTTGCAGGATGCGCTCGATGGGTTTGCCTTCTTCCTGGTTCTGGCGATGAAACCAGATGTCGGCGACGTGCAGGAAGGCGGCGCGGTCCAGACCGATGTGGATGAACGCCGATTGCATGCCGGGCAGCACGCGGCTCACTTCGCCGAAATAAATATTTCCGACAATGCCGCGGCTGCCGCTGCGCTCGACATGCAATTCCTGTGCGACCCCCTGCTGCATCACCGCGACCCGGGTTTCCTGCGGGGTGACGTTGATCAGGATCTCTTCGTTCACAGCAACTGGAAGCCGAAATGACTCAGCAGGCGGGAAGTCTCGAAAATCGGCAGTCCTACCACGCCGCTGTAACTGCCGTTGATGGATTCGATGAACATCGAGGCCTTGCCCTGGATACCGTAAGCGCCGGCCTTGTCCATGGGATCGCCGCTTGCGACGTAACGCCGGATCTCGTCGTCGGAAAGCTCGCGCAAGCGCACGTCGGTGACCGAAAGCGCTTCCTGCAGCGACTCGTGGAATTTAACAGCCACAGCCGTGTAGACCTGATGGACGGTGCCGGAGAGCTGCTTGAGCATGGCCACTGCCTCCTCGCGGTCTTTGGGTTTGGCCAGAATGATGTCATTGAAAGCGACCGTGGTGTCGCCCGCCAGTACCGGATGGCGCATCAGGCGTCGCTGCTCCAGGCGCAACCAGCCTGCCTCCGCCTTCAGCCGGGCGACGCGCACGACATAGTCGCGCGGCAATTCGTTGCCGATCTGCGATTCGTTGAAATCCGCATCCCGGCCGGTGCCTTCGCGCAGCAGCAGCATTTCGAAGTTCACGCCCATCTGCTTGAGCAGGTCACGACGGCGCGCACTGCGCGAGGCGAGATAGATATGTTTTTCCAGCGACGGCACTAGTGTTCGAATCCTGGCGTTGTCGCGCCGAAATCGGCGGCGTTATTCCCGGTGATAAGGGTGGTTCTTGATCATCGACATTGCGCGGTAAAGCTGTTCTGCCAGCAACACCCGTACGAGGGCATGCGGGAGCGTCATCGCCGAAAGGCAAAGCACGAAATCGGCACTGTCTATCAGCTCCCGGTCCAGCCCGTCGGCACTGCCAATCATGAAAGCGGCGTCGCGTCCTGCCTGCATCCACGCCGTCAGTTTGCGGGCCAGTTCGACCGTCGTGAGCTGCTTACCGCGTTCGTCCAGCGCTATTCTTACACAGCCCGGCGGCAGGACAGCAAGGAAGCGGGACTTTTCTGCCGCGAGTATCCGGCCGATCGATGACGGGGACTGGTCCTGACGGCTGCGTGGGGCGGGTTTGATCGTGGTGAGTTCGATGCGCGCTTCGCGCGGCATTCGCCGGGTATAGTCCTCGAATCCGGCCGCCACCCAAGCGGGGGGCCTATGGCCGATGGCCAGGATATGCAGCTTCAATCGGGATGGAGCTACAAGGCGGCTGGCGGTTCGACACCAGGGGCGTTTTTCCAGGTGGTCGGATGCGGAGATGGCGGCCTGCCGCCCCACAGTTGCTCGAGGTTGTAATAGGTGCGAATCGCCGGCTGCATCACGTGCACGATGATGTCGCCCAGGTCGACCAGCACCCATTCCCCGGTCTTCTCGCCTTCCAGACCCTGGACGCGCACGCCCAGCGCCCGGAGCTTCTCCTGTACGTTCCTGGCCAGCGCCTTGGTCTGTCGCGCCGATTCGGCGGTAGCGACGATCATGTAATCGAACAGGGAAGTCATTTTCCTGACGTCGAGGACCATGATGTCCCTGGCCTTGATTTCCTCGAGCGCCTCGACGGCGGCTTGTTTTACGGCTTCAACGTGCATCGCGTTCCTTGTAAAGGCGGTTGGTTTCAATGTAATCGAGAACGGCGTCCGGGACCAGATAGCGCGCGCTCCCGCCGCCTGCCAGCAGTCCCCGGATTGTGGTCGCGGCGATATCCAGCGCGGTGATCTCCCGGACGCAAATGGCCCCGCCGCTGTCCCGCCTCAGGACTTTGGTCGAAGCGACCAGCCTCTGCAGGTAAATCTTGCGCAGCGGCCCCGGCAGGGAAGTCTGCAACTGCTGTACGGAATAGCCCGGGCGATGCGCGATCACGATGTGGGCCAGATCGAACAATTCCTCCCAACGGTGCCAGGTGGTCAACGTAGAAAAAGCGTCCGACCCCATCAGTAGACACAGCGGGCGTTCGCCAAGTTCGGCCCGCAATTCATTGAGCGTGTCGAAGGTGTAGCAAACACCCGCCCGGCGGATTTCCCGGTCGTCAACCTCGAAGCGTGGATTGCCGGCAATCGCCAGGCGCACCATCTCCATCCTGTGTGCCCCGATCACCCGCGGAATTCCTCGATGCGGGGGCGCACCGGTCGGAATGAAGCGGATTTTCGTCAGCCCGATGCTGTCGGCAAGCTCTTCGGCCAGGCGCAGATGGGCCAAATGCACGGGGTCGAAGGTGCCGCCCAGCACGCCGATGGCGGCGGTCGAATTCAAAAGCCGGCGATCGGTGATCGGTGGACGCACGGCGATCGGTCATTTGTGACTGGAATCTCCAGGTTTGGACCGATCACTGTTCGCTGATTACCGTTCACAAAAGAACGCGGCGGATATCCGAGAGAATAGCCGACAGGTTGGTGATGAAGCGCGCTCCTTGCGCGCCATCCACCGCGCGATGGTCGTACGACAGCGACAGCGGCATCATCAGTCGCGGTACGAACTGGCTGTCCTTCCAGACAGGTTTCATGGATGACTTCGATACGCCGAGAATCGCGATCTCGGGGGCGTTGATGATCGGCGTGAAGTGGGTGCCGCCGATTCCGCCCAGGCTGGAGATGGAGAACGTGCCGCCTTGCATCTCGGCCGGGCCCAGCTTGCTGTCGCGGGCCCTGGCGCTGATCTCGGCAAGTTCGCGGGCCAATTGCAGCACGCCTTTCTGATCGACGTTGCGAACGACCGGCACCACCAGCCCCCCGGGTGTATCGACCGCCACGCCGATGTGAAAGTAGCGCTTCAGGATCAATGCATCGCCCGCGGGCGCGAGCGAAGCATTGAATTCCGGATGGTTCTTCAGCGCGGCGACAACGGCCTTCATGATGAAAGCAAGCGGCGTGAGCTTGACGCCCTGTTTTTGCGCTTCATCGGCCATGCTCTTGCGGAAGGCCTCGAGTTCCGTGATGTCCGCTTCGTCGTTCTGCGTGACGTGCGGGATCGATACCCAGTTGCGATGCAGCGCCGGACCGGAAATCCTCTTGAT
>Ga0137438_1000066_pt1 | contig 15365 bp, 10 predicted proteins | sample EasRivERMGT157_2_FD_102327 | JGI IMG/M metagenome (GOLD analysis project Ga0137438, IMG submission 102327) | Soil microbial communities from meander-bound floodplain in the East River, Colorado, USA - East River MetaG ERMGT157_2 | ecosystem: Environmental > Terrestrial > Soil > Floodplain ... | reverse complement strand
GGCCGCGGCAACATTTCCGTATTGTTGCTGCGCCAGATCGCCGCGGCGCTCGGTCTGACGCCGAACGATCTGCTCGAAGAAGACGAGCAACCGGTCGAATTGACGCTGATCCATCAACTCCTGCGGCGGCTTCCGAAACAGCGCCTGGCGCGCATTCGCGCGCGTCTGCAGAACGAATTCGGCAGCCCGGCAACCGAGCGCAGCCGGCGCATCGCGCTGATCGGATTGCGCGGCGCCGGCAAGTCAACGCTGGGCGCAGCGCTGGCGCGCAAGCTGGGCGTGGCATTTATCGAACTCGATCGGGAAATCGAACGCGAAGCGGGGACCGGCCTTTCCGAGATCTTCCTGCTGTACGGCCAGCAGGGTTACCGTCGCTACGAACGCCGTTGCCTGGAGAAAGCCCTGGAAGCCAACGAGCATTGCGTCATCGCGACCGGCGGCAGCATCGTATCCGAGCCCGGCACCTACGATCTGCTGCTGTCGACCTGCTTCACGGTCTGGCTCAAAGCCGAACCCGAAGAGCATATGGCCCGGGTCGTGGCGCAAGGCGACACGCGCCCGATGGCCGGCAACGCGCAGGCGATGGAAGACCTGCGGCGCATACTGCAGGGTCGCGGCATGCTTTACGCGCAAGCCGACGCCATCGTGGATACGGCCGGGCACACTGTCGAACAAAGTCTGCGGACCCTGAAGAAATCACTGCCGTCCGCGGCGTGAAAGAGGAAGCCATCATGAGCGCAGTCATGGAAAGCACGACATCCGGGCCACAGCCGCGGGTGGAGTACGAAACGCGACCCGAGCGGTATCGCCACTGGAAGCTGGGTTTCGACGGGCATACCGCCACGCTGGCAATGGACGTGAGCGAAGAGGAGGGCATCAAGCCCGGCTACCGGCTCAAGCTCAATTCCTACGATCTCGGCGTCGACATCGAGCTTTACGATGCGCTCAATCGCGTGCGCTTCGAGCATCCCGAAGTGAAATGCGTCGTGATCACCAGCGCGAAAGAACGCATGTTCTGCTCCGGGGCGAACATCTACATGCTCGGTCTGTCGACGCATGCGTGGAAGGTCAATTTCTGCAAGTTCACCAACGAAACACGCAACGGCATCGAAGACTCAAGCCGCGACGGCGGGCTGAAATTTCTCGCCGCGGTGAACGGCACCGTGGCCGGTGGCGGCTACGAGCTCGCGCTCGCCTGCGACGAAATCCTGATGATCGACGATCGATCTTCGACCGTGAGCCTGCCCGAAGTCCCGCTGCTCGGCGTGCTGCCCGGCACCGGTGGGCTGACGCGGCTTACCGACAAGAGAAAGGTGCGCCGCGATCTGGCCGACGTTTTCTGCTCGACATCCGAGGGCGTACGCGCTGATCGCGCGAAACAATGGAAGCTGGTCGATCATACCGCGCGGCCGCAGCAGTTTGTGGATGCGGTAAAGGAACGTGCAGCCGCGCTGGCGGCGCAAAGCCGCCGGCCAGGCGCCGGCCAGGGCATCGCGCTTGCGCCGCTGGCGCGCACGATCGACGCGAGCGGCTATCACTATCGGCATGTCGATATCGCGATCGACCGCAAGGCGCGCACGGCAACCGTCACCGTGTCGGCGCCTGCACAACAGCAGCCGCGGGATCTCGCCGGCATTCATGCCGCCGGTGCGCGGTGGTGGCCTCTGGAAATGGCCCGCGAACTCGACGACGCGATCCTGATGTTGCGCACCAACGATTTGGAAATCGGCACCTGGATCCTGAGAACGCGCGGCTCCGCGGACACAGTACTGGAATGCGATGCCACGTTGATGAAGCACCGGGACGACTGGTTCGTGCGCGAAACCGTCGGCTTCCTGCGCAGGACGCTGGCGCGCCTGGACGTTTCGTCACGCACATTGTTCGCGCTGGTTGACCAAGCCTCCTGCTTCGCCGGCACGCTGGCCGAACTGGCGCTCGCCGCGGACCGGACTTACATGCTGCAGTTCGAAGTGGGGGATGGCGATGCGCCGGCGATGGTGCTGTCGGAACTGAACTTCGGCGTAGTGCCGATGGTGAACGGCGCGAGCCGCATTGCCAATCGCTTCTGCGGCGAGCCGCAACCGGTCGAAGACGCCCGCGCGAAAATCGGTAACCGGCTGCACGCCGCCGCCGCCACAGAACTTGGACTGGTCACTTACGCCCCGGATGACATCGATTGGGATGAAGAAGTCCGCATCGCGATCGAGGAACGCACCAGCCTGTCGCCCGATGCGCTGACCGGCATGGAAGCGAATTTGCGCTTTACCGGCGCCGAAACCATGGAGACGCGCATTTTTGGACGGCTGACGGCATGGCAGAACTGGATCTTCAACCGCCCCAACGCGGTAGGCGAACACGGGGCGCTAAAAGTGTTCGGAACCGGCAGCAAGCCGAAGTTCAATTGGGAGAGAGTTTAGGTCAACTTCTCAACGCAAAGGCGCAAAGGACGCAAAGGTCGCAAAGGAGTGCAAAAGAGAAATGGACAATTGTGAAAATCCAGATGGTCTGTTCTGTAATGTTCGGCGATACATCCAAACTCGGTCACACTTTTAACACTCGCATATCTGCCTTGTTTTCCTTTGCGATCTCTGCGTCCTTTGCGCCTTTGCGTTGGGGTTTAGATTTGGAGCACTAAATGAGCATTAACTACAGCGAAAGAATTCCGAACAACGTCGACCTGGCGAACGACCGCACGTTGCAGCGCGCGCTCGAGCACTGGCAGCCGAAATTCCTCGACTGGTGGCGGGAGATGGGCCCAAGTGACTTTGCGTCGGCTGATGTGTATCTGCGCACCGCGGTTGGCGTGGATGCGCAGGGCTGGGCGAGTTATGGCGCCGTGAAGATGCCGGATTATCGCTGGGGAATTTTTCTTGCCGACCGGGCGCCAGACCGCACCATGGGGTTCGGGGACCACTTCGGCGAACCGGTCTGGCAGCAGGTCCCGGGTGAACTGCGCTCGCAGTTCCGCCGCATCATCGTCACGCAGGGCGACACCGAACCGGCGTCGGTCGAGCAGCAGCACCGGCTCGGGCTGACCTGCCCTTCACTGTACGACCTGCGCAACTTGTTTCAGGTCAACGTCGAGGAAGGCCGGCATCTGTGGGCGATGGTCTACCTGCTGCACGCGCACTTCGGCCGCGACGGCCGCGAGGAAGCCGAAGAACTGCTGTCGCGGCATTCCGGCGACGTAGACAAGCCTCGCATCCTCGGTACGTTCAACGAGCCAATCAGCGACTGGCTGTCGTTCTTCATGTTCACCTACTTCACTGATCGCGACGGCAAGTTCCAGTTGAAGAGCCTGGCCGAGTCCGGTTTCGATCCGCTGGCGCGTACCTGCCGCTTCATGCTCACCGAGGAAGCGCATCACATGTTCGTCGGCGAGACCGGCGTGGGACGCGTGGTGAAGCGCTCCCTGGAAACGATGAAAGAGATCGGCAGCGACGACCCGCAGGCGATACGCAATCACGGCGCGATCGATCTGCCCACCATCCAGCGTTACATGAACTTCTGGTTCACGTCCTCGCTCGACCTGTTTGGCTCCGAAGTCTCATCGAACGCCGCGAGTTCGTTCGCCAGCGGCATCAAGGGCCGGCCGGACGAAACTCAGTATCAGGATCACATCTGCAATGATGCAACGTTCACACTGGAAACACCGCAAGGCCAGAAAGCGGTCAGCATGCGCAACGCCATGAATGAAGTGATGCGCCAGTCCTATATCAAGGATTGTGAACTCGGCGTCAGGCGCTGGAACATGCAGATCCAGCGCGCGGGTCATGAATTCCGCTTGGCGCTGCCGAGCCCGCATTTCCGCCGTTCCATCGGCGCCTGGGCCGGCTTACCGACCGACCCGCAGGGCAAGCCGATCGGCCGCGAGGAATACGATCGCCGGACGCCGGAATGGATACCCAGCGAATCCGACCGGGCCTTCGTGCACAGCCTGATGAAGCGGGTCATCGAGCCTGGCAAAATGGCGGGCTGGATTGCGCCTCCGGACCGCGGCATCAACAACCTCGCGGTCGATTACGAATACGTCAGGTTGAATTGACAGCCGCGCTCAGGCCAGATCGAACAACAGCACTTCGGCCTGGTCGCCCTTCTCGATGACCACTTCGGATTCGCCATCGGCCTTGAGCGCGTCTCCCGAGCCGAGCGGCTGACCGTTCACCGTTACGGCACCGCGTGCAACGTGCACGTAGGCTTTACGGCCCTTGGCAAGGCGATGCGTCACGGACTCTTCGCCGTCCACCAGTGCGGCGTACAGTTGCACGTCCTGATGAACCTTGACGGAACCGTCGCGAGCATCCGGTGAAGCGAGCAGACGAAGCTTGCCGCGCTTTTCCGCTGGAGCAAAGAATTTCTGCTCATAACTGGGCTTGATGCCAAGCTTGGCGGGCTCGATCCAGATCTGCAGGAAATGCACGCCGTTCTCCCGCGAGGGGTTGTACTCGCTGTGGAATACGCCCGTACCGGCGCTCATGCGCTGCACGTCGCCGGGACGGATCACCGAGCCGGTGCCCATGCTGTCCTTGTGCTCCAGTTCGCCGTCGAGCACATAGCTGATGATTTCCATGTCGCGATGCGGATGCTTGCCGAAGCCCTGGCCCGGCGCGACACGATCTTCGTTGATTACCCGCAGCGCCCCGAACCCCATGTTCCCGGGGTCGTAGTAATCGGCGAACGAAAAAGTATGAAAACTCTTCAGCCAACCGTGGTCGGCGAACCCCCGCTCAGCGCTTGTCCTCAAGGCGATCATTTGCAACTCCCGTTGGGCCGGTGCCACCATTGGCAGGGCCTTTCCCAGATAACAACAATATAGGGGCGGCACGGCAATACTGTTAGCGAAGGTTTTCGAACCATTGCTTCGAAAATATCGAATTCGTTATCCAGCGCAAATCGCGCAAACCGGCGTTCGCCGGAGTCAGCCGACATTGATCCAGCCGTCTGAAATCATTACCGAACTGCCACCTACCCGCACGGCGTGGATGCGCCCTTCCGCGATATCGGCTTGCAGTTCGATCAGCGACGGCCGGCCCATTTCGAAGCCCTGTTCGATCAGCCAGCGGCGGCGGCCGTCACGTTGTTCCAGCTCATGGAGATAGCCGGCCAGCGCCGAGGCGGCGCTGCCGGTGGCGGGATCTTCCGTGACGCCCATGGCCGGCGCGAACATGCGAGCGTGGATTTGCGCGACTTTTGAAACCGTGTCGGTCGTAAACACGAAGACGCTCTTCGCCCACCAGCCGGACAACAGCTTTTCCCAGAGATGGGTACGCAGCTTCACCAGCGCGATGGCCGCACGATCGCGCACCGGCAGGAACAGGAACGGTACGCCGCAGGAATAGGCGGCATGGGCTGGCAGCAGGTCGGCCTCGGCAAGCGACAGCATGGGCGCGAGATCTGCGCGCAACGGCGGCTCGGGCCCGCGTTCCGGCATCCTCGGCACCGACATCTGGGTGGATTCCGGTCCGTCTTTGCCAAACTGCACGGTCACCGGCACATCGCCAACGCCTTCTTCGAGCACCATCACCGGATCCGCCGGATTCAGGTCGACAAGATTGAGCGCGGCGAGCAGATAGCTGGCGCCCACAGTGGGATGGCCGGCAAAAGGCAATTCGGCCTGCGGTGTGAAGATGCGCAGCCTCCTGCGATTACCACCAGCCTTCGCTGGTTTCAGAACAAACACGGTTTCGGAGAGATTGAACTCAGCGGCGATGGACTGCATGCGTTCGCCGCTCAAGCCATCGGCATCGAGCACCACGGCAAGCGGATTGCCACCGAAGGGTATGTCGGTGAAAACATCCAGCGTGTAGAAGCGATAGCGGGGCATGACGAGAAAACCAGGTTAAAGGTGAAAGGGAAAAGGTTAAAGTGGGAAACAAGCCCTGCTTTGCCTTTGCTCTTACTTTCCCCTTTCAACTTTCCCCTTTTACCTGCTCTTAGGCTTTTGCGGCGATGGCCTCGATCTCGACCAGTATCTCCGGCTTCACGAGTCCCGGCACCACCAGCAGCATGGAGGCCGGACGCGCCGCGGCGAGGTAGCGTGCGCGCACCGCGACGTAATCCTTGATGTCTTTTTCGTTTACCAGATAGTGGGTAACCTTGACCAGGTCATTCACCCCCATGCCCGCCTGCGCGAGAATGGCCAGCACGTTTTTCCATGCCTGTTCCGCCTGGGCGGTGACGCCTTCCGGATAAGTGCCATCGGGCATCAGGCCGGGAGTCCCTGCCGTGAAAACCCACCGCGCTGACGCAGGCGCCTCAACGCCATCGCTGTAAGTTCCGATCTTCTGTGCCACGCCGATGTCGAGCATGCGGTTCATCGCGATCTTCTCCAGAAAACGATCAGGAAACTATAGCCAAAAAAAACGGCAAGTGTTTCCACACTTGCCGTTACGGTTGGAACCATGGACGTGCCGGCCGACGGTTCAGAGTTCCTTGTGGGGCGCCCTCAATGCTCCAGCTCCGCCGGGCATGGCCGCGATACCCTCGGTCTCCGCGCCTTCCTTGTGAACCGAGCGCACCAGCAGCGTATAGATCGTGGGGATCACGAACAGCGTGAGCAATGTTCCGAACGTAAGTCCCCCCACAACCACCCATCCGATGGCCTGGCGCGATTCGGCGCCCGCGCCGGTGGCAAATGCCAGCGGGAACGCGCCGAGCACCATGGCACCGGTCGTCATCAGGATCGGGCGCAGCCGCAGCGTGGCGGCCTCCACCACGGCTTCGAACTTCTCCATGCCCTTGGCGCGCAACTGGTTGGCGAACTCGACGATCAGGATGCCGTGCTTGGTAATCAGGCCGACCAGCATCACCAGCCCGATCTGGCTGTAGACGTTCAGCGTCCCGGGGAACTGGGTGGCCCCGATCCATTTACCGAGGAATTTGAAGGTATTGCCGTTCGGGTCGAGGTTGAACCAGGTCTTCATCAATTCCAGGAACACGCCGGCGTTGAAGGTCATGACCAGCAGCGCACCGGTCATGGCGAGCGGGACGGTGAACATGATCACGAAGGGACCGACGAAGCTTTCGAATTGCGCCGACAGGACCAGATAGATGAATACCAGCGCCAGCAGGAACGTCATCCATAACTGGCCGCTCGATTCGCGGAATTCGCGCGCGGAACCATCGAGGTCGGTTCGAGTCGTGCTGGGCAATTCCTCATCGACGATTTTGTCGATGTAGTCGAGGACCTGCCCCTGCGTCGAGGTGGAACCGACGTTGCCGCTGATGACGGCGGCACGCAGCTTGTTGAAGTGGTTCAGTTCCTTCGGCGCCACGGTTTCGGTCAACTGGACCAGGTTGGAGAGCTGCACCAATTCGCCGTTCGCGCTGCGCACGTAAATGGAAGTGAGATCGGAAGGCTGGCGGCGTTTGTCGTCCTCGACCTGCACTACCACGTCGTACTGTTTGCCTTCGTGCTTGTAGCGCGTGACGTCGCGTCCGCCCAGCAGGGTTTCCAGCGTACTGCCGATGGTGTTCATCGACACCCCGACCGACGATGCCTTGTCACGATCGATCTTCACGGAGAACTGCGGCTTGTTGAGCTTGAGGTCGGTATCCATGCCGACCATCCCGGGAAAATCGCGCAACTTCGCCATGACCTTGTTCACATTGACCTGCAAGTCCTCGTAGCTGTTGCCGTAGATTACGTAGTCAATCTGCTTCGCGGTAAAACTCTGGCCGAGCGACGGCAGGTTCATCGCGAACGACAACGCGCCGGGCAACGCGCCGTAGAGCTTCGGTCCGAGTTCCTTGACGATCGTCTGTTGCTTGCGGCTGCGTTGTGCCCAGGGTTTCAGCACGGCGAACGCCACACCCATGTTGACTGGATTCGGTCGATCCAGGCCCGGCGCCACCACGGCGAACATGGTGTCGATTTCGGGAATGTCTTTCGCCAGCGCCTCAACAGCATGCATGTAACTGTCGGTGTATTGCATCGTGGAGCCTTCCGGCGCGATCACGAATGCAAGGAACAGGCTGCGATCCTCCACCGGAGTCAGCTCTGACTTGAGCTGCTTGAACAGGAATACCATCATTAGAATCACGATCGCGAACACGATCGCCATGATCCAGCGGAAATCGAACGTAACGGCACGGCCCCTGATATTGATTTCGAACAGCCGGCCCTGAAGGGTTGCGCGCACGGCCTTCCTGTATCGGTTGTTCATGCCCTCGAAGAACGGCTCGGTCTTGCGGTAAATCCAACCGTGGCTGCTGGTCTTGAAGATTTTCGAACACATCATTGGCGTCAGCGTCAGCGCGATGAAGCCGGAAACAAGTACCGACGTGGCCACCGTCATTGCGAACTCGGTGAACAGTTTGCCGGTGTTCCCGGTCATCAAGGCCAGCGGAACGAACACGGCCGCCAGCGTTATCGTCATCGCCATTACGGCGAATCCGATTTCCTTGCTGCCCTGCATGGCCGCATTGAACGGCTTCATACCCTCCTCGATGTGGCGGTGGATGTTTTCCAGCACCACAATCGCATCGTCCACCACCAGGCCGATCGCCAGCACCACGCCCAGCAGCGTGAGGGTGTTGACGGTGAATCCCATCATCTTCAGGAAGGTGAAATGGCCGATCAGGGACAGGGGAATGGTCACTGCCGGTATCAGCGTGGCGCGCACTTCGCGCAGGAACACGAAGATCACCAGCACCACCAGAATGAGCGCCTCGAGGATGGTCTTGTAGACGGATTTCAGCGAGGCCTCGATGAATTGCGAGGTGTCCACCGCCACCCACATCTTCATGCCTTCCGGCAACGTTGCCTGCAGTCGCGGCAGCAGCGCCTTGGCCGCCTGCGCGACTTCCAGGGTATTGGCGGTGGATTGCTTGACGACGCCCAAGCCGAGTGCCTCGTTGCCGCCGACCCGGACGACCTTGCGATTTTCGTACGGTCCCGGCGCCGCATAGCCCACGTCACGCAGGCGCACGGGATATCCGTTCACCTCCCGCAGGATCATGTTGTTGAATTCCTCCGGGGAGCGCAGGTCCGTCTGTGCCAGCACCGTGAATTCACGCGACGTGCTCTCAATGCGGCCGCCGGGCGAATCCAGGTTCTGGCGGTTGAGCGCATCCTCGACGTCCTGCGATGTGAGTCCCTGGGAGGCCAGCCGCTCGCGATCGAGCCATACGCGCATTGCGTATTTGCGTTCGCCGCCGATGATCACCGACGCCACGCCAGGCAGCGCCTTGAGCGGATCTGTGAGGTAACGGTCGCAATAGTCCGTCATCTCCATCGGCGAGTGACGGTCGCTGGTCACTGCGATCCACATGATAGGTTGCGCGTCGGCCTCGATTTTGGAAACAACCGGATCTTCGGACGCGCGCGGCATGGTGCGGCGGATCCGCGATACCCGGTCGCGAACGTCGGCGGCCGCGCCGTCGATCTCCCGCGAGGTGACGAAGGTGATGGTGATCTGGCTCACTTCCTCGCGGCTCTGGGACTTGATCGTCTTGATGCCCTCGATGCCCGAAAGGGAATCCTCCAGTGGCTGGGTGATCGCACTTTCCATCACCTGCGCTGTCGCGCCCTTGTAGACGGTTCGCACCGACACGACGGGTGGGTCGATGTTCGGATATTCACGCACCGGCATGCGCGAGTAGGAAAGGTATCCGATCAGCGCGATGAGCAGGCTCATCACGACGGCGAGTACCGGACGCTTGATGGAGATTTCGGAGAGAATCATGGTCCCGCTCCTGAATTTAGTTTGGGCGCGTTAGCCCTTCTTTGCCGGGGCAGCACCTGCCGCCGGCGGCGCTACCGGAGACGCTGCGGCCGGCGCGGCGAGCACCGTTACCGGGGCGCCGTCTCGCAACTTCATCTGGCCGTCCGTGACGACCATGTCTTTGCCGCCCACACCCGATAGCACTTCCACTTCCCCAGGGCGTCGTACGCCGATTTCGATCTTGGTCAGCGCCGCTTTCCCGTCCACGACCCGATAGACGAAACTGTCCCGCCCCTGCGGCCAGATAGCGGTCTCCGGCACGATGACGGCGTTGGGCCGGTTCTCCAGCGTCACCGCAACGCGCACGAACATGCCCGGCTTGAGCTTGAAACCCCGGTTCGGAATGCGGGCACGCATGGCGATGGTCCGGGTCTTTTCATCGACCACGGGTTCGACCGCATAGACCCGGCCTTTGAACTCCTCGCCCGGGAAGGCATCCAGACGCACAGCGATCTCCTGATTCGAATGGACCTTCGACAGATAGTTTTCGGGGATGCGGAAGTCGACCTTGATGGAACTGACGTTTTCCAGGCGGACAATGTCGCTGCCCGCTTTGACATAGGCACCGGGGCTGACCTGGCGCAAACCGATGATGCCGGCGAATGGCGCGTAGATGACGGTCTTTGCCAGACGCGATTCGGCCTCGCGCAGCTTCGCCCTGAGGCGAGCGGTATTGCCATTCTGCACGTCCAGCGCATCCTTGCTGATGAATTTTTGCTCGAAGAGTTCCTGGGACCGGGCGAGGCGCTGCTCCTCCGTCTTCAGATCCGCTTTTACACCGGAAACCTGTGCCTCGACTTCCGTGCTGTCTATGGAGACCAGCCGGGATCCGCTGGCAACCGCCTGACCCTCCTGGAAATGCAGTCCGACGATGCGACCATCGATTTCCGGCCGGATGATGACCGACTCTTCGGCCAGCAGCGACCCTACCGCACTCACATCGTCGGACACCATGGCGACTTTGACCGGCACTGCCTTCACCGGCACGCCCGGCGCCGCAGGTGCCGGCGGCGCTGCCGCGGGCTTGGCGGCCGCGTTCTTGGGGGGCTCGGATTTTGGCGCGGCATCATTCTTGGATCCACACCCCGCGGCAAAAGCCGCCGTGACCAGGGCGGCAAGAATGGCTACATTACGTATGCTCAGCGTATGCACGACGTCCCTCTGGAATTCTGGTCGGCGGCCTTGTTCGCAGCCGGTTCGACTGGTGAAAAAATGATTGCCAGCGACAAAAAATGTCGCTGGCAGCGAACCGTCGGAGATGTTGTTGGAAACGCGGCAGTCCCGGCGGCGTTTATTGCTGACTACTGGGTCAGTTATATTGCCGAATGATATCCGAGTTTATCAGTGGCCACCATGAGAATTTCGCTGGATGCATTGCTTGTGTTGGATTCCATTTCGCGGAACGGCAGCTTCGCTGCAGCCGGGGAGGAATTGCATCGGGTCCCTTCGGCCATCACCTACACCATCCAGAAGCTCGAGCAGGATCTCGACGTCAGGCTGTTCGACCGCAGCGGCCACCGCGCGCGCCTGACCGAAGCCGGCGAGGCGCTGCTGCGCGAAGGCCGCCATCTGCTGCGCGCCGCGACGGACCTGGAATGCCGCGTCAGGCGGGTCGCCACCGGTTGGGAGAGTGAGCTACGCATCGCTGTCGATGACCTGGTGCCGACCGAGCGGCTGTTCGCGCTGCTGAAAGAGTTCTATCGCGGGGGCTGCGGCACACGCGTGCGCTTGACGACGGAGGTGCTGGGCGGCGGCTGGGATGCCCTGATCAGCGGGCGGGCGGACCTGGCGATTGGGGTGCCCGGCGACGCGCCGCCCGAAGGCTTGCTGGCGGCCGAGCCGATGGGGAGGTTCGAATTCGTCTTCGTCGTCTCCCCCGACCATCCGCTGGCCGCCCTGGACGAACCGTTGTCAGCGCAGGAGATTGCGCAGCATCGCGCCGTGTCCGTGGCGGACACATCCCGCAACCTGCCACCGCGCACCTCGGGATTGCTCGATGGGCAGGACACCCTGACAGTGCCGACGATGCGCGCCAAGGTCGCCGCTCAAATCGCCGGGCTGGGCGCGGGTTACGTGCCCCTGCTCTGGGCCGCGCCCCACATCGCCGCGGGCCGGCTGGTGAAAAAGGAAGCCGAGGGCTCGAAATCGATGACCAACGTCTATATGGCGTGGCATCCGCGCCAGGCCGGCAAGGCGCTCAAGTGGTTTCTCGATCATCTGCGCGACAAGGCGATCCGGCAATACGTACTGGGCGAATCGGGGACTTATCCGTCGAGCGACGGCTGACGTTCTATCCTGGAAAAACAGTTGCACTGCCAAGGATTTGGGTTTATTCCAATTTGCCGCGTCGCGTCGCAGGACAGACGCGGTGGACGGCCAGCGATTCACGCGCCGATTTTTCCTGTGCGATCTCCGCCCGGACACGTTCCATGTTCAGCGCAGTGATGCCTTCGAGCGAGCGCGCCAAGTGCTCGGCATCTGGCAGGCCCGGTTCGAGATACATCACGACGCGCCCGCGGAAGATCGCCGTCGCGGTCCCGCTCAGTCCGAACATGTCAAATAGCCCACGGCTGTCGCCGCGAACCTGCGCGAAAGCAACGCCGGGATGTTTCCCGAGGACATCGTCCGCAAGTACCGAAAATAGTGCCGCGTCGCCGCCCCCTTCGACAAAGCCGATCACCGCCGTGTCATTGTCGGACACGAAACGATCGAAACCGGTTTCGTCGAGGACGGCCGGCGCCATGAAATCAGGACGGCTCGCCGGCTTCCGCGGCCTCCTGCGCCGCGATATCGCGATGCACTTGCGCCATGTCGATCTCCTGCACTTTCTGGATCACGGCTTCCAGTCCCGACGCCGGCAACGCGCCCGGCTGCGAAAACAGGATCACTTTCTCGCGGAACACCATCAAGGTTGGTATCGAGCGGATCTCGAAGTGTCCGGCCAACTCGGGCTCTTCCTCGGTATTCACCTTGGCGAACACCACGCTCTCGTGCTTTTCGGACGTCGCTTCGAATACCGGCGCGAAGCTGCGGCAGGGGCCGCACCACGGCGCCCAGAAATCCACGATGACCGTATCGTTGCCGGTCACCACATGCTCGAAATTGTCCTTGGTCAATGCAATCGTCGCCATAACCGGGCTCTCCTTGGCAGCCCTTGAACTTGGTGGATAGGGTTCAGATGGATACTGGTCCAGTGGATGCGCGCACTATGTGATGGCTGGGTCGCATAGATCAACCCCCCATTACCTCATCAGCGGGCGCGAACCGGCCGAAATGCAGCAGGATAGCCGGCAACACCAGCAGATTGAGCAGGGTCGAGGTGGCCAGCCCCCCGACTATTATGGTGGCCATCGGCCCTTCGATCTCCCGTCCGGGCTCGCCGCTGCCGAGCGCGAGCGGCATCAGCCCCAACGCGGTAACCAGAGCCGTCATCAATATCGAGGGCAGCCGCTCGGCGGCGCCGCGCAGTGCCGTATCGGCATTCCATGGCAGCCGCTCCACTTCCACCAGGTGCTGGTAGTGCGATACCAGCATGATCGAGTTGCGCAGCGTAATGCCGAACAGCGTGACGAAGCCGACCAGAGAGCCGAGCGACATCCAGCCGCCGCTGGCGAAGACCGCGATCACGCCGCCGATCAGCGCGAACGGCAGGTTCACAAAAGTGATCAGCAGATTGTGCAGATTGTTGAAGGCGATATAGAGCAGCAGAAAGATGCCGATGCCCGCAAGCGCCGAATGCAGCAGCAGATCGGACCGCGCTTGCGCCTGGGCCAGCGCCGTGCCGCCATAGGCGACGTAGTTGCCCTCCGACAGTTTCACTTTCGCGCCGATGCGGGCACGCGCATCGCGCTCGAATTGCTCGATGTCGCGGCCCTCCACACCGGCCGTTACGGTCTGGATGCGGCGTCCGCCTGCATGCAATATCTTGTAGCGCCCGCCCGTGATCTCGACGTCCGCAATGTCGCCCAGCCGGATGAGCCGGCCATCGGGATTGCGCAGCGGCAGGGCGGACACTTCGTTGATGCGGCTGCGGTGCGACGGATCGAGCACCACCACCAGATCGATGACCTGATTGCCGCGGAAAATCTGCGCCGCCTGCGCGCCTTCGTAGGCCGCCTGCACCGCTTCGAGCACGGCCAGCGGTTGCAGACCGAGTGCCGCGACACGCTCATGACGCAGACGAATGGACAACTGCGGCGCGCCGGGCTGTGCCTGGATCTGAACGTCGCGCGCACCCGGGACTCCGCCGAGCTCCGAGGCAATCGCCAACGCGTCGCGATCCAGCAGGTCGAGCGATGACCCATAGAGATTCACCACGAACGGAGCGGCATAGCCGGTGATGGTTTCCTCGATGCGCTCGGTAAGGAAGGTGTTGACCGCGAACGTCACGCCGGGAAAGGCGCCGCCGCGCCGGCCCGAGAGCGTGTCCCGGATCTCCTGCAGGATGCGCACCTGTTCCTTGCCGGGCAAGGGGCCGATCTCGACTTCGAACTCGCTGTAGTGCGTGCCGAAGGTATCGGCGCCGTTCTTCGAGCGGCCGACCCATTGCGCCACCGACCGGACCCCCTTGATCGAGCCAATCGCCTGCGAGACCTTCTGGCCGATGCGAAGGGATTCGGCTTCCGACGTTCCCGGTACCGCCGACATGTGCATGATGTAGTGGCCCTCGCGCAGTGCCGGAATGAATTGCCCTGCGAACAGCGGCAACATGCCGATGCCGATCGCGATGACGATGCCGGTCACGCTGATGACACGCCCCGGATAGCGCTCGATCCGGCCCAGTACCGACAGGTATCTTGGCTTGAGCCAGCGTACGAAGGGCGGGTCTTCCGCTTTGAGCTTGGCTCGCGCGAGAAGCAGGAAACACAATGCCGGGGTCAGAGTGACGGCAATCACCAGCGAAGCGAGGATCGCGAAAATGTAGGCAAGACCGAGCGGCGCGAACAGCTTGCCGGCGACACCGCCCAGCGTCAGCAACGGCACGAACACCAGCGCAACGATGAAGGTCGCATACACCACCGAGCTGCGTACTTCCACCGACGCAGCCAGCACGACTTCCCCTAGCGGTTGCGGCCGCGGCGAAGCGCGGTTGAGCCGCAGGCGCCGGAAAATGTTCTCGGTGTCGATGATCGCGTCGTCCACGACCTCGCCCAGCGCGATCGCGAGCCCGCCCATCACCATGATGTTCAGCGTTACATTGAAGTAATCGAGGACCAGAACCGCAGACAGCAGAGAGACCGGTATTGCCGTGGCGCAGACGAACGCAGTGCGTGTGTTGAACAGGAACAGGAACAACACGACGACCACGAGCAGCGAACCGATGAGAATGTCGCGCTGGACATTGCGCACGGCGGTTTCGATGAAATTCGCCGGGCGGAACAGTTGGGGATGCAGTTTGACGCCTTCCTTCTGCAGCAACGGCTTGAGTTCGGCCACCGCAGCTTCCAGATCCTGCGTGACCGCATGCGTATTCGACCCGAGCTGGCCCTGCACCATCATGAAAACACCGGGCGTGCCGTCGATCGCCGCGGCACCGATCGATGGCGCGGCACCCTCGACGACATTCGCAAGGTCCCCGATGCGTACCGCGCGGCCTTCCCGGTAAGCGAGCACCGAGCGCGCAACATCCGCAACCACATC